>Ga0209415_10017576_pt1 | contig 11365 bp, 8 predicted proteins | sample PeaSoiSIISIP2007_FD_187696 | JGI IMG/M metagenome (GOLD analysis project Ga0209415, IMG submission 187696) | Peat soil microbial communities from Weissenstadt, Germany - SII-SIP-2007 (SPAdes) (version 2) | ecosystem: Environmental > Terrestrial > Soil > Wetlands > Peat | place: Germany...
CGCGCCGCCGCTGTTGCCTGCCGCCGCGATCAGGCTGGGGGAGTACGGCATCGTCTGGGCGCCGATCGCGGCGCACACGTCGACAGCGCCCTGGTCCGGCGCGCCGTGGAAGATGCGCATCGGGAAGGTGACTGGCGGTGCGGAGTTGAAGGGGCAGCTCGCCTTGTGACCGGTGGGGGCTGCCAGCTCGTCGCAGTCGACGAACCCGATCGGATCCGCGACCGAGCCCGCGGCGCCGACGAGGAAGGCCGTGACGCTGGCGTTCTGGACGCCGTTGTCGGCGACGTAGAAGCTCGTCGTCTCCACGCCCGACAGCAGCACGGTCACCTGCGCGGTGCCGTAGCCCGGCACCACGTATCCGTTGGAATCGGGCGTCGGTCCGCCGGTCGCCACTGTGGAGGCCGAGAAGGTCGCGCCGTACGGCACGCCGGTCTGCATGGCCTGCGTGTAGGGCGACACGCCGATCTCGAAGTCGGCGGCGCCGAGGGAAGGCGCCGCGTGGATCGCGCGGAAGCGGATGCCCGAGGCGGGGGTCGTGGATGCCGGGTCGTCGCTCAAGCCCGTGAGGACGGGCGCGGGCCCGCCGTCTCCCGAGACACCGGTGAAGGTCACCGTGGTCGGGCTCGACGACGCGAGGCTCGGCCCCACGTTCACGTCCGCCGCGAGCGCGGAGCCGCAGCCGCTCGATCCCGCTGCGACCACGCGCACCTTGAAGCCGCTGGCGGGGGTAAGCGCGGCGTACTCGGACACGTCCTTGTAGGCCAGGCCCGCGGAGACTCCCTGGGTGTTCATGTACGGCGTCGTGAAGGCGCTGCCGGTGGGCGCCACGCAGAAGTCCACCGGCGTGGCGAGGTTCGACACCAGGTTGGCGAAGCGGACCAGCGCGCCTCCTCCCTCTGCAGCGTCGGCGGAGGAGGAGTCGGTTGCAGCGGAGTCGGTAGCGTCGGCGCGAGACGAGTCGGTCATCGAGGCAGAGTCCGAGCCGGCGTCGGTGGCCGTCTCCGGAGCCACGTCCGGCGTGGAGTCGGCGCCGCTCTCCTCGGGCAGGGTGGAGTCGGCGCCGAAGGCGTCGACCTCGCCGCTGTCCGGGAACGTCGCGGTTCCCTGGTTTCCGCCGCTGCTCGCGCTGAAGCACGCGGCCGCCGACAGGCAGACGCCCGCGAGCAAGCCGGCGAGAAGACCCTGGGTACGGATCGCGATCATGTCGACTCCCCTCGCCTGACGGCCGTGGTTGGCCCAGGCAATCTGCCCACGCTAGCAGGCCGGGAAGGTTCTGGCCCCCTCACGTCGCATCCCGCGCCGCTTGTTGGACGACCTGTTCGCGACGAGTACGAGATCGACGAGGTGAACGCCGACGTCGTCGCGACCCACGTCATCCAGACGCTCGACGAGGCGTTCGGGGGGACGAAGTGAGCTATCTCTCCGGGTGCAATGCAGGCCTTGCTCGAAGCGATCCGCATGGCGTGCCTTCCGGGCGTGTGGTCCCAGGGGGTCAAGCTCGCGCGCGAGGGCGCGGTCACGTCCGGCACGGCGACGGCGGATGAGCTCACGTTCCGCGTCCGGGCCCCCGGGCACGCCATCGCGCTGACGGTGACCCTCTACGTCGAGGGGCCCGAGTGGACCTGCGACTGCGACGGCAAGGTGGACCCCTGCGCGCACGTCGCAGCCGCAGCCATCGCCGCCGCCCAGGCCGCCGAGCGGGGCGAGGCGCTCACGGCTGCACCGGTCATGAAGCCGGCCCGGCTCGTGTATCGCATGGCCACGAAGGACCGGCTGCTGACCGTCGTCCGCGTGCTGGTGCACGGGGACGGACGCGAGGAGCGCCTCGCCGACTCGATCGCGTCGAGCGTGGCGCGGGGCCGCGTCCCCGAGGGGTGGACGCCGGCGCACGAGGATCTTCACGTCGAGCGCATCCTCGGGACGCCCGCGCGCGAGATCGTCCAGCCCGGCAGGGTGCGCGATCTGTTCGCGGCGCTCGCGAACGACGCCGAGGTGAGCCTGGACGGCGCCGCGGTGCGCGTGTCGGCAGAGCCCGTGCTGCCGCATGCTCGCGTCGAGGACGGGCCCGCGGGGGGCTTCGTCCTGCGCCTCGATCGCGATCCGGCCATCACCGCGGTCGTCGCCAAGGGCGCCGTGCGGTGCGGAGAGGAGCTGCGCCCCATCGGAGAGGCGTCGACCACGGGCGAGCTGCTCGAACGCCTCCCGCTCGAGCGGAAGTTCAAGTCCGCCGAGGCCGTCGACCTCGTCACGACCGTCCTGCCCGAGCTCGAGCGCAAGATCGACGTCGTCGTGGTCACGCGTCGCCTCCCGCGCCCGGCGGCCGACGCTCGCCCGCGCGTCGAGATGGACCTCTCGCACCAGGGGCACACCCTGTCCGTGCTGCCGACGCTCGTGTACGGCGATCCCCCCGTGGCCCGCGTCGACGGCGACACGATCGTCGCGCTGGGAGACTCGGTCCCCACGCGACGCCCGGGCGAGGAGCGCGAGGCGCTGCGGAGTCTTCGCGACGAGCTGAACCTGGTGCCGGGGCGTCGCGTGGATCTCGACGGCAACGAGGCCATCCGCTTCGCGGTCAAGCTGCGCGACTGGCAGAAGCGAAACGGCGGTGCGACGCACGGCGACGCATTCTCCGATCGCCTGCTCCGGCCGCGAATGATCCAGGAGGGCGGCACGTACGACGTCGTGTTCGAGCTCGACGCGGGCGACGGTGACGGGGGCGACGAGACCAAGATCGTGAAGCGAGCCGGCGCGGCCGGGGTCGTCCGTGCTTGGCGCGACGGGCTCGATCTCGTCCCGCTGGAGGGAGGAGGGTGGGCTCCGCTGCCGGCCGACTGGCTCGCCCGTCACGGCCACCTGGTCGCCGATCTGCTGGCGGCTCGTGGCACCGACAAGAAGCTCGGTCCCGCGGCGCTGCTGACGCTCGGCCCCCTATGCGACGCGCTCGACGCGCCGCGCCCTCCCGAGCTCGCGCGCCTGGCGCCGCTGTTCGGGCAGTTCGAGGGCATCCCGCTCGCACCCCTGCCCGAGGGGGTGACCGCGTCGCTGCGCCACTACCAGCAGCAGGGCGTCGACTGGCTCGCGTTCCTGCGCGACGCCGAGCTCGGCGCGGTGCTGGCCGACGACATGGGGCTCGGCAAGACGCTGCAGACGATCTGCGTGCTGCGCGGACGCGTGCTCGTCGTGTGCCCCAAGAGCGTGGTCTACAACTGGGTCGACGAGATCGAGCGCTTCCGTCCCGGCCTGCGCACGTCCCTCTACGAAGGGCCGAAGCGCAAGCTCGATCTCGAGGCCGACGTGACGCTGATGACCTACGCGGTGCTGCGCCTCGACGCCGACGAGCTCGCGAAGCAGGACTGGGACATCGTCGTGCTCGACGAGGGGCAGGCCATCAAGAACCTGGGCAGCCAGACGGCGCGCGCGGCGTTCGAGCTGAAGGGCAAGTTCCGCCTCCTGCTCAGCGGCACGCCCGTCGAGAACCGCCTCGAGGAGCTGTGGAGCGGGATGCACTTCGCCAACCCCGGGCTGCTCGGCGGCGTGAGCGACTTCCAGGAGCGCTACGCCAGCCCCATCGCCAGCGGCAACCCCGACGCGGCCGCCCGGCTGCGCGCGAAGATCCGTCCCTTCGTCCTGCGGCGCACCAAGCGGCAGGTGCTGCCCGAGCTGCCTTCGCGCACCGACACCGTCCTGCACGTCGAGCTCGACGAGACCGAGCGCAGCGTCTACGACGCCGTCCGCGTCGCGACCAAGAAGAGCGTCGCGGAGAAGCTCGCGCAGGGCGGTGGTGGGGGCGTGCTCGCGGCGCTCGAGGCCCTGCTGCGCCTGCGGCAGGCATCCTGCCACTCGGGCCTGGTCCCCGGGCAGCACGCCGAGACCTCGTCGAAGGTCGAGCGCCTCATCGACGCGCTCGAGGACGCGGTCTCCGAGGGGCACAAGGCGCTGGTGTTCTCGCAGTGGACGTCGCTGCTCGATCGCGTCGAGCCGCACCTGCACGCGGCGGGCATCAAGTTCACGCGCCTGGACGGCTCGACCAAGGACCGCGCGTCGGTGGTCAACGAGTTCCAGGACGAGGCCGGGCCTCCGGTACTGCTCGTGTCGCTCAAGGCGGGAGGCACGGGGCTCAACCTCACCGCGGCGGACCACGTCTTCCTGCTCGATCCCTGGTGGAATCCCGCGGTGGAGGAGCAGGCCGCGGACCGAGCGCACCGCTTCGGGCAGGAGAGGCCCGTGATGGTGTACCGCATGGTCACGAAGGACACCGTGGAGGAGCGCATCCTCGCGCTGCAGGACCGCAAGCGTCGCATCGCGGACGTGGCGCTGGGCGAGGCGAACCAGGCCGGGGGCATCACGAGGGAAGAGCTGCTGGCGCTGCTCGACTGAGGTCGCCGCGGCGAGGAAGGACGCGGACCGGGCGTCGCGGTAGCGACTCGCTTCCTCAGCGGGCTCTCGTCAGGAATCCCTCGCCGTCGAGCGACACGGCACCCTCCTTGAGTAGGCGCCCCGCGGCGCGCTTGAAGGCCTTCTTGCTGAGGCCGAGCAAACGCCGGATCTCCTCCGGCGACGACCGGTCGCCGATGCGGGGCGCGTCCCCGCGCGACAGCGAGTGCGGCTCGACCCGCGGCACGAGGCCGACGAGCTCCTTCTCGACGATGACGAAGAGGCCGATCTCCGGATCGTCGCGCCACGCCTCGCCCTCGACCCACTCGTCCGGCTCCCATGCGATCTGCGCGTCTGGCCGACCTACCATCTCGGCCGCGCGCATCGTCCCCGCGAGCCGCCCGCTGCTGTCCAAGTACAGGCCGATGGCGTAGCGCTCGCAGACGCGCATCTCCGCCGTCTGCTCCGCGAACGGGACGAGCAGCTCCTTGGGCAGGCCCCAGTCGACGAACGCGCCGAAGCTCGAGAGGGCCGTGACCTCGAGGAACGCGACCTGGCCGAGCTCGAGCTTCGCGACCCGCCTCATCGCGAGGGGGCGGCCCTCCGCGTCGCGGTGAACGAAGACGTCGACCTCGTCCCCCACGTTCGCACCGGGGTGGACCTGGGCGCCGGGCAGCAGGATGGCGTCGCGATCGGCGTCCTGCTCCCTCGCAAGGTAGGCACCCGACGTCGCGAGGCGCCGGATCCGGAGGGTTGCGCGGCGGCCGAGCAGGTCGTCGAGTGGCATCGCGAGCATCCTAGCTGGGTCCAGCGTCCGACCCGTCGCCCGATCGCAAGGCCCCGGCCTGCCACCCTCACCTCGGCAGCATCACCACGTGATACTCGTCTGTCGGCTCCCAGCACATGTCGCTCTCCCCGCGGAACCCGATGCCCGCGAGGAGCACGTGACGAGAACGATCGCCCCAGACGTGGGCGATGCTCGCGGGGGGCGCGGGACACTCGTTGCACTCCGGACAGGGACGGCCCGCGAGCTTCGACCAGGTTCGCTCCATCTTGCGGAGCATCTCTGCGCTCGTCACCACGTCGCGCACGACGAGCACCGGCTCGCGGTACTCGACCGCCAGCCCCTCGCCTCGAGCGTCGTCGTCGTAGGCCGTGAGCGCACCGAGGGCGAAGTGGTTGGCGACGGCCAGCGTGGTGCCGTCCTCGGCGATGGCCGGGAGGTCGGCGAACCATGGCGCGGCGAGGGCCGCGGGCGGTGGTGGATCCGCCCGCAGTGAAGGAGGGGGGAGGGGCTCCGGGCCGGGCGGCGCCGTGAGGGATGCAGGCGTGCTCGCCTGGGCAGGAGCGGGGAGGGCGACGGCTCGCGCCGGCGAGTGCTGGCACGCGAGCAGGAGGGTGGGCAGCAGAAGGAGTCGGCGCATCCTTCGCTCACAACGCCCGGGAGGGCACGCCGCATCCCGCGCCCTCACACCCACGAGACGCGAATGACGCCGGCCCCCGGCAAGTGGCCGCCGACGTCCCGCGCGTAGGCCCGCTTGCAGAACAGCTCGCACCCCGCCTGCACCTGGCCGCACAGCGCGCCCCGGAAGTACGCCGACGACAGGATCGGCAAACCCACCAGCTCGATCCGCGCCTCCTTGGGTCCGAGCCGCTCGACCTGCAGGCCACCGCCCTGGAACACGCGCTCGAAGAGCTTGCCGGTCTGGCCGAGCGGGAGCCAGGGCGTGGTTCCCGCCTGCCCCGCGAGCTTGATGACCGTCCCGAGAAACGTGCTGTTCAGCCGACTGCCCACCGATCTGCCGTTTTCGACGATCTCGGCGATCGTGAACCCGAGCGAGTCCACGGCGGCATAGTGCGCCGAGGCAATCTCCATGGGGAGCCACACTCCCGCGACCCCGAAGAGCATCTCCCGTTGGAGCGAGGGGCCGAGGCGAGCGGCATAGGCTTCGAAGCGACCGCTCTTCTTGATCGCCTCGATGGATGCGGTCAGAAGCGTGCTCTTGACGGCCGTCGCGGACACAATCGCCTCTCGCGCCACTCTGAAAGGGACGATGACGCGTGCACCGTCACCAGCCATGGCCGGAGAACCCCACCCATCGATGCTACACGCGTTCGTACCTCGATCGGCCGCGGGCGTTGCCCCAGAGGTGCGTCGTTTCACCTCGCTCGGGCACACCCTGCGGGGTACAGCTCGAAGCATGCGAAAAGCACTCGTGGCGATCTGCGCCGTGGCGACCGCGTGCGGCTCCAGCTCCAGCAGCTCGACGCCTCCGGGGGACGACGGGGGAGCCGACGCGAACGCCGGGCAGGACTCGGAGCCGCAGCAAGACTCGGCAGGGGGATCGGACTCGACCTCCGGCGACGCGCAGCCGCACGATTCGGCGGCGGACTCCAAGCCGCCGCCCGCGTGCGGCACCGGGGGCTGGCTTCACGTACGGACACGACGGTGCGCGCACCTTTGCGAGCGATGCGTGCATCAACGGGCCTCTCACGAAGTCGTGGGCGTACGCGCCGGCGCCGCCGACCGGCCACACGCTCAACGCCGTCCAGCACACGCTCGCCACGTCCGACGCGATCTACCTGCAGTGGGCGGCCTCGGACGGCATCTACGTCGGGACGACGGCCGCCGATCGCCTGTCGCTCGCGGGCGCGCGGCTCTGGACCTTCGACAGCGGCTCGGACGCCAACATGGGCAACTGGGCCTCGGTGGGCAGCCCCGTCACAGTGGACGGAAGCGTGATCCAGTCGCTCGTGGTCCAGGACGACGGGGTCTACTTCCTCGATCTCACCACCGGGAAGTCGCGCGCCGGCACGGGGGTCGACTGGTGGGGGCAGTCGATCCCCGACACGAGCGGGGGAGTCTGGTTCGTGGATACGAGCAAGTCCGACGGTCCGGGGCTGTTCGTCGGGCAGCTCGACTCTGCGGCCAAGATCGTCTGGCAACAGAACAAGCAGGGCACGATGTGCGGAGACTCGCTTGCCGACCAGATGGGGGGCATCGCGCTCGACGGCGGCGTCCTCTTCTACGCGCCGCTCTACGTCGCTGGCGGGACCGTCCAGCCCACCTTCAAGTCCGGCCTGTACGCCTTCGACGCCGTGACGGGCACACCGAAGTGGAACGTCGCGTCCACTCCGTCGAGCGTCATCAGCGCCGGCAACGGCCTCGTCTACGGGTTCGAGGCCGGCGCTCTCGTCGCCCGGAGCCAGAGCGACGGCAGCTCGAAGTGGTCCAAGCCCCTGTCGGGCGCGGGCGCGCAGGCGCCGGTCCTGGCCGCCGGTCTTGTCATCGCCGCGGGCGCGACCGGCGTCTCTGCGTTCGATGCCACGACAGGCGCTCCCGCGTGGTCCACGCCCATCACCGGTGCGGCCGCCGCGTCCTGGGTGGGGACGCTCACCAACGGGTGCGCCGGCTCGCAGAACCAGGGCGGGGCCGTCGCGACGACGCTGGCCGCCGCGGTGCCGAGCGGGACACTGGTGGTCACCGCGAGCGATGGCGTCCACGTGCTGTCGCTCGCTACGGGCCAGGACAAGTGGCACGGGGCCGCGCCGGGGGCGGTGAACGCCGTGCACGATCCGGTGCTCGTCGGCGACATGGTCTACGTCGTCGACTCGCCGCCCACTCCTTACCTCGGCTTCGGGCCAGGCCAGCTCATCGCGCTGAAGGGGAGCTGAGCTGCGCCGTCGCGAACGGTTGACCGGCGCGCCGGCTGGCCCCACCTTCTACTCTCACACCTCGAAGGAGAGCCCCCATGCGTACCGTCTACATCCTCGATGCTCTGCGGACCCCGCGCGGTCGAGGCAAGGCCGGCAAGGGGGGCCTGTCGTCGGTTCATCCGCAAGAGCTGCTCGCCACGGTGCTGCGGGCCCTGTCCGCACGAACCGGCATCACGGCAGACATCGACGACGTGGTCGCCGGCTGCGTGTCCCAGGTCAACGAGCAGGGGGCCGACATCGCCCGCAACGCCGCGCTGGCGGCCGGGCTGCCCGACGTCGTCACGGGGGTCACGCTCAACCGCTTCTGCGGCTCGGGCCTGCAAGCCATCAACTTCGCCGCCATGGGCGTCGCCTCGGGCATGCAAGACGTGGTGGTCGCGGGCGGCGTCGAGAGCATGTCCCGCGTGCCCATGGGGTCGGACGGCGGCGGCATCGACGGCAACAACCTCGCGCTGAGAGCCAAGGTCTTCCAGGTGCCGCAGGGGATCAGCGCCGACCTCATCGCGACGCGCGAGGGCTTCTCGCGCGCGGACCTCGACGCCTTCGCGCTGTCATCCCAGAAGAAGACGGGGGTCGCCATCGCCGAGAAGCGCTTCGCGCGCAGCCTGGTGTCCGTGAACGGGCCCGACGGACACGTGCTGCTCGCGGCTGACGAGCACCCCCGCCCCGACAGCACCATCGAGGCGCTGACCAAGCTCGAGCCGTCGTTCGTGGGCATGGGCGCCGCGGCCGTGGGCTCGAAGGGCGAGACGCTCGACCAGATCGCCATGGCCCGCTACCCCGAGGTCAAGGCCATCCACCACGTGCACACCGCCGGCAACTCGAGCGGCATCGTCGACGGCGCCGCTGCCGTGATGCTCGCCTCGGAAGACTACGTGCAGGCCCACGGCCTGAAGCCGCGCGCGAAGATCGTCAGCGTCGCCACGTTCGGCGCCGAGCCGGTCATCATGCTGACCGCCCCCGCGCCCGCGTCCCGCAAGGCGCTCGCGAAGGCCAAGATGAAGCCGGCCGACGTGGATCTCTGGGAGATCAACGAGGCGTTCGCGACGGTGCCCTTGCAGACGGTGCGCGAGCTGGGGATCGACATCGCGCGCGTCAACGTCAACGGCGGGGCCATCGCGCTGGGTCACCCGCTCGGGGCCACCGGGGCGATGCTGCTGGGGACGGCGGTCGACGAGCTCGAGCGCCAGGGCAAGAGCATCGCGGTGATCACGCTGTGCATCGGGAGCGGGCAGGGGATCGCCACGGTGATCGAGCGCGCGTGAGCGTGAGCCAGGGGCTCGCGCCCGGCCGGCTCATCGCTGGATGACCGGCGCCCTGCATGCCGCGGCGTACCGGATCGCCATCTGCGCCGAATCCGAGTCCCGCGAGCGCATCAGCCCCACGTACTCGTCGTAGGCGCGACGCGCCTCGGCGCAGCGGCCCGCCTCGGCGAGCGCGCGAGCCCGTCCCCAGATCGCGGTGGCGCGCCCCGCTTCGTCGTCGTTCTGGATGAAGCGCAGCTCGGCCCGGTCGAACTCGTTGACCGCGTCGTCGGTCCGTCCGAGGCCGGCGAGCGCCGACGCGCGGTCGTACCTGAGCCACGCCCCCTCCGGCGACAGGGACACCGTCTCGGTCAGCGAGAGGACCTTGGCGTAGTCCTTCGCGACGAGCGCGCCGGCCACGTCGTTCGCGAGAGGATGAGCCGTCTCGACGAGCGGCGACTTGGCGAGCTGCACGTCGCCGGCCCCGGCGGGCCGCTCGGGGGCCTGAAGACTGGTCACGCCCATCCCGGGTGGCGGGGTGCGCGCGCCGGCGGCAGCGCAGCCGGCAATGAGGAGTGCCAGGCTCGAAACGAGGAGGTAGCTATGGCGGCGCATGCCTCGGGTGGCTGCATCGCGCGTGCCTCCACGAATCGCGAGGATCTCGCGAAGTCGCTCGCCGCCGACCGCCTACGGTTCGCCCGGCCGCAGAATGTGCACGAGCCGACTAGAAGCTCATGCCGGCGTGCTCGCTACACCTGTGCTGCTCGTGCAGCCCACCCCGGATGCACTCGCCGCCACAGACGCGGCAGCCGTCGCTGCAGGCGTTCGACGGCTTGGGAGCCGTGCGGACGGGGGCGGCGACTTTGGCGGGAGTGACCTTGGCGGGACTGCGCGCGGCGGGCGCGGCGTGCGGTCGGCTCTTCAGCACGGCCTTCTTGCTCTTCGTGGCGCTGTGCTTTTTCGCCGGCTTCGCGGTCTTCGCCAGCTTCTTCACAGTCTTCTTCGGGGCGGCCTTCTTCTTCTTCGCGGTCGGCATGGTGGGCGCCAGGGTACGCTATCCATGGCTGCGACGGAGGCCGACGTGCGACCAGCGATCAGAAACGGTGCGATGCTCTCGTTGGGGCTGGCGTTCGGCTGCGGCTCGAACGGCGGCAGCTCGAGCGCAGGTCCGGTCGATGCTTCGAGTGAGCCATCGATCGACGCGGCGGGCGACGGGACGACCGACGCCTCCCCCCGCGATTCCGGCGGTGGCGACGCACCTGCCGACGCCGGTCCCACGACCCACGCCAACGGCACCCTGTCCGCCTGGCAGACTCTGGCGTCGATGCCGCTGCCCCGCGCCAACCACTGCAGCGTCACCATCGGAAGCTGGCTCGTCGTCATCGGCGGCAATTACGCCGCCGAGGGCGGCTTCGTCACCACCGACACGGTCCACGTCGCCCCGATCCAGTCCGGCGGAACGATCGGCGCCTGGTTGCAGGCCGGCGCGACCCCCAGCCCCGTGTACGAGTGCACGGCCGTATCGAGCGGCACGACGCTCTACGTCGTCGACGGCATCTACGACGACTCCTCCAAGGGCGCGCAGGTCTGGTCGGCGGACCTGTCGGCGCAGGGCAAGCTCGGCGCCTGGACGTCTCTCGGGCCGCTGCCCGGTCAGGAGCGTGCGCTGTACTCCGACGCATGGGTCTACAACGGAACCCTCTACGCCATGGACGCCAACCTCACGGGCGACGTCATGGAGATGCTGCGCGCCCCCCTCGGGACCAGTGGTCTCGGCGCCTGGTCGCAGGATCTCTGGCTCCCTGGCTTCCGCGGGCATCCGCAGTACGCGTTCACCGGGAGCTTCGTGTACGTGCTTGGCGGCTACGTGAGCGACGACGCCGGGAACCTGCCGGTCGTGGCTGACGTCGACGGCGCGCCAATCAAGTCCGACGGCTCCGTCGGCAGCAGCTTCACGACGAACCCTTTGCCCAACCCCGTCGCCTTCGGCACCGTCGCAGCGGTCGACGACTACCTCTTCGTGGTCGGGG
>Ga0209415_10017578_pt1 | contig 11365 bp, 9 predicted proteins | sample PeaSoiSIISIP2007_FD_187696 | JGI IMG/M metagenome (GOLD analysis project Ga0209415, IMG submission 187696) | Peat soil microbial communities from Weissenstadt, Germany - SII-SIP-2007 (SPAdes) (version 2) | ecosystem: Environmental > Terrestrial > Soil > Wetlands > Peat | place: Germany...
TGTACCGGCTGACGGCCGTCTAGGGACACCTCTCCCGCACTTGGCGGGAGAGGTCGGCGCGCGGAGCACGACGGGTGAGGGCCCTGCTGCGGGCACCACCCTCACCCTCGGCGCTTCGCGCCTTGACCTCTCCCGCAAGCGCGGGAGAGGTGTACGGTATGATACTCCGCGCGCCTACGCCTCGGGCTCTCGCACCGCAAGTGCCGCACCGATAATATGCCGCAGCGAGTTCTCGCCCTGCAGCTCTCGAAGTTTCGTCAGATGCCACCACGCCTCGTACTCGGCACGATCGTCCGTCGCCATGGCGCGCGCCTCGGTCAGCCCCGGGTAGGCTCGCTCCAACACCGCGACATCCCGCGCGACGTATAGCGCGTTGCGCGCCTCGATCCCGATGCCGACGCGCGTCCAGTCCAGCGTATAACCCGCCGCCAAGGCAAGCGCGCGCATGAACTCCCGCAGCGTACGGCTGTTGCCTTCGTAAAACCCGTGCGCATGGTCGAGATCGCCGTAAAGCCTGGCAAGACACGCGGCCGCCTCGTCCAGCGGCAGGCCCGTCAGCGTGGCCGGCCCGCCAAAGTCCCGCAGGATCGCATCGATCCTCGCCTCGACGCCCCTATGCGCATAATGCACCACATGCGATGGCCCGCGTCCTTCCAGCTCGCGCGCCTTGTGCCATCCATCCGTGTCGCCACGAATGACGCCCGGCTGGTGCTCCGGCAAATCCTGAAACAGGTAGGCATGCACTGCCTTCAGATGCGCTGCGTCAAAGCGGCCCGATAGGGGGTTTTCCGCAAGTTCCTTGATCCGGACGGCAACAAGGTCGCCTTCGCGTTGCGCGCGCGCCTCCCGCTCTGCGACGTCCGAGGCCTTATCGGTCACCGGCCGTGGTGAGCGCGAATGGCGGCGGAATGCTCTTCGCTTGTGATTTCACCGTCGATATAGCGGCGGTTCAACGCCTCAGCGAATTCACTCAGAACGAAGCCTTCGAGCCGCGCGCTTGCGCGCGCATAATCGATCGCGACTTTACGGCGCGCGCGTTCTTCCGGACTGATCCGTCCGGTCGGCTTCGTCCGCGTCGCAACAGGCACATCGTCCATTGCAGAAATCTACCACAAACCGGCCCGGCATGCCACCACGCGCCCCTGCGCTTGGGTGGCGCTAATCCGGAATCAGGCCGCCGTCGACATTGAACGACTGCCCGGTGATGTTGCGCGCGCCAGCCGACGCCAGGAATACCACCATCGCGGCAATGTCCTCGGGGTCGTTGGCGCGTTGCAGCGGAATCGCTGCGGCGCGCCGGCGTTCCATCTCGGCCAGGCTCACGCCCTCGTGCTGCGCACTCACCGCCAGGTTGGCATCCGACAGTGCGGTGCGCGTAACGCCCGGGCACACCGCGTTGACGTTGATGTTGTGCTTGCCCAGTTGCAGCGCCGCCAGCTTCGTCATGCCGATCACCGCGCCCTTGCTCGCGGCATAGGCGACGTTGGAGGCGCCCGCGTACCCCTTCCCGGCGATCGAGGCGATGTTGATGATCCGTCCGCTGCGGCGCGGGATCATCTCGCGTGCCACACGTTGCAGGCAGAAGAACACGCCCTTCGCATTCACCCGATGGATGCGATCCCAGTCCGCCTCGGTCAGCTCCATGATGTCCGCGCGGCGCGTCACCCCGGCGTTGTTCACCAGGATGTCGATCTGGCCGTAGGCCTCGATCACCCGCCGCACCATGCGGTCGATCTCCGCCACGTCACCGACATCCGCCTGCACGGCCAGCGCGCGGCGCTGCGTCGCGGCGATCTCCACCGCCGCTGCCTCGGCCTTGTCGCCGGCGATGTCGGCGACGACCACCGTCGCCCCCGCCTCAGCCAACGCTTGCGCGGCCGCTTTGCCGATGCCCTGGGCCGCCCCGGTCACCAGCGCTACCTGATGGGCCAATGTCATGCGACGTCTCCCCCGCTGCGCCGCCAGTCAAACGACGATCGGAAGCGTCTGTCCAGCCAGGTCAGGCCGCCAGCGCCGCGGCGCGCACGTCCTTGATGTCGCGGAAGCGCAGCTCCGGCGCGTGCTCTTCCGCCCGGCGCATCATGAACGCCGAGCTCGCCAGAAACACCGGATCGCCATCGACATCATCGGCCATCGAGCCGCCGTTGGCGGCGACGAAGCGCGCCAGCGCCGCCTTGTCGTCCGCGCCGATCCAGCGTGCCAGCGCATAGGGCGGCGTCTCGTAGCCGATCGCGATGCCGTACTCCCCCGCCAGCCGCGCGGCCAGCACGTCAAGCTGCAAGGTGCCGACCACGCCGACCAGCGGCGCCGAGCCGTCCTGCGGGCGGAACAACTGGACCACGCCCTCCTCGGCCAGTTCGTGCAGCGCCTGGCGCAGCTTCTTCGCCTTCATCGCGTCGTCCAACCGGACGCGGCGGAGGATTTCCGGGGCGAAATAGGGCACGCCGATGAAGTTCAGGTCCTCGCCGTCGGTCAGCGTGTCGCCGATGCGCAGCGTGCCGTGGTTGGGGATGCCGACGACGTCGCCGGCGAACGCCTCCTCGGCCAGTTCGCGCTCGCGGGCGAAGAAGAACTGCGGCGCGTGCAGCGGGATCAGTTTTCCGGTGCGCACCTGCCTCAGCCGCATGCCGCGCGCCAGCCGGCCGGAGCAGACGCGGGCGAAGGCGATGCGGTCGCGATGGTTGGGATCCATGTTCGCCTGGATCTTGAACACCAGCGCGGTCAGCGTCGGCTCGGTGGCTTCGACCACGCGCGCATCAGCGATCTGCGCCCGCGGCGGCGGACCGTATTCGGCCAAGCCGTCCAGCAGGTCGCTGACCCCGATCCCCTTGATCGCGGCACCGAAATAGACCGGCGTCAGGTGGCCGGCGTTGAACGCGGCGCGGTCGAATTCCGGCAACGCGGCGCGCACCAGATCGACCTCGTCGCCGAGCGCTTGCAGCCGCGGATCGGCCTGCGGCAGTTCGGGCGTCACGTGCAGCACGCGGCCGCGCAAATCGTAGGTGCCGATGAACGTCGCCGCGCGCCCGACCGGCCAGGCGACCGGCGCGGTATCCAGCGCCAGCGTCGACGCGATCTCGTCCAGCAGCTCCAGCGGGTCGCGGCTCTCGCGGTCCATCTTGTTGATGAAGGTGATGATCGGGATGTCGCGCAGCCGGCAGATCTCGAACAGTTTACGGGTGCGCGCCTCGATCCCCTTGGCGGCGTCGATCACCATCACCGCGGCATCGACCGCGGTCAGCGTGCGGTAGGTGTCCTCGGAGAAATCCTCGTGGCCCGGCGTGTCGAGCAGGTTGAAGACGCAGCCGGCGTGCTCGAACGTCATCACCGAGGTGACGACGGAGATGCCGCGCTCGCGCTCGATGCCCATCCAGTCGGAACGGGTGCGGCGGCGCTCGCCCTTGGCGCGGACGCTGCCGGCGAGCTGGATGGCGCCGCCGGCACGCAGGATGTGCTCGGTCAGGGTGGTCTTGCCGGCGTCGGGGTGCGAGATGATCGCAAAGGTCCGGCGGCGGGCGATCTCGGCGGCGGGGTCGGTCATCGGGGCCTCATGGGAAGCGCCGGGAGGAGGGAATCCCGCCCGGCGCCGTGGGTCTCCATATAGGTCGGCGGAACCGGAAACCAGGGGCGTGCAGCACAAAGGCAGGGTGCCGCATTGGGAATTTGTGGTGTCCGAACTGTCTGGTTGACATTCGGGGATAGCGGGCGGTGGTCTTTTCCCGCCGGGTGGCATCCGCATTGACCGCCCTGCCGGATGCCTTGGCCCGGACCTGGCGCCCCAGTGCGGCGCGCGGTGCCTGTGGGCTTCGTCGCAGGCATGGACCAGGCACCGCACGCCGTGCTGGCGCTGGCGGGGCAGCGGGCGAAGCAGGATGGCCTATGACGGATTTCGGTGCGCGGAAGGCGCGGATGCTGCGCCACCAGATCGCGGCAGGTCAGACGGCGGCGCGAGCCAGGTTGAGCTCCAGCAGGCGCGCCAGCACCTCGTCGTCCGACAGCGCGGCAGACCAGCCATAGGCGGCGGCGACAGCCTCGTCGAGCGCGCGATGCAGGTTGTCGAGCCAGACGCCCTCGGGTGTCCCGCGCATGTTGTAGAGGTTGGTAAGCGTGCGCGCCTTCAGGATGGCGGCGGCCTTGGGATTGCGCGGGATGATGCGGTCGGGGAAGCCGGGCACGACTTCGGGGACGCGCTCGACCAGCTCGGGCGGGTTCAGCCAGGCGTCGCGTCTTTCCACCAGTTCGCGCGCGGCGGCGGCGATCGCCTGGGCGCGTGGGGCGTCGGCGTAGGAAGCGGCCGGCAGGTTCGGCGTAAGGCCTGCGGGGAACGGGAAGGTTTCAAAGGTGGTGGTGGGCGTATAGCGAGGACGGTCTTCCAACGACGTCCCCATGCGGAGCGCCCATAGCTCGTGGAAGCGGCTGTGCAGGATGCCAAAGCCGGTGTCGTCGTCCCGGGTGATCGCGATGGTTGCCGAGTCGGGTAGCGTGCGGTGCGGTAGCCAAACGAATAAGCGATGTTTCGCAACACGCGCCGTCGCCATGAATCGCTCAAGTTGGTCAATCTTCCATAGCAAGCCAGGTCGCGGTTCCACATGGCGCCACCAGAAGCGCCGGTAGGTCTCACGATTGTTCTTCGCGCGTTCGGGCTGCACCGCGGCCACCACGTGCGCGAAAGGCCCGGAGAAATAGGCGGCTTCCTCCTGGCTCATGCTCCAGCCGAAATCGATGATCCAGGTATCCGAAGGCCGTCGGGTCAGGTCCATGCCGTTCACCCACGGCCGCAGCACTTCGGCATTCGCGCGGCCGTTGGCGTTGCGCGGCATCTCCAGCCACCGCCGCGCGACTTCGCCCGGCACGTCAAAAGCGCCGCCCTTGGTATCGCCCATGAACGCAACGCCGCGGTTGTCCGCCAGCGGAACCGCCTGGGTCAGATCGACACCATTGCTGCCGGTCAGGTTGGAGAAAATCTCGCTTGTCGGATGGCCGTTCAGTACCGCGGGGGTCGCGATACCGGGACCGGCAAAGGCGACGAGAGAGACCCGCACCGCGGCGCCCTCCACCGTCCATGCCTCGTCGCTCCAGGCGTCATGTATGACCGCGGACTGCCGAATGCGGTTGAGCACTTCGCGGCTCGCCCCACCACGGATGCTGTTGGTCGCGACCAGGCCGACATCCTTCGCGTGGTCGGCGGCAAGCTGGCTGCGTGCGAACTCGAACCAGTAGCAGACCAGGTCGGCCTCGGCCGGAACGCGATCGGCGAACGCGGCAAACAGTGCATCGCAATAGTCATCCCCCAGGATGCGGCGCAGCAATTTGCCGCCGAGGAACGGCGGGTTCCCGACGATCGCATCCGCCACCGGCCATTCCGCCACCTGGCCGTCCTTCGTCAGAATCGCATCGCGGCACTCGATCGTGTCCAGCGGCTGCAACACCGGGTCCGATGGTGCGGCATAACCGTGCCGCCGGGTCCACTGGATATGCCCGATCCACACGGACACACGCGCCAACTCCGCCGCGTAGGGATTGATCTCGATGCCCAGCATCGTCTCCGGTCCCACCTGCGGAAATTCCCGTTGCAGGCCCAACGCCTCGGCCTCGACGCTCGCCCGGTGTTCCAGGTCCTTCAGCGCCTGCAAGCCGAGATAAAGGAAATTGCCCGAGCCGCAGGCCGGGTCCAGCACGCGGAACCGCCGCAGCCGCTCGAGGAAGCCGTGATATAGCGCCTGCGGCGTCTCCCCGCCGTTGCGCCCACGCCGTCCGTTGGGCGGCCGCGCCAGGGCCGCCTCGATCCGCGCCTTCACTGCCTGCCATTCCACCAGCAGCGGACGTCGGATCACCGGATCGATCAGCATCTCGATTTTCGTCCGGTCGGTGTAATGCGCGCCCAACTGGCTGCGCTTGTCCGGATCGAGGCCGCGTTCGAACAGGGTGCCGAGGATCGAGGGATCGATCTCCGCCCAGTCCAGCTTTGCGGCGCGCGCCAGCAGGTCGATGTCCGGGACCTCCAGCGGCAGTGCTGTTGCATCGTCGAACAATCCACCATTGAACCACGGGACGGCGACAAAGCCGACCTCGCCGCCGCTCTGTCCCATCGCGCCGAACAGCAGGCTGGCGTAATGCGTGGAGCGCGCCGGCCGCCGCCGAGCAATTGCCAGCATCTGGTCGAACAATCCCGCGGGCAGCAGCCCGACGTCGTCGGCGAACATGCAGAACACCAGGCGGTTGACGAAATGCGCCACCGCCTGCGGCGCGTGGCCGCGCGCCCGCAGGCGACGCGCCAGCTCGGCGAATTCCGCCGCGGCCTGCTCGGTCAACGCCTGGCGCGAGCGCGCAGGTCGAAGCTGCTCGGGGTCGGAAAACGCCCATTTCAGCAGCCGCAGCCGCAGCGGATTGGCCAGTTCCGCCAGCGGGATTTCGTGCGTCTCGGTGACCGCGTTGGTCCAGTTGGTGCGAATGACGATCCGCGCAATGTCGGAGACGATCAGCAGCGGCGGATTGCCGAGCGGGCCGGCATAGAGCAGCAACTGGCGATGCGCGGCGTCCTGATCGCCGCGCTTCTTCTTGTATTCCCAGGCGAAGCAGTTGCGCCGCCACACATCGGCCCAGCCATCCGCCCCGGTGAACTTCGTCGCACCCTTCTCGAACGCGTAGTCCTCGCCGGTCGGATCGGAATTTGGCGTCGGCTCGCCCAGCAGATGGCAAATATCGATGAAATGTTCCTGGCACGCCGCGTGCTCCGTGCGCGTATTCGACTGCCATTTCGCGATGAACTCTGCTGGCGTCATGCGCACAGTTTAGGGGACTCGGTCCGAGTCTGGCAGAGCGCGGAGCGGCTTGGCGCACGTCATGCCCGCGTTCACCCCAACACCCCCGGCCACCGCAGCCGCACCGCCCACAATATCCCCGCGGCAATGGCACCGGCGATCAGGTCGTCCGCCATGATCCCCGCGGCGCCGCCTTGCCGATCGGCCCACCCCACCGGCCCGGGCTTGACGATGTCGAACAGCCGGAACAGCACGAACGCCGCCGCCAGCCCGACCGCCGTCGGCCGCGCCAGCCCGAGCAGCGCCACCCACTGCCCGGCGATTTCGTCGATCACCACCCAGCCGGGATCGCCCTCGATCCGCGCGGTGCGGATCGCCCACAGCCCCAGCAGGCTGACCAGCAGCACGCCGAGCGCCAGCACGCCGGGCGGCGCCAGCAGCAACGGCACGCCCAGCAGCAGCCCAAGCAGCGCCCCGGCGGTGCCCGGCGCACCGGGCACGAACCCGCTGCCGAACCCGCTGGCCACAAGTCGTAGAAACGTCACCCCACCCGCTCCAGCAACGCCGCGATCGCGGCCAGCACCGGCGGCTCGGCGAGCGTCGGCGCGTGGCCGATCCCCGGCAGCGACACCACCGCCATGTCCGGCCGCGCCGCGCGCATGGCGGCAACGGTCGGCGCCAGCAGGATATCGCTCGCCTCGCCCCAGGCGAGCAGCAGCGGCACGTGCGCCAGCGCCCCGAACAGCGGCCAGAGCGCCGGCGGCGGACGATTGAGCAGCCGGGCGATCGCGGTGTCCCACACCGGATGGAAACGTCCGTCGGCCCCCGGCGCATAGGTCAGCGCGGCCATCCGCCGCCACGCCGCGTCGGTGGCCAGCGACAGCGGCGGCAGCCGCGCGCGCAGGTAGGCGACACAGGCAGCAAGATCGGGCAGCGCCGGATCGACGGCGACGAAGCGGCGCACGAAGTCGCCGCCGGCGCTGCCGATGTCCGGGCCGATATCGTTCAGCACCACGCCGCGCAGCAACGTCGGGCGGGCCGCGGCGATCCCCATCGCAAGCAGCCCGCCGAAGCTGGTGCCGACGGCGATCACCTGGTGCAGGTGCAGCGCGGCGCACAAATCCAGCACGTCGCGCAGGCACGCCTCGGGCGCATACCGCGTCACGTCGGCGCTGCGCCCGGAGGCCCCGCGCCCGGCATAGTCCGGCGCCACCACGCGACGTCCCGTGCCGACCGCGCGGAAAAACTCGGAAAAGTCCGCGCCGGTGCGCACCAGGCCGGGCAGGCACAGCAGCGGGGTGTGCGCGTCGCCGGCGTCCCACTCGTGCGCCGCCAGCGGCAGCCCGTCCCACGCCGAGATGCGGTGGACTACCGCGCCCATTGCGCCAGCAGCGTCGGCGTCGCCTCGCCGCGGCGGGCGCGGTAGATCACCACATTTTCCAGCACGCGCTGCACGTAGTCGCGGGTTTCGCCGAACGGGATCAGCTCGATCCAATCGATCATGTCGATCGAGCCCCCCGGCGAGCCCCCAGCGACATGCCCCGGCGCCGCCGCGCCCGGCCCCGCGCGCGGGTCGCCGTTCTCCGCCAGCCACTGGTCCACCCGGGCCGGTCCGGCGTTGTAGGCGGCCAGCGCCAGCGGCAGCGCGCCGTCGTAACGGCCCAGCAACTTGCGCAGATAGGCGGTGCCCAGGCGCATGTTCGCCTGCGGATCGAACACCAGCGCGACCGGGGTGACCGTCGTCCCGATCTCGTGCGCCACGGTGGCGGCGGTCCCCGGCATGAGCTGCATCAGCCCGCGCGCCCCGGCCGGGCTGACGGTCGTGCTGTCAAAACTGCTCTCCTGGCGGATCAGCCCGAGGACCACCGCGGGATCGACCGCGTCCTGCGGCGGATCGACCGGCAGCGGCCAGCCGGCCTGCGGCAGCAAATACCCGTCGCGGCCCATCCGCCGGGCGATCGCCACCGCGGTCTGCGGCTGGCCGAGGAACAGCGCAAGCTGCGCGGTCAGCGCGCGGTCGGCCAGGTCGGGCGCCAGCTCGTCCATGCGCAGCAGGAAGGCCTCGGCGCGGCGCGGCTCGCCCCAGGACACCAGCAGCGCGGCGGCGCGCACCACCTCGCGCTGGGTCAGGCCGAATGCCTGCTCGTGCGTGCCCGGCGGGTCGCGCAGGGCGTCGACGCGCGCGGCCAGGGCGGTGGCATCGTCGCCCAGCGCCAGGGCGGCGAGCTGGCCGTAGAACGTGGTCGGCCAGGCCGCCGCCTTTTCCCACGCGGGCTTGCTGTCGCCCGCGCGCGGATCCGGCGCGGCGGCAGCGGCGCGCCCCAGCCAGTACCAGGCGCGGCCCTGGGTGATCGCGGCGGGCGAGGCGGCGGCAAGCGCCTGGAAGTGGCGCGTCGCCGCGCTGGGCTGGTGCAGCAGGCGGAGCGCGATGAAGCCGGCAAGGAAGTCGGCGTCGATCGCCGAGCGCGCTGCGATCGGGCCGGGGTCGTCGACCAGCGCGTAGGCGCCGGCGGCGTCGCCATCGCGCAGCAGGCGGCGGGCCAGTCGCTCGCGCTCGGCCCAGAAGGCGGGGCGCTGCGCCGGCGGGGCCGCCTGTTCGGCCGCGGCGCCGTGCGCGCGCCACAGCGCGGCGGCGTCCGCGATGCGCTCGCCGCGTCGCAGCCAGCGCGCCTGGTCCAGCATCAGGCCAGGGTCATGGGATCGGGCGTTCGACGGCTCGCCGGCCAGCGCGGGCGGCACCGCGGCAAGCAGCGCCGCGGCGGCCGGATCGTCGCGCTGCAACGCGAGGCGCGCCGCGGCCAGCGCGCGGTGGCCGGGATCGAGCAGCGGGATCTGCCGTGCCGCGTCGGCCGGGTCGGTCCAGGCCAATGTCTGGAAGCGCTCCCACTGATCGGCTGACGTGAGGACCGGGCGCCAGCGCTGCGGGAAGCCGTCGTCGTCGTTGGCGAAGCCGGTGATCCAGGCGCGGCGCGCCTCGGCGGCTGCTTCCCCGTTGCGGCCGGCATTGGCCAGCGCATCGGCGCAGCGCAGCCGGGCGGCGGCCAGGGTGACGGCCAGGGTGATTGTGCCGTTGGGGGCGATCGAGCCAGCGGTCGAGCCAGTGACCGCGCCGGCGCTCACGCCAAGCGTCGTACCGGTGGTCGTGCCAATGACCGTGCCAGCAGGGTTGCCAGTGGTCGTGCCGGCGGTCGTGCCAGGGATCGCGCCGGCGGTCGTGCCGGCTTGCCTGCCCTGGTCGCACTGCGCCAGCACCGCGGCATCGTCCGGATCGGCGGCGATCGCCTCCTGGCGCCGCCGCTCCAGCAGCGCCTGGGCCGGCCAGTCCGGGCTGGTGGCGACGAACGCGGCGATCTCCTGCGCCGTCGCCGCGCCGGGGGCGAGCAGCCGGTAGTAGGTGACGAGCTTGGCGGCCACCGGATCGGCGTACTGCGCCGCAGCGGCCGCGGCGTCCGCCCAGCGATCGGCGCGCACCGCCGCCATCGCGTCGGGCGGCGGCTCCGCGGCGCCGGACGCCCCGGGCCACAGTAGCATGAACAGAGCAATCGCCAGCCGAATCGTCGCAGCCATGCAGTAGGTTCTAGCGCGGCGCGGCCTTGCGATGCACCTGCCGCGCGCCTAGCCTGGACAAATCGGCCGTCAGATCGACCGTCAGATCGCCCATCAAATCGCCCATCAAACCACCCATCAAACCACCCCTGGGAGGGTGCCATGTTCAAAGGTTCGCTCGTCGCCCTGATCACACCGATGCGGGAAGACGGATCGGTGGACGAAGCCGCCTACGCCTCGTTCGTGGATTGGCAGATCCGGGAGGGCACGCACGGCGTGGTCCCGGTCGGCACCACCGGCGAGAGCCCCACCCTGAGCCATGCCGAGCACAAGCGCGTGGTGGAGATCGCGGTCGGCGTGGCCAAGGGCCGCATCCCGGTGATCGCCGGCGCCGGCTCGAACAGCACCGAGGAGGCGATCGACCTTGCCAAGCACGCCAAGGAGGCCGGGGCCGACGCGATCCTGGTGGTGACGCCCTATTACAACAAGCCGACGCAGGAGGGCATGTTCCTGCACTTCACCGCAATCGCCGACGCGGTGGACATTCCGATGATCATCTACAACATCCCGCCGCGCAGCGTGGTCGACATGAGCGTCGAGACGATGGCGCGGCTGGCCAGGCACAAGAACATCATCGGCGTGAAGGACGCGACGGCGAACCTGACGCGCCCGCTGCACACGCGCCGCGCCTGCGGGGCGGATTTCTGCCAATTGTCGGGCGAGGACCACACCGCGCTCGCGTTCAACACCGCCGGCGGCGTCGGCTGCATCAGCGTGACGGCGAACGTGGCGCCGCGGCTGGTCAGCCAGATGCAGACCGCGTGGATGGAAGGCCGGTTCGACGAGGCAACGACGTTGCAGCACCGCCTGGTGCCGCTGCACGACGCGCTGTTCGCCGAGACCAGCCCGGGGCCGGTGAAGTATGCCGCCAGCCTGCTGGGCAAGACCTCCGAGCGTTGCCGCCTGCCGCTGGCCCCGCTGCTGGAGCCGACGCGCGCCAAGGTGCGGGCCGCGATGACCGAGGTGGGGCTGTTGAATTAGTGATCGGTGATCAGTGA
>Ga0209415_10017580_pt1 | contig 11365 bp, 5 predicted proteins | sample PeaSoiSIISIP2007_FD_187696 | JGI IMG/M metagenome (GOLD analysis project Ga0209415, IMG submission 187696) | Peat soil microbial communities from Weissenstadt, Germany - SII-SIP-2007 (SPAdes) (version 2) | ecosystem: Environmental > Terrestrial > Soil > Wetlands > Peat | place: Germany...
TGGGCCCTGATGGATTCGAACCATCGACCAACGGATTATGAGTCCGCTGCACTAACCGCTGTGCTAAGGGCCCGCAATTTGTTTCCGGCGTCGGCACAGATATTGTATCGCGGGGGCTACGTTCTACTTGAACCGCTTGCGGTATTGAAAATCGATCCCGAACAACCCATTGGCGTCGCGCACGGCGATGGCGGACCATTTGCGGCTCAGGTCCCACTGCACCCGCACGATCTGCTCGGCGGTGTAGTTGAGATTGGTGATGTAGGTCATGGTCACGTCCTTGGACACCTGCTGCTCAAAGGTCAGGCGCGCCTGCGGAGTGTTGACGATGCCGGTCATAAGCGGGTCGGTGGGGTCGATTTTCACGCGGCTTGCGCCCAGAAAGCGCTGGAGCTTACTGCTGGTTTGCTCGGCGAGCGCCTCGCTGAGCAAACTGCCTCCTGCTCCCACGAAATTAGCGGAATTGCCGGCCGTCTGAGCCGCGGCAGCATCCGCGACTTGAGACGGATCCCGCCCGACCGCCAGCAAGGCGATGATCTTGGAGGCTTCCAGCGGTGGATCGGAGCTGTAGTTCGGCCTAAGCTTGTCCATGGTTCCCGTAAGACTGATGTTGACCGTAACTCCGCTGACTCTGGTTTCCAGGGCCACATCCAGCACCGGCTCAATCTTTACGGGATTCGAAAAGCGGATATCGCCGCGGTCGATGGTGTACTGAGTGCCGAATATCGTTACCTGCCCTTCATCAACCGAGATCGATCCCTGCAAATTCGGCTGCGCGAGCGAGCCCCGCACTTGCAGATCCACCGCGCCCTGGACGTCGCGCGTGAGCGCGGTCTGGAGCTCGAAGCTGGCGGCGCTGACCACGTGCACGTCGAATTGCATGCCGCGCAAATAGTCGTTGGGAGAAGCCTCCGGAACTGGCCTGGCCGCGGACGCCAGCAGTTGGCCCAGATCGGAGTGCGGATTGAATGCTGCGCGATTCAGCGTTAGCGTTCCGGACAGCGTGCTGGCATCGGAGGTCCCGTTCAATTCGAGGTTGGCGTTAAAAGTGGTGCTGAAATCCAATAAACGCACGCGTACCTGCTGACCTCCCGCCTGCAATCTGTAGATCAGAGGCGAGCCGAACTGCACAAATCCTCCCAAGGAGATCTTCCCGCTGTTCACCTCTGCCGTCAGCTTCTCGATGGTCGCCCGATTGCGATTGAAGAGCACCGTGCCGTTGGCATTATCGATACCGGTGGTGACGTCCTTCATATATAAGGAGGCGCCCTTAAGATCCATCCGGCCGTTCAGCGAAGGATTACTCAGCGAGCCGCGCACGGTGGCCTCGACGGTGGCGTTGCCGCGCGCCAGCAGATCGGGGTTGAGCAACTGAAGCGCGGCCAGGCTTACGCTCCCGCGCAGAGCCAAATCCGCGCCGCCCCCGGCCGCGAACGGGATGCTGCCGGTCATCTCGATATTGGTGTCGCGCCCGGTCAACCGGGCCGACTGAATTCTGGCCTCCTTGGCGGTCACGGCGAATACCACGGGCTCCGTGTTCTTTAGCTCGATGTCCTGCGGTTGAACGCCGAGCCCCAAGGCTTGTCCCGCCTTAGGATTGAATTGCACGGTGTCGAGCGTGACGGATGCCTGGAAATCTCGGGGATGGCTGAGCGGCACGGAAACTGTCATATGGCCTCCGTCGACGAATCCCTCCAACGGCAGGTCCTCTCCAGCTCCGTGCGGCGCCGCGCCCGCGAGCGTGGCCAGGCGGTGCACGTCGTCGATGGTCATGCGCGAGAAGCGGATGGCCGCGGAGCCGGGCTGATTGCCATCCAGACGCCACGAGCCTTGCCCTTCGAATGTCGCGGTATCCAATTTGCCTCGCGCCTCGGCCGAAACCTCTTCGCCGCGAGTCTCCGCGGTGAGGGTGAACTCGCCCGCGGGCTGGCCGTTGATGCTGACGGATTGCGCGGCCAGCATTCCGGAGGCCGAGCTGAGCGAGAAAGCGCCATGGGCGACGTTGCCCTGCGCACGGACATCGGCGGTAATGCGCCCATCCACGCCGCTATTGAGATTGGCGAATGCGTGCAACTGCGTGGGCACAAGATTGCGCGCGGCCAGTTGAACCTGGAGGCTGCCGCTCTTCCAATCCGAGCCCGAGGGCCGGTAGACGCCGGCGAAGGTCAGCCTTGCAGGTCCGTATTCGGCCTGACCTCCCGAAACTTCGAGCGAGTTGGCGGCGCCTTTCAGCGTGGCGCGGATGCGATCCATGGCTTCGCCGAATGCCTCCGGCTTGACGACGTCCAGCGTTGCGTCGAACTCCGGATCGCCCAGAGATCCCGACACGCGCGCGTTAACGGCGGCAGTTCCCTTGGCGGCGACCGGGCTACCCGCTTCTTTGAGCAGTCCCTCCAGATTCGCGTTGCGCACGTTGACTGTCGCTGCCACCAGCGCATTCGCGAAACCGTCCGGCTGCGCGGTGAAAGTGGCGTTGCCGGCGGCTTCGGTGACGCCCCGGGAGAGCAGGAAGTCCGAGGCCACAATCTGGTTTGCCGCCAAATCCGCGCCGGCCGTGAAGCGGTCGAAAGAGTGGCCTTCCACGATGCCATTCACGATCTCCACGGGACCGCGGAAGCGCGGATTGTCCAAGGGCCCGGTTACGGTTCCAGTTGCTGTAATCGATCCACGATCCAGCTTCAAGGGCAGTTCCTTCGCCGTCTCGTCAAACAGAGGCAGCGCGGCCGACACATCCCCGAGATTCGTAGCGTGAAGCTTGATCTCCAGCCTGCGGCCCAAGGTTCCGCTGACGTCCAGCCGCGTGCTCGGCGTGGCGACGTAGGACGATCCCAACGACAACTCCGCGCTTTGGCCATCCCCAGCCTGATTGTACGAAGCGTCAATGAGCCCTTCGATCGGCGTCCCCTGCGCGGCCGGAGTGATCGTGAGATTGGCTCGAGCCTCAGTGGGCTCTTCGCCGGGGGCCGGGCTTAAGGTGGAATCGACCATGAAGCTTCCCCCCAGCGTTCCGTTCCAGGGCAGGCGACGCGGCGTGAAGACGCTGGCGGCCTCGGCCACCGTTAATCCGTCCAGGTTGCCCTCCGCGTGAAATTCCCGCCACTGCGCGAGCGAAAGCATCCCCGAGAAATGCCCGCCCAGCGCGTCTGCTTGGACATTCTGGGCCTCGAACCGCTCCGGGCCTATGTCCACTTGTCCATGGGCGCTCGCATCCTGGATATGCAGGCGTCCGTTCGAGTAGCCAACGCCGCGGGCATTGACCCGCCCGGAGATTCCGAAGTCGACGGGTGGAACAAAGGAGACGCGTAGCGTTCCGTTGAAGTCCGCTGAGCCCGTGGGGGCCAGAGGAACCGGGAACATCGTCACGACATCGCGCAGGGTTGCCGTGGCTTGCACGTTGAAGGTTCCGTGCGGAGCCAAAACGTCTTCAAGTACCCCCTGCACATCCGCGTGCGATTCCCGGGTGGAAATCCGTAGCGCCGAGATGACCAGCCGCGATTTCTCCTGCGTCAATCGCGAGGTTAAACCGAACTCGATCGGAGCCAGGCCCGCAATCAGCGCGCGAACCCTTCGCGAAGTGAGCTCGGCCACATAGGAAGGAGTGCGCGGGTCATAGCTAAGCTTGAGCGCCAGGCCCTCCCCTAGCAGGTTCACGGGAATGCTGCGCTCGTCCAATTCCACCGTGCCATTGGAGACTTGATAGCGGCCGACGGCCAGGTTCAACAACTCCTCCGGCCAGTTGTGCTGGGGACCGGGAAGATTGTTGGAGCCATCCGGATAGATGACGATGCGCACCTGCGGCCGGTCTACCTGGATCGACGCCAGATCGATCTTGCGCTCGGCGAAAGAGAGAATCCGCAGCCCCAGCGTCACCGACTCAACGCGCAGCAGCGGCGGCTCTCCGGCAGCCTCCTTGCCATGCAGCACCAGTTGGGAGACCCGCCCGGTCAGGGTGGGGCCGCGAAAGGAAAATCGGCCCAGCTCAACCCGTCCGCCGGTGGCGTGCTCAATGTCCGCGATAATCTGTTGGCGCACGTATTCGTGGAACCATCCGCTCTGTACCACCACCAGACCTGCCAGCGCGGCGATGACTAGCAGCACTGCCAGCGCGGCTCCGCCCCGCAGACAGATGTGAAATAGGATACGACCGAATCGTCTCACTGAAACGCCGCCTCTCTATATTCGACGTGCCGCTTCTGCCGGGCGGTTTCGAGCCATTTGTCCAAGGCCTCCGTGGTGCGCTGATCCGTCAGTAGCTTTTCTAAATCGGCGCGGCTGTCGTCAAGCGAAGGCGGAGCGCCGGAATGGGAAGCGCGCCATTCCGCGGCATATTTGTCGTAGGCCGCGCTCAGCTCCTCATCGGAGATCTGCACTTCCGGACGGAAGCGCAAATCGGAGAAGCGCAAGGCTCGCGCTCCCGCCAGCAGATGGCTCGTCAGGTCCTGTTCGCTGATTCGATACTCGCGCAAGGCCGCCTGGTACGCGGCTTCGCTGGGGTATTGCGCTTTCACCTGCTGCACTAGCGCCTGGGCGTCATCCGCCGAGGGCAGCACGAAGTGGCTATCCTGGGCTTCTTCGAGGATCAAATATCGATCAACTAAGGCGGCGGCCGCGGAGCGCTTCGCTTCACCGCTCAAATCCACAGGCTTGCGGTCGAGGAATGCGGCCACGCGCAGATAGCGGATCAAGTCGCTCTCCGCGATCACCTGTTTATCCACCGTCACCGCGATGCGGTCCAGGACTTCGGCGGCAAATCCCGGCGTCAGCCGGAAGGAAAGGAAAAGGAAGGTCAAGGCTGAAGCCCGCATCAAAACGTCTGCCCCAGAGAGAAGTGGAATTGAAACCAGTTGATGCTCTGATTGACCAGCTTCCCCGTTCCATCTAGAAGCTGGTCGCGGGTGCCGGAGAATCCAAAAAACCGCGGCGCGTCCGGGCTGACGCTGAAATCCACACGAACAGGACCGATAGGCGTGCGGTAGCGGATTCCAAAGCCGAAGGAGTTCACGGCGTATTTAAAATCCTGAATGTCCCGCTGGCTGAAATGCATGCTGATGGCGTTGACGTCCGAATAGACATTGCCGATATCGTGGAATAACACGCCGCCGACGTTATCGCCGATCAGGGGAAAGCGCAGCTCGGTGTTATTGAATAGAAACGCGCTGCCGCCGATGGGGAAGCCGGTCTCCAGATCGCGCGGGCCAGCCTGATTGTCGGGAAAGGCGCGGTCGGTGGAGGCGCCGCCGGAAAAAAACCGTTCCGCGAAAGGAATCTGCGTTCCGCCCTGCCCGTCGATCCAGCCGAATTGCGTGCTGCGAGCCAGCACCAGGTCGCGCCCGATGCGATGGTACGTGGAATTACGCAGAACCAGCCGGCGATAGTCTGTGCCCGAGCCGAAATATTTCCAGGCCATGCCCAAGTCTACGGTATTCAAGTAGCCGCGATGCGAGTCTATGGGATCGTCACGACGGTCCTGAATATAGGACATCGAGATGATGCCGGCGCGATCCGGCGCGGAGAATATGGGGATCAGCTCCGGCGAAATCTTGAGCGTATCCAGGGGGATGGTGACTCGCCGTATGGTGTAACGGTATTGAAGCGTGTTGCCGCGAGAAAGTTTGTGGGCCAGCTCCACGGAACCCTCCACCCGGTGGGAGGTGAAGGTGCGCACGTCGCTCGAATCGTCGTATAAGGCGGAAAAAGTCAGCGCGAGGTTCTGGTGTCCCGCGAGCTGGGGCGCTTGGTACGTCAGCCCTACGCGTTGCTCCAGCGTCGAAAACAGCGTCTGCACGCTGACGATATGCCCCAGTCCCAGGAAATTCAACCGGCTCAGGCCCACGGTTACGTTCGGGGTGAAGGCCGTCTTTCCGGCAGGCGCATCGAAAGTCGTGACGCCGCCGCCGATGCGCGCCAGCTCCGCGCCGAACCCGGTGTTGAAGGAGTATTTGCTGGCCTCATCCAGGTGAAAGATCACGTTCTTGCTGTCTTCGTCGCCGTCGGGATTCTGGACGGCGGTCTGGACCTTGGAGAAAATTCCCAGATCGTAGAGCTTCTGCTGGCTATCGGTGATGCGGTCCTGGGAGATGGGATCCTTCGGCGCCAGCAGGATCCGGCTGGCCACCAGAGACGACCTGGTATATTCCAGCCCGCGCACAAAAACATTGCGCACGAACTGCTGCTTTCCCGGCCGCACCACGAAATGAAGATCCACTTGCGTGGGCAAAGGTCCCGCGGATTGGCTCCAGTCGAAGGTCGCATTCTGATAACCCTTGTTGAAGTAGTAGTTCAGGATGGAGTCCCGGTCCGCCGCGATACTGGCTTCGCTGTAGGGCTCGCCCGGAATCGAACGAATGAGTGAGCGCAGATAGGCGTCGTCCGCGGGAAGCACGCCCTCGATCTCCAAGCTGTGGACCACCCACTGGGGGCCCTCCGTTATCTCCAACACGACGGAAAGGTTTCCATGTTTCCCTTTATAGTCGTCGTTCTTGGTGGAGGCGACCTGGGCGTCGTGAAAACCATTGGCGCGATACAGCTCCAGAATCGTGTTGGTGTCCTGCTGCAGCATGCGTGGCGAGAAACGGCCCCAGTGGTAGCGCACAAAGCTCGCCGGAGTCATCGCCAGCCGTTCTCTCACGGTGGGTGTATCGAAATAGCGGTTCCCCGTAATCTGAAGGTTCACCAGCTTGCTGCGGAGCCCGCGAACGACGCTATAGTCGATCACAGACCGATCCTTGTCCGCCTCGCTCTGATCGAAATTCACCTCTGCCTGATAATAGCCCTGCCCTTGAAAGAATTCGAGCAGGTTCTGCTGCCCTTCCAGCAGCAGGCTGCGGTCCACGGTGCGCTCCTCGTAGATCGGAATGAGCTGGCGCAAGCGGCCGGTGGAGAGCTTAGCGCCGCTGAGGTTGACCTCCAACTCCGGGCCGCTATCGATGCGCAAGCTGGGCGTCACGCGGTTGGTGTCGGAATGATAGCTCAGATTCTCCAACGTCACCCGCGCCGCCAGATGGTTCCCCTTCTGCACGCTGTTCTGCACCTTCGCGATGCCGCTTTGGAGTCTCTGCTCGGTGATCTCGCGCCATCCGGGCAAGCGGATGAAGAAAAGGCCGCGCCGCCAGCCCGCCGTGCGGCCCACGGTTTCAGGCAGGAGCGTGCCGACCAGCTCGACTCCGTCGAAGCGGGCGCGCCCGGCGGGGGAGATCTGGAAATAAATATTGGCCTCTTCGGTGCTGGGGCTGAAATCGACATGGTAGGAGACCTGCGCCCCATACAAACCGTTGGAGCGCAGGCGCTCCAATAGATTGGCCGTGGCCGGCTCCATCTCGTCTTCCGTGAAGAGGGCGCCCAACTCGATTTTGGAGGCTGTGCGCAACTGTTCGCGGCTGGGAGGTTCGTCCGCGCCGTCGATGTTGACGCCGCTTACGAAATAGTTGAACTCGGTTATGATGCGCAATTCCACGCCCTCGCCCGACGGTTGAGCCTCCACGACGATGTCGTGGTAACGGCCGGTCGAATACAACGCAGCGATGGCCGCGCGCACATCGGCCAGCGACAGAGGAGCGCCAATGCGCAAGTTCAAACGCTGGTCGAATTCCGACTGCAACATCGGCTGCTCCTCGGGAACCGGAACGATGTTCACGATGGTTCGTCCCTCGAGGTTCGTGTCTTCAAAGGAACTCGCCGGCACAACGGAGCCTGGCTCGGCGGACGCTTGCGCGAGTTCTTGACGGTTCGGGGGCCGAGCCGGCCCTGTGCGGGCTCCCGAATCCGCCGGTGTTTGCCCAGAAGCAGCGATGGCGCATACGAGAATCAGGAGCGGGAGCGCCACGGAACGCACGTACCACCATGATATCGCGGCGTTTTCACTTCGACCGAAGGGAGTCGAGGAAAGGGAGGCTGCTACCATCGAAATATAAACGCCATGACGCCTCGCGCGGATTCCCGCTACTCCCGCCAAAGCCGTTTCGCTCCGCTTGGGGAAGAGGGACAGAGGCGCATTCGCGCGGCTCGCGTGGCGGTGGTCGGGTTGGGCGCTTTGGGCTCCGTGCAGGCAGACCTGCTGGCGCGCGCTGGAGTGGGCATGCTGCGCCTGATCGACCGCGATTTCGTCGAGGCCTCGAACCTCCAGCGGCAGACACTGTACCAGGAATCCGACGCGGCAGAAGCGTTGCCCAAGGCCGTGGCCGCCGCGCGGCGTCTGGCGTGCGTGAACTCCGAGGTGCGGCTCGAGCCGCTGGTCGGCGATCTTTCGCCGCGCAACATCGAGGAGACGCTGGAGAGCGTCGATCTGATTCTGGATGCCACCGATAACTTCGAGACCCGCTACCTGATCAACGATTTCGCGGTCCGGGGAGGGATCCCCTGGATCTACGGCGCCGCCGTGGGCAGTTACGGATTGAAGCTGGCGATCGTTCCGGGGCTCACTGCCTGTTTCCGCTGCGTCTATCCCGAGCCTCCACGCGGCGCGCAGCCGACCTGCGAGACCGAAGGCGTATTGGGTCCGGTGACGGCGGCGATTGCATCGCTGCAAGCCGCCGATGCAATGAAGATTCTGGCTTGCGGCAAGGAATCCGTTTCCGCCCGGCTCACCACCGTGGATGTCTGGACTGGACAGATTCGCCAGACCGCCGCCCCGGCGCGCGATCCCGATTGCCCATGCTGTGCCCGCGGCGAGTTCCCGCATCTGGAAGGGAAGCATCGCGCTCCCATCAGCCTGTGCGGGCGCAACGCCGTGCAGATTCATGAGCGCTCCCGGCCGGTGGACCTTGCGGAGCTGGCCTCTCGGCTGGGTGGGCTGGCGGCCGTGCGCGTCAACGAGTTCGCCCTGCGCGCCGAGCTGGATCCGTATGAGCTCACCGTGTTCCCCGACGGCCGCGCGATTATCAAGGGCACCACCGACGCCGGTATCGCCCGTAGCGTATACGCCCGCTACGTCGGAATTTAGAGCTTAGACTTGGGCCCTCAGCCATTCGATCCGGATGCGGGATTCGGGCTGACCCTTCCATATACCCGTACATACGCCGCTGGGACGATGAACATCGTAAGGATCACCGACACGGTGAGGCCTCCGATGATCGCTCGCGCGAGGGGCGCGTATTGTTCGCTGCCCGTGCCGAGCTTAAGGGCCATCGGGAGCATGCCGATGATTGTCGCCAGGGAAGTCATGAGGATCGGGCGAAGACGCACGCGGCAGGAGGTGATTATGGCATCGCCGGCGGACTGGCCTTCCCCTTCCTGTCGATGCGCGAATTCCACGATCAAGATGCTGTTTGACGCAGCGATGCCAACCAGCATCAGCACTCCCATCAGAGACATGACGTTCAGCGTCGTGTGTGTCAGCGGCAGTATGATCAGGACTCCGATAAAGCCCATCGGGATCGCCAGCATGATCAGAATCGGATCCTTAAATGAGCTGAACTGCGCCACCAGGATCAGATACAGCAATATCGCCGAAAGCGAGAGTCCTATCGCAAAACTCTTAAAGGATTCCCGCATGGCCTGCACCATGCCGCGCACATCCACGTGGATGTCCTGCACTTTCATGGAGCCGATAAGTTTTTCGATCCGCGTCGTTATTTTACCCAGGTCCTCGCCTGCCGGACTTACGTAAATGTCGATCATGCGCTGAATCTGGTAATGATCCACTTCAGTCGGGGTCACGAGTTTCTGCACGTTCACGACCGTATCCAGCGTAGTCGGTTCCTTGAGATTGGGGGCACGGAGCGGAATGTTTCTCAAGTCGGTGAAGTCGTGGATCGCAGGTCGGCCGTTCTCGTAATATTGAACGGTCAGGAAGTAATCGTTGCCGCTCTTACGATCGATCCAATAATTAGGTGCGATCATGGTGTTGGAATTCAGCGCGGTGATGACATTGTGGACGATGTTCTCCGGATCGAGGCCGAGCTCGGCGGCGTGCACCCGGTTCACGTTCAGCCTCACCGCGGGATAATTCATGTCTTGAGGGATGTAAGCTTCGCTCACGCCCGCAAGTTTTCGGATTTGCCCGGCAAGCTCCCTGGCTGCCTCATCGGCTTGGTCCAAGTCCGGACCGGTGACTTGAAGATCGATCGGCGACGGCATGCCCATATTGAGAATGCTGTCCACCATGGATCCGCTACTGACGAAGGTCCGCAGGTCGGGGTAGTTCGCGGCAATTTGGCTGCGGACACGCTCCATGTACTCGTAACTGCCAACCTTGTGGGAGGGCTGAAGTTCGACTTGCACGGTGGCGGTATACGAGCCCGAGTTCGTCGTATAGAGCGCTGAGAAATCGGGAACGATCCCGATGTTTGAAACCACCATTCGAAAATCGGCCGGGTCGACAATCTTGCGGATCAGGTCCTCCACCTTTGCGATATATTGCTCGGTGATGTCGATGCGCGTTCCGGTGGGAACTTTCACGTTGAGAGTAAATTGGCCGGCATCGGTTCGTGGAAATAATGCCACTCCGAGGAGAGGATAGATGGCGAGGCTGGCGACGAACGCAAGCAGTAAAACCGCGACCGTCAGGCCGGGCCGATTGAGCGCGCGACGCACCGTTCGCTCGTAGGCATCGAGAAGCCGTTGAAATCCCCGGTTAAAGGCGGCACTGAATCGCTGGCCCAGAGAGGTCTTCCCCGATCCATTCACGGCTTCTCCGTCGCCCTGCTTGCGCTGAACGCCCTTGAGATACCGGGCACAGAACAAGGGGATGACGGTCATGGCCACCAAATACGACGCGAACAGGGAGATGATCACCGCCAGCGCCAAAGCCGTGAAGAGAAACTTGCTGACGCCGTATAAGAAGGTGACTGGGAAGAAAACGACCACTGTAGTGAGCGTCGCCGCCAGCACCGCCAGACTCACTTCAGATCCACCTTCGATCGCCGCGGTTTCCGGCGGTGCGCCCTCTTCCAGATGCCGATAGATATTTTCGAGTGAAATGACGGAATTATCGATAATTCGGGAGAAGGCCAAGGCAAGCCCGCCTAGGATCATGGTATTCACCGTGCTGCCGCCCAGGTACAGAACGACGAAGGTGGCCAGTGCGGAGAGTGGAATCGAGAGGAAAACCGCGAGCGTAGCGCGGAAGCTGGCGAGAAAGATCAGGATCATCAAGCTGGTGAGGGCAAGACCGACCAAACCTTCGTGCAACAGCGTACGGATGGCCTCCTTAACATAAGCCGACTGGTCGAAGACGACGCTGGCTTTTAGCGCTTTCGGAATGCCGATGAGGCGTCCGATCATGTCGCGGATGCCATTCACCACTTGGATCGTATTGGTGTCGCCGCCTTGCTTCATGATCGGGAGATAGACCGTGTGCTTTCGGCAAGGCTGCGTAGGACCGGGCCAGAGCGACGTAATTCAGAAGCAGTAGCCCTGCGCGACCGAG
>Ga0209415_10017581_pt1 | contig 11365 bp, 13 predicted proteins | sample PeaSoiSIISIP2007_FD_187696 | JGI IMG/M metagenome (GOLD analysis project Ga0209415, IMG submission 187696) | Peat soil microbial communities from Weissenstadt, Germany - SII-SIP-2007 (SPAdes) (version 2) | ecosystem: Environmental > Terrestrial > Soil > Wetlands > Peat | place: Germany...
GGCCCTGGGGCCGCTCGCCGGCGTGCCCGTCGTGATCAAGGACACGATGGACATGCTGGGCTTTCCCACCACCGCGGGATGCTTGCTTTTCCACAGCTAGACGGGCGGGGCGGATCTCATGCCCGGCGTCGACTCTCCGGTCGTCGCGGCAACCGGTCGCTTCTCGCTCAAATATTTCGCACCCAATTCAGCGCGTTTGCCTCCAACTTACTATGTTCAATTCTATACATTTTATTATAAACGTCGTGGTTTTATTAACTTGTAATTGGATTTCTCCGCACCATTTACGTAACAAGATTTAGCGCGACATGTTAATCGTCGCCTCACCGAGGTTCCTTGAGGCCAATGGCCTTCTTTCCCAGCCCTTGATTTCATCAGCCTCACATCCGGGAGATACACTGTGTCCAACTTCACCAATCTTCCCCGCAAAATCGCTCTAGCTGCGTCAGTGGCTGTCTTGGTCGTAACGGCGGGGGCGATTCCGCTAACAGCCGCGTTGGCGGACAATGGCAATCAGGATTGGCAGCACCAAAACCAGTGGCAGAATAACAACCGAGATAACAATGGCGACAGAAATTGGGACAGGAATAGAGACGGCTACAGCCACAACAATGGCTACGGTTATGATCAGCAGCGCTACTACGACCAGCAGCAACCGCGCGTTTATTACCAGCAGCAGCCGCCCGTTTATTACTATGCTCCGCAGCCCGGGCCAGGTTTGCAGATCAACATTCAATAGCGGCAAGGCGATCGGAACCGGTCCGATTAAAGATGGCGTCGTCGGGGCAGAGCTAAGTCGCAATCCTGCCCCGGCCGCTACCTCACTGGGGCTCTTGGCGGCTGTTGCTGTCATATCCGCCCCAAGCCCCCGAGGAGGAGTATCCATGGGCAAGTTCAATTTCTTTTCGCGTCGGGTCGCTTTGGCTGCCCCGGCGGACCTCGTGGTGGCTGCCGATGCAACCATCAAAGTCAAGGCGACGCCTGCCAACGATTGGCGCTGCCATTGCGGCTCTTACCTGCGCGATGCGCAGATTCTTCAGGACTCTCTACGGGGAGACTGACCGGGGAGCCAGTCGGCCTTCCCACTGTTGACTGCGTATTCGGAGGGCAATTGGTGCTTTAACACACCGAAACCCATATTTTGTATTTTCTCGATCCGACTCGATATTTGGGAATTTTCAGACGGCGGCGGTTTCGCCGATCATCGACGTTTGCCCCCCGGTGAGTGGGATATGAAAGGCTGGTTTGGGGATCATTCTCATTCGTTGACACCAGGAAGGACAGGAACCTCAGCATCTCGAGGCTTGAGGCAAGACAAGCCCAAACCCCTCACGATAGCCGTCGACATGAATCTCTGGCCACGTCTAGGTGCAATAAAAGCGGGGCGTCGCTCGGCCAAGCTTTTCCGGCATTGTGCACCCACCGCTCCTCGAGAACCGTGATCCGGGGCTGCGAACGCTCCTTGCCAATTCGTGAGTTGAAAGCGGCGAGCTGTTCCCCACTTTAGATGCAACCTCCCTTAATGGGAGGCCGCGCGCAACACCATGCATGGCTAGGCCCGGCTGGACCCCTCTGGCGGGGCCTTTCTCTCCACCAAGCCCTCAGAGGCCTCGCAGCCTGCCTGTAAGCCGGCTCACAGGTTGCGCAGGCGAGGCCGTCTGGCAACCAGCCAATAGAATCCTCCGGCAAAGGATCTCCATCGGCCGGGCGACGAGCGGATTTCTTTCATCCCTTGGCATCACCCGTATCATTCTGAACAGCGGGCTGCCCTCTTTGGCTTCTACAAATGAGGTCGCCGGAATTGGCGCGAGCGCGCCGGCCGGCGGAGTGGCTTCCATCGACTCATCAAAGAGATTGATCATGACCGTTGTATCGCGAAGTCTGCTTCTCGATTCGCCCTCCACGTCGGTGTCCGCAACGGTCTATCCGTCCGACTTCTGGCGGTCGGATCGGCAGCCAACTTTTGGGAAGAGGCGAACTATAGCGGCGGATGCGGTGCCGAACGTCGGCTGTGCGGAGAGCAGCGATAGACGAGCCAAGATCAATCGCGAAACATCGGCTTTTGCAGGTCCTGGATCGGCGGGCAGGCGAATGCGCAGGTTCATCGTCCATTGCGCAATCTCATGCGTCGTCTGCCCAGCAGCCCTTAGCGCTGGCCTGGTCGGAGGCGCGCTGATAGCCCAGAGCCAGCCGATTTCCGTGCTCGAATCTGGTGGATTTGCTCTGGGGGTGCCTCGATTTTTCACCGTCGAAGCGAACGCCGGTCAGGCGGGACCCCAAGGTCTTGTCGTCACCGCACCAGGGGCATTCCCCAAACTGGCGATGTGATGCTCGAGGCAGTACGTGGATATCCGCCCCTTCGCTTCAATCGGCGAGCCTCCACAACACGTGGGAGTCAAGCGTCGGCCGAGCGGTCTGGAAATTGACCGCAACGCAGCAACGCCCGCCGCCAACACTACCGTTGGTCACTATGCTTTCAAAATCTGCGCAATGCCTACCGGCAGATCTTTCTCGGCTCACATGGTGACGGCCGAAGCCGATGAGCAACCCGCATTGAGATCTTTGGAAGGCATCTATCGTCGCGCTCCGCTCGCAGCGCCGGCAATGCACATCCATCCGGTAGCCGCATCTACACGCGCTGACAAAAACATTTCGTTGGTGCGGGTGCATCTGTTTGTGGGACCGATTCTGTGTGCATTCTTGAACAGCGAATGGCCTTTCAGTCGGCTATGATTAGAAGTATGGAGAAAGACTTAGCTCCCGAAGACGTCAGTGAACTTGAGCACAGGCAGAGCCAGCGCCGACGCGGTCCGAGTGATGGCAACGCGACAAATAGTCTGCCTGCCGGTTCAGTATCTAATGTCTCAACTCTGGCGAGTGACCTTGCCGCAACCCCGAAGCCGGTGGCGCAGCGACTCTGATTGATCTCGATCAAAAAGCTATCGTCTTACCAAGACAACGGGAATGCCCGGGCATACGAGCACCCTGTATAAAGATAAGGCAGGGCGTGGGAACGGCAGCCATTCACCTAGTCTCCCAGAATGACCTAGACTTACCCTATCGAAATCACGATGGCTGACGGTAAGCAGATGGCGGTCAAGAATTCTACCCGCGACACAGACGTGAATGCTTGGCCTGAGAGGAAAATGCTCCCGGCGGCGAAGGACAGTTCGGCCGTCGCCGGACGCCGCAACTAGCCGTGGGCAATACGGCCTTTGGCGTCACCAGACACGCGATGGGATGCGCCGAGAAGACCGTTCTTGACATCAACTTGCGGCGCGGCGCAAGCGGGCCGCAACGGGAGAAGGGCATGCGCGGAGGGGTCCCGTCGAGGTTGCGGCCCGACACTTCGCCATCATGGTTCTGCATGATGCGGTCTGCACTCCTGTCGGCGCCCGTGGCGCTCGGTCTCACTGCCTGCGCCACGCCGGACAAGCCAGACCCCTTCTATCAACCCGATCCATTGTCGGCCAGCGCCAGGCCGGGCGACATTCTTCGATCCGATCCCCTGGCCGGCGCGCCGGACGGCGCCAAGGCTTGGCGCATCCTCTATGTCTCGACCGGTCTCGATGGCCGGCCTCTGGTTATCTCCGGCGTCGTCATCGTCCCGGAGGGCATCCCGCCCGCGGGCGGTCGAGGGGTGGTCGCTTGGGGCCACTCGACGACCGGAGTGGCGGCGAATTGCGCGCCCTCGATGGCCGGCAATGTCTTCTCGACTATTCTCGGTCTGTCGCCGCTGCTCGCCGACGGTTATGTGGTGGTGGCAAGCGACTATCCGGGTCTCGGCGTGGCCGGCCCGCCCTCCTATCTCGTCGGCATCAGCGAGGGTCGCGCGCTGCTGGACAGCGTGCGCGCTGTCCGCCGATTGCCCCAGGCCGCGACGGGCGGGCGCTACGCCCTCTGGGGTCAATCGCAGGGCGGCCATGCCGCCTTGTTCGCCGGACAGATCGCGCGGAGTTATGCGCCTGAGCTCCAACTAGTCGGCGTCGCCGCCGCTGCGCCGCCCACGGACCTCGCCACCATCATAAAGGCCGACATCGGCTCCCCGGCAGGCAACATCATCGCCTCCTATGCGCTCTTGTCCTGGTCGCGCCTCTACGGCACCCCGCTCCAGGCCGTCGTCGCCGAAAAGGCCCTTCCGATCGTGGACCGCGTTGCCGGCGACTGCGCTGAGAGTCTGGGCGACAAGCTTCTCATCTCCGTCGATGAGGCGGAGTTCGACGCCGGATTCCTCATTGCCGATCCGGCGACGGCCGAACCATGGCACGAGCTGCTCTCTCGCAACTCGCCGGGTCATGCGCCGATCCGCGCCCCGCTGTATATCGTCCAGGGCGATGCCGACAAGATCGTGTCGTCTTTGGTGACCGCCGCCTTCGTCGAAGCCTTGTGCAAGCGCGGCGAGACCGTGCAATTCGCGAAGGCTGCCGGACTGGGCCACATGACCGCCGGCGAGAACAGCGCGGCGGCCGCGGCGGCCTGGATTCGCGATCGGTTCGACAGGGCTCCGGCGCCCAATGACTGCGTGGCCCGCAGCTAGGCAGTTCAAAGCTGGAAACCTGGCTGGCAAGTGGCGTCGCTGTGTCGGGGATTGTTCGGGCAAAGAGCCCCAGCGGCTTTGCCGCCGTGGAGTGCTATTGTCGCCCTGTCGGGTCGGGAGCAAGGTGACCGGCCCCCGAGTGCGCAGCCGGGTTCTATGTAACAGCAGAATGAACTTTTGGGTCAGCCGGACGCCCGCGGAGCACTGGCGAAGTGGAGCGGGTGTCCGCCGGTAAGTTAAGCCAGGCTCCTGGAGCCGGCGGCCGATAAGCTGAGCGAAGAGTGGGGTCGGCGGTGGTTATAGGCGTCTCGCTCGGCATCGCGGTCGCCAAGCCGAATATTCACCTCCTGATGGCGGCCACACTCCTTGATAGCGCCCGTCCTGAAGAGAGCCAGCCGAGCAGCCGCCGTCAGTTCGTCATCCAGACCGTTGAGACACATATTTCCGCAGTGCCCTCCGTTGAGGTGATGGGGCTACGCAAACACCCCGTATGTGACACTGAGAATTTGCCCGGTCTCGACATCGATCAACAAGGCGTCGAAGCCATCGCGCACCCATACGTAGCCATAGGGTGGGTCCATCAGTCCGTAATCCCAGTAGCTGCTCAGCCAATAAGTACGGCCCCAGAATGCGGTAGGCAGGGTCTCGCCATAGACCCACCGCCGGCTGTACCAGCCGTCTGGTTGCACATAGGGCTGCGAGTGATAGCTGCGTTCGGCGTCCCGATTGGTCTGGAAGGGGCGCGGGTCGAAGTTTTGGCTATATTGCTGTGCCTGCGGCGGGCGATGACCTGGCTGATACGTGGCCCAATCGTAGCGATGGCCCTGCTGGCTTTGCTGCTGCTGGGACTGCTGCTGCAGCGGCTGCTTCGCCTGCTGCAGCGGCTGCTTCTGCTGCTGGGCCTGCTGCTGTAACGGCTGCCTTGGCTGCTGTAGTGGTTGCTTCTGCTGTTGGGCCTGCTGCTGGAGCGGCAGCTTTGGCTGCTGCAGCGGCTGCTTCTGCTGCTGGGCCTGCTGCTGGAGCGGCTGCCCTGGCTGCTGTAGCGGTTGCTTCTGCTGTTGGGCCTGCTGCTGGAGCGGCAGCTTTGGCTGCTTCAGCGGCTGCACCTGCTGCTGGGTCTGCTGCTGTGACGGCTGCCTTGGCTGCTGTAGTGGTTGCTTTTGCTGCTGGGTCTGCTGCTGCTTTGGCTGCGGCGGGGGCAGCTTCTTCGGTAGCTGCTGTGCGTCAGCGACTTGCAGATTCGCGCTCACAACAGGCGAGTTGGCCTGTCCGGATGGGTTGGCGAAGCTCGACGTGGAAATCGCGATTAACCCCACGCTCGACATCAGGCCAAGCCGTTTGAGAGTTTTCACCGTATTTTTCATCATTGTAGTCCACCTTTATCGGGATCGGCTCCGCGGCAATTGCAGCCGGAAGCACTGAGGCAGGCGCCGCGCCGATGCGGCCACGGCGAACTTCGCTAAGTCTTCTGTGGCATGGCGCACCGCTGGTACGCTGGCCGGGGTTCACCTTGAGATACCACTACTAGCCGACAATCGAATCCTTGGATGTGCCGTACAGCACACAAATAGCGATGGCGATCGACTATCTGGTACAAGACTGGTGTACTGCCCAGATAAATCGGCCGGCGGGCGTAGTTCTCGTCGCCTGCGAAGAACACGATCTCGACGGTTTCCATCTGGCCTTATCTAGGCCCGGGGCCGACTCGTAGCTGTAGGGCCTCGGTCAGCGCAATTCATCGCCCCCGCTCCTATATGACAACGGTATCTGTCTATCCGACGGAGCGACCTATGGTGACGCATGACGATCTGGTGGCGGATTTCCGGCGTATGCGGGAACCGCTTGCCCGACAGCTATCGGCGTTTGGGCCGCCCCTAAACATGAGCCAGGCGCTGTCCAAAGGTGAAGTGACCCTGCGATTTTGGGGACTCGATTCGCTGATCGCCCGGTTCTCGCCAACAAGCTACCTCCGCTGTAGCCGTCCGACGCCTATTGCAGCTCATGCCGGGCAACCACGGCGGGCACGCCGAGCTCAGTAGTTAGCCTTCGGCACCAGACCCCGACTTCCCGCCAAGCTCGGCGTCGTGAGCCAGGTTACGAGTGAGGCAATCGCCGGCCATGCCAATGGTCAGGGAGAAGACCCAGTTTGGGAGTTATCCAGGCAATCCGGGCTAATAGGTCGTCGTGGTGGTGGATTTGGTGGTCGTTCCGCCGGCATTATCGTCGGTGGTGGTGGTGGTGGACTTGGTGGTCGTTCCGCCATAGTAATTCGGCGTCACCGTCGTCGTTGTTGAGCTGTTGGTCGGAGTCGGCGTCGTCGTGGTGGTGCTGGTGGTGCTGCCGTCCGTATTCACGGTAGAGTTGGTCGAGGTACTGTCTGCGAGCGCGAGAGGTCCGCTGACCAGTCCGATCGCAAGGGCCAGAGCGTAGGCGAGTCCAGATCGGCCAAAGGCGGATCCATTCATAACAATCTCCTGATTCTGAGTTTAACTGGGTGCGAGATCGCGAGCAGTAGACGATTGCGGCGCACTCGGCTGTTCACAAAAGTACATGTCGGGAATAAATATCGCCGCAAATATTGTGCTCTATTGGATATCGTCATGATTATGATCGAGGTGGGGGATAACTACCGAGGGTGACCCGATCCCCTGCCAGTTGATGAATCATTATTGGTGAGCAATTTTATACAGACAGCATCAGTCAATGCGCAGAATCTTCCGGAGATCTCACCAGTTGCCGACCTCGAACCAGAAAAGGGAATCAAATGGACAACGATCGGATCAAGGGTGCGGCCAACCAAGCGAAGGGCGCCGTCAAGGAAGCGACCGGCAAGCTAGCCGGTGATGCCAAGCTCGAAGCCGAAGGCAAGGCTGACAAGGCAGTAGGCAAAGTTCAGAGCGCCGTCGGCGGGCTGAAGGATGCGCTTCGCGGGAAATAGTCACCGCCGGCCAATAGCGTCCGACGGGAACCAGAACGGAAGGTGTGTAATGTCGATGTCGACAATTCTCATAATTGTTGTAATCGTCCTCTTGTTCGGTGGCGGGGGCTACGGCTACAGCCGTTGGCGTTAGCGAACGGGGCAAGCCCAACGGCGACGCCGCACAGGCTGGGCTTTTGGACAAACCGTCGCCCTGCAACCGCGAACGAATCCCCCCTTTTGGAGGGACATATGGCCCAAGACAAGAACGGCGGCTCCAACAATGCCCCGTACTTCGTCATCGGCAGGATTGTCGTCGTGGTCGGTCTGCTCGCCTTCTTGCATATGGGTGGGGATCTGCCAGGCCAAGTCGGCAGGTGAATGTCACCATCTCGGGGCCATAGAACACTGCGTAATCACGTTTGTCGGTCAGCTCTCGGACGCTTCGCTTTGCCGTGTTGTGGCCGGCAGTAGCTTGGCGCGGAATCTTCCAGATAAGCGGCAGCGCCGGCGCTGGCGAGGTCAGCTTTGGTCAGGCTCACGCCTGCTTGCCGTTGTGGGCGAGCACGAGGACTCTTAGCGCAAGGGGGTGACTGCGATACCCTATGCGCGCGCTCCAGAACTGGCGCCTCCTCGGCGGCGGTCCTCGCATTGTTGGCGTTTTCAGCCGATCAATTCGTTGCCGACGTCGGGACCTCATCGAATGGGCCGAGCAATGACTGCTCTCAAGCTCCTCTGAAGGCCCGGCTAGCAGCTCGGCTGTCTGTCGTCTGCATGGCCTTGATTGACCCCGCTTACACCACCGTTCCGACCAGGGCACCGGCTCCGGCGGTTATGCCCATGGCCAATGCGCCCCAGAAGGTGACGCGAATTGCGCCCGGCAACACACACGCGCCGCCAAGGCACCCAGGAGCGCGAGGAAGAGCAGCGAGGTTCCTGATACGAAGACGATCAGACCGGCCGCCGGGGTTATGGCAGTAACCAGGAGAGGCATTGCCGATCCGACAGCGAAGCTGGCGGCCGACGAAAACGCGGCCTGAATGGGACGGGCTCTCAGAGCCTCGCAGACGCCGAGTTCGTCGCGGGCATGAGCGCCAGGGCGTCATGGGCCATGAGCTGATCGGCAACCTTCTTCGCGAGCGCATGCTCGAGGCCGCGGCCAACATAGATCGCCGTCAGTTCCTTGTGCTTGCCCTTGTCGTCTGCCTTCAGTTCCGCGCGCTCGCGCTTGAGGTCGGCCCGTTCGGTGTCCGCCTGGGAGTGTACAGAGACGTACTCGCCTGCCGCCATAGACATGGCCCCCGCGACCAAACCGGCGACGCCCGCAACCAGCACGCTGCCGCGCGTGCCATGGGCGGCTGTGACACCCAGCACCAGGTTCGCTGTCGAAAGGACGCCGTCGTTGGCGCCCAGCACCGCCGCGCGCAGCCACCCGATGTTCTTCGTGCGGTGCCGCTCTCTGTGGCCTACCGGCATTCTTGAAGCTTTCTTTGCGTGGTAGGAAGACACGACTGAGCACCGCGAAACCAGGCACCAAGCGGTACCGCGCGGTTTTATAGTCCGCCGCTCGGTCCTCGCGTCTTCCCCGGCGAAATTCGCCGGAGCTTCGTCAGCGGCGGAGCAGCAAGGCGCCGAGCACGACGCCCAGGCCAAAGGCGGCACCGACCGCCATGAACGGGTTCTCGGCGATGGTCTTGCTGGCGTCACCCACCGCCTCCTCTGTCAGCGAGCTGGCGCTGTCCGTCAGGCTGTCGAACCGCTGCCGCAGAGATCGAATCGTCGCTTTGGCCTCCGCCGAGGCGTTCTCGCCCAGCGCGTTGCCCAGCGATGCAATGTCGTCTCCGATCTTCGAGATCTCGGCCTGGATCGAGGCCGAAGCCTTCCGGGCGGCCCTTCGGTTGTGCTTCATCTCTGTCTTCCTCGTCCCGGGGGAAGCACCCCCGATATGGAGCGCATTCTGCGCCAGTCAAGCATCGTCGTTGCCTCGGCGACCGCAGGCGAGGTCAGGCCGCGCGCCGACTGAAGAACACGAGCAGTCCGCCGACGACGATCGCGCCAATGCCGGCGATGTCGGGGATGTCCACATGGTGCTGCTCACCCACCGTAGCCGTGATGGGCCCGACGTCGAGCACCTTCTCCTGGGTCGTATAGGAGAACCGCCCATATGCCAACCCCACTACGCCAAGGGCGATCAATGCCAGCCCCGCCATTGCCATGGGTTTCATCGAAGTTGCTTCCTCCCGATGATTGATGCGTCAGTCAGCCCGGGCAGCCCGGGCAGCCCGCGTTCAGTGCGAAACTCGCGGCAGCCCTGCGTGGGGTGTGCCCAGGTCCCGGTCTGGAATCCTGTCCTGCGTCCGCCAGACCATGCCCCGGCCAGCCGCTGGCGCTGGCGGCCGATCCTGGCACGTCAGCCTCGCCATCGCCTGTAGCCGTAGCCCCCACCGCCGAAGAGCAGAACTATCAGAAGTACTACCACAATTGTCGTCATTATTTACCTTCCATTCCCATTCCAGCCGGCATTTATCGGCCAGAGAGCTATTCGCCGCGAATTGTATCCTTCAAGCGACCCAAGGCGCTCTGCACCTTGCCAACCGCCTTGTCGGTCTTGCCTTCGACCTTGAGTTTGTCGTCGCCCGTCAGCTTGCCGACCGCTTCCTTCATGCTGCCCTTGGACTGGTTGGCCGCGCCCTTGATTCGATCCTTGTCCATCTTGTTCCCTTTCACGCTCCATGAGCGGTGATTGTTTGAATGCCGCGAAGTCCGCGCGGAACGGTCCATCGTGCCTATACAAAGTCGCCTACGGCAACTCTCTGACTCTTGGGCCCGACTCAGCTCAGCTGCCGTGGGTGACGAAGGGCTCCCCGCCGACCGGCAATACGACATTCACGGGCTGGCCATTTTCCGTTGCGCGGCCGTACCAGAAGTTGTCGCAGCCTTTGCTTAGGTCGTGGGGCTGCCGAAACCCGGCAGCTTCCATTTTTGCAGTAGCCTGGGCGGCCGTGCTGCCATCGATGATGTCGGTCGAAAGGCAGGCATCGGCCCGGGCCTGGATGGCCGTCAACGGCGCAACGCTGAGGGCTCCGGCTATGAGGGCGGCAGCGCGGACAACGGATATCCTAAACATGGTACTTTCTCCTTGTTGAATTGCAGTTGTGCCGATCGAGGCTCAGCTCCCGACGGCTTCGATCGCGGGACGCTTTCCGGACCCTATTCGTAGCCGTGCGAGCGACTATCCGCAGTTCCCAATTGCACAGGTCAGTTCATCTGCCTGTGCGGCAACAATCCGGTAGGGCTACGATGAGCCAGAAATCCGCCTTGTTCCTTTCACCCGCTCCGTCTCACGATCGCTGACCGCGGACAGCCAGCCCCTCATTGAGCGCCTCTATGACGCGCTTGCGGTCCGCCTTGTAGCCGTCCGTGATCGCACCTCCGATCGATGGCACAAATATCACTGTTACCGACAAGCGCTCTGGTGACGTCAAGGTGCTAGCCGTTCTACTAGTAATTCGCACTTCGTCGAATGTGAAGGGCGTCCTAGCGTTGGCGGCGGCACAGCGCGTCGTCGAAGCGCGTATTTTGACTCGTTGTTGTCTTGAAAATGAAATCCGGATTGCAAACCTGATCTCCGAGGGCGACGCGTTCGCTCGGAAAATGCTCAGGCACGAAATCTCAGTGAGACAGGCCCGAGATCAATTTGTTTCTGACGATCCTAGCGCACGCTTCGGAATCGGGGCCGACGTTCCGAAAGGGCTGAGAGCCTGGATTAAGCAGTCCAGAAGAATGTGACCCAAGGGCCCTTCCCTCAATCCAAAGGAAGTGGCCAAGGGAACTCCTATAAGCAGCGCCCACGTGTTTTATGCCCAGCCCTCTGCTGACTTAGCCCCCCCTGCGCTGACAGCTCCTAAGCG
>Ga0209415_10017582_pt1 | contig 11364 bp, 12 predicted proteins | sample PeaSoiSIISIP2007_FD_187696 | JGI IMG/M metagenome (GOLD analysis project Ga0209415, IMG submission 187696) | Peat soil microbial communities from Weissenstadt, Germany - SII-SIP-2007 (SPAdes) (version 2) | ecosystem: Environmental > Terrestrial > Soil > Wetlands > Peat | place: Germany...
CCTCCCGCGCCTGGCGGGCCACGCCGGCCCGCGCACCACCCGCCTCTACGACTGGCAGAAGCAGACCCGCTATTTACAATTGTTTTACGGTCCCCCAACGACTTCTAATTCCTTCCGGCTTTACTCTCACATCTGTGGGGGCGATGCCTCCAAGAAGATCGAAAGGAGAGAAGAAAATGTTCCAACAACTCCACACCCATAGAAATGCCAAACCCGCAGTCAGCTTCCGAGCGTTGCTTGGGGTCCTGATCGCCGGTCTCGGGCTATCTGCGGTCTCCACGAGGAATGCTTTAGCCTCGACGACCATAACTGGAACCGTGGGCACGAGCGGCAAGTACCTTGTCACGGGCGCGCCGGTGACAACTACCGCTGTGACCGTCTTGAAGCTCTCGTTTGAGAACAATACGCCGGGCACCAACCTGGAACTGTGCGCCGGCACGGCAGCGGATTTCGCGGCTGGAACTTGCTCGCTGAGGCTCTCCGATTCCGGCGGCCCGGGTTTTGTCTTCCTGACGATTACGGACACCTCGCAGCTTTCCGGGAAGATCATTTTTGTGCAGCGGGCGGTGGGAATCGCAGCGGCAACCTTCGCGCTCACGGTTGAATAGGGCGCCGGACGGGGGCCTGACCGGAGGGCACCTTCGAAACTACCAACCATCGACGGCCGCGACAAGAGTATGTAGCGCCACATCGTTGAGCGGATTTCGATTTGAGGTTCACGCCCGCCAGTGCCTCCCATCTTCCACGGATCGCACCTGAAAGCATACGGAGCGGGATACGCCCCCTATGCGGGGAATGCACGCGTTGCATACCGGAAATACCCACATAAGTTACAGATGGGATAATCACCTCTGGAATCCTTGAAGAGCGTGAGAATCTGTGGCACACTCGTTGCAAGATTCGAGAAGGACCATAGACCATATGAAAGTGCGCAATTCCAGCTCGATCGAGATGCTTATCGCGTCTCCGCAGTCCCATATGCCGCGTCGAGTCGACCCACGGAAGCTTCCGCGCCGCTTAGTGGCTCGGCGTTGCCACTGCGGCCAGTGCGCGAGTTGCGTGGACAACGCGCGCTGGGAACGGGTCTTCCAGCAGAAGTTCGCCGACCCCGACTACTACGGGCCGCGCATGGTGAGGCATTCGTCGCCGCTGGACGCTCTGGGATAGAGAAGCCGGTGTTCCAGCACGCCCGCTTCTCTCCTTGCCAGCCGGAAAAACGTCCGGCCATCAAGCAAGCCTTCCGGCACTTCGGGATGCTTCCACCGAACCATAAGCCATGATCAGCGACGCCGAATGGTGAACCCTGCCGTGGCATCTTACTTCTCCGCCTTCCGCAAGATCTTCCACGCCGCCACCAGCACCTGAATCTGCTCGGCCCTCGGTGGCCGGCCGTTCCGCTCCAGTTTGCACCGCTCCCAGGCATCGGTGTAGACCTGTTGCAGACTCGGCAGACTGAGCATGGCGTAACGCTGGCGGAGTTCGGCAAGGTCGGCCGCGGAGAGCGGCACGCCGGGGGAGCGCGAGAATTCGGGCCGGTTAGCCATATTCGCCTTGTCTTCGCCTACGATTCTACTGCTTTGACGGCGGTTGTGCAACTCAAAAAAACACACTCGCCAGTTGGGCAGCATTGGCGCAAGTTCGCGCTGCGGATCTCGCAGGAGTATTCTGGGGGAATGCGACGCAGGACCTTCATTTCCACTTCGGCCGCCACGGGACTCTCCCTGAGCACCGAATCGGCCGCGAAAGCGGCAGCGGCGGACATTCCCAAGCGCGTATTCGGCAAAACGGGCGAAAGGCTCACGATCATCGGGCAGGCCGGCGGTCGCTTTCCCATGTGCACTGTTGAAGAGGCCCGAGGGATCACGCAACGTGCCTATGACTTGGGCATCAACTATTTCGATTGCGCTCGGATCTACTGGGGTGGGAGATCGGAAGAGGTGTACGGGGATGTTCTCCCGCCCTTCCGGAAGCGCATCTTTCTCACGACGAAGTCGCCGGAGCGCAGCCGAAAGGGGGCGGAGGCGGATCTGGGGAAATCGCTGCGCGCGCTGAAGACCGACTACCTGGACCTCTGGCAGATTCATCAGGTCAGCACGATGGAGGAAGTGCAACAGATCTTCGCCCCATCCGGCGCGATCGAAGCCTTTGTCGCGGCGAAAAAAGCCGGCAAGTGCAGGTTTATCGGTTTCACAGGACACCATGACCCGGAAGTCCACCTGGCGATGCTGAAGAATTTCGCCGATTACGACACCATTCTGATGCCGCTGAATCCGGCCGACCCGGCGTATCTGAGCTTCGAGAAGATGGTCTTACCTGTCGCGGTCGAACGAAGGCTCGGAATCCAGGCGATGAAATCTACCGCCAATGCGGGCCTCTTGCCGGACCTTCACCTCAAAGAGTGCCTCTCGTACGCGCTCAGCCTGCCGATTCACTGCCTGGCGCTCGGTTGCACGACGATCGGACAGATCGAAGACGACGTGCGAATCGCGCAGCAGTTCAAGCCAATGCCAGCGGCAGAAATGGCACAAATTCGCGAGCGCGCCAAACGGCTTGCCGGTCCGCGGTTGGAGAACTGGAAGCGCGACACCACCCAGAAGATCGCCGGGGTCCGGTACTGCGATGGCGCGCTTGCGTAGATCAGTGCGGGTCGCCGAGACCTGATTCCACCGAGAGCCGAAGGAGCAGCTATGGCACTGGTCACTTCGGACGAGCGTCGCAAGTAAGTGCTCGAATTCGGATTGCCCCTGCTCGCCTGTTCGGGCTAAGCCAGAGAACGGTCGAACGGCCTCAGACACTGATTCGCCAACATACCACCGTGGAAGAGCCAGCGCAAACCAGCATTATGCGGAGTCAATTGAGCTACGGCGGCGTAACTCCCGCAAGGCGTCGCTTGCAATCCACCGCGCGGCCTTCGAGTCGATCTTCCCGATCTCCTCGGCCTTCGCGATAGCCACCTTCCCCAAGTACGCGTTCCGCTTCCCGATCTGCCGCAGGGCCCAATTCACCGCCTTTTTGACCATGTTCCGGTCATCCGTCGCGGCCTCCGCAATCAGCGGGAAAAACGCTTCGAACTGCGCATTGGAGGCGTCCTTGGCCTTCACCGCCAGGCCCGCCATCAGCGAGAATCCGGCCCGCCGCACGAACTCCGGCCGGGCGCGCGCCCACTCCCCGGCCTTGGCAAAAGCAAACGGCGTGTAGCGGAAGAGGTTCGAGCAGACCTGGTCGCAGACGTCCCAGGAATCCAGGTCTCGAACCCACCGGTCCATCTGGCGGCGTGTCACGCGGGAGGGGTCGTCCACCAGGGCCGCCAGAATGCGCGCCTCGTGGACACCCGATTCCCACAGCTCGGCGGCCAGATCGTGACTGCGGCCGGCCTTCTTCGCGAGGGCGCGGATCAGCGGAATGGTCACTCCCAGCGTCCCCTTCGGATTGATTCCGTACCGCGCCATCCCCGCCACATTCGCCGGGTTGGCGTGAGATTCCAGCGCGGCAATGATTTCGCGCGCGGTCACGGCCCAGTATAGCGCCGCTTAGGGCTTCCGGCAGCCGCGATCTGGCGCGGCGTTCTCCGGCGACCCTATGCCACGGAAAGCGTCAGTCGGCCGGTCGACCGGCTCCTGGGCACCGGCTTGATCACAATGTGGACATCCCGGCCCAAACGGGTCAGACATTCCAACAAACGGTGCTCCGAAATCCCGCGAAACTGCCCCTTCAACAGGGCGGAAACCTTGGGCTGAGTTAACCCCAGGACCTCCGCGGCTCGCGCCTGCGTGAGCGCTCGCCTCTGCAGGATCTCGGCGATCTTCGCTGCCAATTGGGCCTTAACTAACATGCTCTCACTGTCCGGATACCCGAGGTCGGTATATACATTCCCTGAGCCTTCCTCGACGGGAATGCCTCGCACGACTCGCTGTTTCTTCATCGCGATAGCTCCTTAGCCATCTGCTCCGCAACTTTGAGACGCTCACGGATCAGATCGATATCGGTCTTGGGCGTGGCTGCACCCAGTAAAGCGGCTTCAGGGACGGAGGTTTGTCCATCTCCGTTCATTATACCTACATTGGTATAACATTCGCGGCCAAAGACTCAGTACTCCACGCTCACCAGAAACAGCCCCTTGGCCGGCGCTGTTGGTCCGGACTTCGAAGGCAGCACCGTCAAATCGTTAATGTTCCCCTTGCCCGCCTCGATGAGCGTGCCCACGATATTGCGTACCATGTGCTTCAGGAATCCGCTGCCGCGGACGCGGTAGACCAGCCTTCCCGGGGGTCTTTCCAGCATGGAAGAAAACACGCGCCGCACCTTCGATTTTCCTTCGGCATCGCGATCGTCCGCCGCGGCGAAGGCCGTGAAATCGTGCTCCCCTTCAAAGGCCGCAGCCAGCCGGATCATGCGGTCTTCGTCCAGCGGGTAGGGGTAGTGATGTACGTAGGGCCACTCGAAAGGGCTGCAGACTTCCTCCCGGAACATTCGGTATTCGTAAGTCTTGGCCTGGGCATCGAAGCGCGGATGGAATTCGGCGTGAACTTCTTCCGCGGAAAGCACGCGGATCGAGTGCGGCAACAGCCGGTTGACGGCCCGGCGCAGATTGAGGAGCGGAATCGGGTTCGAGATGCTAAAAGCCGCCACCTGCTCCAGGGCGTGCACCCCCGCGTCCGTGCGCCCCGATCCGGCCACGTGCACCGCCTTCCCTTCGATTGCGGAAACGATCTGCTCGAGCACTCCTTGAATGGTCGGCAGGTCCGGCTGCACCTGCCAACCGTGAAATGCGCTGCCGTCGTAGGCCAGCTTAATCTTGATGCGTCGCATCAGACTGGGCGCGAGCCGGGCTTCTCCACCGGGATGCCGATCTGGCACAAGGGGCACACTTCCGGATAGTGCGCCGCTACCTGGAGCGTGGCCAGCGCCACGCGCTCGACGCCCACGTCGGCATGGCCGCCGCTGCGATCGATGATGGAACCCGCCGCCAAGACATTGGCGCCCGCCGCCTTGAGAATCTCGATGACATCGAGGGTGCTGCCGCCCGTGGTGATGACGTCTTCGATGACCACCGCTGTTTCGCCCGGGTCGACAACGAAGCCTCTCCGCAGCGCCATCTTCCTGGTGGCCGTATCGCGTTCTGTGAAAATCAGGCGGGTTCCCAGCGCGCGCGCCACTTCATGGCCGATGATCAGGCCTCCCAGCGCGGGAGCGGCCACCAGGCCGATTTTTTCGCCGGCGACTTTGCGCAGCTCCTGCGCCAGCAGCCGTCCCAGCTTTTCCGCCGCCGCGGGATGTTGCAGCACCAACGCGCACTGCAAATACTCGGCACTGTGTAACCCCGAGGTGAGGCGAAAATGCCCTTGCAAATATGCGCCCGTCGAACGGAACAGCTCCAGGACGGATTCGGCTTGCGGCGTCACAAACCCGTACTATACCATTGAATTCGAAATTCCCATGCATGAAACCAAACCCTACATAGCGCTGCTATGCACGCTCTTGATGCTCGCTCCCGCGGGAGTCAATGCCCGCGATAACGACAAGCCGGGCACACCCGGTCCATCCGGCCAGGACAACCCGCAACCGGCGATGAGCCAGCCCCACGGGGTCTATCGGAAGGTTACGTATCCGTACCGTGCCAAGTCCGTGGAGCCTCCCGTGGTTGCGAATTCGGGCCGCCTGGACGCGCTGCTGCGGGGCGGCAACCTGTACCTTTCGCTGCAGGACACCATCGCGCTCGCGCTGGAGAACAATCTGGACATCGCGATCCAGCGCTACGGTCCCCAACTGGCCGACGCGGCCGTGCTGCAGGCAGAGGCCGGCGGATTCGCCCGCGGCGTTTCCACCAGCGTGACCGCCGGCCCGGCGGGCGCCACCGTGAGCACGTCGGGCACGACGCCGGGCACCAATCAGAACGCCGCGTCCCAGGCCAGCGCCGCCACGGCATCGGCAGTTGGCGGGAGCGTGCTGCAATCCTCCGGGCCGGCCATTCCCAATCTCGATCCGGCGCTCACCAGCAATCTGAGCTGGTCTCACCTGACAACGCCGCAAAGCAGCGCGTTTACCACCGGCACCAACTCTCTGATCAACAAACAGGATATCTCGGACTTCGCGATTCAAAAAAGCTTCCTGACCGGCACGGCCGTAAGCTTGGGCCTGAACAACAACTCCACCACCAGCAATAGCGTCCGCAACGACTTCAATCCCTCCACTACTTCCTCGCTGGGCATTTCGATTACGCAACACCTGTTGCAGGGATTTGGCACGGCGGTCAACTCCCGCCAGATCCGCATCGCCAGGAGCAACCGCGAGGTTTCCGACCTGACCTTGAAGCTTCAGGTGGAAACCACGGTTGCCGCCGTGATGGAGCTGTATTGGGAATTGGTGGCGTTCAACGAAAATGTGCGCGTGGCGCGCGATGCCGTGGCGGCCGCGCAACGATTGTACGAGGACAACCAGCGGCAGGTCGAGGTGGGAACCCTGGCGCCCATCGAGGTCACCCGGGCCGAGGCGCAGATCGCCGCCGGACAGCAGCAGCTCACCATCGCGCAGACTTCGGTGCTCCAGGAGGAGAGCATTCTCAAGACCGCGCTCAGTAGGACCGGCGTCTCCAGCCCCGCGGTCGCGGACGCCCATATCATTACCACCGACCAGATCAATATCCCGGATGTGGAGCCGATCAACCCGATCCAGGACCTGACCGCCATGGCGCTTTCCGCCCGTCCCGAGCTGGCGCAGAGCCGCATCCAGCTTCAGAACCAGGCGCTCACCATCCGGGGCTCGAAGAACTCCCTGCTGCCGACCCTGGACGCGGTGGCGGCCGTGAGCAACGGCGCCCTGGCGGGCCAACCGAATACGCTGCCCGCGCCCCCCGGCACGGTGCACAGCAACAATCCGTTCTTTGTCGGCGGGTATGGGCAGGTGCTCACCCAGATCTTCCAGCGTAATTTCCCCAATTATTCGCTCGGTTTCAACCTCAACATCCCGATTTGGAACCGCTCGGCGCAGGCCCAGGTGATCAACGATGAGCTGACGTTGCGGCAGCAGCAGCTCGGCCTGACGCGGCTCGAAAACCAGGTGCGCCTGGACGTCGTGAACGCCGTCATCGGATTGACGCAGGCGCGGGCGCAGTATCAATCGGCCGCCAAGGCCACTGTCCTGCAGGCCCAGACGCTGGATGCCGAACAGAAGAAACTGGCGTTGGGCGCGTCCACCATCTTAAACGTGATTCAGGACCAGCAGGCGCTGACCGCGGCGCAGTCCAACGAAGTGGCGGCCAAGGCTGCCTATGCCAGGGCGAAGGTGGAGCTGGACCGGTCCACGGGCCAGATCCTGAACAACAACAACATCTCGATGGATGAAGCGGTCCGCGGGGTGGTGGCGCGTCCGCCCAGCCCGCTTCCGGCGCCTCCGGCGCAGCCGCAGAAATAATTACCAGCAGGTGGGCAGTACTATGTAGGCTTTCGGTATGTACGTGGACAGTGCGTGCCTATTTTCTTTACACGGCTGCACGCTTTACGGCCGGCGGATTCGGTTTTAAAGGCGATTGCGATTTGGTAAGACGATTGCTTAAGAGAGTGCGTGACTAACCTAACACAGCCCGACGGAGAGACGATTGACCCTCGCTGCCACCTCTCACCTAACCAGTCACCTCGCATAAAACTCTTCTAAATCTCCCCAAAATCCTCACAATCGTCTCTTCCTGGGCTGTACGATAGTAGCTATGGTCAAAGGTATGTTCGAGGTCGCCTGCCCGTGCTGCGAGGCAATGCTCAAGATCGATCCGGAGACCCGCGCAATCATTGCACACACGGTGAAAGAAAGGCCGAAGCCCATTGAGGACCTGGCGGCCGAGGTCGCCAAGCTCAAGGGCGCCGGCGCGCGCCGGGAAGAGCTTTTCCAAAAGAATTTTGAAGCCGAGAAGTCGCACGGCAAAGTGCTGGAAAAGAAGTTCGACGAGTTGTTCAAGCGGGCCAAGGAAAACCCCGACCTGGAGCCGCCCAAGCGCGACATCGACCTGTAGAGCCAGATGTGACCGCTTGCTGACGCGCGCGGCTCTGATCGGAGCCACGACCGTCCCTCGCCGTTGGCGAGCAAGGGAGTGGTCTTACAGCCGCTACCCCGCCACCAGCAGGCTCTCGGCGAAGGGCCACTCCTCATCGACCCATTGCGCGGAGAGGCGGAAGCCCGCGGCCCGCGCCATCACGCAGACCTGCTCCGGCCGGAACTTGTGGCAGGCTTCCGTCCAGATGGTTTCGTGGGGCTCGAATTCCACCACCAGGCCGGCTTTACGAATCCTGACAGTCTGACGGATGCGCGAGCGCAGGTGCATCTCGATCCGCTGCGCCTCCTGGCTGTAAACCACCACGTGCTCGAATTGGCGCAAATCGAAATCGCCGTCCAGCTCGCGGTTGATGCGCGCCAGCAGGTTCAGGTTGAACGCGGCGGTGACGCCCGTGGGGTCGTCGTAGGCGGCCAGCAACTGTTCCACGGGCTTGACCAGGTCGGTGCCCAGCAGCAGGGCGTCGCCGGCTTGGAGACATTGCCGGATGGCATAGAGGAAATCGACGGCCCGATCCGCCTCGAAGTTGCCGATGGTGCTTCCGAGGAACAGCACCAGCAGCGTCTGCCCGGGCGCGCGGCGCTCGGCTACTTCGCGCAGGCCCTCCAGGTAGGCGGCCCTCATCGGAAAAACCGCGGCCAGCGAACCGAGGTCCTGCGCGCACTTCTCCAGCGCCGTCACGGAGAGGTCGATGGGATAATACACCGCGGGCTCGCGGTCGCGGAGGGTTTCCAGGATTGCACGCGTCTTCGATCCGCTGCCGCTGCCCAGCTCCGCGGTGATGAGGTTCGGCGGCAGGGATTCGATCAGGTCGCCGGCGTGCATCTGGATCACGCGGGCGTCGGCGCGCGTAAGGCCGTATTCCGGCAGGTAGGTGATGGCTTCGAAGAGCGCCGAGCCGACGTCGTCATAGAGATAGCTGCAAGGAAGCGTCTTCTGCCCGCGGCGCGTGAGGCCCGCACGCACATCCTGCGCGAATTCGTTGTCGAGCGCCGGCGCGGACATCAGGATTCAACCATTCGGAAGGTGGCGTACAGATAAGGATAGGACGGCCGGAACCAGTTGCGGAAAGAGGTCCGCAGGAAACAGGCCGCGGTGCGCGGAGACGCGCCCTTCAGGACGTAGTGCTGCCCATCGAAGAACGGCTCCGAGTAGTTGGTGTAGAACGGGAACGGCTGGAAGCCGGGGAAGGACTGGAAGACGGTGGAGGTCCACTCCCAGCCATTGCCGAACATCTGGGCAGGGCCGGCGTGGGATCGAATGTCGTCGGCGTGGACCGGGATCGGGTCCCAGTGGCGAAAGTCGAAATTGCCCGAGGCGGGCGGAAGGCAGGCCGCGCGGTGGAACTGGGGCTCGGTGGGGAGCGACTTGCCGCGCCAGCGGGCGTAGGCTTCGGCCTCGCGGTGCGTGACATAGACCGGGCAATCGAGGGGCAGCGGGGTCTCCGAAAACATGCCGCGATAGAACCACCGGCCGTCGCGCTCCGTCCAGAAGAAGGGCGCTTCGGCGCCCGCGCGGACGAACTCCAGGTACTCGCCGTTGGTCACTTTGTGTTGGGATATCGAGAAGGCGGGGACTTCGACGGTGTGAGCTTCGAATTCGTTGTCCCAGCCGAAGCCTTCTTCGGCGGTGCGGCCCAGGCGGGCTTCGCCGGCGGGGATTTCGATGAAGCGGGAGAGATCAGGTTCTGGTGAACACAACACAGGCCTGGAGGCCTGTGCTACCGGGACCTTGCGCTCATAGGCAAGGTTGTGCAGGATGTAGGCGAAGGTCTCGGCGTGCATGAGCCGGTGTTCGATGGCTACGTGCAGCAATTGCTCTGGTACCTCTTCGAGCACGTCGTCGATTTCATCGCGTGTGCGCTGATTGTATCGCTCGACTTCCGAGAGGGCCGGCCAGTCGGAAGGCTGGTCCGCGGGGAGTTGGCCAGGCGGCGGATCGATCCCGAAAGCGAACAGGCGATCGAACTCCGGTTGGAAGGAGCGCAGGTCGAGTTGATAGCGGCCGATCAGGTTCCAATCGAAGGCTTCCAGGTGGCCGATGTAGAAGACCATGCGATGGCGTTCCGGGATGGGGCGCTCATAGAGAGAATCGGGGCGGACGAGCCGGAACAACTCGTCGGTCCGCTCGCGCGCCGTCGTGAGCGCGCGGGCCAGGTCGGTTTGCGTCCGCATAAAAACGTCCTTCCAGTCTACCCGAAGGTGGAGGCGCATTGCTGTATGCAGGGGCACAAAAAAGCACCGGCCTTACCAGAGAACTTTGGCGGATACCTGGATCAGGCGCGGGAAGTTCTGCTGGCCGACGGGCAGCATGCCGAAGCGCGCGTCCTGGTAGCCGGTGTCCGGCGCGCCGTAGAGAGGATGGTTCAACAGGTTGAACGCCTCGCCTCTCAGGTTGAGCCTCCAGCGCCGCTCGCTGAGCTGGAAGGTCTTCGAGCCCGCCAGGTTCACGGTGGTATTGTCCATCTGCCGCAGCCAGGGATACCGGTCGGGCGCCGTGCGCAGGGTGTAGGCGGCGCGCGATTTGTAACAGGACTTGGTGTTGTTGAACCACTGGTCGTGCACCTGGCCGGCGACGAAGAGATCGCTGCAGGAGAAGACCACGTCCATGCCGGAAACGGGAATGCCCGATGTATACCGGTAAATCAGGTTGAGCGTCCAGCCGCCGATCACGCCGTCCACGAACTTACTCGCGCCTGTCAGATAGTGTCGGCCTTTGCCGAACGGCAGGTCCCAGATGCCGCTCAGGGACAGGTTCTGCGGCTTGTCGTAGCTCACCAGCTCGTGGACGGGCGTTTCGGAAAGGTCCCAGTTATTGAGCCGGTTGGCAGTCTGGAAGTTCTTCGAGAAGGTATAGGCAAAGACCATAGTCAGTGCGCCGCCGAAGGCGCGATCGCCCGTGAAGCGTTTCTCCGCCCGGAGCTGCAGGGCATCGTAGCGGTACCTGGCCCAGGGGTTGGTGCTCATGGTGATGCCGTTGAACAGCGCAAATGGGAAATAGAGCTGTTTCGCGGCGATCGTCACGCCGGAGCCCAGGGCAGTATTGGCTGGCAGAATTCCGAAGAAAGGATTAGGCACCGTCCGGTCCAGGTAGTTAGATACGGCCTGGCCTTGCAGGAACACGTTCATCGGCAGGTAATCCATGTTATAAGCCATGGTGTCGTGATCGGTGATGCTGCCGACGTAAGACGCGTCGATCAGCACGCCCTTGTCACCGAAGAAGCGGCGCTGCAGGCCGAAAGAATACTGGGGTCTTCGTGAAATCGTGTGGGTGAAAAATGCGGATTTTGAGCCCTCCCGACGGCCCCTGCCGAGGGTCCGGAC
>Ga0209415_10017584_pt1 | contig 11364 bp, 9 predicted proteins | sample PeaSoiSIISIP2007_FD_187696 | JGI IMG/M metagenome (GOLD analysis project Ga0209415, IMG submission 187696) | Peat soil microbial communities from Weissenstadt, Germany - SII-SIP-2007 (SPAdes) (version 2) | ecosystem: Environmental > Terrestrial > Soil > Wetlands > Peat | place: Germany...
CGCGGGACCGCGGTGCGAATCCTCAAGATGCTGCGCTATCCGGACCTGAGCGTGCGGGTGCTGGTGCAGGGACTGGCGCGAATCGAGCTGGTCGACTTCCTGCAGCAGGAGCCGTACTTCACGGCCCGCGTCAAGCGGCTGACCGATACGGTCTCGCGCAGCAAGGAACTCGACGCGCTGCAGGCGCATCTGGTGAGCCAGTTCTCCAAGTTCGTATCGCTGGTTCCGTACCTGCCCGACGAATTGCAGGTGATGGCGATGCAGGTGCGCGAGCCGGAACGGCTGGCCGACCTGGTCGCCTCGTACCTCAAGATCGCGATCGAAGAGGCGCAGGACCTGCTCACCACGCTCGACGTGCGGGTGCGGATGGAGAAGCTGGCCGCGATCCTGAACCGCGAAATCGAGTTGCTCGAGCTCGGCCACAAGATCCAGTCGCAGGTGCAGAGCGAGCTCAACAAGAGCCAGCGCGAATACTATCTCCGCCAACAGGTCAAGGCGATTCAGAAAGAGCTCGGCGAGAGCGACGGGCGCAGCGCCGAGATGGACGAGCTGGAGCGCAAGATCGAGGCCGCCAGGATGCCCGAAGATGCGCGCAAGGCGGCCGACAAGGAGCTCGATCGGCTCAAGATGATTCCGCCCGAGTCGGCCGAGCACACCGTCGTGCGCACCTACCTCGACTGGCTGGTGACGCTGCCGTGGAGCATCTCGACCGAGGACAACCTCGACATCAAGCACGCACGCCAGGTGCTGGACGAAGACCATTACGATTTGGAAAAGATCAAGGAGCGCATCCTCGAGTTCCTTGCGGTCCGCAAACTCAAGCAGGACAGCAAAGGGCCGATACTTTGCCTGGTCGGGCCGCCGGGCACCGGCAAGACCTCGCTCGGCCGCTCGATCGCGCGCGCGCTGGGGCGCAAGTTCGTGCGGCTGTCGCTGGGCGGAATCCGCGACGAGGCCGAGATTCGGGGCCATCGCCGCACCTATATCGGCTCGCTGCCGGGCCGCATCGTGCAGGGGATCCGCAACGCCGGATCCAACAATCCGCTGTTCATCCTTGACGAAGTAGACAAGCTCGGCGCCGACTTCCGTGGCGATCCCGCCTCGGCCCTGCTCGAGGTGCTGGATCCCGAGCAGAACAACACTTTCGTCGATCATTACCTCGACGTGCCGCTGGACCTGTCCAGGGTGTTGTTCGTGACCACCGCCAACGTGCTCGACCCGATCCCGCCGGCGCTGCGCGACCGGATGGAGGTGCTCGAGCTGCCGGGCTACACCGAAGAGGAAAAGCTCGAGATCGCCAATCGCCATCTGATTCCCAAGCAGCTAATCGAGAACGGGCTCGGCGACCGCAAGCTGGAGTTCGCGCCGGAAGCCACGCTCGAAGTCATCAGGAACTATACGCGCGAGGCCGGCTTGCGAAATCTCGAACGCGAGCTCGCCCGCATCTGCCGAAAGGTCGCCCGCGAGGTCACCGAAGGCGAGACCGCGCCGGAACTGATCGATCCGCCTGCGGTGCATCGCTACCTCGGTCCGCCCAAGTTTTTCTCCGAACTGGCCGAGCGCACGCAGGAACCGGGCATCGCAACCGGTGTCGCATGGACGCCGAGTGGCGGCGACATTCTGTTCATCGAGAGCACCCGGATGAACGGCCAGAAGGGACTGACGCTCACCGGTTCGCTCGGCGACGTCATGAAGGAGTCGGCGCAGGCGGCGCTCTCGTATATCCGCTCGCGCGCCGACAAACTCGGCATCGCCGCCGACTTCTTCGAGAAATCGGACATTCACGTCCATGTGCCGGCGGGCGCGATTCCCAAGGACGGGCCGTCGGCCGGCGTGACGATCGCAGCGTCGCTGGCCTCGCTCCTGAGCGGCCGTCCGGTACGACCCGAACTCGCGATGACCGGCGAGATCACGCTGCGCGGCAAGGTGCTGCCGGTAGGCGGGATCAAGGAAAAGGTGCTGGCCGCGCGCCGCGCCGGAATCAAGACCATCATTCTGCCCCGGCGCAACGAGACCGACCTCGAAGACATCCCGCCTGAAGTTCTCAAGGAGATGGAGATGATCTTCGTCGATACGGTCGACGAGGTGCTGGCCCACGCTCTGTGCCGGCCGGTCGAAGATCAGCATCCGGCTGAAGCTCCGCGCGCCGTGCGAACGGTGTTCAATTAGCCCATCTTATTCCCTCGTCCGCTTGCCTCCGGCTGGCATTTAGCCGGGAAGCACAGTAAATGAGGAGTGGGGGAGTTTATAGGAAGGGCGTCAATGCCTGAGTTAAGGAAAGATCCAATCGTCGGCCGATGGGTTATCATGTCCACGGAGCGTGGCAAGCGCCCTTCCGATTTCACCGGGCACCATCACGCGCGCAAGGGTGCTCCCTGCGCTTTTTGCTTCGGGATGGAGGCGCAAACTCCTCCGGAGGTGCTCTCCTATCGCGAGCCCGGCACCCGGGTCAATGAACCCGGATGGCGGGTGCGGGTGGTGCCCAACAAGTACCCGGCACTCAGGATCGAAGGAGGACCGGGACGGCGCGGGGATGGACTGTATGACCTGATGAACGGGATCGGCGCCCACGAGGTCGTAATCGACAGCCCCGACCACGATCGCGGGATGGCCGACCTCGAGCCGCGCCAAATCGAGGAGATCCTGTGGGCTTGTCGCGACCGCGTGCTGGACCTCTCCAGGGATGAGCGGTTCCGCTACGTGTTGGTGTTCAAGAATCACGGCCCCGAGGCCGGCGCCAGCCTCGAGCATCCGCACTCCCAGCTAATCGCGTTGCCGATCGTGCCGCTGAAAGTGCAACAGGAGCTGCGCGGCGCCAGCGACTACTACTTGCTGAAGGAGCGATGCATCTTCTGTGACGTGATCGATCAGGAGATACGCGAACCCAATCGCGTGGTCTTCGAGAATGAGGGGTTCATCGTAGCCTGTCCGTTCGCCGCGCGTTTCCCGTTCGAGCTGTGGATCATTCCCAAGCGCCACGGCTCGCACTTCGAGCACGCTCAGGAGGCTGAGTACCGCGCGCTCGCGCAGGCGCTGAAGGCCGGGTTGAGCACGCTCAAGCTGGCGCTCGACGACCCGCCGTTCAACTACATTATCCATTCCGCGCCGGTGCGTGAGGCGCCAAGCCATCATTATCATTGGCATCTCGAGATCACGCCGGCGCTCACCAAGGTCGCCGGCTTCGAAGTCGGCACCGGTTTCTACATCAATCCGGTGCCGCCGGAGAGTTCCGCGGCGGCTCTGCGCCAGATGCTGGGCGAGAGCGTCGCCGCACAGGCCAAGGTCGCCTGACAGGCGCTCCCTCCTTCTTCCGTAGCGCCGGCCTCCGTGCCGGTGATTTTCTGTTCGGGCACGCAGGCACCGGCACGGAGGCCGGCGCTACGGAAGAAAACCTTCGGCGCCACTCTCTCGCTTAGCTGACGAGAATTTCCTTCACCCGCCGGATATCGATCGCGATCTGCTTGCTCAGCGCCGCGGCTGAGTCGAACTTGCGCTCGGGGCGGATTCGTTCCACCAGCTCGAGCTTGATTCTCATCCCATAGAGCTCGCGATCGAAGTCGAAGATGTGCGCTTCGATCGAGCGTTGCACCTCCGCGAACGTCGGGCGCATCCCGATGTTCGTGATCGACGGGTACAGTCCGTCTTCCAGGATGACCCGGGTCGCGTAGACGCCGTCGGGTGGGATACATTCGGTTTCCGGCTCCAGGTTGGCGGTCGGAAAACCGATCGTTCTGCCGCGCTCGCGTCCGCGCACGACGCGTCCGGCGAGAAAATGGCAGCGGCCCAGAAGATCGGACGCGCCCTTCAGGTCGGCGGCCGCGATCAGCTCGCGCACCTTGGTCGAGCTGACCTCGACTCCGGCCGCCTTGACCGGGCCGACCACCGTGACCGCGAAGCCGAACTCGCGTCCCAACTCCACCATCACCGACGCGTTGCCCGCGCGCTTATGTCCGAAGCTGACGCTATGGCCGACGATCACCGCGCGCGCGTTGATCTTGCCGAGAATATAGTCGCGGACGAACTCGCGCGGTCCGATTTGGCTGAATTCGAGCGTGAAGTCGATAACGATCACGCCGTCGATTCCGGAGCGGCGCAGCAGATCGAGCTTGTCTTCCGGTGCCAGAATCAACTGCGGCGCGCGCGCCGGCGCCAGCACCCTGGAAGGCAGCGGATCGAACGTAAGCACGAAAGCGGTGGCGCGTTCGGCGTGGGCGTGATCGATCGCGGTTTGGAGGATCGCGCGATGGCCCAGGTGGACGCCGTCGAAGTTGCCGAGCGCGACCACGGGCCGCAAATTGGGCTTGAGCGCGTCGAGATCGCGGATGATTTCGATCGCCGGACTCTGCCGCGCTCTGGCCGTTTTCATCGTGGTCCGGCCCGCCGCAGCCGCGGGAACCCGCAACGGCACTAGCCCTGCAGATCCTTCATCATTTCGTTCGCGCGCGAAGCCTGGGGACTGTCGCCGTGGTCGGCCAGCAACTTCTGCAACGTGAGGCGCGCGTCGATCTTGTCGTTGAGCTTCAGGAAGGCCTCGGCCTCGCGCAGCAGAGCGGCGCTGGCGAAGCGCCCTTTCGGGTAGCGCATCACGAGGTCGTTGAACTGCAGGATCGACTGGTCGTATTTTTCCGACTCGAACAACCCGTTGGCGGAAAAGTACTCGGCCGGCTCACCGAGCGGGGACTTGGGAAACCTTCTCTGGAGCAGGCTGAATTTCGCGGCGGCGGCCTGATATTGGCCGTCCTTCATCGCCTGCAGCCCATCGCGATACTGCCTGGCGCCCGGCCCGCTGGACGGTGCGGCGAGCTCCTTGTCGAGATCGGCCCGCCAATCGGGAATCGCGGGTGGGGCCGGCGTCGCGGCGGCGATCGGAACCGCGGCGGAAGGCGCCGCAGCCGGGCTCGCGCCCGCCGCTGGAGCCGCTGAAACCGTGCCGGTCTGCATCGCGCTGACCGAGGCCTCCAGCTTGTTCAGGCGATCCTGCAGCGCGGCGATTTGATCGCTGGTGCTCGCGCTGCCGGCCGGGCCGTGCGCGATCTCCTCGATTTCATCGTGCTGGCTTCGCATTTGTTGCGAGAGCCCCTGGATCTGCTGGTTCTGCGTGGCGACCATCTCGCGGATCTGCATCTGATCGGCGTGCAGCTGATCGATATCGCCCTGGCCGCATCCGGCCAATGCCGCCGCGGCGAGGACGGCTATCAGGATTGCGTTCGAGCGACTCGCAGCCATCATTGCTACTCCGTACCCCGGGCTATTCCGCTACTAAAGGATACCGGAGCTACTGCGCGGCGACGAAATGCGCGCGCCGGTTGCGTGCCCAGCAGCTCTCCTCGTGCTCGGGGCAAACCGGGAGCTCCTTGCCGTAGCTGATGGTCGAAATTCGCTCGGCCGCGACCCCGAGGGTCACCAGGTAATCCTTGGCGGCCTGGGCACGTTTGGCTCCGAGCGCGATATTGTAGTCCTCCGAGCCGCGTTCGTCGCAATGGCCTTCGACCTGCACGCGAGCCTTGGCGTGGTCGGTCAGCCAGGTCGCGTCGGTGCGCAATATCTCGCCGTCCTGCGCGCGGACCGTGAAGTCATTGAAGTCGAAATGGATATCGGTCAGCGGACCGTTCTGGCCGCCAGGCAAGGTCCCTTTCTGGAAATCCTCGAGCGAGTTCCTGCCGGGCGGCATGGTCTGCTCGCCAAGAGTGTTTGGGACGGTGCCCTGCATCCCGGCTTTTTTCTTCGACGCGCATCCGGCGAGCGCGACCAGAGATGTCGCCGCGAGCACGATTAACGCGGCCCCGAACAAAAGCGAAGCTCTATTCCGATAGCCACCACGACCAGACTGGACTCGTGTCATCACCCTTGTCCTCCAACAGCGCGGAAATGATTTTGCCGGTTTCGACCTGCATTAGAAACAGGCGCGCGTGCCCGCTACGAGTCGAGCTGAACACAATATAACGGCCGTCGGGCGACCACGACGGGGACTCGTTGGAGCCTTCGCCCTCGGTCAGGTGTACGGGATCGCCGCCGTCCAGGCCGATCGCGTAAATGTTGAATCGTCCGTCTTCGCGGCTCTGATAGGCGATCCGATTGCCCACCGGCGAGAAGGCCGGATTGGTGTTGTAGTTGCCGCTGTATGTAATCCGGCGAGGCTCGCTGCCGCCGCCCAGATCCATCACGTAGATCTGCGGCGACCCTGAGCGATCGGAGGTGAAGGCTAACCTGGTCTGGTCGGGCGAAAACGCGGGGCTGACGTTGATCGGGCCGCCCTGGGTCAAGGCCCGAATCTCGCGCCCCGCCGAATCGAGCAGGTGAAGATCCGTCTGTCCGCCGTGCTCGATGGCGGCCGCGATATAACGGCCGTCGGGCGAGAGCGCGCCTTCGATCGGTACGCCCAGTATGCTCGAGATTCTGAGCTCGCGGCGCGCCTGCAGGTCCGCCAGGTAAAGCGCCGGCCGGCCGGTCTTGTAGGAAGTGTAGAGCAGATAGTGCGCGCTGTGGTCGAAACCGGGAAACAGATTGATGGTTGGATTATTGGTGACCTTGAAGACATCCTGCCCGTCGATCGCGGCGGTGTAGATCTCCTTGAAGCGGCCCCCGCGCGTGGACACGAAAGCGAGTCGCGCATCGAACGGACCCTCAACGCCGGTTATCGCCTTCAGAACGTCGTCGGCAAAGCGCCGTCCCATCCGGGCCACTTCGTCGCCGGTGCCCGTGTACCGCTTGCCCATCATCTGGCGCTGCTGGGCCACGTCGAACAGGCGCGCTTCGAGCGTGATCTCGCCCTCCTTGACGGTGACGCCGCCCTTGACCAGGAAGTCGGCGTTGATCGATCTCCAGTCGGCCATGTTGAAATGGCCCAACTCGTTTCCCGAGTCCTGCGAGTCCTCGATATAGGCTTGAGCATCGATCACGCGAAGATAGCCGGAGAGCTTCAGGTCGTGCGAAAGCGTGTCGACGAACGCGCCGGAAATTTCGTGAAGGTCGTCGCCGGCCAGATTCTTGAGTTCCGGCAGCGCGATCGATGAGAGCCGCGAACCCGGCCCGACGATCTCCATCCGGATCTTGCCGGAAGATGAAGCCGGCCCGGAAGATGAAGCTGGCGAGGATGAAGCCGGATTGGCCTCGGACGTTGGCGAGGCGGGCGCGGGGGCCGACGGCGCCGCGGCCGCCGGCGCAGACGGTGGCGGCGGCGCCGGCGCTTCTTGCGCACGCACGGCCGCAGCCACCGCGACGATCAGAACAACTATTCCCAGTTCCGATACGAACCGCTTCATTTCACCCTTGTAGCTTGACGACCCTTTGTAGCTTGACAAGGATCGTCCGTCGTTACGCCCGCGGCGCGCCGCCGGCCTGGTCACGAAGTCAATTCACCGAGCTTGAACACCGCTTCCACACCCTCGCCGAACAGCGAGCGAAACCTCTCGGGCGGCGCCGGGAAAGGCGCGGCGCGCCGGACCGCGCGAATCACTGAATCGTCGAACGCGGGATCGTGCGAGCTTTCGGTGATCTTGACCGCGCTCAGGTTGCCGTCAGGCCCGATCGAGAAACTCACCGTAGTCTGCAGGTCGCTGTTCCCGCCGGAGAAACTCCACGCCTTCTTAACCTTCTCCTCCACCGCCTTATAGTAGAGCAGAAACTCGGGGTCTTTTTGAATCCCGCCCGTGCCGGTTGCGGTACCGCCGACACCCACCCCCGCGCCCTCGCTGGCGTGGCTGGCTGCGACCGGACCGCCGCCCGATTCCTCTACTTCGGGCTCGGGTTTCTCCTCTTCGGTCTCTTCAGATTCCTCGGGGCCCTTGGCCAGATGCTCCGCCAGCAGTTGCTCGCGCACCTTGTTGAGCCGCTCCTGTACCGACGGCGTGCTCCGCGCCCGCGCGATCGCGATCGAGGGCTGCGGGGCGGGCTTGACGTGGGTGGTATGAGGCTTCGATCGCGGCCTGGGCGTGGCGGGCGCGGGTATCGGCGTGATAACCACCGGCACCGGAGTCGCCTGAGGCGTCGGCGCCGGAGTAGCGACCGGAGCGGCGGTCGGCGCAGGAGTCGGCGCGGGCGCGGGTGTCGGCGTCGGCGCGGCGGTCGGGGCTTGGGTTGGAGCGGGCGTAGGCGTGGGCGAGCTGAGCGCGTTCAGCGCGATCGCATTCTTGTCCTCGTTAGGCGCCAGCGGTTCATTCTGCGCGACTACCTTGGGCTCTTCGGCCTTGGGCGGTTTGGCCTCGGGCGGCGGTTCGGGCTCATTCGACGGAGGAGCAAGCTTCGGCAGATGGGAGCCGAAATCGCCGGCCGGAAGCCCACCGACCAGATTGACCGAGTAGACCTGCGCCTCGCTTTGCGCCGGACTCAGATACCGTGGCAGTACGAAGAGCACCAGCAGCGCCAGGGCCGCGTGACCGATCGCGGAGATGACAATCGCCGCGACATAGCCGGTGCGCGACGGCTGCGCATCGCCGCTACGGTCCTGGCTCTCCATGCTTGCCGCCGTTGATGCCCTGTTCGGACTCGGATGCGGGCATCTCGGTGACCATCCCGACGTTCTGAATTCCGGCCGCCTTGATCGCCGCCATCGTCCGGATCACGACGCCGTAGGCGACTTCCTCATCGGCGCGGACGAAGACCTGGCGATCGGGGCGCTCGATAGCGATCGCGCGGAGCTTGTCCGTGAGCTGATCGGGACTGAGCTTGGCGTCATTGAGGTAAACCTCGCTGGCGCGCGTGATCGAAACCACGAACTGCTGCTCCTCGCCGGGCAGCGCCGCCGCCCTGACCTTGGGCACGCTCACCTCGACGCCCTGCTGGATGATCGGCGCCGTGACCATGAAGATGATCAGCAGCACCAGCATCACATCGACCATCGGCGTGACGTTGATTTGTGAAACCAGTGAGCCGCGCCGTCCCGCTTCGAAAGCCATCTCGATTCCTCACGGCTTAAGACAAGAAGTGCCGTTCCGCGATATTGAGAAATTCGGAGGTGAAGTTTTCCATGTCGGTGCCGAGCACGTGCACCCTCGCGGTGAGATAGTTGTAGAACATCTGGGCCGGGATCGCGGCGACCAGGCCGACCGCGGTGGTGATCAGCGCTTCGGCAATTCCCGGCGCGACCGCCTGGATATTGGATGAATGCGCCGCCGAGAGCCCGAGGAACGCCGTCATGATTCCCCACACCGTGCCGAACAAGCCGATAAACGGGCAGGTCGAGCCGGTGGTGGCGAGAAAAGTGATGCCGGCCTCGAGCTTGGTCAGCTCGACGTTGGCCTGCCGCTTCATCGCGCGGGTGACGTTTTCCACGCCGCCCAGCTCGGTCGTGAATCCGCTCTCGGCGCCGACCGCCTGGCGCTTGGCGCGGGTCAATCTCAGCAGCTCCTGGTAGCCGGCGCGAAACACCTGCGCCACGGGGCTGTGTTTCTGCCCGAGGCTCGCGGTGTGGATGGTGGCGAGGTTCTTGGATTCCCAGAAGATCGCGGTGAATTTCTGCGACTCGCGGCGCGCGAGCGAGATCTGCCAGAGCTTGTAAATGATTATGCCCCAGCTTCCGACCGAGAACGCGACCAGCAGGCAAAGCACGGCCTGGACCACCGGGCCCGTCGCCAGCAACAACTCCACCACCCCAAGGCCGTTCCCCGCATTGGGCATAAATACCCCGCCGGATACAAATAGTAACCGTATTATACCCATCGGCGATGGGCAACGGATTCCGACGAGCGCAAAGCCGGCGCCGCAGCCGGCCCGCGCGCGATCTCGCCCGAATGATGCGAGAGTGCCCGGATAGTGATAGCTTTGAGCCATCTCTAGCGCGGCTCGTTCATCGGGAGGACTCGTTTCTGTGGCGACCAGGATCGCGATTAATGGCTTCGGCCGTATCGGACGGATGTTTTTCCGGGCGGCGCTCCATAACCCGGAACTGGAAATCGTGGCGGTGAACGACATCACCGACGCGAAGACGCTGGCCCATCTGCTCAAGCACGATTCCATCCATGGCGCGCTTAAGCATCAGGTGAAAGCCGAGGGCGGCCAGATCATGGTCGACGGCAATGCCTTCGAGGTGCTGGCCGAACGCGACCCGGCGAAGCTCCCGTGGGCGAAGCTGGGCGTCAAGGCGGTGGTCGAATCGACCGGGCTCTTCACCGCGCGCGACAAGGCCGCGATGCATCTCAGCGCCGGGGCAAAGAAAGTCGTGATCAGCGCGCCGGCCGACGGCGCCGACATCACGCTGTGCCTGGGCGTCAACGAAAAAGCCTACGACCCGGGCAAGCATCATGTGATCTCCAACGCCTCGTGCACCACCAATTGCCTCGCGCCGGTCGCCAAGGTCCTGCACGACAGCTTCGGGATCGTCCACGGCCTGATGACCACGGTGCACTCCTACACCTCGGACCAGATGCTCCAGGACGGGCCGCACAACGACCTGCGGCGCGCGCGCGCGGCGGCGCTCTCGATGGTGCCCACGTCGACCGGCGCGGCCAAGGCGATCGGGCTGGTGCTGCCGGCGCTCAAGGGCAAGCTCGACGGAATCGCGATGCGGGTGCCGACCGCCAACGTCTCGGTTGTCGATCTGACCGCGGTGGTCGAACGCGGCGCGGAGGTGAATTCGATCAACGCTGCGATGAAGAGCGCGGCCGGCGGCGAGCTCAAGGGAATTCTCGATTATAACGAGGAGCCGCTGGTGTCGAGCGATTTCAACGGCAATCCCCACTCGTCGATCTTCGACGCGCCGCTCACCAAGGTGATCGACGGGCATCTGGTCAAGATCTTCTCGTGGTACGACAACGAATGGGGTTACTCGAACCGCCTTGCAGATATCACGGCCTACGTCGCGAAGGGGCTCTGATCTGCGATCGTACCCGGTCAAGCTGCCGTGCCAGTAGTTCCGATCACGCGCCTTAAGCTCCGCGGCCAGAAGGTGCTGGTGCGATGCGATTTCAACGTGCCGCTCGAAGGCGGCCGGATCGCCGATCCGGCCCGTATCGACGCGACGCTCGATACGATCCGGTACATCGCGGGCCAGGGTGGCGCCGCGGTGCTGTGCTCGCATCTTGGCCGCCCCAAGGAACGCACGCCCGAATTGAGCCTCAAGCCGGTGGCCGAGTACTTGAGCGCCGCGCTGAGCGCGAAGGTTGCGCTGGCGCCCGACTGTATCGGCCATGTCACCGAAGGGATGGTGCAAGCGCTGGCGCCGGGCGGCGCGATGCTGCTGGAGAACCTGCGCTTCCATCCCGAGGAAGAAGCCAACGACCGCGATTTCTCGCACGAGCTGGCGCGCGGCAAGAACGTGTACGTCAATGACGCCTTCGGCACCGCCCATCGTGCCCATGCCTCCACCGTCGGGGTCACCAAACTCCTGAGCGAGCGCGGCGCCGGCTTCCTGATGATGCGCGAGCTCGA
>Ga0209415_10017585_pt1 | contig 11363 bp, 14 predicted proteins | sample PeaSoiSIISIP2007_FD_187696 | JGI IMG/M metagenome (GOLD analysis project Ga0209415, IMG submission 187696) | Peat soil microbial communities from Weissenstadt, Germany - SII-SIP-2007 (SPAdes) (version 2) | ecosystem: Environmental > Terrestrial > Soil > Wetlands > Peat | place: Germany...
TGAGCGGCGTACCGGCCTTGGCGCTGCCGAAGATCAGGAGTTCCGTCGGCCGCAGCGGCAGGCCGGCGGCGGCGGCGCCCGCCGCATGATCGATGCGCGCAAACACGGTCATGCCCTTGGCTTTGATCTCGGCTTCGAGCCGATCCATGGTTTCCTTCGGTGCGAAGGCACTAGGGATCGTCGTCAGCCCGTCGGTCGCCATTGCCGGATCTCCTCGTATCGGGGTCGAGACAGCCGTCGCGACGATTTGCGTCAATTTACCCGTTGGAAGTTTGACCAACCAAGCTCTTATGCGTCAGCAAGACAATTCGTGACCTTCTGCCCATTACCCACCGGGAGTGACGCCGATCTGCGGGCTAACACGCTTCCGTCCCCAAGCGGTGACCGTCCCGATTATAGAAGATTGGATTACGTTCGCTTTACACGGCGCGGCGCGACAAGGGGTGAAGCTCCCTTCAGCGCCGGCGGAGCGCGATCCAGGAGGCGGCAAATGCCGCCAACGCCAGGATGACGCCGACGCCATGGTAGTCTTGCTTGAGCCACTGGGACATGCTCCAGAGTCCCTGGGTGAGATCGCCAGCCAGGGCGACGGGCGAGGGGATGGCATGCCAGAGTTCGGACAGCAGTCCCATTTTGCTTCCGCGAAGGAGGGACCGGTCGCGGTCCCCCAGGTGCAGGATGAAGACCCATATGTATGAAGAATTGGTTTCGGCAGATGCCGGAGGGAGACGGAAATGAATGGACGCTTCTATGCCGTTCGGGTCGAGGGCGCCAAGTACGGCGTGGGATTCGGTTCGGCTCTGGCCATCGCGATCTCGTACAGCGCCAACCACTCCATCCTCTGGGCGATCATCGATGGATTGCTCAGCTGGATCTACGTCCTCTATTTCGCGCTTTTCCGAGGCTGACCCGCCATCTCGTCGACGCGCTCGGCCAGGTCGCGCAAATTGCGGCGCAGCTGATCGAGAACGAAGGCGATGCCGAAAAGATGCCTGGCATCCGCGGCCGAGAGATTGCGGGTGAGGCCCTCCTTGCGCAGCTCTGCCAGCACAGCGGCGTAGGCGCGTAGCGCCGTGCTGCAAGCCTCGCGCGGCGGTGCCGCTCGGCGCGCGGCTAGAGCAAGTCCAGCCGCGGAAAAATATGCCGCGAGAGCAGCGGCGACATCCGCCGTCGCGCCGGCGAGGCGACCGGCGACGGGCTCGGGCAAGGGCTCCACGGTGGCGCGGCCGATCATGGCCAGGTCGAGGCGCAGGCGGTTGAGATTGCGGCGCAGGGGTTCCGGTTCCGGTTCGTCGGTCAGGCGCCCGACCCGTTCGCGCCGGGCTTCCTCGCCGGCCACGTCGACCCCGGCCAGGGCGCGGCGGAGCTTCGCGTGCAGCTGCAACAGAATTGCGCCGTCGGCGGCGGTGCCGGGATGAGGAAGCAGCACGGCCGCGAGCTCGCTCATGATCTGAAGAGCCCGGCTCGCCGCCGTGGCGAGCGCGCCATGGGCCCGGTTCGGCAGCACCAACAGGGAGACCGCAAGGGCGACGGCAACGCCCAGCAATATTTCGATCACCCGGTCGAGGGCATAGGCGAGCGGACCCGCCTGCTGGGCCTGGGTGCTCATGAGCACGATGATCGCCGTGACCGGTGCGATTCTGAGCCAGGGCTTGAAGGCAGCCGCCAAGGCCAAGGGCCCCACGGCCAGCGCCAGGGCAAGGGCGAGTCCGAGGGCGCCGGCATGCGGCAGGGCAAGACCGATGATGACGCCCCAGGCCGCGCCGCCGACCGTTCCGGCCAGCCGGTCGAAGGTCGCCTTGATCGAGCCGCCGAGATTCGCCTGCATGACGATGACCGCCGTCAGCACCGCCCAGTAGATCTGAGCCATGTGCAGAAGGTCGGCCGTCGCGAAGGCGAGAAGTGCCGCGATGGTGGTGCGGGCCGCAAGCCTGAGCTCGCTGCCATGGTGCCTTGCCCAGGCCAGGAAACGATTGGCGTCGGGTCCGGGCGTCTCGGCGTTTTCGCTCAATGGGACCGGTTCAGCGGTAATCCGCCGCCACGGTCTCATCGCGCCTTTCGCCGCCGGCGGCGTTGAGGATCAGGCTCATGACTGTTGCCACGGCGATATTGACGATGAGGGAATAGAGCGCGGCGTAGCCGGGAACGGTGTAGCCGAAGACCGAGAGCGGAAATACCGAAGCCTTGAAGGCAAGCGTGCCCGCCATCCAGCTGCCCGTCGCGATGCCGGCGGCCCAGCCGGCGAGGAGCGCGCGCGGATCGAACCAGCGCGTGTAGAGGCCGAAGATCACCGCCGGCAGAGTCTGGATGATCCAGATGCCGCCCAGAAGCTGGAGCTGGATGGCATATTGCAGGGGAAGCAGGATGATGAAGACGAGAGCCCCGATCTTGACGATCAGGGAGACTATCTTGGCCATCCGCGACTCATCGGCGTCGCTGCAATCGGGCCGGATCATCTCCTTGTAGATGTTGCGGGTGAAGAGATTGGCGCACGCGATGGACATGACAGCGGCGGGCACCAGGGCGCCGATGCCGATGGCGGCAAAGGCGACACCGGTGAACCAGTCGGGGAAGGACGCCATCAGCAGCGCCGGCACGGCAAAGGTCGACCCGAACTGCTTGAAGCCGTCGGCATAGAGCGGGTTCTTCGCGACTCCCGCGGCGAGCGCCATGTAGCCCATGAGGGCGAGCAGGCCGAGCACGATGGAATAGGCCGGCAGCATCGCCGCGTTGCGACGGATCACGTGGCGGCTGTTGGCGCTGAGCACGCCGGTCATGGCATGGGGATAAAGGAACAGGGCCAGGGCCGATCCCAGCGCCAGCGTGGCATATCCGCCATAGGCGCCGAGGCTGGCAGCTGTCGGCGCGGCCAGGATCAGCTTCGCCGGCGCCACCGCGGCGAAAATCTTGCCATACCCGCCGAGCTCGCTCGGAATGACGATGACCACGGCCAGGATGGTGGCGTAGATCAGCACGTCCTTGACCACGGCGATCGCCGCCGGCGCGCGCAGGCCGCTGGTGTAGGTGAAGGCGGCGAGGATCAGGAAGGCGATGATGAGGGGAAGATCGCCCCAGAGGCCCTGGCCGCCGACCCCCATCGCCCCGATGACGACCTGGAGACCGACCAGCTGCAGGGCGATATAGGGCATGGTCGCCACCAGTCCCGTGATCGCCACCGCCAGCGCCAGCCACCGGTTGCCGTAGCGCCCGCGCACGAAATCGGCGGCAGTCATATAGCCGTGCTTGTGGGCGACCGACCAGAAGCGCGGAAAGACCATGAAGACGAAGGGGTAGACGATGATGGTATAGGGCACTGCGAAGAAGCCGATCGCACCGGCGCCGAAGACCAGGGCAGGCACGGCGACGAAGGTGTAGGCCGTGTAGAGATCGCCGCCCAGGAGGAACCAGGTGACGATGGTGCCGAAGCGCCGCCCGCCCAGGCCCCATTCATGCAACAGATCCATATCGCCCGGCCGCCAGCGCGCTGCGGCAAAACCGAGAATGGTCACAGTGCCGAAGAGGACGACGAAGACGGTGACGATGGTCCAGTTCACGAGCCGCTATTCCCCCGGCAATGTGCCGATCCCCCGATCGGCCGGCGCGCGTTCACGCTCACTCGCCCGTCAGGTAGGCGAACAAGGTCAGCCCGGCACTGATGACGATCCAGAGAAGCTGATACCAGTAGAAGAACGGGATGCCCGCGAGCTGGGGTTCCACGGAATTGTAGGAGGGGATCCAAAGCACGGCGAGGACGGGAAGCAGCAACAGAAACACCGGCCAGCGCGCGCGCCGGCGCTTTGCTTCGTTCGAAGGTTTTTCCGACAAGGCCCCTCCCGAATCGGGCATCAAACCCCGCTTGCTTGCTGCATAATGTCATCGTCGGCGGGCAGCGGCAACGCCCTGCCCCGGCGTCTTGGATCGCCCAGGCGCCAAGCAAATTCGACGCGGACGGGGACATGACCGACGAGATCGCGGGCGGCCTGGTCCGCGACCTGCTTGTTGCGCTCGCCGGCTGGACGCGGGAATTCAAGGCACCCTGGGTCAGACAGGAGATCCATGCTCAACGACCGAAATTTTGACTGTGCCTATGGCGTGGCCGAACAGGTCTCGCCCCTCATTCGCCGGGTCGTCGCCCGCAATCCGGGGCCCTTCACCTTTCTCGGCACCGGCACCTACATCGTCGGCCGCGGGCGGGTGGCGGTGATCGATCCCGGCCCGGACCTGGACGACCATGTCGCGGCCCTGCTGTCGGCTCTAGGCGGGGATTCGGTTTCCCATATCCTGATCACCCACACCCATATCGACCACTCGCCGGCCGCCGCCGCGCTGAAGGCGGCGACGGGGGCGCCCTGCCTCGGCTTCGGCCCTCATGGCGCGGTGGGCGAGACAGGAGAGGCCGGGGCCGATCTCGCCTTCCGTCCGGATATCCGGATGGCCGACGGCGACAGCGTGGCGGGCGAAGGCTGGAGCCTGACGGCCCTTCACACGCCGGGCCACGCCTCCAACCATCTTTGCTTCGCGCTCGCCGAGGAGCAGGCCCTGTTCTCCGGCGATCAGGTCATGGGCTGGTCGACCACGGTCATTGGCCCGCCGGACGGCGACATGGCGGCCTACATGGCCTCCCTCGATCGCCTGTCGGCGCGCCGGGAGAAGATCTACTGGCCGACCCATGGCGGCCCGATCCGCGATCCTCAGGCCCATGTCGGCGAGCTCATCGCCCATCGGCGAGCCCGGCGTGCGGCCGTCCTGGAGGCTCTCAGCGCCGGACCGGCGCGGCCGGCAGGCATCGTGGCTAAGGTCTATCATGGACTGGATCCACGGCTCGTCGAAGCCGCGGCGGAATCGGTCCGCGCCCATCTGATCGAGCTGGCCGCCGCTGGATTGGTCGCCGAAGAGGACGGATTCTGGCGCCGGCTCTAGACCAAGATCGGGTCAGGCTCTAGCCGGGAAGCGGAATGTAGTCGGTCTCGCCGGGGACCATGGGGAACCGGCCTTCGGACCAGTCCCTCTTGGCCTGGTCGATCCGCTCGCGCCGGCTGGAGACGAAGTTCCAGTAGAGATGGCGCTGACCGTCCAGGGGCGCTCCGCCCAGCAGGAGAAGCCTGGCGCCTTCCTTGCTGGCGAGCCGCGGTTCGGCCCCGGCGGCCAGCACGAGAAGCCGCCCTGCGCCATGGCTCTCGCCGTCGATTTCGACATTGCCCAAAATGACGTAGATCGCCCGCTCCGGGTGCTCGACGGGGATCTCAATCGCCGTGCCCGCGGGCATATCGACGTCGGCATAGAGGGTGGGCGCAAGCACGGCGACGGGAGCCTTTTGGCTGAAACCGGTCCCGGCGATGAGGCGAAGCCGCACTCCGCCGAGAGCGAAGCTCGGCAGGCTCCCCCCCGGATGATGGGCGAAACGGGGCTCGCTCTCCTCGCTCGCTTGTGGCAGGGCGACCCAGGACTGGATGCCGTGGAGACGCGGACCCTTGGCCCGCTCCCCGGGGTTCGAGCGCTCGGAGTGGACGATGCCTCGGCCGGCCGTCATCCAGTTGACGTCACCCGGCCGGATCGGCTGGACATAGCCCAGGCTGTCGCGATGGATGATCTCGCCTTCCAGCAGATAGGTCACCGTCGCCAGCCCGATATGGGGATGGGGCCTGACATCCATGCCCTGTCCGGGCGGCAGGGCGACCGGCCCGAAGTGATCCAGGAAGACGAAGGGGCCGACCGACCGGCGTGCCGCCGCCGGCAACAGGCGCCGGACAGCGAAATCGCCGATGTCCCGCATGCGCGGCTCGACCACGGTTTCGACGCCGGCGCTGGCGGTCATGTGGCCTTGTCCTTGTCAAGCTTTGCCGTGCCGAGAATAGCGTAAACCCGTCTTCGGGATCGAGCACGGGCAATGACCCGATGCTATCGAGTCCATAGTCAGTCGGCATTTCATCTCGTTGCGCGCCAGGTCGAAACTTTTGAGCCTGGGCAAGAGGCGGACCCGTTTGTGACCTGGTTTCCGCCGGCCATGGAAGGAGAACCGCCATGCGTAGCTTCGAGAAGACGCTGTCCCATCGCCCATCGATGAGCCCGACGCTCATTGATCGGCTCGGCGCCCGGCTTCGCCCCGCGCTCTCGGTTCCGGATGCCGCGCCGGCGGATCTTCAGGCTGCCGAAGCCATGATCGCGGCGGCACGCTGCGCCTTCGGTCCGATCGAAGTTGGTTGCGAGGCCTCCGACCTTCGCTATTCGCCAGCGGCTGAAGCTGTGGGCGCGCACCGGCAGCGCTTGGTTGAAGCGCCTTCCTCCACCTCCGCGCTCCGGCCTCTTCGAGACTGCTACCCGCATTGATATGTCTGAACAGATGCGCGGTCTGGAGGCGGCGATGAGGGAGCGATATGACGTCCTGGTTTTAGGTGCCGGCGCAGGATCCCGGTCACGGGCGAGCGCCGTGCCGTTCATCGACGCCCGGCATCGGAACCATAGTCAGACGGCATTTCAGCTTCGCCACCGGCTGGCCGATCCTCTTTTCCGTTGCGCGCTGGTTCGCGCGATTCACATCAGGAAGAAAAGGAAAGCCGACCCATGATCATCCAAAGCAAGCGGAGCCAGCGCGGCTGGCTGAAATTCGCGATGGCCGGCGCCGCCGTCGCGGCGATCTCGATCCTCTCGACCGGTGCCTTCGCCAATGGTTGCCCCGCCGGCAATCTCGTTGCCGACGGCCAGGGCCAGAAGGCAGGCGCTACCATGCCTGTCGGAGTCACCGACACGGTCCTCGAATCCATCGATCTCTCGAAGCAGAAGGTCGCCCTCAAGGACCACCTGTTCCGCATCCGCCGCCTGGTCATTCAGCCCGGCGGGGTCGTTCCCTGGCACAGCCATGCCGACCGGCCGGCCCTGATCTATATCGTCCAGGGCGAGATCACGGAATACGCCAGCGACTGCGCCGTGCCGATCCTGCACAGGGCCGGCGATTGGTCCCGGGACGCCGACATTTCCCACTGGTGGAAGAACACCGGCAAGAAGGTCGTGGTCTTGATCTCCGCCGACATTCTCGACAACGGAACCGACGCGCACACGATGTAGCCCCCGACTCGTGAGCGCTCTCAGCGGCGCGCGGCACCCGTCCCCCTCGGGCGCCGCGCGCCGTGCCCTGTACACTACGACGAACGCCAAGTGATGAGGCGGATCATGGAACGGACGATGGCTCTGGACGCTGTGGCGCCGATGCAGAGCCGCTCCCACGGATTTGAAGCGGCAGCGCGCAGCTTTGTCATCGGCCTAACGGCCTTCCTCACCGTGGTCGATCTCTTCGCCACCCAGGCGATCCTGCCATCCCTCGCCCGGCACTATGGCGTGAGCCCGGCGGCCATGGGCTTCGCCGTCAATGCCAGCACCATGGGCATGGCGGTTTCCGGCCTCCTCGTCGCCCTGCTCAGCCGGCACATCAACCGCCGGCTTGGAATACTGCTGAGTCTGCTTCTGCTCTCGATCCCGACGGGGCTTCTGGCCGTGGCCCCGGATCTGATGGTCTTCACCGCGCTTCGGGTCGTCCAGGGACTGTTCATGTCCGCGGCCTTCACCTTGATGCTGGCCTATCTCGCCGAGCAGTGCAGCGCGACGGACAGCGCCAGCGCCTTCGCCGCCTATATCACGGGCAATGTGGCCAGCAACCTGTTCGGGCGTCTGATGTCCGCGGCCATCGCCGACCATCTGGGCCTGCCGGCGAACTTCCATGTCTTCGCGCTCCTCAACCTTGCCGGCGCGGCGCTGGTCTTCTTCAGTCTGCGGGGCACGCAGCCCGTGACTCCGACCGGCAAGGCCGCCGGATCGGCCTTTGCGGGCTGGCTCGCGCACCTGCGCAACGCACCGCTACGGGCCAGCTTCGCCATCGGCTTTCTCATCCTCTTCATCTTCATCGGCACCTTCACCTATGTGAACTTCGTGCTGGTGCGCCAGCCCATCGGATTGGGGCCGATGCAGCTGGGATTCGTCTATTTTGTCTTCCTGCCCTCGATCCTGACCACGCCTCTGGCTGGGCGGGCGGTGGGGCGCTTCGGCACGCGTCCAACCTTCTGGGGCGCGCTCGGGGTCGCCGGCCTCGGACTGCCCTTTCTGCTGCTGCCGAACCTCGCCGGCGTCGCCATCGGTCTCGCCCTGGTAGGTGTGGGAACCTTCTTCGCCCAGGCGGCGGCGACGGGCTTTGTCAGCCGGGCGGCCACAGGCGATCGCGGTTCGGCGAGCGGGATTTATCTTGCCTGCTATTTCCTCGGCGGGCTCGTCGGCAGCGCCGTTCTGGGTCAGGTCTTCGATCGGCTGGGCTGGCCAGCCCTGGTCGCCGGCCTGGCGATCTCGCTCGGTGCCGCGGGCCTGCTCGCGTTCCTGCTCCGCTTGCCGGCCCCTCAGCCGGCCCGCGGCTGAGTCGAAGGAAATCTTCCATGAACGAACGCTATGAGCGCGGCCTCGACCGCCTCGCCGAGATCGACCGCGAGGAGGTGAGCCGGATCATTGCCGGTCTCAAGGACATCGCACCCGATTTCGCTCGCTATCTGGTCGAATTCCCCTTCGGGGACATCTACGCCCGGCCGGGCCTGGACCTGAAGTCGCGCCAGATCGCGACCGTGGCGGCGCTCACCGCGCTCGGCACCGCGGCTCCTCAGCTTCGCGTCCACATCCACGGCGCCCTCAACGTCGGCTGCAGCCGCGAGGAGGTGATCGAAACCATCATGCAGATGGCGATTTACGCCGGCTTCCCCGCGGCCCTCAATGGCCTGGCCGCGGCCAGGGACGTGCTTGCCGAGCGCGAACTCAAACCGCCGAGCTCTGCCAGCGATACTGCCTCACCGCCCTGACGAAGGCGGCGACCGCGGGTGAAAAGCGCCGACCCGGCATGGTCACAAGCGATACCTCGCGCCAGACATCCGGCTCGATCAGCGGCCGCGTGTGCAGCCCGGCGACGACGGGTGAGAATTCCGGGATGAAGCAGATTCCCATGCCGGCCATGACCATGGTCTGGATCCAGTCCTCGCGCTCGCTGCGATAGACCTCTCGGAGATCGATCTTGTTGGCGGCGAGATACTCGTCCCAGTGGCTCCCGTATTCGCAGTTCATGCGCATCAGATAGGATTCCCCGCCGCAATCGACCGTCTTGACCGCGTTCATGCGTTCGAAGCGATGACCGGGCGGAAAGGCGACGACGAACCGTTCGCGATAGAGCGGCTCGACGGCATAGCTCTCTTCGAGGCCCTTCGGCTGGGCCATGATCGCGAGATCGAGCTTCCCCTCGATCAGGAGCCGGCACAGCTCCATCGGCACGCCTTCATGCAAGGAGGCCTCGATGCCGGGATGATCCTTTCTGAACTGTGCCAGCAGCCCGACGCATCGCAATGGCCCCACGGTGCACATGACGCCCAGGCTGAGCGGCGCATCCTCCAGCTTCAGGAGGCTCTTGGCGGTCGTCGTCGCGGCCTGGGTATTGCGCAGGACATCTTCGAGATGGGGCTTCATCAGCTGGCCGAATTCGGTCAAGTGGGTTCGGCTGCGCTCCCGACGCAGAAGCAGCCCGCCCAGCTCCTCCTCCAGCTTCTGGATCGCCCGGGTGAGGGCCGGCTGGGTGACGTTGCAGGCCTCGGAGGCGCGGGTGAAGTTAAGCGTGTCGCAGACCGCAAGGAAGTAGCGGATTTGATGCATTTCCATGGCGAGATGTCCCCTCGGCAAGCAATCCGGTGCCGCGCCGGGACGACTATCGAGGTCCTTCGCTCTTGAGTCCCTCCAGGACCTGGACGATCTCCTCGGGATCGGCGCGCAGCGTGAAGTCAGCGTTGACAAAGGCATAGCGCACCGTGCCCGTTCGATCGACGACGAAGCTCGCCGGAATCGGGATGAACCAGCCCTCGTTGCCGTGTCGCTCCCGGAGGTCCACCCCGAAGCCGGCCAAGAGATCGCGGTAGATGTCCGGCGCGCGGAACAGGACTCCGAACTGCAATCCGACGGCCCCATCCACGTCGGACAGGATTTCCGGGCTCGGATGGCCGGCGGTCTCGCTCTCCGACAGATATACGCCGGTGTCGGGTGTAAGGGCCACGAGCTCGGCGCCTGCCGCATGAATTCGGGGCAAGACCTCCTCGAGCGCCTCCAGCGTTCGCTGGCAGTACGGGCACCAGCTGCCGCGAAAGAAGGTGACCACCAGCGGACCCTTGGCCAGCAACTCGTCGGAGACGACCAGGCGGCCGGCGGCGTTGGGGAGCATGAAGGGCGGCATGGAACCGCCGACCTTCAGAGTCTGGTCGGCCGTGCCGGCGCGGCTGAGTTGACCGACCACGGCCCGGTATGCGGCCTCTATTCTTGCATCCGACAGGCTGTCTGCACGGATTTTGTCCAGTTCTCCTTTGAGCGACATTCTAGGACTTTCGACTGCGCCGCGGCTGGCTGAGGGGCGAAATCTGAGGGGACCACATTAGCATCGGCCGATCCAATTCCCGTTGGTCATCGTTTCAATAGTTGGCTCGCCGCGCCGGCGGCGCGACGCCAGTCGCGGGCGCGCATCAACTTCAGAAAGGCATCGAGACTGGGCCCATGAGGCCGTCCAGCGACGGTCGTGACGACAACCTTGAACTGGGCCGCGGCATGAGCGATGGGGATGGCGACGAGGCCCATGGGAAGGGGCCGGTGCATGGCGGAAAGCGATAGCCCGAGCCCGGCGGCGACCATCTGCTGGACCGCGGCCTCGCTGGCGCCGGTGTGGCGGGCGTCGAGTTCGATGCCGCTCTCGGCCGCCAGGCGGTCGAGAGCGAGTCCGGCGTGGGAGCCGCTGTTTCCCGGCAAGAGCAGGCACTGGCCGGCAAGGGCGGTCGGCTCGACCGCGGTCGACATCGCGAAGGGATGATCGGCCAGGCAGAGCACGGCGTAGCGGTCCTCGAAAAGCGTCCAGCGGTTGAGCCGCTCGGGAAGCTTGTCGGATAGCGCCAGCAAGGCGCTGTCGAGGCTGTCGCTCAGCATCCGCTCGGATAGATCCTCTGCCCTCCCCTCGGCGAGGCTGAATTCGAAGCCCTTCATATGCGCTTGCAGTTCCCGCAGTACCGACATCGGCAGGTGCGGCGAAAGCCCTTCGCCGATGCCAAGCCTGAGGGGCGGGGTAGCGCGCACCCGGAATGCCACCGCTTGAGCCGCTGCGGATTCAGCCGCCGCATAAGCCGCCCCGAGATGGGGCGCCATGGCCCGGCCTAGGGCCGTCAGCTGGGTCTGGTTGCGTTCGCGATAGAGGAGGGGCCCGCCCAGCTCCTCCTCCAGACGCTGAATCGCCCTGGTCAGGGCCGGCTGGGAGACATGGCAAGTCTCGGCCGCGCGGGTGAAATTGAGCGTCTTGGTCAAGGCCAGAAAATAGCGGA
>Ga0209415_10017586_pt1 | contig 11362 bp, 8 predicted proteins | sample PeaSoiSIISIP2007_FD_187696 | JGI IMG/M metagenome (GOLD analysis project Ga0209415, IMG submission 187696) | Peat soil microbial communities from Weissenstadt, Germany - SII-SIP-2007 (SPAdes) (version 2) | ecosystem: Environmental > Terrestrial > Soil > Wetlands > Peat | place: Germany...
CCACCTTCGCGCCCATCACCTGGCGCTTGTCCGCCGTGCCGCGCAGCTGCCACACGAGCTCCGTGCACTGCGCGAGCCCCGTCGCGCCCAGCGGATGGCCCTTGGACAGAAGGCCTCCCGAGGGGTTGGTCACCACCTTGCCGCCGTACGTGTTCTGCGAGTCCCAGATGAACTTCTCGGCCTCGCCCTCCTTGCACAGCCCGAGACCCTCGTAGCTGAGGATCTCGTTCGCCGAGAAGCAGTCGTGGAGCTCGCACACCTGGACGTCCGCCGGTCCGAGACCCGCCTCCTCGTAGACCTTCTTCGCGGCGTTCACCGTCAGGTCGTAGCCGACCATCTTGATCATGCTCGTCTCGAAGCTCGACGCGTAGTCCGTCGTCATCGCCTGGGCGGCGATCCACACGGGGTTCGCGTGGCCGTGCTTCTTGGCGAACTCGTCCGAGCAGACGACGGCGGCCGCGGCGCCGCAGGTGGGCGGGCAGCACTGGTAGCGGGTCAAGGGGTCGAACACCTCTTCGCTCGCCATGACCTCCTCGACGGAGAGCACCTGGTTGAAGACGGCGTACGGGTTGTTCGAAGCGTGCTTGCGCGCCTTGGAGCTCACCTTGGCGAAGGTCTCCTTCTTCGTGCCGTACTTCCACCGGTACTCGCGCCCCGCCCCGCCGAACATCTGGGCCATCGGCGGCGCCTGGGAGAAGCCCTGGGTGTCGAGCATCACCTTGGCGTGCTTGCCGAGGGGGCTCTCGCGATCGCCCCACTTGGCGCCGAGGGCGCCCTTTTCCATCTTCTCGAAGCCGAGCGCGAGCGCGCACTCGACGGCCCCGCCGGCCACCGCCTGCCTCGCCAGCATCAGGGCCGTCGATCCCGTCGAGCAGTTGTTGTTCACGTTGAAGACGGGGACGCCCGTCAGCCCCACCTCGTACGCCGCGCGCTGCCCGCACGTGCTGTCGCCGTACACGTACCCGGCGTACACGTGCTCGATCGCCGGGTACGGAACCTTCGCGTCCTCGAGCGCCGCGCGGGCCGCCTTCGACGCCATCACGTGGTAGTCCTCGCTCTGTCCGGGCTTGGCGAACTTCGTCATCCCGACACCGATCACGTTCACTCGTCGACCCATGGCCTCACCGTCTCCCGGAATTTGGGGTTCTCGCCCGGACTAGAGATCCTTCAAGAAGCTTAGCTTTTGCGCAGGACGGACATCGCCGTCCACCCTGAGCTTGCCCCGCTGGTAGAGCTCGCGCGCCTGCGAGGGGTCCTTGCAGAGGGCCGCCAGGTCGGCGTCCGCGATGCGCAGCACCGTCGTCGCCTTAGGGTCGGTCCCCTCGCGGACCGACCCGGCCCCGGTCAGGTCGACCACCCAGCTCTTGTCGGGGTCCTTGACGTCGAACTGGAGCACCACGCCGACTTCCTTGGCGAGTCCTGGACTCTTCGCCAGGCGCTCCGCGAGGCCCTTGAAGATCCCGGTCGAGGTCGGGGTCGAGGTCGCGGTCGTGGTCGCGGTCGAGGTCGTGGTCGCGGTCGAGGTCGTGGTCGCGGTCGTGGTCGCGGTCGTGGTCGCGGTCGTGGTCGCGGTCGCGGTCGCGGTCGAGGCCGCCCCTCTCTTCCTCGCCACCGCCTCCGCCGCCTGCTTCGGATCGATCTTCCTCAGAAAATCGAGCTTCTGCGACGCCATCACGTCCCCTGTGATCTTCAGCTTCCCGCCCATGTAAAGCTTCATCGCGTCGGCCTTGCCGCCCGTCATCGCCATGAAGTCGGCGTCCGCGAGCTCCAGGACGCAGTCGCCTGCGCCCGCGCCCGGCTTCACCGAGCCGCCGCCGTTCTTCACGTCGATCGTCCACGCGCTCTCGGGGCTCGTCAGCTTGAACACGAACACCTTGCCGATCCTCGAAACCAGATCCGGGTTTCGCGCCACGTGGTCCTCGATGCCCGCGAAGACGTCGGCGCTCGTGATCTGATCGCGCGCGAGCGTCGCGTCGGCGTCGGCGGCCGCGGGCTTCGCCGCGGGCTTGTCCGCGGTCTTCGGGACCTCCTTGAAGAACTCGACCGCGGCGTTCGAGATGACGACCTTGTCCCTCTCCTTCACCTTGGTCGTGAAGACGACCCTCGTGCCCGTCTCCTTCCACATCTCCGTGACGAGCGTCTCGCCCGGGAACACGGACTCGGCGAAGCGCGCCTTGATGCTCTTGAATAGTCGCGAATCCCCCCCCGGCGCGCACTTGGAGACGACGTGCCGCGCGGCGAAGCCGAACGTGCAGAGGCCGTGGAGGATGGGTCGCTCGAAGCCGAAGTTCCTCGCGAACGCGGGGTCGGCGTGCAGCGGGTTCCAGTCGCCCGAGAGGCGGTAGAGCAGCGCCTGGTTCGCGTCGGTCTTCTCCTCGACCACGGCGTCGGGCGCGCGGCCCGGCGGGACGTTGACGTCCGCGCTCGGGCCTCGCTCGCCGCCCCAGCCGCCCGCGCCGCGCACGAACGTCGTGCTCTCGTTGTAGGCGAGCTCTTGCCCGCTCTCGTCGGTCGTCGTGATCGCGCTGACGACGAGCGCGCCCTTTCCCTTGTCGAAGATGTCCTTGATCTTGATCTTGTGCGTCACCTTGCCGGCCTTCGGCCAGGGCGCGCGGATCTCGGTGTACTGCTCGCCGTGAAGAACGCGGTCGAACCCGTAGTGCAGGCCGGGCGCTTGCTTGCCCTCCTTCGCGAGGTCGAACACCGCCCTCATCGCGAGGGCCACGGGGAACGTCGGGGCCATCTTGAAGCCGTCGCCGCTCATCTCGTAGACGTAGGCGAGCTCCCGCGCGTCGAGCGGGTCCCTCGCCGCGCCGACGCCGAGGGCGTAAAGCGAGAGGTCGCGCTCGGTGAACTCGCCGCGCACCGGCGGGAACTCGTAGCCGAGCGCCTCGTCGACGTCGATGAACTGGTTGCCGCCCTTGCCCTGCGCCGTGCCGAGGTTGTTGACGATGGGCTGCATCGACTCGGTGACGTTGGTCGGGTGCGTCGCCTTGCCGAAGTCGCAGATGGTCGCCCATTTGCCCTCGACCTGCTCGGGCGTGAGCGTCCGCGAGAGGCGGAAGAGCGACCCCTCCGATCGCTCCCAGCGCAGCTTGCCGATGAACCCGCCGCCCACCTCGAAGAGCGACCCCGTCTCCGCGCACGACTCGTGGCAGAGCCACGCGACGAGCGGCGAGACATACTCCGGCTTGAGCGCGGCGACGAGGTTCGGGGGCAGGATCGTCTCGGTCATGCGCGAGCCCGCGATCGGCGCGATCGTGTTGACGTGCACGCCGCGCTTGCGCCCCTCGATGGCGAGCGTCTGCGCGAAGCCGTGGAGGCCGAGCTTGGCCATCGAGTAGTTGGCCTGGCCGAAGTTGCCGTAGATGCCCGCCGCGGAGGCCGTCATGACGATCCGGCCGTAGCCCGCGTCGCGCAGGTGGTTCCACGCGGCGTGGGTCACGCGGAACGAGCCGAGGACGTGGACGCGGTAGATGAGGTCCCAGTCGTCCTGGCTCATCTTCTGGAACGACGTGTCCCGCAGGATGCCGGCGTTGTTGACGACGACATCGAGCCGCTTGAACGAGTCGAGCGCGCACTGGACGATCTTCGCGCCGTCCTCGACCGAGTCGTAGTTGGCGACGGCCTCGCCGCCGGCGGCCTTGATCTCCTCGACGACCTTGTCGGCCGCCGCGGACGACTTGCCGCCGCCGGTGTGCCCGCCTCCCAGGTCGTTGACGACCACCTTGGCGCCGCGCGACGCGAAGAGCAGCGCGTGCGAGCGGCCGAGACCGTTGCCGGCCCCGGTGACGATGACGGCGCGGTTGTCGAAACGCAGATCGGACATGGCATGGCCCTCGGGGGATTAATCTTTAGCGTGCGAAGTATTGGGGTCGATGTCGGGCGTCGTCAAGGTACGCCACGGGTCGCTACCGGATCGGCTTGCCGAACGGGTCGTAGCGCTCGGGCGGCGCCTTCTGCGGTGGGGGTCTGCGGGTGGGCGCGGCCGGCTCGAACGGCGTGTCCGGCGCGGCCGTGACGCTCGGGGCGACGGAGGGAGCGATGCGCGGCACCGGGACGGAGGGATCCGGCCCTATGGTCCCCGTTTGCCTCGAGCGCCAGACGGCCCACGCGACGATCGCGGCGGCGGCGGCGCCGAGGAACAAGAACAAGAGGAGCATCGTCCGCTCTCGCCTGCGATGGCGAGGCAGGTACCTCTTCTTGAAACGCCAGAGGCGGGTGTGAAAGGACGACTCGCTCATCCCGTGGTCGGCCGCGACCTGTGCGGAGGATCGGCCGGTGCGCGCCTTGTAGACGAGCAGCTCGTAGGTCTCCTGGTCGCGCTCGTCGCCGGCGACGGCGCTCGCGAGCCAGGGGGCGATGAGCCAGCCGGCGTCGTTCACGTCGGCGGGCTCGTCGGGGATCTCCTCGATCTCGACGTCGGGCTGCTGCCAGCGCCGGTGCCTCGCCTCGGCGCGGAAGTGCGCGGCGACCGCGCGCACCGTGACGGTCGACAGCCAGCCCGGGGCCGTGTCCATCGACCGGGGGCGGGACCGCGACGTGAGGACGGCGAGGTTGGTCTGCTGGACGATCTCCTGGCGGACGTCGTCCGGGGCGCCCGGGCTCACGCGGGCGTCGACGATCGCGCGGATGCGCGCCTGGACGTCGCGCCTTCCCAGGAACGCGCGCAGCTCCTTGTCCGAGACGCGCGATCCCTCGGCGTCGTTCGCGGGAGCCTCGCCGGCGAGGCTCGCTGCCGGACGCACGTCGCTCGGCGGCCCCGCCTCGTCTTCGAGGGACGGGTCGCTCTCGGGCAGGAAGAGGTTCTTCTCGGAGTCTCCCATGAGGATGGGCGCGGGGGATGCTGCGACGACGCTCGCCGGCGTGCAAGCGTTCCGGAGGAGCGAACCGATGTGGCCGCTACGTCTCGCCCTCGCGTTTGACGACGAGCCCACCGTCCAGAGCCATCTGACGAAGCTTCTCCTTCACGAGTTGAAAGCGTTTGCGAAGGCGCGCGGCCTCTTGATCGAGGTCGCGTGCGGCGGCCTCCGTGCCGTCCGGGGCGTCGACCATGACGCGCGCGATGTCTTTCCAGTCGAGCTTGCGCGTGACCCGCAGGATGAGGAGCGTCTGGTCGTCCACGGGCAGTCGCTCGCGAAGCTCCGCCATCCGTTTCTTCGTCTCGGTCCGCATGGCGACTTGCGTTTGCGTGCGGATCTTCTGTCCAAGCTCGGAGAGCGGCCCTGCGTGCGAGAGCGGCGCCTCTCTGGCCCGGCGGCGACGCGCGTCGATGATGTACCGGCTCGCTGCATGGCGGGCCAGCGTGTACGACCACACGCGCGCGGTGCATTGCCACCTGAACCCGTCGATGCCGCGCCAGACGTCCTCGGTGAACTGCGCGAAGACCTCGCTCGCAGCTTCGTCGTCGCGAAGGCGCGACATGATGAACCGGAAGATCTCCGGACCGTAGCTCTCGAGAAGGAGCGTCGTGGCCGCGTCTCGCTGCCCGGCCGTGCAGTGCGCGCGGACGTCGCGCTCGACGGCCTCGCGCCGCATCGCCTCGTGATCACCGGGGTCCGACATGTCGCCACCGTGCAGAACTGGAGAGAACGTCGACTCTCTCAGCCCTAGCCGAGGGATCGCGGTTCGGCCAAGCAAAGTTTCGGTCTGGATTCGCGAGCTTGTGGCCCCTGGAGCGGGCGCTCGGACGATTTCGCCGAGCGTGGAGTTCACAAACGCGTCGCGCCCTCTCTTGTCGTTCAGATGTGCCGAAGGACGGCGCCTCCGAAGGAGAAAAAGGTCATGAAATCAAGAGCACGCAGCCACCTGCCCGTCGCCGCCGCCACCCTCGTCTGCATGTGGGGCTGTGGAGACGCGACCATCCCCGGGACCGTCGCGCCGCCCTCGAACGCGGCGCCAAGCGGCACGTCCCCCGCTCCGACCGCCCAATCGGTGTCGATCCACGGCTTCACGCATGCCGCCGACGGCAGCATCCTGCCGGGTGTCGAGGTCTGCCTCGACGACGGCGTCGTCAGCGGTCCGCCCACCAACCCGGTCATGTGCACCGCCAGCGCTTCCGACGGCTCGTTCACCGTGTCGGGCGCCAGCGCCAACGGGGATGCGACATTGACCTTCCGCAAGGACGGTTTCCAGTCGACCGTGCGCCCGATGGAGCTTCAAGCCGAGGACGTCACGATGCCCTCGAGCGAGAACGTCCTCTTCGCCAGTCCCCTCGTGTTCGCGGGTGTTCCCGCCGACCCCAGCAAGGGCCAGCTCCCCTTCGCGGTGTCGACGACGGACTCGGGCCCTACGCCCCAGGTGTCCGCAACGCTGTCCGGCTACTACGTCCCGGGCGGCGCCGCGGGACCCGCCGGGCCGGCCGTGTACTTCGACGGGAAGGGCGCCCCCGCGCCCGGGGCTGCGGCGGGGACAGGCGGCGGCTTCGTCAACGTGGAGCCCGGCCTGTACATGGTCACGTTCCACGCCGCGTCGGGACTCTGCGTTCCCACCTCCGGCTACGCGGCAAGCCAGGACTCGACCGGCGACATCTCGATGCTCATGCCGGTGATCCAGGGCTACGTGACGGCACCCGCCGGTGTCTGGTGCACCAGCGATGGGCCGTGAGCTCGTTCGAGTGCGGCGCGCTCGCCTGCCTCTGCCTTGACTTTGCCTCGGCTGCCGGGGCACGAACGACCCCACTCGAATCAAGAGGGCGCGCATGGCTCTTCGGATCAAGTCGCTGGCCGCGATCTTCGGCGGATGCCTGTCCGTCGGACTCGGGGCGGCCAGCTGCCAGCAGATCGTGAACTTCGATGAAACCCGGCTGTACCCCGGAGCCGCGGGGGACGCCGGTTCGGACGGGGGCGCGAGCGCGTGCGGCTTGCCGTACGGGACGAGCGCATGCGCCTCCTGCGTGCAGGCGAACTGCTGCGCGCAATCGACTGCCTGTGCCGGCGATCCCGCGTGCGCCCCGTTCTTCCAGTGCACGGGCGCCTGCCGGATCGACGATTGGAGCTGTTACGCTCGGTGCTGGGAGGACGATCCGCCGGGACCGGTGCAGACCCCCGGACCGCTCGCCGCGTGCGAGACCGCGAGCTGTGCGAGCGAGTGCGGATTGAGCTGCGGGTTGACGGCCGGGCGCGCGCCCCCTGACGCGGCGGCTTCGTGCGCGCAATGCCTCGCCGCGAATGGCTCCTGCCCGGCGCAGCACGCGTGCTTCTCGTCTGGCGACTGCAGTAACGCGGCGGTGTGCTTCGGCCGCTGTTTCACGTCGATCGATTGCGGCTGCACGCCGTCGACGGAAGCGGGGGTCGCCCTGTACGACAACGCTGGAGTCGACTTTCTCCAGTGCGGTGCGGCCTGCGGAGTCGGCGTCAACTGGACCTGCGTGGGGCACGTCTCGTGGCCCGCACCGACCTCGAACGGGTCGATGCTGAGCGCCGCCGTCGGTGACCCCATTACGTTCCAGGGTCTCTCCGGGGTGACCGTGGAGGCGTGTTACGCGAGCGATACCAGCTGCAGCTCCGCGTATGCTCAGGGCACGACCGACGCGACCGACGCGGGTGGGTCCGCCACGCTCGCAGTGCCTCCGAGTTTGATTGGACATGGCCTCGAGGCCAACAACTACCTGCAGGCCACCATGTCGGGAGCGATTCCGACGCTCTACTTCTGGGGCTTTCCGATCAGCCAGCCGGACGAGGGATTCATCTTCGCCCTCGGCTCGCAAGCGGAATGGGAGCAGGTTCTGGCCCTCGAGCAGAACAACGTGACATGGGAAAGCGACCGCGGAACCGTGGTTTTTCACGTGAATGGTTGCGGCCCCGGGGACGGCATCGGCGTGCAGGTCTCCCTGGACGCCATGGATTCCGCCACCCACCAGTTTTACATGCAAGCAGGCACGCCCAGCTTCACCGCTACCGAGACGGCCGGACCCGCCACCGCGCAGTCGGCCGCCGGCTCGGGCGGCTTCGTCAACGTGGCGGCTGGCATTGTGACGCTGACGGCGACGCCGCTCGCGATCGGCAAGCCGTCCAGCCACGCGACGGTCCTCGTGCGCGCGGGGGCCGTCACGTTCGCCAATCTGTTTCCGACCCCGTGAGCGGGCATGTGGCGCGCCCGAGCCCGGAGGGACTGGACGCACACCCGCGTCCGCGTCAGGCTGTGCCCGTGGCTCCCCGCACGCGGCCCCGACCGACGCCCGTCGAAGCGGATCTCCTGGATCGATACATCGAGACCGGCGTCTTGCCAGAGCGTGTGGAGCGTTGCCTCGAGTCCTTCGACTGACCCTCCGCTACGGGAGTGAAGCTCGTGCTGAGCGCCGCCGATACCGGGGCGCCGCTTGCATTGACTTTTGTTGCACCAGGCGCGAGGGTAAGCTGAGGTAGGAGCCTCGAGCGCCGATGCCCCCTCCTCCGGACGAGGACCAGGAGAATCCGAGTCCAGCGGGGCCCGACGACGACTCGCTCGACCCTCTCCTCGTCGAGGCCGCGCATGCCCTGGAGCCGACCGTACCGTCCCCCGTACGGCCCGCGCTCGGGGGCGAATCTCCGTCGGGGGGGGCCCTGGCGACTGGGACGCTGATCGCGGGCCGTTACCGCCTTGAGGAGCGCCTGGGCGAGGGGGGCATGGGCGAGGTGTGGGCCTCCACGCACGTCATCACGCGCCGTCGTGTCGCCATGAAGTTTCTCAAGGGCTCCGCCGCGATGCGCATGGACATGCGCCAGCGCATGCTCCGCGAAGCGCGCGCGACCAGCCTCGTGAAGCATCCGAGCGTCGTCGAGCTGCTCGACGTCTTCGAGCTCGACGGGGGAGTGCCCGTCCTCGTCATGGATCTCCTGGTCGGGGAAACGCTCGGGGCCAAGCTGGCGACGAGCGGGGTCCTTTCGGTGCGAGAGGCCGCCACGATCCTCTTGCCCGTGGTCGAGGCCGTCGAAGCGGCGCACGCCAAGGGGATCGTTCACCGCGATCTGAAACCCGACAACATCTTCCTGCACCGAGGCGAGGCGGGAGACGTCACCGTCAAGGTTCTCGACTTCGGCATCGCCAAGCTGACGGCAACGGAAGGCGACGCGGCGGAGACCGGCTCGCTCACCGGGACCGGCTCGCTGGTGGGGACGCCCTGGTACATGGCCCCCGAGCAGTGTTACGGAGAGCGGGACATCGACCAGCGCGCGGACATCTGGGCGCTGGGGGTGATCCTGTACGAGTGCCTTGCCGGCGTGCGGCCCGTGCAAGGGGCGAGCATGGGGCAGGTCCTCAAGCGGATCCTCCACGAAGGCATCGTGCCGATCGAGGAGCGCGTGTCGGGAGTGCCGCCCGAGCTCGGGGCGCTGATCCGCCGGATGCTGGCGCACGGGCGCGAGGACCGGCCGCGCGATCTCTCGGACGTTCACCGGGTTCTGTCCATGGTGGCGGGAAGGACTCCCCGACCGGTGGCGAGCGGTGGTCCCGCCGCGAGCCCGATCGACGCCATCGCGCCCGCACGCCCTGCCTCCAGCGGCGAGACGCGGCCCGTGCCCGCGCGGGTGGACACCGACGCGTCGCACGCGGTGCCCGGACCAAGCGAGTCTCGGCCGCTCGGTGCATCGCGGCGTTCGCTCATCGCCATCGCGGTCGTAGCCCTCGGGACGGTTGGTTTTGGCGTCGTCCACTTCGCGGGCCGCGTCCCTCGCGAGGCCACGACCGATGGCGTCACGCCGGCGCGCGTCAGTGCACCCGCCGCCCTGGCGACGTCCCCGCCTGCGGCGTCCGTGGTGACGCCCGCGGAGATCCCGAGTCCCGCGCGCGGTGCGCCCACCCAGGTCGCCGCCGGGCTGCTGTTGCCCACCGGCCTTCCTGCGCGGGCCGGGCCGACCTCCGTTCCCAGCGTGCGGACAGGCCCGGCGCGCCCTGCGGCCGATGGGGGAAGCGCGGTGCCCACCAGCTCCGCGGTCGCACCCGCCCCTGCGGAGCCACCCCCACCGAAGACTCCGGAAGGTCGCCTGTTCGAGAAGGTCCCCTTTTGAGCCGACTCTTGCTGAGAGGTCTCCGCACCCGGTAAACGGAAACGGATGGGCCGCTTTCTCGTCATCTGCGCAGGCCTCGTCGGCTTGCTCGAGGCTGGGACGGCGCATGCCCAATCGAATGCGGGAACCGCGCCGGCGACGCCCGACGCGAGCGCCGGGTCCGGTCCGGCGACAGGCGGCTCCGTGGATGAAGCCCGCGCGGCGTTTCAGGAGGGGACGCTGCTGGCGAAGCAGGCGCGCTGGGTCGACGCTCTCCAGGCCTTCGAGCGCTCCGACGCGCTGCATGCGCACGCGATCACGACGTACAACATCGGCTACTGCGAGCGGCTCCTCGGTCATTGGACCCGCGCGCGCAAGATGCTCGAGAAGGCCCTTGCCGATCACAAGGCGCGCGGCGAGGTCGAGCTGCCTCCCGATCTGCTCACCGCTACACAGACCTTCCTGAGCGAAGCCGACCGGCAGATTGCGCGCGTGCTCGTCACCGTCACGCCCGAGGGCGGCGCCGTGGCGGTGGACGGGCGGCCGCTGGAGCTCGCGGCCACGGACGGACCGCGTCCCGTGCTGCTCGCGGGAACGCGCGCGGTCGGCCCCGCGGAGGTCCCTCCGGCGCCGTCCTTCGAGGTACAGCTCGACCCGGGGTCGCACGTCTTCGTGCTCGTCTCGAAGGGCCGGGCCGACGTCGTGGCGAGCCAGACGCTCGCGTCCGGGTCCCGGGGGGTGCTCGAGCTGCGCGCGCCCGTCTCCGATGCGGCCGGCGTCTCGCGGGACGCCGTCTCGGTCTCCGGAGAAGCGACGGCCGGAAAGCCGAACCGCGTGCCTGCCTTCATCGCGCTGGGCGTCGGCGCCGCGGGCATCGCGACGGGCAGCGTCAGCGGCCTGGTCGCCTTCGGGAAGAAGAGCGCCGTGTCCAGCGCGTGCGGCCCGAACGGGGACGCAACGTCCTGCGATGCGCAGCAAGCAGCGGGAAACCGCGCGGCCGACGTGGCCACGATTGCCTTCATCGCCGGCGGCCTCGGGGTAGCCGCGGGCGCGGTTCTCCTCCTCGCCGCACCGGGAGAAAAGAGCACCAAGGCCGCACCGCCGGCGTCATCGTACTCGCACGTTCGCCCGTGGGTGGGCTGGCAGAGCCTCGGGGTGCAAGGGGACTTCTGACTCGAATGAACTCTACGGCGTGCAAGTGTCGTGGAGGAGCACCGTCATGAAGCTCAGTCGTTGACTCATCTCGTGGATGGATGAACCCATGAAGCGGATACGGGCATCCATCTCGCGGATGGGTGCACCCATGAAGCTCATGGATGCGTCGGCGTCGATGAAGGACGCGGCCCTCGTGCACGATGAACGTGGCCATCCCGCGGAAGGACGAGGTCATGAGCGGG
>Ga0209415_10017588_pt1 | contig 11362 bp, 8 predicted proteins | sample PeaSoiSIISIP2007_FD_187696 | JGI IMG/M metagenome (GOLD analysis project Ga0209415, IMG submission 187696) | Peat soil microbial communities from Weissenstadt, Germany - SII-SIP-2007 (SPAdes) (version 2) | ecosystem: Environmental > Terrestrial > Soil > Wetlands > Peat | place: Germany...
AATCGCTAGCCGCATTACAGAAGCTCGCGACGACGGCAGCAGCCTGGATGATTCTAGCGGCCGCAGCCATCGGGCAGACCTCAGCTTCCTTCAAGGTGCTACACGCTTTCGGCGGTCCAGGTGACGGCGTGGCCCCTTACTCCGGGGTGATTTTCGACAGATATGGAAACCTATATGGGGAAACCCTCAGCGGCGGCAACACATCCTGCCCCTACGGCTGTGGGCTGGTGTACCAACTGACGCCGGAGAAGGGCGTAGGCTGGGTCGAAACCATTCTGTACCAGTTCACAGGGGGAAACGACGGCTATGAACCAAACGGCGGTCTGGCGATGGACGCGGCTGGAAACCTGTACGGCGTAGCGCAATCGGGGGGGGCATACAACACAGGAACGGCGTTTGAACTCAGTCCGGACAACGGCTCCTGGAGAGAGGCAACGCTCTACAACTTCTGCTCTCTGCCGCATTGTGCGGACGGTGGTGTTCCTTTTCATGGCCCGATCCTGGATCCCCAAGGTAATCTCTACGGCACCGCTGGGGACGTGGCCTATGAGCTCTCCCTCAGCCCATCGGGCTGGACGGAGACAGTCCTGTATGCCTTTTGCAGCCAGCCCAACTGCACGGACGGAAGCGACCCGCAGGGCCTAATTCGCGACACGGCTGGGAACCTCTACGGGGCGGCCCAAAGCGGGGGCAGTGCAGACGGTGGCGTGATCTTCACTTTAAGGCCGAAACCAGGCGGCGGGTGGACCTATCACGTACTCTACGACTTCACTACCGACGGTGCACCTGACGCAATCGACCTGCATGACGGGGCCCTTTACGGCAATACAGTGGGCTGCGAGGTGAGCGAGTGCGGCACGATTTTTGACCTCACGGCCAGCGGCCGGAAGATCCAGGCAAACCTCCTGTACACCTTCACCAATTCGGCCAACGGGGCGACCCCACAGGGCAACCTGGCCTTTGACAGCGCAGGCAACCTGTATGGAGCGACCGGTGATGGGGGCAGCGGTTGCGGAGTCGGCTGCGGGGTGGTGTTCGAGCTGACGCCCGGCACCGGCGGCACTTGGCAATACCAACTCATTCACGATTTCGACGGGTACGACGGCCAGCTTCCACAGTATGGCGTGATCGAACACGGTGGCCACCTCTTCGGCACGACTCTGGGCGGCGGCGCTCCTTACTATGTCGGCGTCGTCTTTGAAATCACCCCGCAGCAGGGCCCGCGCGGCTGGCCGAATCTACCATCACCGCAAACGCGCTGAACTGAGCAATGCCTAAGCTAAGCATGGCTGGGGAATAAGGCTTGCGGGGCCAAGCGATTTAAGGGCGGGTTGCACAATAGTTGCACTGAAGCCTAGATCTTTTGGTCCGTTTTCCGCACTGTTTGGAAACCCTGTGGTTTTGGCCCGCTCAACTTCGATCATCCTGAATGGGGCGAATCAATGAGTTGGGAGCCTAGCATCGGGGAGATTTTCGGCACGTTCAGTTACGGGCCGACAAACGGCAGGTACGCACACGAGCCGGGTCAATGAGTTCCCATGGGCCTGCGGCCCACCCATAGGGATGAAAGCGCATTTCGAAGGCCGACTGATTCCAAATGGCTTATGCGCGACTTTCGACGGAGTTTCCATGGCCTGTGGCCCACCGATAGAGATGAAAATTAGCTCGAGTGGCGCGTACGATCATCGAGCGTGGACGGCAAAGGTCGTTAGCACTCTGGATGAAGTGAGGCCGTGACGCAGTTTGATCTGGAAACCGACCTTAAGGAAAATCCAAAGTGGCCCACTACCTAGTCGCGGGTGGTGGTTCAGTTTGAAATTTGAACTCTCACGCGGCTGACTTGTGGGAAGATTTACGCCGACGCTCCGGAGGCATGGGGAATAGCAGCCGCGCTCGCAGGCATTCGGTGTGCTCATGCAGGGCAAGCCTCAGTTCTCGAAGCGCCTTGATTGACTCGGCGGAGTCGCGACTATCCACGGCCTTGGCGCAGAGTTCGCGGATACGATCTTCCAGACGACTAAACATTAAAGCACGCCCCGGCCAGACGAACTGGCATCACTACCTTCGTGGGACATCCTCGCCGCCCTGTGTAGGTGATCGGGGCTCGTCTCTAGGCGGCGAAAATTTGGGAGGGCGGCGGTTACTTCGTTCGCGCAAGAGGGTCTCCACCCCTTTCACAACCTCGGTTCCCGTGCTTTTTGTGACAGCCTCCCTGAATCCTGCTCTATGAGCCTGCTTCATGAGTTCGGAGGATACTTCTTGAACTGTCAGGAGCAGCATGGGCACGTGCGGATGCAGCGCGGAAATCTCCTGCGCGGCCTGTAAGCCATTCATCTGCGGCATTGCCAGGTCAAGGATTACAACGTCAGGATCCAGATCTACAACTTTCAGGACGGCGTCATGGCCATTTACCGCTTCGCCGCACACCTGCCAATCCGAATAGTCTTCGAGCAATCGGCGTAATAAGCGTCGAATCGAAACATCGTCATCGGCAATAAGGATTCGGGTTGCCATCACCTGCCTGTGACGTAGGAACCGGTACGGTTCGCCTTCTTGACTGCGGACGAACACTGCGGCGGCGACGAAGAAACGACACAATCAGTGTCAGCAGAGTTCCTTAGAGGTGCAATACAGCAGATACCCGATAATCGCGTAAGTTATCCTGTCGTCAGGGAACGATTCCGGTGGCAAGGTCTGAGAGCACAGTCAAATACCAAGCGCCTCGAAGCCCGTTCATGTATCCCGCTCCAAATTTACTGCTGGCGGCTTGCTGGGATGGCGGGAGGAGTGACACAGTCCGCCTAACTGATCGACTGTGGAATGAAAAACCTGTGTTTGGAAATCAGGTAGTTTTGGCCAGCTCCAACTTCGGTAATCCTGAGTAGGGCGAATCAATTAGTTGGCAGTCTTGCTTCGAGGGAGATCTTCGGCACGTTCGATCACGGCCGACAAACGGCAGTTACACGCACGGACCAGGTCAATGAGTCCTATGGCGATTTTGCGCCAACAATCCTTTGGGAGACCGCCAACTCCACGGCTTTCATTGAAGGGGTGTTACCGCACGAGAGGAAAAAATGCTACACCCCTGCCTTCGGAACCGAGTTAACGGGCAGGGAGCTGGGGGGGTGCGCGGAATGGTAAGCCGTCACATTGATGACAGTCGCACCTCACTGACTTCCAGCAACTCGGAATGCTAAAGTCGCTGAGTCCAAGGTATTGCTCACCAGATCACCCCGTTTCCCACGAGGCGGCTTCCGAGCTTATCCCTAAAACGAAATGAAAAGGAGAACGCCCCATGTTCGCACGTATTAGTGAGTTCGTTCCGAAGTGGGAAAAGAAAGAGGAGTTCATCAAGACGGTCAAGAATCAGGTTCTACCCATTCTAAAGAAGCAGACCGGCTTCATGGAAATCCTGCCCCTTTTTCCGGAAACCAAGAATGAGAAGTGCGTCAACATCACTCTGTGGATGGAGAAGAAGGATGCCGAGCGCTATGAGCGCGAAGTGTTCCCCAAGGTTCATGAAATCATGAAGCCCTATCTCACCACTCCAATCACCTGGAAGCTGTACACAGTCGAGACCACCCTGTGTGAGCACTTTGTGAATGCTCTTACGGTCTGAGCAAAGGCTGAATACGGGAGTCCACGGGCCGGAGCAGCGGGTTGGTTGCTCCGGCTGCCATTTTGGCTTGGCCACCCATGATTGGCGCGTCAGGCAGGAGGAATGATTCCCATGGCAGCCCTTTTCCTGGGTCTATCTGAAACAGAACGAGAACAGAGATGCACTCGCTCCGAACCGGAAGCAGAAACGCGCCGCCTCACCTACGAATTCTACGACCAGCTCGATTGTATGGACGTAAACGCTTTATCGAGTGGGTATGAGGAGTGGGCTGAAGGAGCTGATTGAACCAGGCGAAAAATCTGTCGGATTCTCTTGCGGCTCTGAAGGGCCACACGAACAGGGACTTCTTCTACTACATTATCCAGAAGGGCAAGGGTGACATGATCACGCGCCAAATCGGAGGATATCTGGAATCTCGTAAATTACGTTCGTTCGCGAAGAAGAAGTAATCAGCAATCGACCGAGTTCTCTGATGGTGGTCACACACCGCTAGTCAGATGAGTGTCACGTTTTATGAGCCATGTCGTATATCGCGGGATCGCTCCGACCCTTGGTTCGTTGAAGGGGGAAAGCAACGAGGGAGGACCCTGGCAAGGCGGGTGCGAAGGGTTTCAGGGAACTGGTGTGGCCCGCGTGGCCTGCGGCTCCCGGCCATTCCGACGAAGCGCACCCGGTCGTATGCGAAGTGCAAGTCCTGGCTGAGAAGGTTTACCACCTGCAGGCAGGCCTCACGGTGATCGTGCAGGAAGCGCAACAAGTCCTCGCGCTTGACCATTGCCACCTGAGCATTGTCCAGCGACTGCGGTGTCGTCGCATACGGAGTGCCGGCGAGGGCGGCGCTCAATCCCAGGACTTCCCCTGGCCCCACGATGCGGAGAGTCACACGTTTGCCCGATTCCGAGCAGACGGACAGTTTTATCTTGCCCTGGCAGAGAACGAAGACTCCACGAGCAGGCTGTGCCCCTTCAAATATGGTCGCACCCTTGGGGTACAGAGTCAGGGACTTCAAACCGTCGAAGTCCAGCAAAGCCTCTCTTGGTAGGTTGCAGAACAGCCCGTGCGGCCGTTTCGCACATTCGAGGCAACTCTGCTGCCTAGTGCTCTCCATGCTCCTCAAGTAATCCAGGGACAGCGGAAAAACAGTGATTGCAGTCACCTTTCGTCGTGACCGCGCTATATTTGTCCCGACCTAATTGTTCGCCGCAATCAGCCTCAGCGCCGCCAGGTTGCGGATAACGAGCGTTGAACCATTGCCTTGCACGATCCGCCTCTTCTTGAAGTCCGTGAAAAGCCGCGTCACCGTCTCGCGTGATGTCCCTATCATTTGCGCGATCTCTTCGTGGGTAACCACCAGCTTCAGCCCAGGTTCCTGTTGAGCAGCCTCCCCATTTTTCGAACTCCATTCTAGGAGTAGCTTCGCCAGCTTCTCCCCAGCCGAATGGGAAAGACCGAGGGTGCGGAGTTCATGGCACGCGATGTTGTACTTGTCGCTCAACTGTTCGGCGACCTTGAAGCACACCTCGGAGTGTGCCTTGAGGAAGCGGAGGAAATCATCGCGCTTCACGAAGTTCACCTGGCACGGATCAATAGTCTCCGCGGTCAACTCGTAGGGCTTTCCCGAAACCGTGGCGCTGAGGCCCAGAACGTCGCCCGCTTCGACAATTCTTACGATCATGGTTTTACCGTCAGTAGCGCAAATGGAGAGCTTGACTCTTCCCTTGCACAATACAAATATGCCTCGTGGCGCCTGCCCTTCGACAAACAACACCGCACCGTTGGGATACGCCGTCGCGGACTTGATGGTTTCAAAAGCCTGCAATGCCACGTCAGGCAGATCGCAAAAGAGTCGCTCAGTGCGCGTCTTGCATGTCAGGCAGCTTTCGATGATATCCAGCCCGTATGGTGAGAGCACGAATCACCCCCTAGTGACGCTTGTTTCCCCAAATCAACTAACGCGCCCCCGTGGGCTGGGCACTTGTGACCTGCATCACCAGACTAGTGTTCACCGGCACGAACGTCTGGGCCGTGATCCGCACCACCACCCATTGTGACTTGGCTCACAGGGAATAGCCAAGCCGATGTCCGGTTTCCTTGCCGATTGCTGTTGTAATATCACGATTGTACTCATTGACTTGGCTCGTGGGTGTAACTGCCGTTTCTCGGCTGCAACCTAACGTGCCGAAACCCTCCTCGATGCTAGTCTCCCAACCTATTGATTTGTCCCATTCGGGATGGCTGAAGTTGAGCGAGCCAAAACCACATTGTTTCAACTCGGTTCGTTGGCCGCCGATGGGCAAAGGCGGTTTAGTTGCCCGCCAAAAAAGGGCTACTCAAGAGTCCGAGGTAGGTGCTTGACATTGCTAATCGCCGTTAAATCTCATGCGAATGTATTCCAAGTCTCAGCGACACTCCCGCCAACAAACGACCATTTTGTGGCGGGCCGCGTCATGCAATGTGACCGTAGCTGAAAGGAGTTCGGACGTGCTGCGTTCTGGACGTAACACCCTTTGGAAATTGAGAAACGACGCCTAGTGGCCTGTCCCTCAGGGGAGCCAAAAGTGCCCTTGGTGACCGGGCGGAACCCTCTGCTGCTGCTTGGTCCTCAACCTCTCTAACCAAGCAAGCGGTGCTCACGCAGCGCCCAGGATAGGGTTGTCCTTGACAACGCCTTCGCTCTTGTCAAGGGCCGCCCGCCACAGCTTAGTTCCGCGAGGAGAGCCTTGGACTCGATATGGTGCGCGTACAGCTTTAATGCGCCACCGCCCGTTACCCAAGTAAACCTTTCACTCGCGGTTCCGTTAACGAAGGTCGTGTTGTACCAAGTCGTTGTAAATATCCCGCGCGTATTCGTGTCGATGCGAATGTTGACTTGGTTCTCGTGGCCCGCGTTACCGAGCTTTCTATGTACGGCCTGTAAGAGCTTGACTAGTTCGTCGTGGCTTTGCCCTGCCCTGAATCCCTCGTCAGCTTCACGGTAAATTTCTTCGTATTCCTCCGCGTTCAGTTGTTGATGAAAGTGCCGGACGGAAGCAGTTGCGAGCTTTCGCCCCTCCACAAGAGCAGAACCACATTGCCACATCAAGAACACCAACACGACAGCAGCGACCGCGAGGGACCACTTCCAGAATACTCGCTTGGGCGGAGTGTGTGTGTGTCCGAAGTCAGGAGCCGGAGATGTCGGTGATCTACTCAATCAGCTAGTGCCTTCATGTCTGGGGCGGACCGAGTTTTGGCGGAGTCGCCGGTCGGCCATATTTCTTCTGGTGGATCGCTGCCATCAAAGCGCTCGCCGCAAAGATCGCCATTGAAGAATACTGAATCTCATCAAGCCAGTTACGCTCGTCACGTGTCTCGTAAACGACAATGCCATGGACATTAAGAGGAAAGACACGTCCTGCTACTGGATCGGGGTGCCGTGGCAGCAACCTCTGGTACTGGTACCAAATAGAGGCGGTCCACACGATTCCCGCCAGCCCAATTAGGCCCACAATGATCCCGGCTCGTTTCCACAATCGTTCGACGTTTAGGCTCACTGTATTTTTCCGTTTACGCACGAGTGTCCGAACGGATGCACGCTAGTGCCTGTCACTTGCACTGATGCGGCCCCGCCGCCGCCCACACCGAATGTTACTCCGCCGCCTTGAACTAAACCCCCGGGCGCATCTCCAGCCCCCTGGAAATAGTCACCTGTACCAGCGAGCTCATACCCTGCCGTACCACTCACATTCGCGAAAGGACCACCCAGCGCGCACACGCTGTTTCCGTTTGAGCCAGCAAGTTGCACGCCGCCCGACACTCCAGCCCCCGCCGCGATGCCTCCACCCGCGCCCCTATAAGTGGCGATGTGGCCATGTGAATCTATGGCAATTCCTGCAAATCCCGAGCCAGTCAAAGCCCCCCAAAAGTTCCAGTTGAGAGCGACTCCCAGTTGGAATGTGAAGCCATTGTTTGCGGGATAAACGGTGGTCGTATCGGCAATTTGTTGTCCTGCCATTTGCTGAAAAGCCGGATCGTTGTTATCGCCGCCTATCGTTGCTACTGCTTCACTCTCCCCGCCTGGCACTTGTTGCGCCGCTTGACCTCCGCTGCCTAGCATCTGTTGCACTGCTGCACTAAGAACGGCTAACGCCCCGATGGGAAAGAGGTCGGTTGAACCTTGACACACGAACTCCCCATGAGGGTCGCCGCAGTTGTAGAGTCCCGACGGGTCAACCATCGTTATAGGATTGTTCATCACGTACGTATATCGGTTCCAGCTCTGCGGGTTGCTCAGATCCATCGCCTTCAGACCTGCCGGGTCGGGCGTGAGCCATCGGCCCTGTACGGGCGCATATTGCCGTGCAGGAAAGTGGTACAACCCGGACTCAGGATCATACTCCTTGCCTGTGTACTGTGACGTTGTAGCGAACGATCCTCCATAGCCGGACCAGGTTAAGTTATCGCCCCATGGATAGCTCTTGAACAGCTGATCGATCTGGCCGCTTAGATTCATCAAGGCTCGGCTGGTTCCTTCCCAATCCGCTCCAACAAATAGGGCACTCCCGTTGTCAACGACCCAGTGCCGCCCACCCGCGAAGACCTCAGCGGTGTAGACCTGATCAGTTCCTGGGTTGATGGCCGTAATTGCTCGCCCGTTCAAGTCAACTACGTACTCATTGTAGACAGGGGGAGCGTACTGGCTGGTTCGATTGCCGAATGCATCATAGTTGTACTTTGGCGAGTTCCCGCTGTCCACTTGCTTGAGCCGGTTCTCGCCGTCATAGGTATAACTGTGAAAGCCGTCATAGGTCACGTTGCCCGCGGCATCGTAGGTGACCCCGTTGTCCGTGATGTGGTTGTTAGTGTCAAACGTGAATTGGTTCGGACCTTTCATGGCCGCCCAGCGATTCCCATACTGATCGTAGCTGTAGTTGAACGTTTGGCCACCGGGCTGAATTGCTGAGGCCACACGGGAGAAATCGTCATAGGTATACGTCCATGCGCCAGTCACGTTGTCGGTCGACGATGTTAGGAAATCTCCGGTCCAGGCCAGATTGGTATTCGAGAATCCGTAGTTGTATCCGGGGGCGGGATTCTGACCATACGTCGTCCCGTGGCCATCTTTGTTGTAATTCCAGCTTTCGGTCTTGCCGTCGCCGCGCGAGTCGGAGACCGGCTCGCCTAAGGCATTGTAGGTAATGCCGGATACGATCGTGCCCGATTGCGTCGGGCTGAGCCAGTTGGTCGTGACTTCCTGTAGCTGGCCGATGGCGTTATAGGTGTTCGTCCACGTTATCCCCATGTAGTCCGTACCACCCAACGGCTCACCGATATAGTTGTAGCTATAGTAGGCATGAAAAGGGTTCAGAGTGGGAAGGCAGTTTAGCGGAGTGCACTGATCATGAAATGCAACCCTTCCCATCGGGTCGTATCCAAAGACTGCGTTCACTACTCCGGCACCACTGGCTGAGGTGAGTCGTCCCTTCGGATTCGTCAGTGTTTGGCTCCAAACGCTGGACTGATCGTAGTAGTAAGCGATGTTCGGGGTCGTGCCATCACTGTAGCTAATTCCGGTCAGCCGGTGCATGGTGTCGTAGCTGTAGGTAGTCGTGAGGGTCTGAGTACCGGTCTGGTTTGGCGCGGGAGCAACCCTCTGATACAAATCCCCGGCCGTGCCACTGTCGTAAGCGTATGTCGTCGTGCCTGATTCTGGATACGTGGCGGTTGTTATGCGGGACAACCCATCGTAAACAAAACTACGGGTCGAGACACCCATCGACAGCACGTTACCTAACGCGTCATAGGTATTCGATGACATAAAGCCTTTGACAGAGTTGTAGCCGATGTCGAGTGTGCAATAAGAAGGGGAAACGCCGTTAGCCTGGGGCGCGTTCGTCACTTCGCAAATAGTAGTCAGCCTTCCCAGACCATCGTATTGAAAAATCTTCGTAGGCGAGGGGGTGTTGTTGCTGCCATAATTCACGATGCGCTCCATGGCCCGATTGTTGTATAAAATACTTTCTATTGTGCCATCGGGGAAGGTGATTGCGTAGGCCGCCCCAACAGTTGCGTTTCGCCCAAGAGCGTCGTAGTTGAAGGTTGTCGTGCCGTAGGTCTGGTCGGACGAACTGAAATAAGGATTGTAGACCGTCGAAACCTGCCCAAGGTTGTTGTAGACCGGACCCCCGTAGCGAAGTTGTGTGCTCGTGTTGTTGGGATCAGTGGTTGACGAGTATACCGCAGGGCTTCCCGCAGCCCGCACTGCCCGCCCCAACCCGTCGAGCACGGTTGTAGTAGTAATGGTCGGCTGCCCGGAGCCGATACTCGTGCTTGCGCCTACCGACCAAGGGAAAGACGATCCGGTGTTATACGAATAAGAAACCACACCACCGTCCGGGTTCGTGACACTCTTTATACGGTACAAGGGGTCAGCCGTGTTTGCCGTGTAGCTGTATTCGGTATTGTTTCCGTTGACATCGGTAAACTGAGTCATCACGCCGCCGTTGCAATCATACCTGTACTGCTCGGAGCCAACGGCGGGGATCGGATACGTCTTCGTAGTCACCAGCAGATCGTTACAGCCGTCCGTTCCGCTGTAGGCGTATGCCGTAGACACATTACCTTGCAGTTCCGCAGGATCTTGCGACGAGGCGACAGTACCGTTGGAGTTATAGGTGGCTTTGCTGGTGAGCCAATTCGATCCGCTGACCCAGCGGGAAATCGAGGTCGGGTGCCCTAGGCTGCCGCCGCTGGGGGCGCCGCTGGCGCCGTTGCTGTACGTTATCTGTGTTTTGGACACATCGTTCCATGCGCCGTTGACATAACCTTGTGTGTGATTATAACAAGGCGTGTTAAAGATGTTCGTGCCAGATGGGTAGGCATTGCATGTGGTTGGGTTAATGTATGACTGACCGTAAACGTTGAACGTTTGGCTGGTCGGCGAGCTTGCACCAAAGTCGTAGGCGAGCACGGAAGTTGCATTCCCATAGGTGTCGAATGTCGTCGTCATTCGATTCGCGCAGGGCGATGCACACGTAGAGGATGTTCCAAGCGACGTGTACACATCGGTCTGGGTGATGGGGAGCTGTGGTAATGAAGCGGTAGGGCAACTTGCAAATGCCGTTCCCTTGTAACATGTGGTGACGGTCTTCAACACAGTGCTGGTTCCCTGATAGAAAACCGCCTGCGTCTGGTATTCACCGGTAAAGGTGTAAATCGTTTGGTTGCCCGCAGGGTCGGTCTCATACACGTTGAAATTCGTTCCTGGGCCAGCAGTGTTGTGGTTAACGTATGTCCACGTCCCGGTATTGCCGTTGCTGTCGCTGATCTTATGGGTCAGTGTTGGAACAACGTAGGAACTGCAGTTGATCCCGCTATAGCCCCCTGTGTAGCCGAAAGATTCATACCCACCTGATGGCAGCGTGATCTGCGCAACACGGCCTGTAACGTTGGGGCTGTGCGATGGTGTAGTTTCGTAGGTAATGACATACGTCGCTCCGGTCGGCGTGGTTATTTTGGTGGGCAAATACTGTCCGGTTTTAGTGAAGTCGCCAGGGATACCGTTGGGGCACGCAAAGTACGACTCAACTGTGTAGGCAGTGTATGCCACGGTGAACGTCTGATTGTTGCCGCCAGCATCTTTGTATACGTAGGTATCGGAAGAAGGGCCGCCGTTCTGTGTGGTTGTTACTAGAAGTGGTTTCATAAATACCTGATGGTGATGAGTAAGCAAGCGAAATGAAAGAAGCCGCGGTAGATGCTGAG
>Ga0209415_10017589_pt1 | contig 11362 bp, 10 predicted proteins | sample PeaSoiSIISIP2007_FD_187696 | JGI IMG/M metagenome (GOLD analysis project Ga0209415, IMG submission 187696) | Peat soil microbial communities from Weissenstadt, Germany - SII-SIP-2007 (SPAdes) (version 2) | ecosystem: Environmental > Terrestrial > Soil > Wetlands > Peat | place: Germany...
CAATACGAATGGTATGTGCCGACCGACGACAAGCATCACGAGTACTGGGAGATCCTGGTCGGCCGCTGCCGCAACGAAGACGAGCGGCGCGAGGCGGACTACCTGTACGACAATTTTTTCGAGCCGCTCGCGTTGCGCGACTTCAACGACAACGATTTGTTCGCGCGCGAGGCGATGCAGAACTTCTACGAGCGGGAGGACGGATGGAACCGTGAGTCGCTGTGCGCGTTCGACGCCGCCACCATCACCTGGCGCAAGGTCGCGGCGCGCTTCAACCGCGGTATCCAGGCGCCGCCGGATTCGCACAACGGACCGCACAACGGAAGATAGAGCCGTAGCGTCAGCGTTCGATCATCCGCGATGTCCACGCAAGCCACCTCCACGCCGCCGCCGCCCGCCGCCGCGAACGCCCAGCGCGTGACGCTGCGCTTCGAGGACGGCGTCGAAAAAGAGATCGAAGTTGGCGAGGACGAATTCGTGCTCGATGCGGCGTTGCGCCAGGGCGTGCCACTGGTCTACCAGTGCCGATCCGGAAGCTGCTCGACCTGCGTTGGGCAGATGGTCAGCGGGACGCTCGAGATGGCGCGCGACCGGGCGCTCTCGCTCATCGCGTCGGAAATCGCCGAGGGCAAGCGCCTGCTGTGCAGTTCGCACGCGCTCGGGCCGAGCGTCGTGCGGCTCCATTACCCGAGCGCGCTGATTTACGCGGAGGAGCGGCGCAATTTCGAGGCGCGCGTGGCCGGAGTCGAATGGCCGGTGCCCTCGGTCGCGAAACTCGCGATCGCGCTGGAGGGCCGCGCCGGCTTTTCGTTCCACGCCGGCCAGTACGTGCGAATCAAGGTGCCCGGCACGGACCAGTGGCGCTCGTACTCGATGTGTTCGACGCCGCGCGATCTGCCGAAGATGGAATTCCTGGTGCGGATCATCCCGGGCGGCGCGATGTCGGAATATCTGCGAGCCGCGCGCGAGGGCGAGCGCCTCGAAGTCGAAGGGCCGCTCGGCGCGTTCATCCTGCATCCGGGCAAGGGGCTGCACGTCTTCGTCGCCGGCGGCACCGGACTCGCGCCGGTTCTCGCGATGATCGATGAGATACGGCGCGCGAGCGGTCCCAAGCCGAAAATGCTGCTGAGCTTCGGATGCGCGACCGACAGGACTTTTTTCTATCGCGACGAAATCGAGCTGCGGCAGTGGTGGATTCCGCAGCTCAGCGTGCGGCTCTCCGCCGACCGCGTCGAGGATCCTGCTTCGGGGCTCATCGTTGGGACGCCGGTCGATGCGCTCGGTGCCGAGGCGATAAGCGATCCCGAGGCGGCGGCTTATCTATGCGGTCCGCCACCGATGATCGAAGGGGCGCGCCGGCGCCTGGCGGAATTGGGCGTGAACCCGGAGCGAATCTATGCCGAGCGCTTCGTCGCAAGTTGAGCAGTGAGACAGGCAAAAGTAGGGTTGGCGAGTCTCGCGAGGGCGTAGAATCTCAGTTTAGGGCTCGAAAAGAATATGAGTGCTGAAGAAACAACAGCAAATCGCGATGAAAAACTGCGGAAGCGCCTCTTGGAACGGATGGACGCACTGCTGACTGTTGGAAATACAGCATCAACTTTGCTCGCATCTGCGGAGAACGACGAGAGTGGCTTCACAAGGCGGTACGCCGCGGCCGCATTTATGGAATGGCGTTTAGCGGCCGAATCTTATCTGCAGAAAATGTTTGGTCCTACGAATACCTTCACTTTGAAATTCATCAGCGACGTTGGTCATTGGGACAACGAATTTGTCCAGACGAACCTCTCTATTGGAATCGGAATTTTGCGGGCTGCCCGGGGTGAAATTGAGTTCGGGCCTCTGCCTAACAATGAGGCTTTGATTTCCGGCGAGATATTTGGGGATATGCTCGAAATGGCAGAGCACCTGCTTCAGCAGAATTGTTGGCAGGCGGTGCCCTCGTTGGTTGGAGCAGTTCTAGAAGAAGGGCTGCGCCAAATCGGCAAGCGCCACGATGTCCGTGTTAAAGAGGACAGCGACAATCTTGCCTCGCTGAATACAAAGCTCTTCGATCGCAAGGTGTATAGCGTTCTCATGCGTAAGCAAGTCGATGCGTGGGCGGCAATTCGGAACAACGCGGATCACGGCAAATTCAATGAGCTTACGATTCAGAACGCGAGGCATATGCTAGAGGGTGTCCAGCAATTTTTCAGTCTTCAACTTAGTGTACCTTCTCATTAATGACTTGCACCCAAGAGCTTGTCATCCTGAGCGAAGGCTGCCGGAGTCGAAGGATCTCGCGCGGCGTTTTTATGCCGCGTGATTTGTCTGGGTTCCCTTCGGAAAACCATCACGGCCGCAAGGATGGGGGCCGCGAGATCCTTCGCTTCGCTCGGGATGACCCCAAAGGCGAGGATCGGTTCAGGACAGCGTAACACGATGGCCAGCACCCACGCAGTCGTAATCGGCGGAAGCTTCTCGGGCCTGTTCGCCGGCCGCGTGCTGAGCGAGTTCTTCGATCGCGTTACCGTGCTCGACCGCGACAGCTTTCCCGAAGGCGTCGCGGACCGCGCCGGCGTCCCGCAGGCGCGTCACGTGCACGGCCTGCTGGTGCGCGGGCTTTGGGAATACGAGCGCGCGTTTCCGGGCTTCGAGCGGCTGGCGGTCGAGAAGGGCGCGACCTTTCACGACCATACCCTGGATTTCGTCGTGCTGCGGCCGCAGGGATGGCAGGCGCGTTACCCTTCCGATCTTAAATTTCTGAGTGCGAGCCGCGAGCTTATTGAATCGTGCGTGCGCGACCTTTTTCGCAAGCTGCCCAGGGTCGAACTGCGCGAGCGCGTCGCAGTGACCGGGCTTAGAGTCTCGCGCGTGGGCGGTGGGCCGCGATGCGTCGGCGTGACGATTCCGGCGCGCGAGGGTGGCAAGCCCGCGGTGATCGAGGCCGACCTGGTTGTCGACGCGAGCGGCGCGGTCTCGCGCGCGCCGGCGTGGCTCGAGGCGGCCGGACTCAAGCCGCCGCGCGAGAGCGTGGTCGATCCGCTGGCCGGCTATTCCTCGCGATGGTTCAAAGGGCCGCCGCCCGGCCAGTGGCCCGAGCAATGGTGGTGGTGGGCAGGCGCTTACATCCGCCGCCGCCCCGACGATCTGACCGAGGCGAATTTTCAGCTCAAGGAGCACAATCGCTGGCATCTCACGCTGTCCGGCTTCAATCGCCGCTATCCGCCGACGCACGAGAACGAGTTCATGGAGCACATCCAGCGGCTGCGTTCGCCGATCATCGCCGAGATGACGCGGCTGATGGAGCCGATCTCGCCGGTATACGCGAACCGCGCGATGCGCAACCAGTGGCGCCACTACGAGCGCTGGAACGAGCGCCTGGACGGCTTCATCGCGATCGGCGACGCGTTTTGCCACTACAACCCGGTGTATGCGCAGGGGATGACGGCACTGGCGCTCTCGGCCACGATGCTGCGCGCGTGCCTGGAGAAATATGCGCCCACCGCGCCCGAGTTCTCGCGCGAGTTCTTCGCCGCCGAGGCGCGAATCCAACGCGATCCATGGAAATTGTCGGCAGGCGTGGACCTGCGCTTTCCGTTCACGCTCGGCGAGCGGCCGTTTTCGATGAAGCTATTCAACCTCTATCTCGACGGCGTGGGATTGGCGGCGAAGGATCCGATCGTGCGCCGGCGCCTGGTCGAAGTCGCACAGCTCATCCGCCCGCTCTCCGACCTTTTCGCGCTGGATGTGGCTGGCCGCGTGGGCGTCGCGGCCGCGGCCAACGCGGTTCGCGCGCTGGGGAGGCTCGTTGCACATCCCGAGCCGCTTGCGATTTCGCCGATGCCGCCAGCGATCCCGGCGGCGACGCCCGGCCGTCAAGCGGCGGTTGCCTAAGGGTGAAGATGCGCGATGGCCAGTGAGACGCGGCAAATCGGGATGGGGCCCGAGCAGGAAAGATGGTACGCCGCGGCGTGCGCGCGCCTGGACGCCGCGCGGCTGAAGCGTCTGCTGCTCGGCCTGGTCGACATCGCGAGTCCGACCGGCGCCGAACGCGCGGCGAGCGAGTTCGTCGCCGCCTGGATGCGCGAGTGTGTCGCGGGAGCGCGCGCCTTCTATCAACCCATCAACGAAGAGACCGGCAACGCGGTCGGCGAACTGCGCGGCAGCGGTGGCGGCGCTGCGCTGATGCTCTATGCGCCGCTCGACACGAACCTCGATGGCGATCCCGACAAGGACCTGCCGTGGGCCGGCTCCGCGATGCGCCGCGACATGATCCCGCGCGCCGTCGAGGACGGCGATTTCGTCTATGGTCTGGGCGCGGCGAATCCAAAGTGCATGGTCGCAACCCTGGTGGAGATCGCAATCGCGCTCAGCGAGGCGCGCGTGCCGATCCGTGGCGACCTTATCGCGGCCTTTGCCGGCGGCGGGATGCCGGTCAACGTCGCGGCGCGGCGCAACTGGGGGATGAGCAGCGGGCTATATCACCTGCTCTCGCGCGGCGTGGCGCCCGACTTCGCGATCATCATGAAGCCGGTCTGGCGCGTATTCGCCGAGGAGCCCGGGATGTGCTGGTTCAAGGTGACGGTGCGCGGCACGCTGGGCTACGCGGGAACGCCGCGCGGCGCGCCGGGCTTTCAAAGCTCGATCGTTCCCGCCGCGCGTATCATCGAGGAGATCGAAGCGTGGATTGCGCAGTACACCGCGCGCAACAACTCGGCGGCGATCGCGGCCGAGGGTCATATCGCGGCCGTGCGAGCCGGATGGCCGGAGCGGCCGGCCTTTCCGTCGGCGGCGACGGAAATCCATCTCGACCTCAGATGTAATCCGCGCACCACGCCCGCCGAGGTGCGCGCGCAGTTCGCCGAGGCGCTGGGCGCAATCGCGGCGCGCCATCCCGAGGTCGGCGTGGGATGGGAGATGGTCGGGGCGGTCGCGGGCGGCGCCACCGATCCGGACAATTGGATCATTCAATCGTGCCGGCGCGGATGGGAGCGCGTAGCGCAGCACCCGCATGGCGATCCGCCGCGCCTGGGCGGTCAGACCGACGGCGCGCTGATCCGCCGGATGGGAATTCCGTGCGCGCGGATCGGCTTTCCCTCGCCGCCGCGCAATTGTCCGCCCGAGTACCGTCAAGGGTTGGGCGGGATGGGCGTCGCGTGCGTGCCCGACCTGCTTAAGACCGCGCACGCGATCATGTACGCGGTGATCGACACGCTTACGCGCCCGCGCTCGGAACTTGGACTGTGACGCCGGGTAGTAGACGGAGGCCGATCGGTCAGATGATGCCGGCGTCGCGCAGCGCGGCGATCTTCTCAGCGTCGCAACCGGCGACCTCGCGCAGGACATGCTCGGTATGTTCGCCGAGCGCAGGCGCGCGGGTATTGGGCACGCCGGATGCTTCCGCACTCCGGCCGGCCGGCCCGGCTGCGGTCTTGAGCGGCGAGCCGGGGACGATAAGCCCGTCGAAGGTGGGATGCTCGGCGTGCAATATCATCTGGCGCGCTTGCAGGTGAGGATTGCGGGTAACCTCGGCGACGCTGGCGATCGGCGCGCACGGCACGCCAGCGTCGCCAAGCAGTTTGAGCCAATGTTCGCGCGGCCGGGCGGCGAAGTGACGGTTAAGGATGGGCTCGAGTTCGTCGTGATTCGCCGTGCGCTCGGCGTTGAGCGTGAAACGAACGTCGCTTTTCAGCTCCGGCGTCCCGATCGCGTCGCAAAAGCGCGCCCATAGCGATTCATTGCCGGCGCCCGCGACAAAATATCCGTCGGCCGCGCGGAACTGCTGGAAGGGTGTGATTGACGGATGGCGCGAGCCCAGCGGCCCGGGCACTTTTCCGGTCGTCGAATAGCGCGCCAGGGCGTCCTCGAGCAGCGCGACCTGGCAGTCGAGCATCGCGATATCCAGATGGCGCCCCACGCCAGTGCGCTCGCGCAACCGCAGCGCCGACAGAATCGCAATCACGCCGTAAAGACCCGCAGTCAGGTCGCCGATCGACACGCCGCATCGCGTCGGGTCGCCGTTTGCGGGCCCGGTGATGCTCATCGTGCCGCCGAGCGCCTGCGCCACGATGTCATAGGCCGGAGCGGCGGCCATCGGGCCGCTCTGCCCGAAGCCTGAAATCGAGCACAGGATGATGCGTGGATTAGCTGCGGCCAGTTCCGCGTAACCGAGATGGAAACGCTCCATCGTGCCCGGCGCGAAATTCTCCAGCACCACGTCGCAGTGCCGAACGAGGTCGAGCGCCACCGCCACGCCCGCGGGCTTGCGCAGATCGACCGTCGCGCTCAGCTTGCCGCGGTTGACGCTGTAGTAGTAGCCGGAGTCGTCGGAGTTGGGGATGCGCGGAGCGTAGCCGCGCGAGTCGTCGCCTCGCCCGGGCAGTTCAATCTTGATGACCTCGGCGCCAAGGTCGGCGAGATTCATCGCGCAAAACGGTCCCGCCAGCACCCGGCTCAGATCGAGCACGCGGATGCCCGCCAGCGGTCTCTCATCGATCATCGGATTCTTTCCTCTATCGCCGCCGCGGACGCGCCTGTTGCTGCTGCGCGCGCATCGCCTCGGCCGGGGTCATGATGAGACGCGGCTCTTCGCGCTCGCGTTCCTGCTCTTCGGCGAAGACCGCACCGAGTTGCGCGCGAATCAGCGCCTGGAAGAAGGGGATCCGGCTCGCGTCGACTCCATCGCGCAGCCGTGCAGCGGCCGCGGCGGCCCATCCCGCAGGCGCGCGCCGCCCGCTTCGCGCCATGTAATAGGCGATATCCTCGAGCCGCCGCCGCACCGCGGCCGCGCGTTCGCCGCCGAGCAACTCGCCGGCGGCGCGCTCGACGACGATGTTGATGCGCCCTTCCTGCTGGACGCGGTTCAGCACCAGCACGCTTTCCTGGATCGATTTTATCTCGTCGACGTACGTTTTGATCGTGGCGGGCGGAAATTTCCACGCGGCGATCTCGGGCTCCTTGAGCAGATCCGCCGACGGCTCATGCATCAGCGCCGAAGCCATCTCGGCATAGATCGGATGGACGATTTCCACGGGCGGCGGCGAGCCGACGATTTCCGTCCGCAGCGTCAGGAAGTTTCCGACCTGCGAGCGCTTTTCGGCCGGGGTGCGGCGAAACGCCTCGCACAAAATGTAGTCGGCCAGATGCGCGTCGCCCTCGACCATCGCGACGCCCGCGCGCCGCTCCATCTCGGCGCGCTCGGTGCGCAGCTCGCGGCGCGAAAGCTCGCTCAGTGCGACGTTGATCAGGCCTTCGCTATCTGCGAGGAGGCCCCAAAGACGCGCGATTCCACCGCCCCGGCGTTCCTTCAGGAGCCACACGATGCGCGCGCCGTCGGCGTCGACGGGCGAGAACAGCGCGCTGAGCCCCGACCCGGCCAGCGGCAGCGCCGCCGGCCGGGTCGAGGCTCCCTCGACGGCCGCCGGCGCGATTCCGCGCTGGCGCAGCCGGTAGAGCGCGCGGCGAACTTCGCGGCGTAACGTGCCGCTCGCCCCCGCTTCCATCGCGGCGAGCATCGCCGCCGCCTCGGCGCTCGCGATTGCGCCGAGTGCGCGCGCTATCGCACCGGCGCTAACGCCGGGCGCGGCCCGTAGCTCGCCCAGGCGCGCGAGCGCCTCGGCGGGCGGCGCGGCCGGGTCGAAGCCGGCCGTGCGGAGGTCTGCGTCCTCGTGCTCGATGTCGGTGTGAGTCATCGTCGGTGAGTTATCGCGGGTGAGTCATCGCTGGCGATCGAACAATAAGCGGATTCGCGGCGGCGGTGCGAGCGTACGTGGCGCCTTTGCGCGATGTCAAGATGAACACGGACGTGGCCTTTGCTGTTAGCCTACCAAGCCGATGTGCGTAAGGAGTTCGCTGAGCCAGAGCGGGGATTGCTCCTTCGCGCGAGCCTCGCGGTAGTCTTCATCGCAGAGATGCAGCGTCATTTTCTCTCCGCTTGCGGGATTCGTCATCCTACGCGGTTTTCCGGGCTGATCGCAGTCAGGCCGCTGGCAGGGGGTCATTTCGGCCATCGCGTTCTCTCCTGGTCAGGACATCGTTGGGCGTGCCTGATATTGTTGCACGGTCGCGAGTCTTTCAAGCACGGCCTTTGAAAAGGGGCGGTAGAAGGCGCGAACAAGCGAGAACCAGAAGGACTGCCGAAAGTACCGGGTACGATGCGCAACCTGGAGGCCAAATTTCCCCTCGGCGATCTCGACGCGGCGCGTGCGGCGGCACTGGCGCTCGGCTACACGGTAAGCGCGAGCTTCATCCAGCGCGATACGTTCTTTGTCGTCGCGCACGGCAAGCTCAAGTTGCGTGAGCAGCCGCCCGAGGCCTGGCTGATTCACTATGAACGCGATCGGGAGAGCGGGCTGATGCTCAGCCGCTACGACATCGTGCCGGTTGCCGATCCCACGCGCACGCGCGCATTGCTCGCGCGCGCTCTCGGCGTGCTCGCCGAAGTGCACAAGCATCGCACGCTGCTCATCCGGCGCAACGTCCGCTTTCATCTCGACCGAGTCGAGACGCTCGGCGGCTTCGGCGAAATCGAGGCGGTGCTGGGCGAGGGGAGCGAAAGCGGCACGGGCGATGGTCCCGGTTCCGCGCGCGCTGCGGTCGATCAACTGCTTGGCGCGCTCGGCGTTGGCGCAAGTGAGTTGATCGAGGTGTCGTATTTCGAGCTGATGACGCGCCACTGAAATGTCTGCACGCGTTCCGCCCTGCGCGCCGAGCGGGAACGTCTGCGAGAGCGTCTAACGCGAGGCGGAGCCGTTCATCCGGCGCAGCACTTCTTCGGTGAAGCGCAACGTGAGTCCCCAGATGACCTGGTCGTTGTAGAAGATAGCCGGATGCTCGCTCACCGCGCCGCTGTCGCGCCGGAAGCGATAGGTGCCGCGATAACTCGAATCCTCCAACGCGCTCATCGGGACGAAGAAGATCGAGGCGACCTCCTTCGGATCGGCGCGCAGGCCGTGGGTCGCCGGGATAACACCGACGAACGGCGTCACGTGAATCTCGCTGGTGCGCGCCACTGTACCCTCGAAGCCGCCCAGCACGTCGACGCTCGCGGGGTCGATGCCGACCTCTTCTTGCGCCTCGCGCAGCGCCGTGTGGAGCAGGCTTTCGTCGGTCGGATCGACGCGGCCGCCCGGAAATGCGACCTGGCCGCGATGGCTCTCGACGTGGTCGGAGCGCCGGATATAGACCACGTGCAGGTCGCCGTCGAGTTCGAAGATCGGCATCAGCACCGCGGCGCCGCGACCCGCGCCGGTGCGATGGCGTGCGAGCCGATCGGCCGGCTCGAGGCCCTGGCGCAGGCGAGCGACGCGCGGATTGATTCGTTCCCGTGTGCTCATATATCAGTGCTGACTCGCCGCAAATAAGATAATGCCTGCGCGGAAGGGGGCCTTGCGGTTGTAAGCGGTCACGATGCGTTACCTGATTGGAAGATACCACGAAATCGCGCTCAAGGGGCGTAACCAGTGGCGCTTCGTCGATCAGTTGAAGAGCAATCTGCGCGCCGTCTTCGCCGACTTCAAGCTCGGGGCGATGCGTGGCGAAGGTCCGCGCCTCATTGTCGAACTGCCCGAGGAGATTGACGAAGAGGTCGCCGCCGAGCGTGCAGCGCTGCTCTTCGGGCTGCAAAATTTCACACTGAGCCGCCCGGTCGCGCGCGATATCGAGGCGATCAAACGCGAGGCGATCGCGATTGCGCGCGCACACCGGAGCGCCCGCAGCTTTCGCGTGCGCGCCACGCGGGCCGACAAGCGCTTTGAGCTCAACTCGATGGAAATCGATCAGGCGGTCGGCGCCGCGGTCAAGGACGATATCGGACTTAAAGTAGACCTTGAGAATCCCGCGCTGGTAATCACGGTCGAGATTCTCCCCGACGCCGCCTATCTCGCAGCCGGCAAACGACCGGGCGCGGGCGGCTTACCGGTAGGCATCACAGGACACGGGATAGCACTGCTCTCAGGCGGAATCGACTCGCCGGTCGCCGCGCATCGCATGATGCGGCGCGGGCTCAGGCTCGATTTCGTCCACTTCCACAGCCATCCACTGGTCTCGGCGGCGAGCCGCGAGAAGGCGACCGAGTTGGCCGAGCATCTCACCCGCTACCAGGCGCGGTCGACGCTGATGCTGGTTGCATTCGCCGACATCCAACGCGAGATCGTGGCGCGCGGGCCGCGCCCGCTGCGCGTGGTGCTCTACCGCCGCTTCATGGTGCGGATTGCGGCCGCGCTGGCGCGGCGCTCGGGGGCGCGCGTGCTGGTGACCGGCGAGAGCCTCGGCCAGGTTGCGTCGCAGACGCTGGAGAACATGACGGTCATCGAGGAGGCCGCCGCGCTGCCGATGATGCGCCCGCTGGTCGGGATGGACAAGAACGAGATCGTCGACCAGGCGCGCGAGCTTGGGACCTTCGAGACCTCGATTCAGCCGGACCAGGACTGCTGCTCACTGTTCGTGCCCGCGCATCCCGAGACTCACGCCAACCTCGACGAAGTGCGCGCCGCCGAGAGCGCGCTCGAGGTCGAGACGATGGTGGCCGAGGCGGTGCGCAAGGCGGAGATCGTTCGCCTGAGGTTTCCGTAACGGCCGAGGCGCTCGGGCGTCAGCGAAAGAGTTGGAGCCAGGCGATATCGATCGCGAGCGTGATGATCGTGACCGGCAGGCCGACCTTCAGATAGTCGAGGAAGGTGATCTCGATCCCTTGGCGGCGCGCCTGCTCGACCACGATCAGGTTGGCGATCGATCCGAGCAGGGTCAGATTACCGGCGAAGGTGCTGGCGCTGGCGAGCACCAGACCGGTGCTCATACCTTGGCTTATCTGCGGATAGATCGGCTTGAACAGCAACACTGCGGGAACGTTGCTGACCAGGTTGGAGAGGGCGGCGGCGGCCACCGAGAGCACCGCGACGTTCTTCAGCTTCTCGGGTCCCGCCGCCTGCACCAAATCTTTCAGGAGATGGGTGGTCTCGGCGCCTCTGACCACGATGAACAGTCCCGCGAACATCACCAGCAGCGTCCAGTCGATCTGCTCGTAGATTGCACGCGGCTGCGTGCGCCGCGTGAACAGCAGCGCGGCGCCGCCGCCCAGCGCCACCAGGTGGGTCGGATAGCCCATCGCAAACAGCACCAGCACTGCGCCCGCGACGATCGATGACTTGATGAGATGATAGCGGCGCTCCGGCGGCGGCGCGGGCAACTGCAGGTCATCGCGCCGTTGGATGCGGCTTAGGCGGCCGTGATAGAGCCACGCGATCACGGCGTAGTCGACCAGCAGGCCGGCCAGCGCGACCGGCGCCAGCCGAATCGCGAAGGCTGAGTAGCCGATGCCGGCGAAGCCGGCGACGATCATGTTCTGCGGATTGCCGGTGATGGTCGCGACGCTGCCGATGTTGCT
>Ga0209415_10017590_pt1 | contig 11361 bp, 12 predicted proteins | sample PeaSoiSIISIP2007_FD_187696 | JGI IMG/M metagenome (GOLD analysis project Ga0209415, IMG submission 187696) | Peat soil microbial communities from Weissenstadt, Germany - SII-SIP-2007 (SPAdes) (version 2) | ecosystem: Environmental > Terrestrial > Soil > Wetlands > Peat | place: Germany...
ATCGACCAGCATGCCGTCGTCGGGCACTGCGCTGTGGTTCGGGTGCGGCCAGTAGGTTCCCCACAGCATGCATCCCTTCAATATCAATCGCAGCGGACCGTCATGCCGCCATCGACCACGATTTCGGTCCCGGTGATGAAGCGCGCTTCATCCGAAGCGAGGAACAGCGCTGCGTGGGCGGTGTCGCGTCCATCGCCCATGAAGCCGAGCGGGATGCGGGCGACGCGCTGCTTGAGCAAGGCATCCACGTCGCCGCCGGCCCGTTGCTTGGCGAGCCGCGCCTCGACCATCGGGGTGTGCATCTGGCCCGGGATCACGGTGTTCACCCGGATGCCGTGCTTGGCATATTGCACGGCCACCACGCGGGAGAGCTGGATGACGGCGGCCTTGGAGGCGGCGTATCCGACCTGCGGCGCCCCGCTGAAGCGGATTCCCGACGCCGAAGACGTGTTGACGATGGCGCCGGCTTTTTGCCGCACCATGACGGGCAGCGTGTGCTTGCAGGCAAGAAAGACGGTTGTAAGGTTGTAGTCGAGCTGACGTCCCCAGGCCTCTTCGGTCAGTTCCTCCGGACCGCCGGCGGCCGAGCCACCCACATTGTTGACCAGGATGTCGACTCGGCCGTGGGCGGCGACGCATGCACCCACCATAGCGGCGACCGCGGCGCTGTCGGTCGCGTCGCACAGGTGGGTCTTGATCTCGCCGCCTGCCTCACGAACCCGATCGACCGTCTCGCGCATCGACTCCGAATCGCGATCGACCGCGAAAACTTTTGCGCCCTCGCGCGCGAAGATCACCGCGGTGGCGCGTCCATTGCCCCAGCCCGGCCCGACGCAGCCCGCGCCCACGACGATTGCCACCTTGCCATCCAGCCTGCCCGCCATGCGTTCCAAGTCCCGAAGGTTGCAGCCGCCGTCGTGCCGGGGGCCATTGATCAATGCGCGAATCGATTTCGAATTGGGGTCGATCGGGGAATCCGAAGGTGGCGCGAAGCATATCGAATCGCGGCCCGACCGACCAGATTACCGCCACCGGCCCCGAACGGCGGCATTTGAAGAGATTGGTTAATCCTAAAACAGGCAATTGCTTGCATCGCCGACGCCCGTGGACTCATAAGCGTCATGGGCGTCGGCAATGGGCGGAATCACGCCCGGGCCGAATCAACGCCGATCACCAAGGAGGTTCACCGTGCGTCAGAGCGTTCGTTGTGTTGCGTTGGCTCTTCTCTCCGCCGCGGCGGTATCGTTCGGGGCGCACAGCGCGTCGGCCGGATTGCTCGACGGCGGTTGGGGCTGCGGTTGCGGCGGCTACGGATACGTCCAGACCTATGCGGCTCCGCTCCCTTATGTGGTGTTCGAGACCCAGACGGTGGTCCGGCCGGCCTACGTGGTCCAGCAGACGGGCTACGGCTATGGCTACGGGCCTGCGGTCGGTTACGGCGGGTGGGGCTCGCATCATCACCATTACCGCGCTTACGGCTGGCACCATCATTTCTGAGACCGAGCGTCAAGCGCCGCCCGGACGGCGGACGCCAGACTGCTCTTGATATGTGATGCCTCGCGGCCAGGACGACCGCGGGCGCATCACGCCTTCAATTGACCTTGATGCCGGCGGCCTGCACGACCTTCGACCATTTCGCGATTTCGCTGCGAATATAGTCTGCGAATTCTTCCGGCGAGCCGCCGATCAGAATGGCGCCCTGGGGCGCGAGCTTTTCCTGCACCTCGGATGTCTTGATGGCGGCCACCGCCGCGGCATTCAATTTCGCGATGATGGGCCGCGGCGTCTTGGCGGCTGCCACCAGCCCGTACCAGTTGTCGGCCTCGATCTGCGGATAGCCGAGCTCGTTCATGGTCGGCAGGTCGGGCAGCGAGGGCACCCGCAGCCGGCCCCCCACCGCAAGCGCCTTGATCGCGCCGGCCTGGATCTGCGGCAGCAGCACCGGCACGTCGAGGAACATGATCTGCACCTGGTGGCCGACGAGATCATTGATGGCGGGCGCGGCGCCGCGATACGGCACATGGACGATGTCGATCTGGGCACTGATTCGCAACAGCTCGCCCGCGAGATGCGGCATGCTGCCCGGGCCGGTCGAACCGTAGTTGATGGTGCCGGGCTTGGCCTTGGCGAGCGCAATCAATTCTTTCAAGTTCGCGGCCGGCACCTTGGTGGAGGCGACGAGCAGCTCCGGCACCTTGGCGACGAGCGTGATCGGGGCGAGGTCCTTGAGCGGATCGTAGAGCATTTTCTCCTGGAGGCTGGAGCTGATCGCGAGCGCGCCGGCACTGGCGAGCGCGATCGAGTAGCCGTCCGGCTCGGACTTCGCCACATTGTCGGTGCCGAGCACGCCTCCGGCGCCGGCGCGATTGTCGATGATGATCAGTTGCCCCAGCAGCTCCTGCATCTTCTGCCCGACCACACGGCTGATGATGTCGCTCGGCCCGCCTGGCGGGAACGGCACCACGAAGCGGATCGGCTTGCTGGGATAATCCTGCGCGAGTGCCTGCAACGACACGACGCAAACCGCGACGAGACCCAAAATTCGCACAAATCCCCACATGGCAACCTCGTGTTTCCTCTGGCCCCGCGGCTTCTCGCTGCCCGCGGGCGATCGCCATCGTTGCGGCAATCATCTTTGCGTCGATGCGCCGAGGCCTCGCGAAGCTTACCATCAGGTTGAAAATGATGCCAATTTTGCCCCTTCGCCGGGACCCGCCACGCCATGCTATCAACCATCGTTTCGACGCACGGAATCGCGCATGTCACATCCCGATCGTTTTCTGTTGGCCGGCGTCATGGGCTGGCCGGTGATGCATTCACGCTCGCCGAAGATTCACAATTACTGGTTCGCCAAGCATGGCCTTGCCGGCACCTATGTCCCGCTGGCTATTCGGGCCGAGGGCCTGCGCACGGCCCTGCGCGCCCTTTCGGCACTCGGCTTCGCCGGCTGCAACCTGACCATCCCGCACAAGGAAACCGCATTCGACATCGTCGACCGCGTCGATCCGTTGGCGCGACGGATCGGCGCCATCAATTGCGTGGTGGTCGCGCCCGACGGCTCGCTCGACGGCTTCAACCACGATGGCTTCGGTTACATCGAGAGCATTGTGGAGGCTGATCCGACGTGGCGCGCCGATACCGGCCCGATCGTCGTCATCGGCGCCGGCGGCGGTGCCCGCGCCGTGCTGGTAAGCCTCGCCGATCGCGGCGCCCGCGAAATCCGCCTGCTCAACCGTTCGCCGGAACGCGCGCAGGCGCTGGCACAGGAATTCGGGGCGCCCATCCGAGCGCTCGGCTGGGTCGATCGCCACGCCGCCCTCGACGGCGCGGCCATGCTGGTCAATACCACGAGCCAGGGCATGGCCGGCCACCCGGCGCTCGACCTTGCGCTCGACAAGCTGCCGCCATCGGCGCTGGTATCCGACATCGTCTACATCCCGCGCGAAACGCCGCTCTTGACGGCCGCGCGGCTACGCGGCAATCGAACCGTCAACGGGCTGGGCATGCTGCTCAACCAGGCGAGGCCGGCATTTCATGCCTGGTTTGGAGTGATGCCCGAGGTCACGGCGGAATTGCGCGCCATGATCGAAGCCACGATCTGATTTCGACCAGGGACTTGGCATGGCCGAGACGCCGCTGTTTTCGCTCGACGGACGCGTTGCGCTGGTCACGGGGGCTTCCCGCGGTCTGGGCTATGCGATGGCCGAAGCGCTGGCCGAGGCCGGCGCCACCGTGGTCCTCAACAGCCGGCACGCTGATACGCTCGAACCCGCGGCCCGCAAGCTGCGGGATCGCGGCCTCAAGATCGAAACTGCAGTGTTCGATGTGACCGAGCAAAAAGTGTCCCGTGCCGTGGTGGAGGCGATCGTCGGGCAGCTGGGCAGCCTCGACATCGTGATCGCCAACGCGGGGGTGACGCATCGGGCCGTGCTGACCGAGTGGAAGGCTGAGGACTGGGACCGCATGCTCGCCACCAATGTCACGTCGTGCTTCTTCCTGGCGCAAAGCGCCGCTGTGGCGATGCGCCTGCAAGGCTACGGCCGCATCATTTTCACCACCTCGATCACGGCCCGGCGCGGCCGTGCCACGGTACACGGCTATGTGGCGGCCAAAAGCGCACTGGCCGGCATCACGCGGTCGTTGGCGGCGGAGCTCGGCGAGCACGGCATCACCTGCAACGCCATTGCGCCGGGCTATTTCGAGACCGAGCTCACGGGTCCGCTGCTCGAGGACAGTGCGTTCGTCGAATTCGTCAACAGCCGCACCGCGCTGCGGCGCTGGGGCAAGCCCCGCGAGCTCGCCGGGCTCGCGGTGTTGCTCGCCTCGGATGCCGGGGCCTACATCACCGGCCAGGAGATTGCCGTCGATGGCGGGCTGACGACGACGCTTTAATGCGCCACGCCTACCCGTAGGGCCACACCCGATGGGAAGCCGTCATGCAAATGACGCCAGTGACGCGCGAAGCCGATCCCACGCGGCCTCGCTGCCGGGGAGGCCGATACGCAGCCATGTCGGCTGCTCGGCGAAGCGGCGCACCAGGATGCCGGCGTGGCCCAAATGACGGAACAACGCATCCGCCGCGGGCACGCGCACCAACCGAAACAACGATGTCCCGCCGACGATTTCGATCCCTCGATCGGTCAGCGCAGAGTCGAGGCGCCGCGCGTCACCATCAAGGCGCTTGCGCATCGTCTCGGCCCATCGGACATCCCCCAGCGCCACCTCGCCGATCGCGATGGCGGGACCGGAAACCGCCCATGGTCCGAGGGACGCCGCCAGTCGCGCCGCCAACGCAGGTGCCGTCAACGCGAAGCCGAGCCGCAGGCCGGCAAGGCCGAAGAACTTGCCAAACGACCGCAACACCACGATGTTGCGACGCTCGACCTCGCCTGCAAGACTGGCGCCCGCGGGCCCGACATCCATGAATGCCTCGTCAACCACCAGCAGGCCGCTACGGCGCTCCAGGGCATTGGCGAGATCGCGCAATTGGTCCTTCTTGAAGAACCGGCCATCCGGATTGTTCGGATTGACCACGACCGCGAGGTCGGTGTCCTTGAGCTGGTGGATCTCTGCCACCTCGGCCACTTCGTGCCCCGCCAACGCGGCAACGCGGCTGAACTCCGCGTAGGTCGGGCCGAGCACCGCCGCCCGCCCCGGCGGCACCGAACCTGCGACCAGCGGCAGCAGAATTTGCGTGCCCGGCGCCGGCACCACGTGGCCCGCCGACGGCGCCCCGTAAGCGTTGGCGGCCGCGGCGGCCAGCCGGCCGAGCGCTGCGGGCTCGGGCAGCCGCGCAAATACGTCGGACGAAAGCCGCGGCAGCGGATATGAATGAGGGTTGATCCCGGTCGACAAGTCGATGAATGGTTCCGGGGCGCCGGGGAACAGCCGCCGCGCGGCGCCGAGATCGCCGCCATGCGGGAGCGCGGATTCCATGTTGGTCACGCTTGCGTTTCTTGCCCTGCTGATCGAGGCCATGGTGGGTTACCCGGATTGGCTGGTGCTGGCAATCGGCCATCCGGTAACGTGGATGGGCCGAATGATCGGGATGTTCGACAACGTCCTGAATCGCGATGGCAGGAGCCGCGCCAACCGGCGGGCGTGGGGGGTGGTGTCGCTGTTGATGATCGTCGGAACGACGATCGTCATCGCCTACATGCTTGATCGCTGCCTGTTCCTGCTCTGGCTGCCCCTCGGCATGGTGCTCGCCGCATTTCCGGCCAGCACTTTGATCGCCCAGCGCAGTCTTTATGACCATGTGGAGCGCGTCGCGAGCGCGCTCGAACGCAAGGGCCTCGCCGCCGGCCGCGAGGCGGTGTCGCGTATCGTCGGCCGTGACCCGCAGGCCCTCGACGAAGCTGGCGTGGCGCGCGCCGCCATCGAGAGCCTCGCCGAGAATTTCTCCGATGGCGTGGTGGCACCGGCGTTCTGGCTCGCGGTGGCGGGCCTTGCGGGCGGTGCCGCCTACAAGGCGATCAACACCGCCGACAGCATGATCGGCCACCGCACGCCACGTCACGAGGCCTTCGGTTGGGCGGCGGCGCGCCTCGACGACCTCATCAACGTGCCGGCATCGCGCCTGTCCGCGCTGCTGCTCGTCGCGGCGGCCGCAACGATGCGGGGCGCGTCGGGTGCCGACGCCTGGCGCGCCGTGAGGTTCGATGCCTCGCGCCATCGGTCGCCCAACGCCGGCTACCCGGAAGCTGCCGTGGCGGGTGCGCTCGATCTCGCTCTGGCGGGACCTCGGGTCTACGGCGGGATCAAGATCGACGATGCCCTGATGGGGCGTGGCCGGCGCAACGCGACGGCGGCCGACATAAGGGCAGCGCTCGCACTTTACCGACGCGCCGACGCAATGCTGATTGGGCTGGCCGGCGTCGCGGCGCTGCTTTTCATTTGGATAGGCTGAGCAGGCGGTCGATATCGACATGGGCCGCGATATGGGCGGCAAGACGATCGAGGGTCGTCTCGACAAGAGCATCGTGGGCGATTGCAGCCGGCCCGGCGCCGAGCCGCGTAAGCCACGCCGAGCGCTGCCGATCGTCGCCGAACAACGCGTGGATGTAGGTGCCGATCACGCGCCCATCGGCCGACATGGCGCCATCCGGCGTGCCATCTGACAGTCTCGCAAAGGGCCGCCTGCAATCCGCCCCGGTGGTCACCCCCATGTGCATCTCGTAGCCTGCGAACGGAGCGCCACCGGCATCGCCGCGCACCGGCTCAAGCCGCTTTTCATCGGACAGCACGGTCGCGACATCAAGGAGGCCCAAGCCCTCGACCGAGCCAGGCGGCCCCTCGATGCCGGCCGGATCCGCGATAACGCGACCGAGCATCTGGTAGCCGCCGCACACCCCGATCACGCCGCCGCCGCGCCGCAGATGCGCCGCGATGTCGATATCGAAGCCGGCTTGTCGGAGCGCCGTGAGGTCCGCGATCGTGGCTTTGGACCCCGGCAGGATGACGAGGTCGGCATCGCCCGGCAACGCCGTGCCCGGGCGCACCCGGACGAGATCGACTGCGGGCTCCGCCTCGAGCGGATCGAGGTCGTCGAAATTGGCGATGTGCGGCAGGATCGGCACTGCGATGCGAATTCGCCCGCGCGGCCTTGCGGGCGAGGCGCGATCGAGCACGAGCGCATCCTCGGCCGGCAACAGCCGCGCCTCGGCAAAGAACGGGATGAGACCGAGCGGCCGCCATCCGGTCGCGTCCGCGATCGTCGCCATACCGGACGCAAACAAGGCCGGGTCACCGCGGAATTTGTTGACCAGGAAGCCGCACACCAGCGCGGCGTCATCCGGATCGATCACCGCCTTGGTGCCGACCAGGCTCGCGATCACGCCGCCGCGGTCGATGTCGCCGATGAGGACGACGGGCACGCCCGCCGCCCGCGCAAATCCCATGTTGGCGATGTCGTTGGCGCGCAGGTTCACTTCCGATGCGCTGCCGGCGCCTTCGACCAGCACGATATCGGCGTCAGCCTTGAGCCGGGCAAAGCTGTCGAGCACGAACCGCATCAGTTCCGGCTTCATCTGCTGGTAGGCAGCCGCCTTGGCGGCGCCGTGGACGCGGCCTTGCACCACTACCTGGGCGCCGATCTCGCTCTGCGGCTTCAGCAACACCGGGTTCATGTGCACGGTCGGCGCCGTGCGGGCGGCGCGTGCCTGCAGCGCCTGGGCGCGGCCGATCTCGCCGCCGTCCGCCGTCACGGCGGCGTTGTTCGACATGTTCTGCGGCTTGAACGGCCGCACCTTAAGGCCGCAATCCGCCAAGGCCCGCGCGAGGCCGGCGACGATCAGCGACTTGCCGACGTCGGACCCAGTCCCCTGGAACATCAGCGCGCGGGCCGGCACGTTCAGAACTCGATGCCGGCCTGTGCCTTCACGCCGGCCGCGAAATGGTGCTTCACCAGCGTCATCTCGGTGACGAGATCGGCCGCCGCAATCAGGTCCGGCTTAGCGTTGCGGCCGGTGACGACCACATGCAGGCCCGGCCTGCGGCCGCGCAGCGCCGCGACCACCGCCGCGAGATCGAGATATTCGTAGCGCAGCGCGATATTGAGCTCATCGAGGATGACGAGGCCGAATGTCGGGTCGGCCATCAGCTCGAGCGATTTTGCGAAGGCGCGCTCGGCGGCCGCGACATCGCGCTTGAGGTCCTGGGTCTCCCAGGTGAAGCCCTCCCCCATGGTGTGCCACGACACCTGGTCGCCGAACGCCGCAAGCGCATCGCGCTCCGCCGTGTGCCACGCGCCCTTGATGAACTGTACCACCCCGACCCGGTGGCCGCGCCCCAGCATGCGCAGTGCAAGGCCGAACGCTGCCGTCGATTTGCCTTTGCCGGGGCCGGTGTGAACGATGAGAAGCCCCTTCTCGACGGTCTTCTCGGCGACCTCGGCATCCTGCACGGCTTTACGCTTGGCCATCTTGGCGCGATGGCGCTCGGTCTCGGCATCGTCGACGCTCTTTGTCATTTTGGTTCCTTCACCACGACCGGCAGCCCGGCGACCACGAGAACAACCCGATCGGCGCGCGCCGCCAGCCGTTGATTGAGGCGGCCTTGCAGGTCGCGAAAGCGCCGCGCCAGCGCATTGTCGGGCACGATGCCGAAGCCGACCTCGTTGGACACCAGCACGGCGACGCCGCGGCGGTCATCCAGCGCGGTTTCGAGGCGAGCCGCTTCGGCCTCCATGTCGGCACCAGCGAGCATGCGATTCGAGAGCCACAGCGTCATGCAATCGACGAGCACGGGCGCGCCGGCCGCAGCGGCAGCGAGCGCGGCGGGCAGATCGTGGGGCGCCTCGATGGTCTGCCAGTCATCGCCGCGCCTGGTGCGATGCAGCGCGATGCGCTCGGCCATTTCGGCATCGCCCGCCTCCGCGGTCGCCACATAAATCCACGGCGGCGGCAGCGCCGCCATCAGGCCCTCGGCATACCGGCTCTTGCCGGAACGGGCGCCGCCGAGCACGAGCGTGAGCTTCGCCATCGTCGATAGGTTCACCAGTGTGTGCGCCAGCAGCGTTTCACCCCTCGGGTGCCGCCAATGATTACATTGACAAACGGCGCACCGCGACCGTTAAGTAACCCGGATCGACGGTCTCTCGGAAGAGAGCCAACAGGGAATGCGGTGCGGAACCGGCTTGATGCTTGAGCCCGGCTTCCAATGCCGCAGCTGCCCCCGCAACTGTAAGCGGCGAGCCCATACCACACAGCCACTGGGGACACCCGGGAAGGCGGTGACGGGTGACGACCCGTGAGCCAGGAGACCTACCGTTGATTCGGGCGCGTGCCGGGCGGGGTGCCTCGGCGCCGGTCGGTTTCGTGCGGCTGTCGAGCACCGGATTTCCGGGTCGAAGCCGTCAATGCACCCGGATCCAGGGCCTGTTTTGGTGAGGCCTTAAGAGCGGACGGGTGACATTGGCAGACTTAACGACAACTGACACCACCGCTAAACCCGCACGCGACGCCCGAGCCGAGAGCGGGATCACGATCTACGTGTGCGTCACCTGCCGCGGCGGCCGGCCGCTTGATCTCCTGCCGGTGCCGGGCGCAGTGCTGGCCGGCGCAACCGCGCGCGCGGCCGAGGGCACCGGCATCACGGTGCGGCCCATCCGCTGCCTCGCCAACTGCAACCGCGGCCTGAGTGCGGCGGTGCGACGCGACGGCGCCTGGACCTATGTGTTCGGCAATCTCGATCCCGCGGCCGGCGCCAGCGCCCTGATCGAAGGCGCACGGCTATTCGCCAATTCACCGGACGGATTGATGCCGTGGCGCGGCCGGCCCGAGCCCCTGAAACGCGGCCTCGTCGCCCGCACGCCGCCGTTCGATTTTTCCGGAGACCCCTGATGACCGGTTCGCTCGCACGCGTTCCCTGCACCATCGTGACTGGCTTCCTGGGCGCCGGAAAGACCACGCTGATCCGGCACATTCTCAGCCACGCCCAGGGTCGGCGGCTCGCCGTGATCGTCAACGAATTCGGCGACGTCGGCATCGACGGCGAAATTCTCAAAGGTTGCGGCGACGCCGCCTGCCCGAAGGAGAACATCGTCGAGCTCGCCAATGGCTGCCTGTGCTGCACGGTGGCGGACGAGTTCGTGCCGGCGCTCGACACCATCCTGTCGCGGCGGCCGGCCGTCGAGCATATCGTGATCGAGACCTCCGGCCTCGCGTTGCCGAAGCCGCTGGTGCAGGCGTTCCACTGGCCGGCGATCCGCAGCCGCGTCACGGTCGACGGCGTCGTCGCCGTGGTCGACGGCGCCGCGTTGGCGGACGGCCGCGTCGCCGCCGACACCGAAGCGCTGGCGCGACAGCGCGCCGCCGATCCCTCGCTCGATCACGACGATCCGGTCGAGGAAGTGTTCGGCGACCAGATCGCCTGCGCGGACCTCGTGGTGCTCAACAAGCGCGACCTCCTCGACGCCGCGCGACTCGAGGCCGCGCTGGCGGCGATCACCGGCGCGCTGCCCCGCGCGGTGAAAATCGTCACCGTGGCGGACGGCAGGATTGATCCGGCCGCCCTGCTCGGTCTCGGCGTCGGCACCGAGGACGACATCGAGAACCGCCGCACGCACCATGACCTGGAGGTGGAGCACGACCACGACGACTTCGACAGCTTCGTGGTGCAGCTGCCGGAAATCGTCGATCCGGCGGCGCTCGCCGAACGGGTCGCCGCGGTCGCGGACGCACACAACGTGTTCCGCGTGAAGGGATTCGTGGCGGTGGCGGGCAAGCCGATGCGGCTCCTCGTCCAGGCGGTCGGGGCGCGGGTGTCGCATCAATACGATCGGCCGTGGAACGCAGCCGATTCGCGCCTGGGCCGCCTGGTGGTGATCGGCCTCAAGGGGCTCGACCGGGCCGACGTGACGCGCACCTTGCTCGGGTGAACGATGCATCTGCTCACCACCACCGGCACGAGCCTCGACGAGATCGTCGAGCCGGTCGACCTGCGGCAGCCGCCAGGCGACGTGGTGGTGCTGTCGTTCGCCGACAGCGACCTTTCAGCTCTCGCCGCTGCGTGGGCGGTCGAGCAGAACGCATTGCCGAGCGTGCGGTTCGTGCATCTGCGCGACCTGCGCCATCCCATGTCGGTCGATCTGTGGATCGATCGGGTCGCAACTCGCGCCAAGGTGATCCTGGTACGCCTCATCGGCGGCCTCGACTGGTGGCGCTACGGCGTGGAAGAGCTTGCCGCCGTCGCGCGCGCCCGCGGCATCAAGCTCGCGCTGCTTCCCGGTGAAGACCGCGACGACCCGCGGCTTGCCGAAGCATCAACGATGCCACCCGATGAGCTCGACACGCTGCTGCGCTTCTTCCGCGAAGGTGGCCGCGAAAATCTGCGCGCGCTGCTACGCCGACTCGGCCGCCA
>Ga0209415_10017591_pt1 | contig 11361 bp, 10 predicted proteins | sample PeaSoiSIISIP2007_FD_187696 | JGI IMG/M metagenome (GOLD analysis project Ga0209415, IMG submission 187696) | Peat soil microbial communities from Weissenstadt, Germany - SII-SIP-2007 (SPAdes) (version 2) | ecosystem: Environmental > Terrestrial > Soil > Wetlands > Peat | place: Germany...
CCGCCGTCGAGTCCTCCGCGCCGCCGTCATTTTTCGTTACGACGCTTCCCGACGAGCCGCCGCACGCGGCAACGACCGCTGCCCAGACTGCGAACGTCCACCTGCTCTTGACGATCATTCCGCCCGATCCTCGTGCGGAGACCAAGCAAGTCCAGGGCCGGAGCGAGGGAGCAGCAGCTTCCGCCGATTCCCCACACGGCGCGTCTCAGCCGATGGTCATTGGAATGACCGGTGGCCAGCCGAGTGACCGGTCAGTTGCACGTCATTCCGAGCTGGCGACAAAGAATGTTGTTCGTCTTGGCGCAGCAGAACGTGCCCGGCGAGACGCAGGTCGACTCGCACTCGGGACACCGGCCCGCGCAGTCGCCGCTGCACGGGACGGAACCGCAGCACACGACGGCTCCCGCGGGGCTCGCGCCGGGACAGCCTCCGTCGAGCGACACGGCGGGCTGGGCGTCCGCGTCGCCGGGTCCGCCGGCGTCGACCTCGGCGTCCGCATGCGCAAAGGTCAGCGAGGGGACGCCGTCGCAGCCGGTCAGGACGAGGAAGGCCAGCCCGAATGCCACACACTTCATTGGAAGAACCCTGCCACGCGAACCCCCCACGCGCCCCAGGCCGCCAGCGGTCCGACGGCCGCCGAAGGTGAGCCTTGGCCATCGTGCCCGGAGAGCACGAGGTAGGCGCCGATGCCGGCCATGGCGGTGCCGGCCACCGCCAACCCAGCGGCCAGCGGCCCCTCGACGAGCGCGCGGTCGCGAGTCGATTCGACCGCACCTTCGTCCGTGCCTGGCCGGCAAACACCGCGGGGGCAGGTCCGGTTGAGCGTTGCGATATCGTCTTGCCGCCCCACCAGCAAGATCGCCGCGGCGGCGACGACCGTCGCGCCACCCCCGGCAAGAACGAACCCCGCGGTGCGCCGGCCCGACGTGGACCGCGGCGCCACGCTCGGCGCGCTCGGGGACGCGAGCGCCGACGGGGAGAAGATCGACACCGTCATCGAAGCCTGGGCGCCGGCCGGCAGGAATATCTCGCTCCGGAACGGCGGACTGCCCGTCGCGGTGACGGTCACCACGTGGGGACCGGGCTCGACTGGGACGGGCTGGGTCATCGCGGCGCGCGCGACCGAGGCGTTGTCGATCCGCACGTCGGCGTCCGCGGGCGCTCGGTCCGGCAGCACGAGCGTGAGGCGCGCGACCCGGCGGCCCAGCGCGTCGAGGCGATCGACCGCGCCGCGCACGACCTCTAGGTTGCGGGAGTCACCCTGGCCGAGCGCAATGGCTTGCCGGTAGGCGGCGTACGCGGCCGCCGACTTCCCGAGGCCTTCATCGCAGCTGCCGATTCGATATTCGACCGGTGCGGTGTCGCGCACCTCCCGCACGCGCAGGAACTTTTCGAGGGCGTCCGAGAACCTCCCGGCTTCCTCGTCGTGCACCGCCTCCGCGAAGAGGGATCGTGCGGCCGCGAGCGAATCGGCGCCGGCGTCGTCAGACTGCGCGCTCGCGGCCTGCGCCACCAGGACCGAGCACGCTGCACACGCGAGAGAAGCCAACAGCTTCCGCCACGTGCACGCGCCCAGGCCAACGCCCATCGAGACGTGCGATCGTATGCGTGCCCCGCCGGGGAAGCAAAAGGCGCAACCTGCGGTACGCTTTGCACAATGGCCCAGGAAGAGGCACGCGGCGGGACGGAAACCGACACTGCGGCCCCGGCGCGCGCGGCGACCGCCGTCCCCCGGTTCACCGCCGTGGCGGGACCGGGCGCGGGTCGAGCCTTCGCGATGGTCAGCACGCTCGGGACCGTCGGGCGTCACCCGACCAACGACCTCGTTCTGCCGGATCCCCGCGTTAGCGGCGTTCACCTCGAGCTGCGGCGCGCCGGCGACCGCGTGCACGTAAAGGACGCCGGGAGCACGAACGGAACATGGATCGGCCCGCACCGCGTGAGCGAGATCCAGCTGGCGCCGGGTGGCGAGGTGACCGTCGGTTCGACGCTCTTGCGCCTGGACCGGGACGACGCGGCCATTCCCGCGAAACAGAGCGTGGGGGACTCGTTCGGTGACCTCGTCGGCGGCTCGGCCGCGATGCGCGAGCTCTTCGCGACCCTCGAACGAATCGCACCCAAGGACCTCACGGTGCTCCTTCAGGGCGAGACGGGCACCGGAAAGGAGGAAATCGCGCGCGCCGTTCATTCCAGGTCCCCACGTACCCGGGCGCCGTTCGTCGTGATCGACGCGACGGCGCTGCCGGAATCGCTCAGCGAGTCGCTCCTCTTCGGTCACGAGAGGGGCGCATTCACAGGCGCCGATCAGCGGCGCGCCGGGTTGTTCGAGGCGGCTGACGGGGGGACGATTTTTCTCGACGAGGTCGGCGAGCTCGCCGGGTCATTGCAGGCCAAGTTCCTGCGGGTGCTCGAGCGGCACGAGGTCACTCGGCTCGGAGCTTCGACGCCGGTCAAAGTCGACGTCCGCGTGATCGCGGCGACGCACCGCGACCTGCGGCACGAGGTCGAAGCGGGGCGCTTCCGCGAAGACCTGTTCTTCCGCCTCGTCCAGGTGCGCATCGCCGTGCCGCCGCTGCGCGATCGGCCTGACGACGTCCCGGTGCTCTGTGGGAAGCTGCTCGCGCAGATTGCCGGCGGCGGCGCCGCGCTCTCGATCGACCCGGACGCGCTCGAGCACCTGCGCTCGCGCGCGTGGCCGGGCAACGTGCGCGAGCTACGCAACGTCCTGGCGCGCGCCGCGGCGCTCGTGACGGACGGCGTGATCCGGCGGGCCGACGTCGCGGGGGAGGGCGACGGCTTCCGCGGCACGCGCGACGAGCGATTCGCGCTCGACCTCTCGGGCGCCTTCGCGGACGCAAAGGACCGTGCCATCGCCCGGTTCGAGTCGGCGTACCTCGGCGCCATCATGAGACGCTGCCGCGGCAACCTGACGCTCGCGGCGCGCGAGGCGGACGTCGCCCGTCACCACCTGCGCGACCTGCTCAAGAAGCGGGGCCTCTACGGCCTCTCGTGGATCGATCCCGATCCCGATTCCGAGGCGCCATGACGGCCTCGCCTGCGCGTCCATTCGAGCCCGGCGCGCGTGTCGGCGGCAAGTATGGTCTCGTGCGCTTTCTCGCGTCGGGCGGGATGGGTGACGTGTGGCTGGCGAAGAACCTTGCGACGGGAGGGCACGTCGCCGTGAAACGATGCCGCACCGACGTTCCCGGTGACGAGGCGTCCGAGCGCTTCCGCCACGAAGCCCGCCTCGGCGCGATGCTCTCTCACCGCGGCATCGTGCGCGTCTTTGACCTGGTCGAGGAACCGCAGGGCCCACCCCTGCTCGTCATGGAGCTGCTGCGGGGCGAGTCGCTCGAACGGCGCCTCGCGGCGCGTGGGCGTCTGACGGAGCGCGAGGCGGTCGCGATCGCGGTCGCCGTGCTGGCGGCACTCGCCCACGCGCACGACCATGGCATCCTGCACCGCGACGTCACACCCGCAAACGTCTTCCTTGCAGTCGACCCCGATGGCCATGTGACCCCCAAGCTCGTCGACTTCGGCCTCGCCAAGCTCCCCGCGGCCGGGGTGCGAACGACCGACGGCCGCGTGCTTGGCACGCCGCGCTACATGGCCCCCGAGCGCATCCGAGGCGCTACCGACGTCGACGCGCGCAGCGATCTGTTCAGCGTGGGCGTCGTTCTGTTCGAGATGCTGACAGGCGCCTGCCCGTTCGCGGCCAGCACCCCCGCCGCATCCCTGGCGGCCGTGCTCGAGGTCGTCGTCGACCCGGACCCGCGGATCGCACCGCGCTTGTGGATGGAAGTGCAGCGCGCCCTGGCCAAGCGCCCCTACGAACGCCATGCAAGCGCGCGCGAGCTGATCGACGCGCTGGCGGCTGCCTCCGGCGAGACTGAGGCGAGCTTGGGGGAATGCCTGCGTGGCACGCCCCCGCCGGACGATGCGCCCTTCTCGGAGACGGCGCGGCGCGCGGGCGGACCCTCGATGAGCCGCCCCCTTGGCGCCTATTTGACCTCGAGGCCTCGCGCCTTCCGCTGGCTTGCCATCCCCGCGCTCGCTCTATTGGCGCTCGCCGCGACGGCCGCCGTGCGCCATGCCAATCCTCCGGCGGAACCAAGCGTGCTCGCCGCCCCTAAAGCCTCCCCCCCCCCGCTGCCGTCCGCGCCTTCCACCGCGCCGTCTCCTGCCACGCCCGCCCCACTCCCGTCCTCCGCCCCCGCCGCGCGTACTCCCTTCCTTCACCCCGCCCGTCCAAGACCCATCGCCACGACCCCAGGCTTCTAATTAGCCTAGAACGCATCCGAAGCGGTCGTGGCACGTTTGATAGGGCGGATACCGACGCGGCAGAAGGCGGCCGCGGGAGGCTCAAGGCGCTCCGCCGTCCGCGCCGCGCGGGCCGACGACGCAGTAGCTCGGGTACACCGAGGGCAGCGGAGCCTTGTAGGGCTCGGGCTTGATCTTGAAGGGGTGGTCCTCGAAGAATTGCCAGAGGCCCGGGCTGATCTGTGGCGGGCCGCTGACGTGTCCTCCGCCCGTGTTGCAGTCCATCGAGAAGCCGCCCCTCTTGGCGATGTCGGCCTCCCATGCGGCGCTGGCGACCGCGAAGTCGATGACGACCACGTCCATGCCTTCCGCCCCGTGAACGGCCATTCCGGGCACGATGTTTGTTGAGTCCTGAGGCGCCGGGTCGAGGTTGAAGCCGCCGGCACCCGTCATTCCGCCGGAGAGGGACGCCGCCGCGGCGATGTACCCGGAGCGCGCGTACGCCATCCACGTGGTCTGCAGCCCGCCGGCGCTCGCGCCCGTCGTGTAGATGCGGCAGGGGTCCACGCGCTTCTGCTGGATCCCGCACGCGACGATCTGATCGGCCATCGCGAAATCGCCCGTGTACCAGACGGCGTCGCCGGTGTCGGTGCCCTGGCTCGTGGAACCGTTGAACGAGGCGACCACGCCGCCTGCTGCAGTCACGGCGCTGATCTGCGTCTGGCCGAAGGTTGCCGTCGCCTCGGACGACGACCCGCCCGTCCCGTGCCAGTAGAAGACGAGCGGGCCGGGTTGCCCCGTGCCCGCCCATATCTGGACCTGCTGGCCCGAGAGGGTGATCGTCCCCGTCGCGATCGTCGGGCACGTCCCGCTCACTGCGGGAAGATACTGGCTCGAGGGAGGTGTCGAGCACTTGCCGCTCGCGACCGACGAGCCGCTGGAGCTCGCGCCTGCGTCGGTCTCGCCGTTCGAACCGGAAGAGCCGGACGAGCCGGAAGAGCCGGACGAGCCGTTCGAACCGGACGACGAGCCCGCCGAACTCGAGCTGCCGCCCGAGCCCGAGGTCGCGCCCGATCCGGCGCCGCTCGATCCCGAGCCGTTCTCGGAACCGGTGGAGTCTCCCGAGCCGCTGCTCGCCGTTCCCCCGCTGCCCCCGGAGCTCGCGCCGCCGGACGGGGAGGGGAAGCCGCCGCCACTCGGCGAGGTGCTCCCGCATCCGGTGATCACTCCGAGGCCGAGAGTCAGAAGAACGAACGAGCAACGCATGAGCTCCTCCAAGGCCGCCCCCTCCCGCCGCGAAGTGCGACGTTCGTGCAGCGGACGCCCGAGCTCCGCGCATTGAAGCTCCTGCGACTCGCCCGCGCAACCAATCAAGGACGATAATCTCGGCGACTCGATGCGCGTACAGTGTCCGCGTCGGCGAACAGTGCGAGCGGCCGTGAATGTGCTCGCGCAGAGCAGCGTCTTGGCCTCTGTGGCACGGTGAGCGGTCTCCATCAAGAAAGAGCGCGCCGCGATCGACTACATACGATCGCGGTGCAGTGTTGCGGGGGCAACGTCCCCGAGGCCCGCATATGCGGCCTCAGCCCCTGAGAAGGATACGGCAACATTCGGTCCTAGCGGAAAAGCGCTACGCTGCCGGCCATGGACTGGAAGGACAGCGTCGCGCTCATCACGGGTGCGTCTTCGGGCATCGGCCTCGCCGTCGCGCGGGCGGTCGTCGCCCGCGGCGGTCGGGTCGCGCTCGTGGCGCGGTCGAAGGACACGCTCGAGCGCGTCTCGCGCGAGCTCGGCAGAGAACGCGCCGAGAGCTTCCCGCTCGACGTGACCGATCGCGCGGGGCTCGCCGCGCTCCCGGGACGCGTAGCGGAGCGTTTCGGGCGCCTCGATCTCGTGGTCAACAACGCCGGCGTGAACTATCGCGGCCGGCTCCACGAGAGGACGCCCGCGGAGATCGTCGGTATCCTGGACACGAACCTCATCGCGCCGATCCTTCTTGCCCGCGCCGCGCTCGACCACCTGCACCGCGGCGGCGCGATCGTCAACCTCGCGAGCCTCGCCGGAAAGGTTCCGCTGCCGGACGAAGCGACGTATTGCGCGTCGAAGGCGGGGCTGAGGGCGTTCTCGAGGGCGCTCGCCGTCGAGGTCGAGGAACGCGGGATCCACGTCGCCTCGGTGAACCCGGGCCCGGTGGACACCGGGTTCTTCGCCGATCTCTCCACGGTCCCCGATATCGTCTTCTCGCAGCCGATGAGCAGCGCCGAGGACATCGCCGCCGCCGTGATTCGCGCGGTCGATACGCGCGCGTTCGACGTCGACGTCCCGGCGGCGTCTGGAAAGCTCGCGACGCTCGGGTACCTGTCGCCGAGCCTTCTCGCCGCATTTCGCCCCGTGCTCGCGAGGAGGGGCGCGAAGAACAAGGCGCTGTTCGCCGCGAAGAGGCGAGCGGGCTCCTAGCGGAGCCCGCGTGAGACGCCCTTCAGCGTGCGAGCTCGTAGGTCAGCTCGCGCAGGAAGCGCGCGCCATCGTCCAGCCATTTCGCAGCGCGCCGCTCGTCGGGCCCGTGGGCCGCGTGCCCCGAGAGCCCCTCCGCCTTCGTCGTTGGCGAGACGCTGATGCCATACGCGCGAACACCGATGGCCCTCAGGTGACGGGAGTCCGTCGCGCCGGTGCTCATCGTGGGCACCACCCGCGCCCCCGGCCACATGGCCCCGGTGACCTTCTGGATCGCCGCCGCGACCTCCTCCGAGGCCGGTGAATACGGCCCGAAGCCGAAGTCGCCGATCGGCTTCAGCTCCACCGCCGGATCGCCGATGATTCGCTGCAGCGTCGCGAACGTCTGCTCGCGGGTCTCGTCAGGCAGTATCCGGCAGTTGACGACCGCCTCCGCCGACGTCGGCAGCACGTTGTCCTGAGGCGACCCCTTCAGCTGCGTCGTCACGCAGGTCGTCCGCAGGTGTGCGTTGACCATGCGGTCCTTCGCGAGGATGCGCTCGTCATCCTCGCTCACCTGACCGGTCGCCGCCACGCGCGCCTCAGCGTCGGAGATCGGGGGCTTCTCGAGCCTCGAGTCGGCCGCGAGCTCTTCCCTCGCAGCCGGGATCACGCGCGCGGGAAACCGGAATTCGCCGAGCCTGACAAGGGCGCGCGAGAGCGTCAGCACCGGATCGGAGTCCGTCGGTGGCACCGAGGAGTGCCCGCCCTTTCCGCGCACGACGAGCGAGTAGCTCTGAAAGGTCTTCTCTGCCGTCCCCAGGCCGACCAGGGCAACGTGGCTGCCGTCATCGTCGAGCCGCGTGCCGGCGCCCTCGTTCAGAGCGATCTCGGCGTCGATGAGGTCCTTGCGGTTCCGGGCCAGCCACTGAGCCCCCGCAAAGCCCCCCGTCTCCTCGCCGCCCGTCAGGGCGAAGATGACGTCGCGTGAAAGGGAAGGTCGCGTCCTGCCGATCTCGAGCGCGAGCGCGACGATGACCGCAGCCATTCCCTTGTCGTCGTTGACGCCCCGCCCCCAGAGGAAACCGTCCTTCTCGGTCACCCGGAACGGAGGCACCGTCCACGGTTGACCTTCCACCGGAACGACGTCCACGTGCGCGATGAGGAGCAGCGGGCGCTTCGCGCCGCTCCCTTTGTACCGCGCGACGAGGTTGCCGCGCCCGGGCGAGCTCTCGACGATATCTACGGGAAGCAGCGGTCGCAGCCGGTCCGCGATGGGCTCAAGGACTTCGGTCTCATTCCCATGGCTCGTGTCCGCGGCCACGAGCTGCTCGAGCTCCGCGCGCGTCTCGTCGGTGAACGAGAGCGAGAGCCCTGGAGGCGCGATCGGGTGCGGCGACGCGGCGGGGCGTTCGGCGCAGGCCGCGAGAAGGGTGAGGACGCCAAGCAGCCAACGCATGCTGCGCGCCATCATAGACCACCGCGGCCCGGTGGCTCGCGCCCAGGCTACGATGGTCGCCATGGGACTCCTCGTCGACGGAGTGTGGAAAGACGCCTGGTACGACACGCAAGCGACGGGCGGCCGGTTCGTCCGGCCGGAGGCCCAGTTTCGCAACCACATCGAGACCATCCCGGGCGCGCGCTTTGCCCCCGAGGCGGGTCGCTATCGCCTCTACGTCTCGCTTGCATGCCCGTGGGCGCATCGCACGCTCATCATCCGCGCCCTGAAGGGGCTGGAAGACGTGCTGCCCATCTCGGTCGTGAATCCGCTGATGCTCGAGCACGGCTGGACGTTCGAGCCCGCGCCCGGCACCGTCCCCGACCCGATCTTCGGGGCGCGGTATCTCTACGAGATATATCGGACCGCGCAGCCGCGCTATTCAGGGCGCGTGACGGTGCCGGTGCTCTGGGATACGCGTGAACGGACTATCGTGAACAACGAGTCGTCGGAGCTTCTCCGGATGTTCGAGAGCAGCTTCGACGCCTTCGCGACGCGCCCGCTGCACGATCTCTACCCGACGGCGCACCGCGCCGAGATCGACGAGCTGAACGGTCGCATTTACGCAACCGTGAACAATGGAGTGTATAAAGCGGGGTTCGCGACCGCCCAGCAACCATACGAGCGGGCGGTGACTGCCCTGTTCGAGACGCTCGACATGCTCGACGCGCGCCTCGCGACCCGCACCTGGCTCGTCGGCGACGCGATGACGGAGGCGGACATCCGGCTCTTCACGACCGTCGTTCGATTCGACGCGGTCTACTACGGCCACTTCAAGTGCAACTTACGCCGGCTCGTCGATTACGAGCATTTGTGGCCGTACGCTCGCAGGATCTACCAGCTGCCGCACGTGGCCTCCACCGTGAGCTTCGACCACATCAAGCGCCATTATTACGGGAGCCACCGGACGATCAACCCGACCGGCGTCGTGCCGAAGGGGCCGATAATGGATTGGAACGAGATCGTGGAGGCCGCTCGAGGGCACGCGCTCGGCCCTGGTCGGGGAGCAGCGGAGAACTAGTTCTCATGGCAGCAAGGGGCTGCGTGACGGCGGGCCGATACGCGCCGGCTTGCGAACCGCCCTCGGCCCAGCGTCCTGGCCGTCGACCGCGCCACCCGTTGCGAACGGGGCGGCGCGTGCAACGCAGCAGGAGCTCGCGACGCGGAGATCGCGTGGGGATCGCACGCTTCCGGGGTGCGTTCCGGCGAGTGGTGCTAGCGTTGCGCCACCCATGAAGATCCACGAGTACCAGGCGAAGCAGATGTTCGCCCGCTACGGCGTACCGATCCCGCGGGGCTATCCCGCGATGACGGTGGACGAGGCCGAGGCCGGCGCCGCGAAGCTCGCGAAGGAGACCGGCGGCTCCGTCGTCGTCGTCAAGGCGCAGATCCACGCCGGGGGGCGCGGCAAGGGCGGCGGCGTGAAGGTCGTCCGGATGAAGCCCGGGCCCGGCGCGACCGGCGAGGTGCGCGAGGTCGCGCAGAAGATGCTCGGCATGCAGCTCGTGACCCACCAGACGGGGCCGGAGGGCCAGAAGGTGCGGCGGCTGTACGTCGAGCAGGGTCTCGACATCGCGCGCGAGCTGTACCTCGGGGCCGTCGTCGATCGCGATCGGCGCCGCATCGCGCTGATGGCGTCGACGGAGGGAGGAGTCGAGATCGAGAAGGTCGCCGCGGAGACGCCCGAGAAGATCCTCACCGTGCACGTCGACCCGGCGATCGGCTTCGCGGCCTACCAGGCGCGGGAGCTCGCGTTCGCCCTCGGCATCGGCGGCAAGGACACGCTCGGGAAGTTCGTGAAGCTGATGAGCGCTCTCTACGAGGCGGTGACGCGCGAGGACTGCTCGCTGTGCGAGGTCAACCCCCTCGTCGTCACCAAGCAGAGCGACGTCGTGGCCCTCGATGCGAAGATCAACCTCGACGACAACGCCGAGTTCCGGCACCCCGAGTGGCGCGAGCTCGAGGACAGGGACGAGGAGGACGCGGTCGAGCTCGAGGCGAAGGCCGTGGGCCTCAACTACGTGTCGCTCGACGGCAACGTCGGTTGCCTGGTCAACGGCGCGGGCCTCGCGATGGCGACCATGGACATCATCAAGCACTTCGGATCCGGCCACGGCGTGGCGCCCGCCAATTTCCTCGACGTGGGCGGCGGCGCCAACCAGGAACAGGTTACCAAGGCCTTCAAGATCATCCTCAAGAGCCCCAAGGTGAAGGCCATCTTCGTCAACATCTTCGGGGGCATCATGAAGTGCGATGTCGTGGCGAGCGGCGTCGTCGCGGCCGCCAAAGACCTGGGCTTGCGGGTGCCGCTCGTCGTCCGCCTCGAGGGAACGAACGTCGAGCTCGGTCGAAAGATCCTCCGCGAAAGCGGCCTAGCGATCCAGGCGGCGTCCACCATGGCGGATGGCGCCGAGAAGGTCGTCCTTGCCATCGGAGGTGCGCGATGAGCGTGCTTGTGGGTGACGAGACGCGCGTGATGGTGCAGGGCATCACGGGGAGCGCCGGCGGTTTTCACGCGAAGCAGATGGTCGAGTACGGCACGCGCGTCGTCTCCGGCGTCACGCCCGGCAGGGGCGGGGAGACGTTCGAGGCCGCCAGCGAGCGCGTCCCCGTGTTCGACACCGTGGCCCAGGCGGTCAAGGCGACGGGCGCAAACGCGACGTGCATCTTCGTGCCTCCGCCCGGGGCGGCCGACGCCATCCTCGAGGCGTTCGACGCGGGGCTCGCCCTCGTCGTGTGCATCACCGAGGGGATCCCGGTGATCGACATGCTGCGGGTACGGCGGGCGCTCGAAGGGCTGAAGGGGCGCACGCGCCTCATCGGGCCGAACTGCCCGGGCATCATCACGCCGGGCGGCAAGGGCAGCGCTCGGGCGGGTTGCAAGATCGGCATCATGCCCGGCCACATCCACACGCCCGGACACGTCGGGGTCGTCTCGCGCTCCGGCACGCTGACGTACGAGGCGGTCGGCCAGCTTTCCGCGCTCGGCGTCGGACAGTCCACCTGCATCGGCATCGGCGGCGACCCCGTGGGCGGAATGGATTTCGTCGACGTGCTCGAGCTCTTCCAGGCCGATCCGGACACCCACGGAGTCATCCTCATCGGCGAGATCGGCGGCGGCGCCGAGGAGCGCGCGGCGCAGTTCATCCGCGAGAAGATGGACAAGCCGG
>Ga0209415_10017592_pt1 | contig 11360 bp, 10 predicted proteins | sample PeaSoiSIISIP2007_FD_187696 | JGI IMG/M metagenome (GOLD analysis project Ga0209415, IMG submission 187696) | Peat soil microbial communities from Weissenstadt, Germany - SII-SIP-2007 (SPAdes) (version 2) | ecosystem: Environmental > Terrestrial > Soil > Wetlands > Peat | place: Germany...
TGGCGCTGGTGATCGAGGGACTGTTCCGCAACTACTACGGCAGCTCCGGCCTGCCGTATCGCATCCCCGACATGCTGCAGGGCGCGACCGATCTGGGCTTCATGTTCCTGCCGAACTATCGCGGCTGGGTGGTGGTGGCGGCGCTGGTGGTGTGCCTCGGCACCTGGGGGCTGATCGAGAAGACCTCGCTCGGCGCCAAGCTGCGCGCGGCGACCGAGAACGCGCCGCTGGTGCAGGCGTTCGGTGTCGACGTGCCGTGGCTGGTCACGCTGACCTTCGGCGGCGGCGTGGCGTTGGCCGCCTTCGCCGGCGTGCTGGCGGCGCCGATCTATTCGGTGAACCCCAACATGGGCGACAATTTCATCAACACCGTGTTCGCGGTGGTGGTGATCGGCGGCATGGGCTCGATCATGGGCGCGATCGTCACCGGCTTCGCGCTGGGCGTGATCGAGGGGCTGACCAAGGTGTTCTACCCGGAGGCGTCGGCGACGGTGGTGTTCCTGGTGATGGTGATTGTGCTGCTCACGCTGCCGCACGGCCTGTTCGGAAAGCGAGCCTGACATGTTCGGATTTTCCCGCCCGCAATGGATCGGCTTCCTGATCATGCTGGCGTTGATCGTGGGCTGCCCGTTCGTGCTGTATCCGGTGTTCCTGATGCGCGTGCTGTGCGCGGCACTGTTCGCCTGCGCGTTCAACCTGATGATCGGCTATGTCGGGCTGCTGTCGTTCGGCCAGGCGGCGTTCTTCGGCATGGGCAGCTACGTCGCCGCCTGGACGATAAAGTTCTGGCATGTCGATGCGGCGATCGCGATCCTGCTGGGGGGTGCGACCGGCGCGGTGCTGGGGCTGTGCCTGGGCTACCTGGCGATCCGCCGGTCGGGCATCTACTTCGCGATGATCACCCTGGCGCTGGCGCAGATGGTCTACTTCTTCTGCCTGGAGGCGCCGTTCACCGGCGGCGAGGACGGCATCCAGCAGGTGCCGCGCGGACATCTGTTCGGGTTCATCAACCTGAACGACGACATGACGATGTACTGGGTGGTCGCGGCGGTGTTCATCGGCGGGTTCCTGCTGATCCACCGCATCATCCACTCGCCGTTTGGCCAGGTGCTGAAAGCGATCCGGGAGAATGAGCCGCGCGCGACGTCGTTGGGTTATCGGACCGATGACTACAAGCTGATCGCCTTCATCCTGTCCTGCATGCTGTCCGGCGTGGCGGGCGGCACCAAGGCGATCGTGTTCGGCATCGCGACGCTGACCGACGTGCACTACTCGACCTCGGGCGAGGTGGTGCTGACCACGCTGCTGGGCGGGCTGGGCACGGTGTTCGGGCCGGTGATGGGCGGCGTGGTGGTGACCGCGATGGAGAACTACCTGGCGCAGTTCGGATCGTGGGTGACGGTGACGCAGGGGGCGATTTTTGTGCTCTGCGTGCTGGCGTTCCGGCGGGGGATTGTGGGGGAGTTCGGGGCGTGGCGGAAGCTGGCGCTGTAATTTCTGACGTCACTTTGGCTCTGGTCTGACAATCACAAGTCCCGGCGCCAGCGATGGCAGAGAGTGGTGCCTTCCTCGGTTTCGATCCTGGCGGCGAGCGTAGCTTCGGTATCGCAGTGCTCTATGACGCCGTGATTAAGGCGACGACCGTCAGCAGCGTCGCCGACGCAATTGACTGGATTGTGAGAGAATGCAAGTCGAAGGAACCGATAGCCGCCGGCATCGACACTCTGCTGCATTGGTGCGACGGACCGGGCGGATGGAGGCCTGCCGACAGGTTGCTGCGCGCCGCTTATCCGGCGGCACGGTCGAGCATACTCAGTCCAAACGGCCTATACGGGTCCATGGGTATCGGTGGCATGGCATTGGCGCTGCGTCTCCGGCAGCGGTGGCCAAGTATCCTGCTGAATGAGACTCATCCGAAAGTGTTGGCCTTCTCGCTCCGGGGAGAACGACATCGCGACGATGATCCCACCGCCGGTATCGCGTGGTTTGCTCGGTATGCGGGACTGGATCTGACGCACGCCGGCACGGGGCACGATTTTGACGCCGTGCTCTCGGCATGGGCCACACGAGAGGGTCTCTCACAGGGTTGGGCCGATCTTGTAACGGATGATCGGTCGCTGCTTTTTCCGGCTGGGACAGTGAGCTACCTATGGCCGGAGTTTCCGGCGCAAAGATCGGCGACTGTTCGATCTCCTGCTTTGAAGACGAGTCCCCTCAACACCGGCAGGACTGGCCGACAGACAACGGCCATCGGGTACATCAACAGAAACCAGCAGATGGTTGTCGCTCGAACTGATGTACCAGGAACAGACCATGGGCAACGTGTCTACGTTCTTCATTGCAACGTCTGCGGCCACGAATATGGGGCGAATAGCTCCGATATTTCCCAGCGAAAGTGTCCGAAGCACGGATACGGCGCACCAGGCTTGGCGTTCTGACGGGCTGCCTGCCGTTGCGTAACGATGCTATTGCTGCTGCCTAGCGGGACAAATCGCAAGCGCAGGTCCGGGCCGTCCCTGTTCATGCACGTAGCATCCGACAACCCCAACGGATCGTCCAGGCTGAGCGGATCAGGGGCGGTCCTGGGCAGCGTGCCAGACGCGCAGGATCGTTACCACGTCTGCGGCGGAGACCCGGTAGACGATGAGGTAGGGAGGCATGACCACCAACTCCCGCGTCCCAGCCTGGCGTCCGGGCCGACTGCGGTGCGGGAACATCACCAGACCATCGCCGGCCAGCAAAATCTTGCGGCCGACCCGTTTGGCTGCGACCGGGTTGTCGGCCGCGATGTAACGGACGATCCGGCCGACATCGGCCAGCGCCTTGGCACGCCAAACGACAGGCAACGGTCAGCGCGGCTCGGGAGGCGCGGCGTCGAACTCGCCCCGAGTGAGCCGCAGCAGCCAGGTGCGAACCTCGTCGTGCGGCACCGTCCGCGGGTCCGCATCCGACTCGGCGATCGCCGCCGCGAGAGCGCGGGCCTCAGCCTCGCCTTCGACGTCGTCGATCAGGGGAGCGGGTCTTGTCATCTTAATAGAATGGAACGCCGGGCGCCCGGATGCAACTCTCATCGAGCCGGCGTCCCTCGACCCATCGCGCGGAATCAGCCGGCGCCGCGCATCCACGCCCCGGCCTTCTCCACCGCATGCCGCGCCTTGCCCACCGTCGGCATGGCCCGCATGAAGCCGTGCACCACGCCGGGGAAGACCTCCAGCTCCACCTGCACGCCCGCCGCTTGCAGTTTGGCCGCCAGGGCCTCCCCCTCGGAACGCAGTACGTCCAGCTCGGCCAATTGTACCAGCACCGGCGGCAACCCCGCCAAGTCGGCACGCAGTGGTGCCGCCAGCGGATGATGCCGATCGGCCGCATGCGGCACGTAGACGTTCCAGTAGAAGCTCATCCGCTCGTGTGTCAGCCCGTGGCCGGTGGCGAATTCCCGGTAGCTCGCGGTGTCCAGCCCGCTGTCGCACACCGGATACACCGCCAGGATGCCGCGCAGCGCCGGCCCGCCGGTGTCGCGCAGCAGCAGCGCGGTCGCCAGCGCCAGGTTGCCGCCGGCGGAATCCCCGCCGACGAACAGCGCCGAGGGATCGAGTCCCCACTCCCCGCCGTGCGCCGCAACATGCCGCGTGACCGCGGCGCACTCCTCCAGCGCCTGCGGGAATTTGGCTTCGGGTGACAGTGCGTAGTCCACGCTCACCACCGCGACCTCGCCGGCGGCGGCGTACTCGCGCGCCAGCCGGTCGTGCGTGTCGACCGAGGACCACACCCAGCCGCCGCCATGGAAATACATCAGCACCGGCAGCGGACGATCGGTGCGGGGCCGATACACGCGGCAGAAGATGCGCCGGCCGCGGGCGGCGACCCAGCGGTCGGCGGTCTCCGCCATGACCGGGCCGCCGGTGGCGATGCGCAGCGCTAGGAGGTCGTTCACTTCGCGGTGCGGATCGAGCGGAATCGCCACCTGCACGGGTGGGAAGTTCTTCGCGTATTCCTCCGCTTCGCGCTGGAATTGCAGCATCTCCGGATCCCAGCGCGACGTGTCCGCCATGTCTGCCCCGCATGTCTGTCCCCAGGTCTGGCGCCCTGGTCGCCCGGCGGTGGTGCCGTGCCGGTTCCTATGCAACGACGGAGTTGACATATTGGCAATGCATCCGCGCGCTTGTGTCGCGCGACGACAAAGCGTGTATGTTGCGGTGCACCATGAACCTGCTTCACACCAAGCCCATCGGCCGCTTCTCGCCTGCCGCGCTGTTCCGCCCGGACTCCGTGGCGGTGATCGGCGCCGGCACGCCGATGGGCGCCGAGGTGATGCGCAACCTGCGCGACGGGGGGTTCAAGGGGGCGGTGCTGCCGGTCGATCCGACACTGCGCGCCGTGGCGGGCGTGCTGGCCTACCCGGGCGTGGCCGATTTGCCGGTCGCGCCCGACCTGGCGGTGATCGCCGACGCGGATGGCGTGGCGGCGGCGCTGCCGGCGCTCGCCACCAGGGGCTGTTTCGCCGCGGTGGTGCTGCCGGACGCCGACGGGCTGACCGAGCTGGCGCGACGCACCGGCGTGCGCGTGCTGGGACCGGGGTCGTTCGGCCTGGTCATTCCCGGGCTGGGCCTCAACGCCTCGCGGGCACATCTGACCCCGTCCCTGGGACGCCTCGCGCTGGTCTCGCAGTCGACGTCGCTGTGCCGCGCGGTGCTGGACTGGGCCGGGCCGAACGGCGTCGGCTTCAGCCATATCATCGGCATCGGCGGCAATGCCGATCTCGGTTTCGCCGTGGCGCTGGACTGGCTGTCGCGCGACCCGGGCACCGGCGCCACCCTGCTGGACGTGCGCCGGATCAAGAACCGCCGCGCCTTCCTGTCCGCGGCAAGGGCGGCGTCGCGGCTGCGCCCCGTGATGGCGATCCACGCCGGCAGCCGGGTGCTGGACCCGTCCGGCATCGGCGAGCTGGCGTTCGAGGCGGCGCTGCGCCGCGCCGGGGTGCTCTGCGTGTCCCGTCTTGAGGATCTGCTGGCGGTCGCGGAGACCTTGTCGCGCGCCCGCCCGGCCCGCGGCGAGGGGCTCGCCATCGTCACCAATGCGATCAGCGCGGGGCGGATGGCGGCCGACGCGGTGCTGCGCGACGGGTTGCGGCTGGTCGCGCTGTCGCCGGAGACCGAGGCGGTGCTGCGCATGCGCCTGGGGACCTCGGCGGAGGTGCGGACCGCGGCGGAGACCAGGCTGCGCGAGGGGACCGAGCATCCCGGCATCGCCGAGGGCATCGTGTATGTCGGCGCCGACGCGCCGCTGCGACTGGCCGAGGTGGCGGCGCTGCTCGCCGGCGCGCCCGAGGTGGGCGGCATCCTGGTGGTGCACGCCCCGACCGGCGCGCCGGACGCCGCGGCGATGGAGGCACTGGCCGCGTGCGGCGGCACCGTGAAGCTGCCGCTGCTGGTCGCCGCGATGGGCGAGACGTCCGGTGCGGCGCATCGCCACCGCCTGGCCGAGGCCGGGGTGACCGCCTTCGCCACGCCGGAGCAGGCGGTGCGCGGCTTCCTGCACCTGGTGCAGGACCGGCGCAACCGTGCCGCGGCGCGCGAGCTGCCGCACAGCCGCGTGGTCGCGGTCGGCGCCGAGCAGAAAGAGGTACGCCGCCTGTTCCAGCGCCTGCGCGCGACCGGCCGGCGAGACATGGCGCAGGACGAGGCGATGGCGGTGCTCGCCGCCTACGGCGTGCCGACCGTGCCGTGCCGCGTGGTGAGCACGGAAGCGGACGCGGTCACCGCCGCCGCGCTGCTCGGCTATCCGGTGGTGGTCAAGCTGCGCGACACCGAGCCGCCCGGCGAGCGGGCGCGCGGCGGCTTGGCGCTCGATCTGCACGACGCGGCCGAGGTGCGTTTCGCGGCGCGCACGCTGACGCTGCGGCAGGCCCGCCGCGCCGAGAGTGCGGCGAATTCGGGTGAGGCGCACCGCGCCGAACCCGCAGCGACGACACTTGATGCGCACCGTGCCGACGCCGCAACGACAACTCTCTTGGTGCAGCGCCAGGCGGCGCGCGCCCGCGAGCTGCTGATCCGCGTCGCGGACGATCCGGTGTTCGGCCCGACCATCGCCTTCGGCCAGGGCGGCACCACGGCCGAGGTGCAGCGCGACATCGCCATGGACCTGCCGCCGCTGAACCTGACGCTGGCCCAGGCGCTGATCGCGCGCACCCGCGCCGCCGGCACGCTGGCCGCCTTCCGCGACATGCCGGCGGCGCGCATCGACACGGTGGCCGAGACGCTGGTGCGGGTCAGCCAGTTGATCGTCGACTTTCCCGAGATCGCCGCGCTGGAGATCAACCCGCTGTTCGTCGACGCCCAGGGCGTGCTGGCGGCGGATGCGTGGCTGCGGCTGCGCCCGCCGGGCGAGCGCGGCATGCTGGCGATCTCCCCCTACCCCGACGAGCTGGTCGAGCACCACGAGGCGCGCGGCGAGCGGCTGCTCATCCGCCCGATCCGCCCGGAGGATGCCGCGCGGCAGGCCGCGTTCTTCCAGCGCCTGTCGCCGGAGGATATCCGCTACCGCTTCTTCACCGCGATGCGCGAGCTGTCGCCGGAGATGACCGCGCGACTGACGCAGATCGACTACGACCGCGAAATGGCTTTTGTCGCGATCCGCGAGGCCAGCGGCGAAACCGTCGGCGTCGCACGGCTGGTGGCCGAGTCCGATGGCACGACCGGGGAGTTCGCGGTGATCGTGCAGCCGGACATGAAGGGCAAGGGGCTCGCCAGCCGGCTGATGCACCGGCTGATCGATTGGGCGCGGACGCGCGGCATGCACGCGGTGGTGGGCCAGGTGCTGGCCGACAACGCGCCGATGCTGGCCTTCGTGCGCCATCTCGGCTTCAGCGTGCGCCGCCTGCCCGAGGAGCCGGACGTGATGGAGGCAAGGCTGACGCTGACGTAAGGTCGTACACCTCTCCCGCCCTTCGCGGGTCGGAGCGCGCAGCGCTCCGGGTGAGGGTGAGGCATGCGGCACCACCCTCACCCGCGTCGCAAGCGCTCCGCGCCTTGGTCCGCTTCGCGGCCCAAGCCCGCCAAGCGCGGGAGAGGTATACGCACGCACGCTCAACCAAGCGCGGCAATCACGATCGTCGTAAGTCCCAGCAGCATATTGGCGTAGATCATCGGCCGGAGCACCGCCATCGCGCGGCCCTGCCCGTTGCGAAACTGGTGATACGGTCCGAACCAGATGGCAACGAACACCGCCGCCATGGCAAGCCCAAGCATGTGCATCAGGTGCACACTCCAGCTCGCCTCGGCGAACCCGCCGAATTCCCCGAACAGCATGATGTAGCCGGTCAGCAGCATCGTCGGCATCACCAGCCAGATCAGCCGGAAGAAGCGGTGGAACACGGCACGATACACGTCGACCCGGCGCGTCGCATCGAGGTCGGCCAGGGCGGGGCGCATGATCAGCATGGCGAAGAACATGCCGCCGACCCAAACCACGGCGCCGAGCACATGCACGACGTGCAGCAGCCGCCAAACATCGGCCGCATCCATCATCCGGCGATGTCCTGCAATTCGGCGAGCAGCGCGCGCATCTCATCGGCGGCCGGGGAACGCGGCTCCGCCTCCACGACCCCCAGTCCCTCGGCAAACGCCAGCGCGAATCCGGTGCGATTGCCGAGCTCGCTGCGCAGCGCCGGCAGGCCGCGCGCGGCGATGTCGGCGCGCACCGCCTCGCGCAGGCGCGAGGCGGTCGGGACCCGGCTGAGCACCAGCCGCGCCGTGCGGCCTTCGTCGGCGGCGAGCTTCAGCGTTGCCTCCGCCGCCCAGACATCGGGCGGACTTGGCTGAATCGGAATCAAAACAATGTCGGCGCCGCGCACCGCCAGTTTCGCGTCCGTATCGACCTGCGGCGGGCTGTCGATCACCACCACGTCGTGGCTGCGGCGCAACCGGTCAAGCTCGGCGGCCAGCCGCCAGCCCGCCACGTCGGAAAAGCCCAGCGCCGCCGCCGGCACGGACCGGGCCATGCGCAGCGCGTGCCATCTGGTCAGCGTTCGTTGCGGATCGATGTCGAGCAGCGCCACGCGCCGCCCGGGTGCGAGGGCGGCGGCGATATTGGCCGCGAGCGTCGTCTTGCCGGTGCCGCCCTTCTGTTGCGCCACCGTTATCACCAGCGCCATGCCAGGCGACTCCAGATCACCGATTGCTGAACAGACCAGATCGGGCGCCCGGTTGCCAGCCCACAGCACGTCCGCCATCGCTTCGGCGTCGGTGCGGCCCGGTCGCGACCGGGCCGCACCGACGCCGAAGCGATGGCGGACACGCTTGCGGAATGGCACTCTCCGTCCATGAGCTTCGACCCCGACCTGACGCGCCGGCTCGCCGGCCGCGCCGACCTGCTGGACCCGGCCGAGATGGGCCGGGCCGACGCGGCCTCGCCCGGCCTGGGCGTGCCCGGACCGACGCTGATGGCGAATGCCGGCCGCGCCGTCGCACGCGCGATCCGGGCGCGCTTCCGCCCGTGCCGGACGCTGGTGCTGGCGGGCCCGGGCAACAACGGCGGCGACGGCTATGTCGCGGCGCGCCTGCTGGCGCAGCAGGGCTGGCCGGTGGCGGTGGCCGCGCTGGCACCGCCGCGCGACGGCTCCGACGCCGCCGGGGCGGCACGGCAGTGGCACGGGCCGATGGCGCCCTTCACGCCGCAGCAGGCGGCGCGCGCCGAGCTGGTGATCGACGCGGTGTTCGGCGCCGGCCTGGCGCGTGACGTCGATGGCGTGGTGGCCGAGACGCTGCGCGCCGCGCGGCGCGTGGTCGCGGTCGATGTGCCGAGCGGCGTCGATGGCGCGACCGGGGCCATCCGCGGCTACGCCCCGCAGGCCGCGCTGACCGTGACCTTCTTCCGGCTCAAGCCCGGACACCTGCTGCTGCCCGGCAGGGAGAGGTGCGGCACGCTGGCGCTGGCCGACATCGGCATGCCCGAAGCGGTGCTGCACCACGTGCGGCCACGCTGCTTCGCCAACCTGCCGGAGCTGTGGACCCTGCCGCGCCCACGCGACGACGGCCACAAATACAGCCGCGGCCATGTCACCGTGATCGGCGGCGCGGTGATGACCGGCGCCGCGCGGCTGGCGGCGGCGGCCGCGCGTCACGCCGGCGCCGGCCTGGTGACCATCGCCGCCACCGAGCGCGGCGACATCTATCGGCATGGCCCGCCCGGCCTGCTGGTGAGCGAGGCGCCGCTGGAGACCTTGCTGACCGACGCGCGCCGGCTGGTCTGGGTGTGCGGCCCGGGCCTGGGGCCGCAGGCGGCACGTGCCGCCCTGCCACGCCTGCTGGCCGCCGGGCGCCGCGTGGTGGCCGACGCCGACGCGCTCACCGCCTTCGCCGATGCACCCGACGCGCTGCACGGCGCCGCGGTGCTGACGCCGCACGGGGGCGAATTCAGCCGCGTGTTCGGCGACCCGGGCGTCGACCGCGTCGCCGCTGCGCGCGCCGCCGCCGCGCGCACCAACGCGGTGGTGCTGCTGAAAGGGCCGGACACCATCATCGCCGCGCCGGACGGCCGCGTCGCGATCAATGCCTCGGCGCCGCCCTGGCTCGCCACCGCCGGGGCCGGCGACGTGCTGGCCGGGCTGATCGCCGGGCTGCTGGCCCAGGGGGTGCCCAACGGCATGACCGACTGGGAGGCGGCCTGCGCCGGCGCCTTCCTGCACGGCCGCGCCGCGCTGCGGGCCGGACCCGCCATGGTGGTGGAAGACCTGTTGCCCGCCCTTGCCAAAATCCTGGCAAATGCCGACTTTGGCGGGCAGTGCACGCCCAGCCCGGGACCCGCCAGCCGGAGACCCGCCAGCCGGAGACCCGAATGAACGACGCGCCGGTTGCCGGCCCCGCCCCACCCGCCCGGCCCGCCTCGCCCGGGCTGTTCGACCGCGCCCTGCGCCGCATCGGCCGGGTCTGGCGCGAGATGGCGACCGGCGTCGTCGGCGAGACCGATGACAGCATCGAGGCGCAGATCCGCGCCTGCCTGAATGGGCACGGCGGCGAGGTCAGCGCGCGCAGCCGCGCCGCCCGCCTGGCGGAAACTTTCGAGTCGCTGGACGATGCGGCGAAACGCGACTTCCTGCTGACGCTCGCCGGTTTTGACTCCGACCCAGACACCGTCGATGCCGCCTACGCCGCGGTGCGCGCGGCCGAGGATCCGGCGGCACGCGCGGTCGCCACCGCCGAGCTGCGCCGCGCGCTGGAACCGCCGCGGCTGCGGCTGCTGACCCAGTTCACCACCATCCCGGACGGGCGGAAATTCCTGGTCGACCTGCGGGCAATGCTGCTGCGCTCGCGCCGCGATGACAAACGGCTGGCGGCGTTGGAATCCGATCTGCGCGGCCTGCTCGCCGCCTGGTTCGACGTCGGCTTCCTGGAGCTGCGCCGCATCGACTGGTCCAGCCCGGCGGCGCTGCTGGAGAAGCTGGTCGACTACGAGGCGGTACACGCCATCCGAAGCTGGCGCGACCTGAAGAACCGGCTGGATTCCGACCGCCGCTGCTACGCCTTCTTCCACCCGCGCATGCCCGGCGAGCCGCTGATCTTCGTCGAGGTCGCGCTGGTGCAGGGCCTCGCCGGATCGGTGCAGCTTCTGCTGGACGAGAAGGCCCCGGTGCAGGATCCGCGCGCCGCCGACACCGCGATCTTCTACTCGATCAGCAACTGCCAGCGCGGCTTGGCCGGCATCAGCTTCGGCAATTTCCTGATCAAGCAGGTGGTCGAGCTGCTGGAGGCGGAGCTGCGCAGCCTGCGCGCTTTCGCCACGCTGTCGCCGGTTCCGGGGTTCCGCACCTGGCTCGATCCGCTGCTGGCGGAGGGCCCGTCCGGCGGATCGTTCGACCTGCTGACCGCCGAGGAGTCCACCAGCCTGATCTCGGCGATGCCGGCCGCGAGCGGCAGGCAGGCACTGGCCGCGATCCTGGCCAGGCGCGGCTGGTGGCGCGAGCCGGGGCTGAGCAAGACCGCCGGGCCGGTGCTGGAACGGCTCTGCGCGCGCTACCTGCTGCATGAGGGCACCGCCAAGCGGGCGCGCGACCCGGTGGCGCATTTCCATCTGTCGAACGGGGCGCGCATCGAGCGGATCAACCTGCACGGTGACACCTCGGAGAAGGGGGCGAAGGAAAGCGCCACGCTGATGGTGAACTATCTCTACGACCCGGTGCGGATCGACGCGTATCACGAGGCGTACGCCGGCGAGGGCAGGCGCACCGCCTCGGCCGCGGTGCGCCGCCTGGCACGCGGCGCGGGGTGACGGCGGCCGAGCGAACGAAAGCAAGGTCAGGGCTCCGCCCTGAAACCCGCCAGGGGGCGTTGCCCCCTGGACCCCCACCCCTCGGGTCAAGCGCC
>Ga0209415_10017593_pt1 | contig 11359 bp, 8 predicted proteins | sample PeaSoiSIISIP2007_FD_187696 | JGI IMG/M metagenome (GOLD analysis project Ga0209415, IMG submission 187696) | Peat soil microbial communities from Weissenstadt, Germany - SII-SIP-2007 (SPAdes) (version 2) | ecosystem: Environmental > Terrestrial > Soil > Wetlands > Peat | place: Germany...
CTCCCGCCACAAGCTCCTGACCGACATCATCGGCTGGGAGGATGCCTTCTGCGACATGGACTGCAAAATCGCCGGCACCGAAAAGGGCATCACCGGCTTCCAGCTCGACCTCAAGCTGCGCGGCATCCCCCTTCCGATCATGACCGACGCGGTCGAACGGGCGCGGGTCGCGCGCCTGCTCATCCTGGCCGAGATGGCCAAGACCCTGCCGGCTCCCCGCAAAGAATTGAGCAAGTACGCCCCGCGCATCGAGACCATCAAGATCAACCCCGAGAAAATTGGGGCCTTGATCGGTCCCGGCGGCAAGAACATCAAGCGGCTCGTCGAAGAGTCCGGTTGTGAAATCAACATCGAGGACGACGGCACGGTCAACATCTATTCCGTGTCCGAAAGCGGCATGAAGATCGCCCGCGATGAAATCATGGGCATGACTGCCGAAGCCGAGATCGGCAAGATCTATCGCGGGAAGGTCGTCACCATCAAGGAATTCGGCGCCTTTGTCGAGTTCCTTCCCGGCCGAGACGGCCTCGTCCATATCAGTGAACTCGCCAACTTCCGCGTCAAACAGACCGAGGACATCGTCAAGCTGGGCGATGAGATCTGGGTCAAATGCCTGGGCGTCGACGAAAAAGGCCGGGTGCGTCTCTCGCGCCGGGCCGCCATGGCCGAGCGTGATCAACAGTTGTCCGGCCAGCCCGAAGGCGCCGAACGCCGCGAAGAACCCGACCAGCCTGAACGCAGCGAGTACCGTGCCGACTCCGGGGACCGCGGCGGCGAACGCCGAGAACTGAGTGACCGCGGCGACCGCGGTGGACGCGGGGACCGAGGTGGGCGCGGTGGACGCCCCGAACGCTCGGACCGAGGCGATCGGGGCGATCGTAGCCTGGGAGGCGATCGCCCTTACCGGGGACCCGAGCGCACCCAATCCCCCGACCGCGGCGAGCGCAGCCGGCCCGCCGACCGCGGCGAGCGCAGCCAGCCTAGCGACCGCGGCGAGCGCAGCCAGCCCGCCGACCGTGGCGAACGCAGCCGGTTTGCCGACCGCGGCGAGCGCAGCCAGTCCGTCGACCGTGGCGAGCGCAGCCAACCAGCCGACCGTGGCGAACGCAACCAGCCTGCCTACCGTGACGAGCGCAGCCAACCGATTGACCGCGGCGAGCCCAGCGACAGGGGCGATAGCGGCGACCCTGGCGAGCGCAGTGACCGCGGCGAACGCAGTGACCGCGGCGAGCGTAGTGACCGGGGCGATGTCGGTAACCGAAGCGAGGGCAGTGACCGGAGCGATACTGGCAGCCGCGGCGAGCGCAGTGACCGGAGCGAACGCGGTGAGCAACCGCAGGAACCGCCGCAGCGCGATTAGTCGGCAGCCTGCCAATTGACCAAAGGCGAGCCGGCATCGGCTCGCCTTTCTTGTCATCTGCCCGACCTCCCGGAACCGGGGGGATCTGTGTTTGCAGGAAACTGTTGAGGACGTGCTTTATGCCCCGCACGCCGTGCCAGGCTTTTTCCCCTTGACACTAGATAGGTTGTGAAACATAATGTTTCACATGAAAACGGCGTCCGTCAGAGATTTGAGACAGCATTTTCCTCGAATTCTTGAGTGGATTGATTCTGGAGAAGAGGTCACGATCACGAAGAGGAACCGGGGCGTGGCTCGGCTGGTCCCCTGCTCGAAGCAGGGTAAAGCCAAGCGGCAGATGCCCGATATCGCTGCGCGCCTCAAAAAAGTCTTTGGCGAGAGGGTGATCCCGGACGCCGCGATGGAGGCCCTGATGGACGCGAACCGGGGGGTGTTCTGACGGCCTACGCTGATTCCAGTTTCATCGTTACCCTGTACCTGCAACAGGGCAGATCTGCGGACGCCATTGCCCTAATGCAGGGACACGGTAAGGCATTGCCGTTCACTCCGTGGCATCGGCTTGCGGTTCGTAATGCCATCCGGTTAGCGGCCTTTCAAGGGCTTATCGACTCGCACGCAGCAAGGACACAGCTCAGACAGGTGGACTCGGATTTGGAGGACCAGACGGTGCTTGTCCACCAGTCCCTCGATTGGACTGACGTGCTTCGGGAGGCCGAGAGGCTTGGGGCGGCGCACAACGAACGCCTTGGCTGCCGGAGTGCTGACCTGTTTCACGTCGCCGCAGCCTGCCAATTAGGGTGCGCGCAATTCCTCACGTTCGACCAAAGGCAGGCCGCCATGGCCGAGGCGGCGGGGCTTACGCTCAAGCCTTGAGCGGATTCAATGCATTCGCAAGATGAGGCGATGCTCCACGCGGCGGGTCTGGTGATGCTCGAGGGGCGGCAACTCCGTGAGGGTTGGGGATTGCGTCTCGTCGAGGATCGTTCGGGCCAAAGCCTGGAGCGCGCGCCAACGCGGCCAGTCCAGGTCCGGGGCGTGCGCGATCTGGCGCAGGAGGCTGCGCCATTCAATGATGACTCGGTCGATGTCCCCGGGACCCAGCAGGTCCGTCACCCAGGCATGCTTCGTTGAGGGGTCTTTATGCAGGCAGGCCACCACGTGTTCGGCCCCGGCCCCGTACTTGGGCGGCACCCCGTTTTCGAGGTAGCCGGGAATCGAGACCAGCCCGAAGGCCTGGTGGCACACGAGGCCCAGCCGCCCTCCCCAGCGGTTGGTGTCTTCGCTGCAAAAGCGGAAACCGGCATCGAGGTTGGCCAGGTCATAGATCAATTCGTCCAGCGGGTAGCTCGCGTCCTCGAGGGCGGCGGCGACCGCCAGGCCGTCGCCCTGGGAGAAAAAGCTCACCACCCGCCCCCGCAGAGTGGGCGCGCCCCTCTCGTCCACCAGGCGGAGCCGGCGCCATAGCAGGGCCACTCCGGTTCCGGCGGGTAATTCGCGGCAGACCGCCACGAGCGAGCACTGGGCGCAGTCCCGCGGCAGGACCTCGCGCTCGGGCGGCCGCCACAGGGCCACGCCGCGCGAGTCCACCGGCACGCGCACCGGCAGGTCCGCAAGGCTGACCCGGGCGACGATGCGCTCGGCCTGATTCTGGAAACTCACCACGGGCGTCTTCTGCTCCGCCAGTCTCTGCGCGACTAGCGGGGCGATCTTCTCGTTCCACAGCCCCAGCGGCGCCTGGCGGCCATTCCAACGGGTGAGCCGCCGAATCCACTTCGCCAGGAAAACCCGCCCGCCGTCGAGCCGGTCCGCGACCGTCAGCGCCCGGCCGTGGACCTTGCCCTCCTCCCCTTCCGAAAGCACGCAGAGCGTCCCCTGGCCAATTCTTTCCAAGGCCGCCGGCTCGGACAAGGCCGGGCGCAACTTCCATTCCCGGGGCCCCGCACCCAGCCCGCCGGCCCCGAGGGCTGACTCTGCTGATGGGGCGGCCGCGCGGTCCCCTGGCCATTGGCCATCGACCACGGGCAATATCCGGACCTCTTTGAGCGCCACCGGCGTTGGCGCCGGGTAGCTCTCCCACTCGCCGCGGCTGTTGAGCATTTCGCGGACCCGTCGCCGCACGTGGCGCGCCCGTTCCGCGTCCGTGTGCAAACCGCAGGGGACATCCGGGTGGCGCAGAGATTCCTCGACGCCCAGGCAGATCGGCTTGGTCGTGAACAGCCGTTCCTGGGCCAGCACTGCCTGCCGGTATGGGTCGCGGCCCTGCTCGGCGGCGGTCGCCATCAACCCGAGCAGCGCCCCCCAGTCCACGGCCCCGCTCCGCGACAGGTGGCCCGCGTGCGCGTCGAGCAGACGCAATTCGTTGGCCGTGATCAGCACGTATCCCGTCTCGTCCAGCCCGCGCCGGCCCGCCCGGCCGAACATCTGCAGGATTTCGTCCGGCTTGAGAAGTTGTTCGGCTTCGTCCCGCCGGTAGGATTCCGCCGCCAGCGCCACGGTGCGCAACGAGAAGTTGATCCCTGCGGCCAGGCCCATCGTCGCGACCACCACGCGGAGTTGCCCGGCTTTGGCCAGGGGCTCGACCACTCCCGCGCGCGCGGCGTAGCTCAATCCGCTGTGGTGAAAGGCGATGCGGCTCTTGAGCAACTTGGCCAGGTGCTCGCCCGCGATCAGTTTCTGCTCCGAGCCCAGCGGCAGTGGATTGGGCGTGGGCAATTGCCGGGCCAGGTCGGCGGCCAAGGATTCGGCGGCTTGGCGGCGCGGGGCAAAAATCAGGATTGGCCCCAGGTCCTCCGCCAGGGCCTTGGCCACCAAGCGCGGCCAGTAACCTCGGATCTCGCCCGGCACGTAGCCGCTCAGGCTATGGGCGTGGACCTCCTCGAGCGGCACCGGCCTAAGGTCATGGCGAATCAACACCACCTTCCGTCCCAGCCGGCTCAGCCACTTCACCGCGTCTTGCGGGTTGGCCACGCTGCCGCTGAGCAACAGCAACTGCGTCCGCGCCGGCGCCAGGGCTATCGCCAACTCGTAATTCAAACCCCGGTCCAGGTCGCTGACCATCTGGTACTCGTCCACCACCAACAGCGCCGGACCCTCCCCCCGGATAAGGCGGTTCTTCTGCGTCTCGAGTGTGGCTACCAGCACCGGCGCCCCGAGGTTCTCCGCCAGGTCCCCCGTCGCGATGCCCACGTCCCAACCCCTCCCCCGCCACTCCGCCAGCTTGTCGTTGGCCAGCGCGCGCGTCGGCACCGTGTAAATCGCCTGGCCCCGGTTCTTGCCCTGGTTGGACCAAAGCTCGAAAATCAGCGTCTTGCCCGAGCCCGTCGGCGCCTGCACGACCACGTCCCGGCCCTCGCGCAACGCCGCCACCGCCTCTTGCTGCCAGAGGTCGGGCACGATGACCTGGTTCAAGGCCGGCATCTCCGCAAATGGGGAAAACGTGGACACGACGTTCAACCATAACTATACCCGCTATCCCGAAACTTGAAAGGAAAAGGCCTCGAATTCCGCAAGGCTAAGGGCTTGCCGATGCGGCCTGGCGGGCTTAGTCTGAAGCGGTTATGATCGCTGATATCCGTCAACGTTTGCGGGCAGGGCCATTTGAACCGTTCGTCATCGTCACCAGCAGCGGGAACCGCTACCGCGTCGCCACTGCGGACCATGCCGGCATCGACCCACAGGGAACCCGCGTGGTGGTGTGGTTTGACGATGAGGGCAGCGTGACTCTTTCTGGTCTGCACATCACCGCGATCGAGAAACAAGCGCCGCCCAAAACGAAGGCCGCCTGACGAACGCGTGAGGCCTTGCTGAGGGCACCATGGAACTAGCGTTGCGCTGCCTCATCCAGAGCGGGGCGGGCATTCAGAGCACGACCGGCGAGGCCGGGAGCGAACGATGTCGCGCCAGCGTGTGGAGTGCGTGGAGCTTGCTCCCGCTTTCGTGCGAGGCCAAGGTTTCAAAAACGCCAGCAAGCCCCGAACGCTTTCGGGGCAAGCTGCTGCTCCTTGCACGGATTATCTGTGACTCTTCAGTCTCAGGCCAGGTCGTGGGGTTCGGCACCAGGGGGTCGGCTCAAACCCCGTAGGGGTGGCCTGTTTATAGCAGCAACGCAACCAACCCCTCCCCCCTTGTTTTTGTTTTTTAGCGGCGCGGGGGCTGGCTCGCCTATTGCATTCTCCGCCTGCCGCGCCGCTAAAAAACAAAAACAAGGGGGATCGGTCACGGTTCCTCTATAAACAGGCCACCCCTACGGGGTTTTTTGGCCCTTGACGCAAAGAATCCGCGTAAGGGTTCCAGCACCCATGAGGCTGGGCGAGCGCCAAGCCCGGACTGCCCTCTGAGCGTTACAAACAAAGTGAGGAATCTTGTTGCCCCTTCCTGATTAGCTATGTAATCATCCAATCGTTCGATTGCAGCAGGGCCCTGGCCCTGCCACTGCGGGGGTGACAGTTTAGCCCCTGCCCTTGCCCGGCGGTGCGGATGCAAGCGCAGGCTTGACGAAAGGACCAGCATTTGTTGTCAGCCGAAGTCAGGGCAAGAGGAACGGCTGATCATGACCGGTTACCATGTCCTCAGAGGATGCCGCCCAATGGGTGCCGGTCGGCGCGCGGGAGGCGTTGCGGCCTCCTCGGGTTTTGCACTCATCGAACTGCTGGTGGTCATTGGGGTCATTGCGATTTTGGCCGCGCTGCTCTTGCCGGCGCTGAGCCGGGCCAAGGTGGCGGCGGACTCGGCGGCCTGCCGCAGCAACCTGCGCCAATGGGCCTTGGCCCTGCAGATGTACGTCCAGGATAGTAAGGTCTATCCAGTGTGTGGCGTGGTGACCGCAGACGGAACCTGGGTGGACAGCCCAACCGTACAGTGGTACGACCATCTGGCCAGGTATCTCGGCAGCGATTGGCCGAAGTGGGACGGATATCGCTATCGGCCAAGCTCACAAAGCTGCGTTGGCGTGTGCCCGGGATACGCTCGGCTCCCGGGCGGGTATAATTGGACCAGCGGCAGTTACGCGTACAACACCCGAGGGACGGACCCGTTCAGCGTGGAAGGAGGGTATGGATTCATCGGGGGGACTGACGTCGACCCGATAGAGTGGACGATCCTTTCGTCGACCACTTATGTAAAGGACGACCAAGTGGCCAGTCCGAGCCAGATGATCGCCATAGGCGATGCCCTCCTCGAAGTTTGTGACCCGAGTGGATTCCCGTTCTTCCCGCTTGGGGAAAAGGTCTTTGGAGGCGGGGACCTTTCGCCCGCTGATTTCGGTATGGCTGTCGAATGCGGCATAACGTCGCCGGACGGCGGCGCTCACGAAGCGGAACGGGCGGCGACCCGGCGGCGTCACGGTGGCCGGTTCAATATCGCCTTCTGCGACGCGCATGTCGAGAGCCTCAAACCGGCAGCCCTCTTCGACGTGCGGAAGGACCAGATTCGCAAACGCTGGAATCGGGACAATCTGCCGCACCCCGAGACGCTGTCGTGGTGACTGTTATGAACCCAAGGCGCCGTTGGATAGGAGCGCGGACGCCTCGTCTGCGCTCCTGTGCGCGGCCTGAACAACTATTATGAAACGACACAACTTGCTGATTGGATGGATGGCCATCACCGGGTCCCTGACCGCCTGGGGAGCCGATACACTGGACCAGTGGCAATGGCGCAATCCACTGCCCTACCACGGTTATGTGCTCCATCGGGTCATTTATGCCAATGGCTCCTTCCTGGCCGTGGGCGAGGACGGGGTGACCCTCGGTTCGACCGATGGGACCAACTGGACGTTCAACTGCCTGACCCCGCCGGACAGCTTTTCCGGCGTGGTTTATTCCGGCGGCCTGTATGTGGCTGTAGGCTCCCGAAGCGCGCCGGACCAGGTGGGTGATCGTCCCGTCATCCTGACGTCAACCGACGGGTTAAGCTGGACGTCGCAGGACATTCCTGATCCTCTTTTGACGCTGCTCACTGCCGTGACTTACGCCGACGGTCTTTTCATGGCTGTAGGCGCTGGAACTGACCCTTTTTTGCAGGGCTACGGCGCGATCCTGACTTCCCCGGACGGCATCCATTGGACCAGCCAACAATCTGGCGTTGCCTCAGTGTTCTGGGGCGTGGCCTACGGCAACGGGACCTATGTGGCCGTGGGCGGCCAGGGAGAGGTGTTGTCTTCCCCGGACGGAGTGTCCTGGAGTTCCTGGGTCAGCCTCGACCCCGATGACATGCTGGAGCCCGATAACTTCCAGGGACTCAGCTACGTCAACGGGATCTTCTTCGCGCTGAGCGGCCTTGGGATACTCACCTCGACCGACGGGAGCACGTGGGGACGACAGCGTGGGTTGTCCGCTGCCGAGCCACGGGAGGTTGCGTATGGCGATGGCAGCTTCGTTGCCATCGCCGATGGTCAATTTGGCGTCTCGACGAACGGCACAAACTGGAGCCTCGGGTCCCTGCCGGGTGGGACCAGTTTAGGGGGCATCGCTTTCGGCAACGGGACGTTTGTGACCGCGGCGCCCGGGACGTTGCTTGGGTCGAGCAGCGGGGCCCAATGGAACCGCCTGCTCGGCCTGGAAATCATCAGTCTGTTCTCAGATGTGGCCTATGGCAACGGCCTGTTTCTGGCTGTTGGTGAAGACGGCACTACTCTGTCCTCCCAGGACGGTGTGCAATGGACGCCGGGCAGTTGCCCAATCACCCCTGGTCTTGACCCTTATCCAGGGCTGACCTTCGGCCAAGGAGCGTTTGTGGCGGTGGGCGACCGGGGAACCATCGCGGCATCGCCGGACGGCGTTCAATGGAACCTGTGTCTTTCCGGGGTATCCGCTCAACTCTACAGCGCAACCTATGCCAACGGGCTATTTTTCGTTGGTGGCGATGGAGGCACCCTGCTCACTTCCGGGGATGGCACTAATTGGACACGGCGCACGACCGGCGTGGGCACCACGCTATGGGACCTGGCTTACGGCAACGGCACGCTTCTGGTTCTCTGCATCGACAGCACCTTGCTGACCTCGACGAACCTGGCCGACTGGACCAACGTGGGCAATCCGACTTCCCCGACGAACCCCGTACAGAGCGTCGCTTTCGGGAACGGGACCTACGTCGCGGTGGCGCAATACGCCTTTCTGCACTCGACCAATGGAGTGGACTGGAGCCCGGCCCGCTCGGGGGCAGAGCAGTTGGTCACGCCCACGCGCGTTCGGTTCGTGGGTGGGACATTTGTGGCCGTCGGCGCTAGCGGGGGCATCCTAAGCTCCATGAACGGCACAGATTGGGTCAGCCATCGTGCCGGCACCCAAAGGCCGCTCACGGGTGTAGCCTACGGGGCGGGCTCGTATGTCGTGGCGGGCGATGACGGGGTGCTCCTCCAAAGCGGCGCAACGCTACCGTGGAACCTTTGGCTCGGGCCGGTGGCCAGCCTGGGGAATGGGGCCTGCGCAGTGACCATCCAGGGCGCCCCGGCGCACAATTGGGAGTTGCAGGCCTCGACCAACTTTGTGAGTTGGGTTCCGCTCATGAGCGTTTTCAGCACCAACGCCAGCCTGCAATTCATCGATTACGACGCCACGAACTACAGCCGCCGGTTTTATCGAGCGCTGGGTTGGTGAGGGTGCGCGAGCGCCAGCTAGAGCCCGTCCCAAAGCCTCCGATTCCGGACCTTTGTCGGGAACTTTGTCGAAATCCCGATTCGGAGTCGGGACGACAAAGGTTCTGACTCCTCGTAGCACAGCATGGCTGCCGATCGCAATCTGTGCTTGGTGCTCACCGTACTCTGCATGAAAATGGGGCGGCAGGTGCTCGTTAAAGTAGAACCGAATGACAATCCCGAGGAAGCGGCTGACTTCAGGCATGGCCGGCAAGGGTTTTGAGGTTGGGAAAAAGCTCCTCTGGCCGCGTGCCGGTCACTTCCAGGTAAAGCGCGTCGGGGCATAGATCCAACTCGCCAGGCCAGGTGAGGGCCCCCTGGGGAGCCAAAAATGCACGGCGAAAAAACGCGTAATCCTGCCATGCGGCGAACACCCCTTGCCCGACCAACCGCGATAGGTCCACCGTGCCGTCCACGCCGTCCTCGAACCGGAGGCGGATGCGGTAACGATCCAGCACCTCGAACGCTACAATTCTCTTCATAGGATTCCTTCGCAACTGAAGCCTCCGGTGCAGACCTGATTTCCTCGATCGGTGCCTGAGTCAGCGCGCTCATGGCTCTACTTTAGTCGATCCAGGATTGTTTCCAAACCGGAAACCACCTCGCGATAGCCGGCGAACTTCGGCGGCTTTTCGCTCGGAAACTGCTTGGCATCCGCTTCCGACCATCGGGGCGCATTCCAGGGGCTTCGCCAGTTCGAGGGCCGGTTCGCCTGTCGCGAAGCGTGTGGACTGCGTGGAGCTTGCTCCCGCTCTCGGACGTCCCAGGCAAGCCGACAGCGCCAGCAAGCTGGACGCACTCCATACGCTTCGCGAAACAAGACGCCGGCAGCCGTCCCCACGCCGCCTCACTCGCCTCGTCTTGCCAGACCGTCGGGGCCGGCGCGAAAGGGGTCGAGGAGCAGCGCGCGTTCACGGTTGGGGACGCTGACTTCTTCCCAGTCGACGAAGTAGGAGCAGGCCTTGTCTTGGATTTTGCGCATGAGTCGGCTGCGGGCCCAGGCGCGGGAGTTCCCTGGCGGCTCGCACTTGGCGCGCTCGAGGCCGGTTAGGTTCCAGCACCCATGAGGCTGGGCGAGCGCCAGGCCGAGGCTGCGGGTGGGGTCGATATGGTGAAACTCGAGGTCCTGTGATTCGAGCCAGGGATCGTCCCAGGCCAGGCCCTGGCGGGCGAGGAATTGCCCCAGCAAGTACCTTTTACTGACCCAGTCGAGCACGCCCACCAGCGATTCCGGGTCCGTGGCCAGGGCTTCGAGCACGCGCGCCCAGAGGGCGAGCAGGGCGTCGGTTTCGGGGTCGCGGCCGCCGAAAAGCTGCTTGGCCTTCTGGCAATACAGCCCGGCCAAGGCCAGCGCGTCGGCGGTCCTGCCACCGACCAGCGCGACGCGCCAGGGAGGGTCGGGCGCGCGGGAGAGCAACCTCAGCGAGGCGACCGGGTTGGCCAGGGCGAGGGCGGGCAGTTCGTCGGCTTCGAGCAGATCCAGCACCAGGCGGGTGGCGCCGACTTTGAGGAAGAGGGCGGACGGCAGGACATTGGTATCGCCCAGGATCAGGTGGAGGCGCCGGAAGCGCTGGGCGTCGGCCAGCGGTTCGTCGCGGAGGTTGATGATGGCACGGTTATGCTGGATCCACTCGAAGCAGTCGTTGACGATGTAATCGGCGCGTTGACTGATTTGGAAGGGCACCGGCTCGGCCGCGGGGAGGTTTTGGCTGCCAATCAATTCCTGGCGGTTCGAGCCGACACGGCCAGCGCCGGTGAACAGGACGCGCAAGGCCAGGAAGGCCAGGAGCGAGAGGCGATTTTTCCGGGTGAGCGGCACGGTGCGCTCGAGGGAATAGTTTTCGTGGCAGCCGAAAGTTGCGCCCGTGTAATGGTCGACGTTGTTGCGGAAGAAGCTGACCCGGCCGGCGAGGCCCAGGGCGTCGATGGCCTCGAGCAACAGGAGGTCTCCGGCCCGGTCGTAGCGGACCACGTCCAGGGCCGAAACACACTCGGGGGTGCAGTACTCGAGGTGGCCCATGTCCAGGTAAACCCTCCCGCCGTTGAAGAGAAACCCGCCGTTTCCCGCCGGCTCGTCCCAACCTCGCGCGTGCAGGTCGATCAGGCCGTAACGCTGCTTTTCAAACAGCCAGTCGCGGACGCGCGGGAGCACCTCGAGTGCCTGGGCCGGGGGTTGAACCAGACAGCCGTACTCGGTTTCCAGACCTGTAATTCGTGGCCTCACCTTGCCAGCACAGACTATCCCCCGGGTCGGGGGAGGAAGCAAATAAATGCGGAAGGTTGCTGTTAGACGGGCGCACGACAGAATTCTTCGGCTACACCGCCAGACTGAGGCAATCGTTCTCGGCGGCATGAGCGTTGAGTCGCTC
>Ga0209415_10017595_pt1 | contig 11359 bp, 9 predicted proteins | sample PeaSoiSIISIP2007_FD_187696 | JGI IMG/M metagenome (GOLD analysis project Ga0209415, IMG submission 187696) | Peat soil microbial communities from Weissenstadt, Germany - SII-SIP-2007 (SPAdes) (version 2) | ecosystem: Environmental > Terrestrial > Soil > Wetlands > Peat | place: Germany...
GCGCGCCGGGTCGCCGCCTGCGGCTCGGCCTCGTCGCGGTCAGCGTCGCCGGCGGCGTCGCGTTGGCGGTGGCGACGCGCGGCTGGGCCAGCGGGTGGCACCGGCAGCGGGACGGTCAGGTCGCAGGTCGACCGGCCGCGTCCCAGGCCGCGAACGCCTCGCAACGGTCGGCGAACGGACACCAGTCGCAGAGCGCACCCGTGCGACCTGGGAAGTCCCACGCGTCATAGCAGGTGCTCGCTTCGGCCCAGATCGTGCTGGCTTCGCGGCGGGCCTGCTCGAGGTCGACCTCGCGGACGCGCAGCGACACCGTCGTCGGGCGGGCGCGGGCGAAGGAGCGCTCGGCGAAGAAGGCGCGGCGCCGGGCGGCAACCGCCTCGAGGAGCGAGGCGCTCAGGGCGTCGACGGCCGCCGGAGCAAGCCGTCCGGCGACTCGCCGGGCCGCCTCCTCACCGGCGGCACGTGTCGCGGCGCGCACGACGTCGGGACCCGCGTCCGCATCGACGGCCACCCCGCGGTCGGCGTCGCCGCCGTCACCGGTCGTGGGGGTGACGCCGCGACGACCCTCAGCGGCCGCGGCGCGTGCCTCCGCGGTCGCGGCCTCGACCTCCCGGATGCCGTCGAGCGCGGGCGCCAGCCCGCCGACGATCGCGGCCACCGCCTCCTCCGCCCCTGCTGCCGCGGCCACGCAGCGCTCCGCCCGCGCCCCGGCCGCCAGCTGCGGGCTGACGAACAGCAGCCGGAGCTCGGTGACACGCTCACCCGTCGCCTCGAGCAGGGCGGCGTAGGTGCGGAGCTGCCCCAGCTTCTCCTCGCGCTCGTCCTCCCACGCTGGTGCCTTGCCGGACTTGTAGTCGGTCACGACGAGCCCGTCATAGCCCTGGTCGATGCGGTCGATGATCCCGTAGACGGGCGCGCCCTCGAGCTCGGCCCGGATCTCCCGCTCGGTGCCGACGACGTCGATCCGGTTGGGGTCCTCGATCAGGAAGTAGCCGGCGATCCCCGCCCAGGCCCGTTGCTTGAAGGCCCTGGTCGCCGTCGCGTCGAGCGCCAGCTCGGTGAACCGGCTGTCGGGGTCGGTGACGAACGCCGGCCAGACCTCGCCCGCGATCGCCCGCGCCGTGTCGGCCGTGCGCTCTCCCGCCGGCCGGCTCATCAGCTGCTCGAGCACGAGGTGCACGAACGAGCCGCACACCGCCGGCTCGCTGGCCTCGACCGGCAGACGGAGGATCTTCTCGAACCAGAAGCGCTTCGGGCACTGCCGCCAGGTGGCCATCGACGAGGGGGAGAGGGAGGCCACCATCGGCGGCCGGGCGTCGCCCTCCGGCGCGGGCTCCCCGTCGGGCTGGGCCCGGACGAGCAGCTCCACGTCGACCATGACAGGAGTGTACGGAGCCCCCCCGACAGCGGCGGGGACCGCCGGGCGTCAGCTCGGGATGCCTGGCGAGCGGGCCGCGTCCCAGTCCGAGAGGAGCTGCTCCAGGCCCTCGGGCTCGACCGGCCGCCCGAGGAGGTAGCCCTGCCCGCTGTTGCAGTTCTCCCGCTGCAGCCGGGCCAGTTGACCCCGGTCCTCGATGCCTTCCGCCAGCGTCTCGAGGCCGAGGGCGCGGCCGAGCTGCACGAGGGTGTGCATAAGGGCGGCCGACTCGTTGCTCTCGTCGATCCCGGCGATGAAGGACCGGTCGATCTTGAGCGAGTCGACGGGAAACTGCTTGAGGTAGGCGAGCGACGAGTAGCCGGTCCCGAAGTCATCGATGGCGACCCGGACACCGAGCTCTTTGAGCAGTCTGAGGCGCCGGATGGTCGCGTCGGTGTCGCGCATGAGCACCGTCTCGGTCACCTCGATGATCAGGTCGGTTGCGTCGAGGCCGGACGCGCCGAGCGCGTCCCGCACATCGTCCACCAGGCGGTCGGTCTCCAGTTGGCGCATCGAGACGTTCACCGAGACCGCCAGCCTCCGACCCCACCCCTGCCACTGCTTGGCCTGGCGGCAGGCCTCGTGGAGCACCCAGCGGCCCACCTCGACGATGAGGCCCGTCTCCTCGAGCATCGGGACGAAGTCGGCGGGGGCGACGACGCCGCGCGACGGGTGCCGCCACCGGAGCAGTGCCTCGACGCTCGTCGCCTCCATGGTCTCCAGGTTGAACACCGGCTGGTACACCATGAAGAGCTGGTCCGCGAGACCGGCCCGTAGGTCCATCTCGAGCTCCAACCGGTTCAGGACGGCCGACTGCATGGCCGGCTCGAAGACCACGTAGCGGCCCTTGCCGGCGCCCTTCGCCCGGTAGAGCGCGATGTCCGCGTCGCGGAGCAGATCACCGGCTGAGGTCTGCCCGCTCGCGATGCCGACGCTGGCCGAGATGCTGATCGGTCCGCCGTGGTGGGCGAGATGGAATGGCTCGCGCAGCACGTCGAGGACGCGCTCGGCGACGAGCTCGGGCCCCGCTGACAGGGTGACATCCTCGACGAGGACGACGAACTCGTCACCACCCAGCCGCCCGACGGTGTCGCTGCCGCGCATCACCCCGCTCAGTCGGAGTGCCACGGCTTGGAGGAGCTCGTCCCCCGCGCCGTGACCGAGCGTGTCGTTGACCGTCTTGAAGTTGTCGAGGTCGACGAACAGGGCGGCGGCGTCGACGTGCGCCCGGCGCGCCCGATGCACCATGTGCTCGGCCCGGTCCACGATGAGTGCGCGGTTGGGCAGTCCGGTCAGGGAGTCGTGCAACGCCTGGTGCCGGACCTGGTCGAGCAACCGTGCGTTGCTGATCGCAGTGGCCGCCTGGCCAGCGAGCCCGCGCAGGCGGTCGGCGAGGTCCCGGTTGGCGGTGAGCCGCACGGCGTCGTCGAGCACGCTCGTCGAGACCCATCCCACCAGCTGGCCACCGGCGACGATCGGCATCGTGGCGCTGGCCTGTGACCCGCTGGCGTGCATGAACTCACCGATTGCGTTCACGGGTGACATGGCCCCACGGAGGTGCACCTGCATCGCCGACGACCCGTCCCACTCGTCGCGCACGGGGAACCGGCGCACGAACAGTGCTGATGCCTCGTCATCGGGGAGGCCGGCGAGACCCGCGACGCGACAGAACGCCCCGTCGGACTCGTAGACCGCAACGGCGACCCGATCGCAGTCGACGACCGCGGGCACGGCTCGGGCGACGCGTGCGGCGATCTCGTCGACACTGCCGAGCTCGGCCAGGGTCGACGCCAGCCCGAGCAGTGCGTCGGAGGTCTCGGCCTGCCGGCGGGCGTCGTGGAGGGCGGCGGCCGAATCGAGGGCAGCTGCGGCGAGCCGACCGAACGCCTCCAGCACGGTTCGCTCCTGGGGAAAGAAGCGCCCGTCGGGGTGCACCGCGGCCAGCCGACCGTAATGGCGGCGCGTCGACGCGACATCGGTGACCAGGCGACTGGCGTCGGTCGTCAGCGTCCCCTGGAGCAGGCCGTGCGCGATCGCACCGACTTCGTCGTCGGGGAGGCCGTCGGCGTAGACGCGCTCGGGCTCGTCGCCGAGCTCGGACACGGCGAGGACGAAGGCGGGCGCACGCACCGCCCGCGCCGCCGCGGCGATGATCCGCGGTAGGACCTGCTCGAGGTCGTCCCCGTTGACGAGGTTGGCGACGGTGCGCTCGAAGCTCTCCAGCCGGGCCTCGAGCAGCTTCGATCGCATCTCCCAGTACTCGGCTCGCCGGACGGCATCGTCAGTGACCCGCCAGCTCACCCGGATGGCGCACTCGGCATGACCGTCGCACTGGCACTGCTCCTCCACCACGTCGGCGGGAGGGAACCCGAAGAGCACCGTGGTCACGGCGATGAGTCCCATGCCGAACCAGCACCACTCCTTGAACGGCGCGAACGGCGGTCCGAGTCGGGTGTGGATCACGAACTCGGTCGGCCCGACCTCCTCACTGCGCTGCACGACGATCGGCGAGATCGCGACCCCGGCCGCGGCGACCTCCCTGTAGAGGGCGGCCGGTGAGCCGAGCGACTGCAGCATTTCCGTGTAGTCGGGCGTGGAGAGCGAGGCGAAGGCGTTCAGGCCGGCGCCCATCAGGTGCTCGGGGCCGCCAAGAACGGTCGAGCCCGCCTCCAGCAGCCGACGGAACTGGGCGTAGCTCGACCAGGTCGCGTCGTCACAGAGCGTGTCGGCGTCGCGGGTCTCTCCGGCCAGCTCGAGAATGCGGTCGACCGCGCCCGCACCCTCGGTATCGCGGACGTGGGCCACCAACCACCTCGTGGTGGTCCCGGCGAAGTCGTGGGCGGTGTCGTGACCTGGCATGGCCGCTGTCGGGGGTTCCCTTTCGGGCCTCCAGCGTCCTGGCCCGCCCGATGTGATGGTCGGCGGCGTCAAAGAGGACTTGAGGCCCTGCACCGCTGTCACCGGGGGTGGGGATGATGAACCCATGACCGGCACGCCCCAGCAGCCCTCCCTCCCCCTCCGCCTGGTCGACGACGATTGGAGGATCGACGAGCCGACCCGTGCCGCCGGGCGCCGGGGGCTCGCCGAGGCCCGCGCCGCACTGGCCGAGGCCACGCGGCGGGCCAAGGCCCGTCCCGAGGCCGCCAGGCCGGGCTGGGCCGCCTGACGACCGACGGCGGAAGCCTGCCGGTTGCCTGACGACCGACGGCGGAAGCCTGCCGGGTTGCCTACGACCAAGGGCCGAAGCCTGCCGGTCGGGCGCCCGCCCGCGCTCAATGTGGTCGGGCGGTCGCCGATACTGGATGGGTGAGGGAGCGGATCGTCGCCCGATTCGGTCGGCACCCCGCTCAACTGCTGCGATACTCGGCGGTCTCAGCGATCTCGACGAGCGTCAGCCTGACCATCCTCGGATCGCTGGTCGCCACCAGGGCCGTCACCGCCGGCTGGGCCAACGTGGTCGCGACTGCCGTGGCGACGGTGCCCTCGTTCGAGCTCAACCGGCGCTGGGTCTGGGCCCGTCAGGGTCGGCGGTCGTTCCACAGGGAGGCGGCGCCCTATTTCGCGCTCACCTTCGCTGGTCTCGGCCTGTCGACCCTCGCCGTCAGCGTCGCGACCGGGATGGCGAGCGCGCACCACGCGGGAACGGTGGCACGCACCGCTGTGGCCCTCGCGGCCAACCTCGCCGGCTTCGGCACGGTCTGGGTCGTGCAGTACGTGATCCTGGACAAGGTCCTGTTCCGCCATCGGCCCCATCCGGCACCGGCCGACGCCGAGCTCGCCGCGGCCTGACGTCCGCGGGCGGCGCCGCTCGACGCCCGAACCTCAGGTCACGACGTCCCCGTCGGGGACCACCCACCAGTCCGGGGTGTGCACCTCGTGCCGCAACGGCGGGATCCATCCCTCCCCGTCGACGAAGCGGCGCACCACCCGGGCAGGCGCTCCCGCGATGACGGATCGATCGGGGATCGTCCCGCGCACGACCGATCCGGCGGCCACCGTCACGTGCCGCCCGATGTCGGATCCGGGGAGCACCACGACGCCCGTCCCGAGCCAGCTGCCGGCACCGATCCGTACCGCGTCCTCGGACAGCCATTGCCGGCCGATCGGGATGCGCAGGTCGTTGTAGGCGTGGTTGTGGTCCGTGATGTAGATGTTGGGCGCGGTCGTCACGTCGTCCTCGATGACGATCCGGTGCCGACCGACGATCGAGACGCCGCGCCCGATCACACAACGGTCACCGATGCTGATCACGGTGCCGCCCGGGACGTGGAGCTGTTCGCCCGGCCCCATGCCGGCCGCGAGCGTCACGTACGGACCGACCATGGTGCGGGCGCCGATGCGGATGTACCGCTCGCCGAAGACGGCGCCGGGTGGGAAGGCGATGCAGCTGCCAGCGCCCATGTGGGCGAATCGCCGCCCCCGCACGTCGTCGGGGCCGACGACGGCGACGTCACACGCCCACCGCCATCCGGCGTGGACGGCATCGGCGGCCCATGCCCGCGCCTGCCTCCGCAGGCGATCGGCGAGCGGCGGTTGGGTCACGGGGGCGAACCGTAGTCGGTGCCTCTCAGGGCTCCCCGGGCGCGGTCGGGAGCACCGCCGCGGCCGACCGGTCGGCGAGCACGCGCACCTCGACACGGTCGCCGACCCGCAGCGACCGGGCGTACGGACGCGGCAGGCTCTGGGTCACCTGCAGCTCGAACGGGCCCTGCGACGGCGTGGTGATGCGTAGGTCGAGCCGCACCATCGGCCGCGTGTCGAGCAAGCCCCCGTAGGAGCGCAGACCGAGGATCTCGGCGTCGCCCGGCTCCCCCGAGGCGAGCACCGCCGACGTGCGCGTCGGTGCTGCCTCGTCCTTCGCCCGCCAGGAGACGAACGCGATGACGCCACCTGCCACGACGAACGGCAGCACGACGAACAGCAGGACCAGAGCCTGCACCTGCGTGATCGCGAGCACCGGTGCGCGAGCCTACGGGCGCTTGCAGGGGTCGGGCGGTGCGAGCCGCTCGACCCGTTCCCACCACCACGCCCGCAGCGACGGGTCCTCGGAGCCGTAGGCGGCGCCCATCGCGTCGGCGAGCGTCGCGAGCGCGTGACGCCAGCCCGGCGCGTCGCCCGCTTCACCCGCCGCGGTCGCGGCTCGGGCCGCAGCGGCGCCGTCGGCCCACGCCGCCCCGTCGGCGGGCAGCGGCAGCGCCGCGACCTGTCGCGCGCTCAGCTTGATGGCGTCGTCGGACAGCGCCGCGCCGGCGTGCAGGGTGCGGGCGTGGGCCGAGACCGAGGGCGCGAGCAGTGCGGCCAGCAACGACCAGACGTCCACGTCCGTGGGGACCGCGGTGATCACAGGGACGACCGGCAGCCACCGGCCGGTCACGTCCGCGGCGGCCTCGATGACCCGCGTCTGGGACGCGACGAGCACCTTCGGGACCAGGCGCTCGCTCGCCCACGCGCCGGCTCGGCCGGTCAGGCCGACCGCACGTGGCTGCTGCCAGGTCCGGCGCCCGATGCGCGCCGGCCGGCGTCCCCACCGCACGAGCGCGGGATCGAGCAGGCCACAGGTGACGAGCGGGGCGCCCTCGTCACCGCCTTCGCAGGTCGCGCCGGCGACCGCGTAGTACTCGTCACGGAAGTCGGCGGTCACCGCGGCGACATCACCGACGACACCCTCGGTGCGTCGGGGCCCGCCGGGCACGAGCAGGTCGGCGCGGGCCGCGCCCCACGCCCCCCGCCGCCACGCCCGCCCGCGCCCAGCCGTCGCGTCGTCCGACACGGGTTCGTGGGCGGTGTCGTGCGACACGAGGTCGTGTCTGCGCCGGGCGACGGCGCACACCACACGAACGCCGGCATCGAAGTCATCCGTCGCCCTCGCCGGAGCCCAGAGTCGCACCAGGTCGGTGGCTGCCCCGACCGCGCGCCGCGTGGCGGCGCCGTCGCGGGTGGCCGCGAGTGACGCCGGGAGCACGAACCCGATCACCCCACCGGGTGCCACGAGGTCGAGGGCGGCGAGCAGGAACAGCCCGGCGTCGTCGACGTATCCGGCTGCGGCCGGCCCGAACCGCTCGACGCGGGCGACGACCTCCTCACGCGGGCGGGCGGTCAGGGACTTGAGCTGGCCGAGGAACGGGGGATTGGCCAGCACCGCGTCCCATCGCTCCGACCGCGGGGCCAGCCCGTCGCCTTGGCCGATGCGTTCCGGACGACCTCCTCCGAGGATCCCGAGTGCGGTCACGGCGACATCCACCGCGGTCGCGTCGGTGTCCAGCCCGCCGATCTGCCGGGCGACGACGGCGGCGGGGTCGGCGCCGGCGCGGATCAGGATCCGGGCCGCGGCAAGGAGCAGCGCGCCGCCGCCGACGGCCGGATCCCAGACGCGGGTGTGGGCGGGTAGCCCCCCGAGCGCGCTGGTGGCGAGCGCCTCGGCGATGCGCGTCGGTGTGTAGAACGCGCCGATCCGCTTGCGTCGCTCGGGTTGGAGCAGCGACACATACACGGCGCCGAGAAGCTCCGGCTCGGCGTGCTCCGCCGGGGGCGCAAGCGCAGGATCGGGGTCCGCGGCCACGAGCGGCAGATCGCTCCGACCCGGGCCGAGGTGGCCGCCGACATCGGCGAGCACGCTCCGGATCCCACGTCGTTCTGCGGCCGCCGCGGTGAGGGCCAGGTAGCGCCGGCGCGAGTCGTGGCCCCGCCCCACGGCCCGCACCGTACCTCCGGGCCGGGGCTCAGCCCGGATCAGCGTCCCCGGTCGGCTCTGCCCGGTCGCGCCGGACGGCCCTGGGCGCGGAGGCGTACCCGAGGATCACCCGCGTGATGACGCGCACCCCGACGTACGCGACCACGACGGCCATGGCCAGGCGGACGCACAGCGTGTCGGTGGCCAGCGCCCCCGAGATCGCCGCCTCGATCGACGGCGCGCTCATGAGCAGTGCCAGGGCGATGATCAGGGTGGGATTGGCGCGATGGCGCACGGGCGGTCCCCTTAGGAGGCGAGGCGGGCGAGCAGGAGGTCGGCCCAGCGCTCGGGCGTGGCCGGCTCGCCCTCGAGGAGGGCGACGGGCACTCCCGTGCGGAGCGGCGAGGCGGGCGAGACGGTGTCGTCGAGCCCGGTCAGGCAGAGGGCGTCGAGCCCGCCCAGGCCGTCCGACCAGGCGGTGATGTCCTCCACTTTGCGGTTGGCGTCGACGATGCCCCAGACCGCGGTGGGTTCGAGGGCGACGAGGACCTCCGCCGCCCACGCCAGCGGACGGCCGAGCGGGGCGTCGACGACGGCGATGGTCGGGGCCGGCCTCCGGCGCCACGCCCGTCGGTTGTCCGTGACCTCGGCGACCGAGATGAGCTCCGGGTCGGCCGCACCCCGCCGGCGGGTGCCCAGGGTCACGACGGCCGCGGGGTCCGACCCGACGTGCAGGCACAGGGTGCGGGCGACCTGCTGTGCCGCTCCACGCGGGCCGACGACCGCGACCACCGTGCCGCGTGACGACGGCAGCTCGGCCACCGGGGGGAGCGAGGCCAGGCGCTCGATCAACGAGCGACGCAGATCGGGTCCGTCCGGCTCGAGCTCGGGGGGGAGGCCCAGGCGGGCGAGCGGTCCCTGCTCGCGCGCCGGTGCCGGCATCGGCGGCGAATACGCCGCGGGTGCGTACGGCGCGGGCGCGTGCGGCGTGATGCTCGGTGCCGGGATCGGAAGGCCGGCGGCCGGGGTCGAGACCAGGCGCATGGGCAGGCGCACGGCCGCGTCCGGGCCGGCCGGCGCCGGATCGGCCTTGGCGGTCGGCGCCGGATCGGCCTTCGGGGTCGGCGCCGGGGTCGACACGCGGACTGGGGCCGGTGGGGGCGCGATCGGCGCCTCGTCGGTCTGCGTCGTGAGCCGTTGGAGGATCTCGGCGAACGACGACGTCTCGGTCGAGATGGTCGGATTGGGCGGGGCGTTGCGGTCGACCGGCGTCGTTGGGGCCGCGTCGATGTGGTCAGGTCGGATCGACTCGCTCGCGTCGCGCTGCTCGGCCTGACTGACCATGTCCGCGAGGTCGAGCAGGCTCGACGGCGCCGCGTCGGGGCGATCGACCGGTCCGCCGCCCGCCGCGTCGCGGGGCTCGTCGGTGTGCGGGGCGTCGGAGACCTCGACCTCTATCTCCACCCGCTCCTTGGCGAAGAACCCGCCGAGGCCGCCCGAGCGCACGCGCTCGGCACGGAGCACCCGGGCGCCATTGCCGACCTCGGCCCGCGCGCGGGCCAGCGCCGCGTCGAGATCGGGCCCGTCAAACCGTCGCGTCGGCAAGGCTCACCACCCCGGCGGTGTCGAGGGTCAGCTGCGCGCCGATCTCGGCGTAGGACAGCACGGGCAGTTGGGGGAGCGGGCCGCGCGTGAGCCGGCGCAGCGCCGGCCGCAGCGGGGCCGAGCACAGCACCACGGGCGAATCGCCGGTCTCCTCGACGCGGCGGACCTCGTCGCCGATGCCCGACACCAACTGCTCGGCGCGGGAGCTGTCGAGGGTCAGGAAGCTGCCCGCGTCACCGGTGCGCAGGCTCTCGAGGAGCGAGTGCTCGAGCATCGGGTCGAGCGTGATGACCGGCAACCGGCTGTCGGTGGCGTAGGCGGACGAGATGGCCGGACCGAGCGCCTGGCGCACCGCCTCGACGAGCGCCTCGGGGTCCTTGGTCACCTTTCCCCGCTCCGAGAGCGTCTCGCAGATCTTCACCAGGTTGCGGATGTTGACTCCTTCGTCGAGGAGGTCTCGCAGCACTCGCTGCACATCACTCAGTCCGAGCTGCGCGGCATTGAGGTCGTCGAGCACGACGGGATCCGAGGACTTGACCAGATCGACGAGGGCCTTGACGTCCTGCCGGCTGAGCAGCCGGGAGGCGTTCACGCGCACCACCTCCGCGAGGTGGGTGGTGATGACCGACGCGGGATCGACGACGGTCGCGCCGGCGACCTCGGCCTGGTGTCGCAGCTCCATCGGCACCCACCGGGCGTCGAGGCCGAACACGGGCTCCTTGGTCGGGGTCCCGGGCAGGGTGTCGATGGCGTCGCCGATCGCGAGCACGCAGCTCGGCGGAGCCGTACCCCGGGCCACCTCGACGCCGTGGATACGGATGCTGTAGGTCGACGCGGGAAGGTCGAGGTTGTCACGCGTCCGTACGAGGGGGATCACGATCCCGAGCTCGAGGGCCGTCTTCTTCCGCAGCGCCTTGACCCGGGCCAGCAGGTCGCCGCCCCGCGCCGGATCGACCAGGGCGACGAGGTCGAACGCGACCTCCAGCTCGAGCGGCTCCACCCGCATGTCCCCGGCGAGCGCCTCGGGCGAGTCGGCGACGGGGCCATCCGGTTCGGCGCGGTCTTCGACGGGCGGTGGTGCCGGCGTCATCGCTCGGAAGCTGATCAGGATCATGGCTGCGCTGACCACGATGAACGGGATCTTGGGCAGGCCGGGCACGACGGCGAGCAGGCCGACGGCGATCCCCGCGATCCGGATGGCCTGGAACTGCTTGCCGAGCTGACCGAGCACGTCGGTGCCCATGTCCGACTCCGTCGCCGCCCGGGTGACGATCAGGCCGGTCGAGATCGAGATGAGCAGCGCTGGGATCTGCGAGACGAGGCCGTCGCCGACGGAGAGCAGGCTGTACGTCGAGACCGCCTGGCTGACGCTGAGGTGGTGCTGGACGACGCCCACGATCATCCCGCCGACGAGGTTGATGGTGGTGATGACGATGGCGGCGATCGCGTCGCCCTTCACGAACTTCGACGCGCCGTCCATCGCGCCGTAGAAGTCCGCCTCGCTGGAGATGTCGTGGCGGCGCTGCTTTGCCTCCGCCTGCGTGATCAACCCGGTGTTGAGGTCGGCGTCGATGGCCATCTGCTTCCCAGGCATGGCGTCGAGGGTGAAGCGGGCCGCGACCTCGGCGACGCGGCCGGCGCCGTTGGTGATGACGATGAACTGGATG
>Ga0209415_10017596_pt1 | contig 11359 bp, 10 predicted proteins | sample PeaSoiSIISIP2007_FD_187696 | JGI IMG/M metagenome (GOLD analysis project Ga0209415, IMG submission 187696) | Peat soil microbial communities from Weissenstadt, Germany - SII-SIP-2007 (SPAdes) (version 2) | ecosystem: Environmental > Terrestrial > Soil > Wetlands > Peat | place: Germany...
CCCGTTTGAAGCACGCGACGGTACGGCGCAATTGCACAGGCAGCCAGACAAGCCGGGGAAAACACATACGATTTTTCCGGACATTGCGTTTCCTGCCCGGTGCAAACTCGTGCGGCCACTGTGAGGAACCTTGAAGAGCTACAAGATTGCGGTCATCGAAGGAGACGGCATCGGCCGGGAAGTCGTTCCCGAAGGCCTCCGCGTCCTGGAGGCTGCCGGACGCCTCTACGGCATAGATTTTTCCTGGCAGCATTTTGATTGGAGCTGCGAGACCTACCTCAAGACCGGGCGCATGATGCCGGAAGATGGCCTGGACCAGTTGCGCGCTTTCGACGCCATCTACCTGGGAGCGGTGGGATATCCCGGAGTGCCCGACCACATTTCGCTCTGGGGGCTGCTGATTCCCATCCGGCGCGGGTTCCAGCAGTACGTCAACCTTCGCCCTGCCCGCCTGATGAAAGGCATCCACTCCCCAATTAAGAATTTTCCGCCCGGCCAAATCGACTTCTGTATCGTCCGCGAGAACAACGAAGGCGAATATTCCGAAGTCGGCGGCCGCCTCTACCGGAATACCGACGCCGAGTTGGCGCTGCAGGAGACCGTATTCACCCGTCGTGGCTGTGACCGCATCATGCGTTACGCTTTCGAGCTGGCCGAAAGCCGCAAGCGCCATCTGACCTCGGCCACCAAGTCGAACGGCATCGTTTACACCATGCCCTTCTGGGATGAGCGCTTCAACCTGATGGCCAAGGATTTTCCCGGCGTGCGCGTGGACCACTATCACATCGACATCCTGACGGCTCACTTTGTAAATCACCCCGAATGGTTCGACGTGGTAGTTGGATCGAATCTTTTCGGCGATATCCTGTCTGACCTGGGTGCGGCGGTTGTCGGTTCCATCGGCCTCGCGCCCTCCGCCAACCTCAATCCGGAACGAGCCTATCCGTCCATGTTCGAGCCCGTACACGGCTCCGCTCCCGACATTGCCGGCAAAGGAATCGCCAACCCGGTGGCTCAGATCTGGTCTGGCGCAATGATGCTGCAACATCTCGGCGAACCCAAGGCGGCACACGCGGTCGAAAGAGCTGTTGAGGCAGTGCTTGCCCGGCCGGATGTTCACACCCCCGATCTCGGCGGCAAAGCCAGCACCCGCGATATGGGTGAAGCCATCGCACACCAGGTCTCGGCGGTGGCTGCGGCTCAATGAATCTCCCGCCGCCTTCGGCTGTCGCGCAGAGTGCCACACGCCGAATCACCCGTCGTTTGCTTCCGTTTCTCTGGCTGCTCTATGTCATTGCTTTCCTCGACCGCGTGAATGTCGCCTACGCTGCCCTGCAAATGTCCCATGATCTGAATTTCAGTGACCGGGTATTCGGCTTCGGCGCCGGAGTCTTCTTCATCGGCTAGGTGTTGCTGGAAATTCCTGGGACCCTCATTGTTGAACGCTGGAGCGCGCGGCGCTGGATCGCCCGCATCATGATCTCCTGGGGAGTCCTCACCGCCTTCGTCGGACTGGTTCACAACGCGCATCAGCTCTACACCGCAAGATTTCTTCTCGGCGCCGCCGAAGCAGGTTTTTTCCCCGGCATCCTGGTCTATCTCACGCACTGGTTCCGGCATGAGGATCGGGCCAAAGCCATCGCCGTATTCATGACTGCGATTCCGCTTTCCAACATCTTTGGTTCGCCGCTCGCGGGCCAGATTCTGAAGCTCCATTGGTACGGCTTGGAGGGCTGGCGCTGGCTGTTCATCCTGGAGGGCATTCCCGCGGTTGTTTTCGGTGCAGTGACGCTCTTCTATCTCACCGACTGGCCCAGCCAGGCGGCTTGGCTGCCCAAAGAGGAATCTGACTGGATCACCGCAGAACTGGAGCGTGAGAAGCAGAGAAAAACCGCCCTGCGGTCCTACACCATCTGGCAGGCTCTCCGCTACCGCGACGTGCTCTTGCTCATGGCTGTCTATTTCATGGGAAGCACCGGCATCTACGGATTCATCATCTGGTTTCCCACCATCTTGAAGCGGGCTTCGGGACTCTCCACCACCACCGTGACCTTCCTGGTGGTGCTGCCGTACCTCGTGGCCCTGATCGCAATGTTGCTGAACAGCTGGCACTCCGACCGCACCCAGGAGCGGCGCTGGCACACCGCGATCTCGCTCTTTATCGGCGGAGCTGCGCTGATCTTGGCCCTCGCCACCGCTCCTCACATCTGGACCCAGCTGGTCTTCTTTATCATCTTCGCCGCCTGCGTTCACGCTTACCAGCCGACATTCTGGGCCCTGCCCACCACCATCCTCAGCGAATCTGCCGCTGCCGGGGGGATGCGCCAGAGAGCGGACGTACTTAGTGGTGGAAGTTTCGCTTCCTCGAACGATCAGCGCGTCCACTTCGGGCTGGGGCAAAACACGACGGTGCAAACGGTCGAAATCCACTGGCCCAGCGGTGCTGTGGAGCATTTCACTTTGCCGGCGGTTGACCGGTTTTATGCTGTCGAAGAAGGCAAGGGAATTGTGCCCAGTGTCTATGATCGGCTAGTCCATGCGGCCGGGAAGCCGCCTTTAGGCTGAAGACACGCACGGAATCTCTCAAGTAGAGCCGTCATCCATTGCTTCGGAGTTCGGGACAGACGCCTGAGAGTAGCCGGCACCGCTCGAATCGCAGGGGAACGACGCAGTGTCCAACCTTAATTATGGTTCGACCCGTGGCGGTGCTGGTCGAGGATGGACCGCGCTCTTGCGGCCAGGCTCTTCAGAGAAAAAGGCTTCTGCATGATCTCGACATCCTCCGTCAGACCCTCCTGAAAGCGAAGTGCGTGGTCGGGATACCCCGAAATAAATAGAACTCTCGTGTCGGGATGCGTTTGATTCATGCGAGCCGCCAATTCCGGCCCGGCCATGTTTGGCATTACAACGTCGGTTACTAAGAGATCGACGCTTTTCTGCTGGGTCGCGGCGATGCGCAGAGCGACCTCACCATCGGGCGCCGTCAGGACGTTATAGCCCAGCCGCATCAGGTAGTCGCCGGTGACTTCGCGAATGGCTGCCTGATCTTCGACCAGAAGGATGGTTTCGCTGCCAGTCAATCGTTCCGGCTCCTCCCACTCGTTCTGAGCGGGCGCGGCTTCTTCATCGCAGCGTGGAAGGAATATCTTGAATGTCGTCCCCCGGGCGGGCTCGCTGTCCACCGCAATCGCTCCGTCGCTCTGCTTTACAACCCCGTAAACCATCGACAGGCCTAGCCCAGTCCCTTTTCCAGGAGCTTTCGTGGTGAAGAAGGGTTCGAAGATTCGCGATTGAACATCGGGGTCGATCCCCGTGCCGGTGTCGCTTATGGCTAACACCACATATGAACCGGGGTGCAAAGAGGAATGCCGCCATACCTGCGGCTCACTGAAATGAACATCCTGAGCCTGGATGGTGAGGGTTCCTCCGTCAGGCATCGCATCGCGTGCGTTCACCGCCAAGTTAAGAATTGCCTGTTCAAGCTGGCTGCGATCGACTTTTACCCTTCCAAGCCCCGGCTCGGTCTGGATATGCAGCGTAATGTTCGCGTCGAGCAGGCGTTCCAGCATCTTTCCCAGTTCATTCAGGATGGGGTGAAGATCCAATACCTTCGGCTGCAGAACCTGTTTCCGGCTGAACGCCAGCAACTGGCTGGTGAGAGAAGCGGCCCGGAGCATCGCATTGTGGATTTCAACCGCATCCGCGTAACAAGGATCGCTTTGCGCCAGCTTGCCGCGGATCCGGTCGACGTGAGACTGGATGACCATCAGCAGGTTGTTAAAGTCATGGGCTATGCCCCCAGCCAGCTGGCCCACCGCCTCCATTTTCTGCGCCTGACGCAGCTGATCTTCAAGCTGCTTGTACTCGGTGATGTCGTACAACACGCCTTGCATCACGGGCGTGGATTCGCCCGAACCCTCAAGAAGCTTGGCTTCGTCACGGAACCACAGGACGCGGCCATCCCGGGCGCACACTCGATATTCGGCCTTGTAGAGTTCGCTGGTTTCCTGAAGGCGCTTCTCCGCCGCGATAGCGAGTTCACGATCGTCTTCGTGGATGCAGCGTATCCAAAGGCTAGAATCGGCCAGCCATTCGTCGACCGAGAAACCCAGCATGGACTCGATCTGAGGGCTCACGAAGTGCCACCGGCCATGGGTTCCCATTTCTGCGATGTAGGTGATGGCGGGCAACCGTTCCACCAAGGTGCGATAGCGCTGTTCGGCAGCGTGGAGTTCGGTCCTGGTGCGGTGGTGTTCGATCGCGATGCCGGCAAGGTGGGTGGCGCGGTCGATCAGGGTCAGATGGTAACTGTCGGGCGCGCGAGGTTGACGGTAGTAACAGGCGAAGGTACCGAGAATCGTCCCGTCCAGCGAAGCGATCGGCATGGACCAACATGCACGCAAACCGTGTGGGAGGGCGAGGTGTCTGTAGTCGGCCCAGAGTGGATCGGTCGCGATGTCAGTCGCCACGACTCGCTGTCGCAGGTAGGCGGCGGTGCCACAGGAACCTGCCTGCGGGCCAATCTTCGTGTCGTTCACTGCCTCCAGGTAAGTCTTAGGCAAGCTCGGGCCAATGCCCCCGTGGAGGGTGCCATGATGCTGGTCGAGCAATAGAACCGAGCATATGAGGTCAGGCGATCTTTCCTCGATTTTCAGACACAGTGTTTCCAGCACCCGTGCAACCGGTTGCTGCGCTAGGATCATTTCCAGAACAGCTTTATCGAGAAGCGACAAAGCCTCCGAGATTTGCTGGCGGTCGTTCTCCGGCGCTGGGGCTGCGGTGGACATCGATACACAACTGCCGCCGCACGGTGTCGTGCCATCCGGCTAAACGGCCCTTTGAACCATGGCAACAATGTGAGGGAGGAACTTGATTATCGATGCGGGGCGCACCGGTCCGACAGGTTACCGCAGTAACGTCAGCGACAGGCAAACCAAGGCGTGCAAGAGCAACGGAAAGCCAATTATCCGAGTACCTCAGATTCCAGCTTCTCGGCAAATAGTGGTTTCCACGATTCGTCGAGCTGTGTCCATTGCGCCGGGTTCAGCCAGCAGACGTCGGTCTCAGTGACGTGCAACAGGCCGTGGCCCGCGGCGCATACCAGCTCCGTTCCAGCCCAGCTTAACAACAGACATCCGGAGCGCCCGATGTAGGCGGGCAGGGCCAGCCTTTGTAGGCACACCCGGCAGCGTCTCTGCTGGTCGATAAGGGACCACCAGAGCAAGAGCACACACCCGATGGAGAAGATCCATAGCGACACAGATTCGAGGATCAACGTTGTCTTCCCGCGCGGGAAAACGTAAGGCTCGGGGGTGAACTCGACTACCCCGGCCAGCAGTATCAAAAGAAAAAGAGAGGTCTTGGTGGCGAAGAACGCCCACCATCGGCAGGCGGCCCCGGCCCCCCAGCGCTGTGGAAGCAGGTTCAACCGCCCTGACCCGACTACGACTGCCATAACCACCAGACTCAGGCACAAAGTCAACCCATAAGAAGTCAGCGGTTGCCGGACTCTATCCTGGACGCGCCACACCTGGACGAAAGAGCCGGAAAAGGGTTCGCCGGTCCTATTCGAGATGCTGCGCGCCAGTTGCCACTCTGCCCACCGCTCAGTTATCCTCGGCCGCAGCCTGGCCACAACGCCGACCGGCTTGTCCGCCGAGAACGAACCTTCATCCGCTAACCGCAACACACCCACATCATCGGACGGAAACCAGAATCGCTCCGGAAGGACTCCGAGGATGATCGCCTGCTGGCCGTCAATGGTTGCTCTCTTCTGGAGAATGTTGGGATCGCCCGAAAAATTGCGTCGCCAAGCCTGATAACTGAGAACCAGGCAGTTGCGGCAACCCTCGGGCTTGTCCGGTGGAGAGGTTCGTCCTAACAGGAGCTTCACGCCAAACACCCCGAGCAAGCCATCTTCCACCTGCACGGACGCAACGCTTACTCTCCGCCCTCCAGTCGCTAAAACGGATTGCTTCGGCCGCCAGTCATAGGCCGCGACTCCCTCCAGGACCTGTCCCTGCCTTCTCCAAATTTTTACCCACGAATAGGGGACCACCCACTCCGCGGAATCGATAACCCCGGTGCGCGATACCGTGACTATTTGCTGTGCATCGGCATAGGGCGGCGGCATGAGAATCGACCGCATCCTCGGAAGATAGCCGCTGCCGCCGAGAAACAACAGCAGCGCACTGATCAGAGCGAGCAGAAAGACGGCGGGAGTTCGCGACCAGTGCTCGCTCCTGCGACGCAGGTCTTCACGATTGAATCGATACCACGCAGCGTCCAGAAATGCTCCGCAGCAGCGTCTGCGCAATCCAGTCCGCTTCGCCGAACGGGCCTCGGCTTGGGAAATCTGCCAGGCGCAAGACAGCTCGGCATCCCATTCCTTCCGCCACTCGGTGCGTGCCCGAAGCGGTACAATCCAGCTGGCCGCGCGCAGGATGATCCGGCATTGATCAAGCGTGGTCAGTCGAGCTTTCACGATCTTCTCCCTACCGTGATCTCGTCTTAGCTTCCGGCGCCAGCTGCTCCAGCAGAGGATACCTCTTCACCGCGCCCGACAAGACGTCATCGCCCAGCCGAGTGAGGTTGTAATACTTGCGCGGTGGGCGATTTTCAACCAGCGCATCGCTTTCCCACTTCGACTTGATCCATTCGTCTCGTTCCAGTCGCCGCAACGCCGGGTATACGGTGCCGCTGGGCAAGCCTGTAACATCCATGATGTCGAACCCGTAACGGTAGCCATGGCTGATGGTCTGCAAAATCAGCGCCGCGGTGTGCGAAAGCTTTACCGGAGTGTTCATACCGAACCTATGTAGAATTCTACTCCCAAACCGGAAAAAGTGTGCTAGGGTAGTGTTCTACATAGGGTAGGTCCCTGAGGAGGAACAATGCGAAAAACATGGACTGTGATCTTGTTCATCGCTGCGACTGCGTGCTGGCTGAATGCCAGCCCAGCCCTCGATGTCGCGGGCAGTTGGAGCGGAGAAATCAGCGCTCAAGACGGCGGCAGAGGAACTGTCCGCTTTGTACTAAAGCAGGCGGGAGATCAAATCTCCGGCACGGCAGGTCCCAGCGACAAGCAGAATCCGCCACAGATTTATGACGGGAAACTGCAAGGGAACCACATCACCTTCGCGGTCGACGACGCCGACGACACCGGACTCAAGTTGACCTACCACTTTGACCTCACCGTCACGGGTGACCAGATCAAGGGGAAGGCCAACGGACGTAGCGGCGATCGCTCCTGGGTCATGGACGTCTCCGTGACCCGCCAACAATGACTCGCCAGAAATGACGAACTGGTCAGGATGACCGATCGCAGGGGAGAAGGACGAATCCAGTGCTTCAGGCGCTCGAACTAACCAAACGTTACGCGTCCATACCCGCTGTCGAGGGCGTTACTTTCGAACTAAAAGCTGGACAGATCTTGGGATGCGTGGGTCCCAACGGCTCCGGAAAGAGCACAACCGTCAAGATGCTCATTGGACTTCTGGAACCAAGCCAAGGCCGCGTTCTGTTTCATGGAGAGGACATCCGCAGAGACCTGGTCAGCTACCGCAAGCGCCTGGGCTATGTCCCCGAAGAGCCGAATTTGTATCCTTATCTCAGTGGCCGTGAGTACCTTGAGATCGTGGGCATTCTGCGCGGAATGCCACAACCCCAGCTAGGAAAGAAGATTGACGGCCTACTCGAACTCTTTTCCCTGTATCCCAGCCGCCACTCCTCCATGGCCTCCTATTCCAAAGGCATGCGGCAGCGCATCCTTTTGATTGCCTCACTTCTCGATGACCCGGAGTTGCTGATCCTCGATGAGCCGCTCTCCGGACTTGATGTTACTTCCGCCCTCATTCTGAAGAACCTGATCAGAACGCTCGGGCAACAGGGGAAAGCAGTCTTCTACTGCTCCCATGTGCTGGAAGTGGTCGAACGTGTCTGCTCGCACCTGCTGATACTACGCAAAGGTAAAGTGGTGGCCTGCGGTGCAGCCGAGGACATCCAGCAACGCATGGGGCAATCGTCCCTTGAGCGCACCTTCCATCACCTCGTCGAAGACGTTGACGCGGACTCGATCACCCGCGGCATCATCGACGTCATAAGCACAACATGAGCCGACGAACTCAAACCCGGTTTGCCGCCAGGTGGGGAGCCTATGCCCGCACGCCGTTTCCGTTGCTCGTCCGGCTGTTCATGAAGCGCATCTTTTATGGCAGCAACGCCGGTGAAGATGAACTGAATCTCAGTCTGGGACTGGTGCTGGCATTGCTGGCCATTCCAGGGGGGTTCACTTCGATCTTTTTGTTTGATAAGTATGGTTCGTTTCTGCACTGGCTGCGTGGCCAAAGGAACTTCGACCCGCTCGCTGCCGCTATGTCCGATGAATATTTTTTCATCATTCTTTCCATGGCAGTGACCGGCGGGGTCGCCGTTTGGTGGTGGGATAGCATCTTCCCGGATCGCCGGGATTTCGCCAACCTGGTTCATCTTCCCATCCCTACGTCCCGGATTTTTATTGCGAACGCGGTGGCTCTTCTGTTGCTTGCATGCCTGTTTACCATTGACGCCAATGCTGCCTCATTCGTGCTCTTTCCTGCGGTTGTCGGCGGCTCACAACCAACATTCAGCTTTGTTGTGAAGTTCGCAATCGTACATGCAATGGCTGTGACGCTCGCCAGCATCTTCATCTTCTTCGCGGTGTTCGCTACGGTCGGACTTCTGATGCTATTGCTGCCGTATGCGCTTTTCCGCCAAATCTCACTCTATATTCGGAGCCTGATAATTCTCTTGTTCTTGGGTGTAGTTTCCACCAGCTTCGCGGTTCCGCGCATGATTTCAGAGCTGCCCCGTTCTCCGCATTTCGCGTTGCGCTTCCTGCCGCCGGTTTGGTTCCTCGGTTTTTGCCAATCGCTTCACGGACGGGCAACGCCAGCACTCGCGAAATTTGGGAGCATGGCCACTATCGCCGTTGTTTTCGCGCTTGTGCTGGCAGCAACCACGTATGCTCTCAGCTATCGGCGATGTTTTTCCCGTCTTCCCGAATTAGCGGACGCACCTCCGGGCAGCCTAGGTACGCACACTTCCTGGATATTCCGCCTGCTCGACTTCTGGATTCTCCGCACCCCATTTCAGCGGGCAGGCTATCGCTTTGTGCTAAAAACGCTGCTCCGAAACGAGGCTCATGCTCTTGCTTTCGGCGTGTTTGCGGGGATGGGTATGGTCTTAGCCTCGCAGGCCCTTTTTTCAGCGTTCGACGGCCAAGGCCCAGGGAGCTTTCCGTCGGCGGAGATGCTGTCTATCCCCTTCATCCTGAGTTACTGTCTGCTGCTCGGGATTCGTTTCATCTTTGATATTCCCGCCAGCCTGCAGGCAAACTGGACCTTCCGCCTGTTGCTCGACAGGAACAAGCATGAATCGGTTGCACTCGCCCGCCGGGTAATGCTCAGTTGCGTATTGCCCTGGATCTTTGTGCTGGCGTTGCCGGTCTATCTTTACTTCTGGGGCTGGACCGTCGCTTGGCTGCATAGGCGTTGGTCACGACCTGGTCAGTGCTTCTGACGGAGATCCTTCTCGTCCGTTTTCACAAGCTGCCGTTCACCTGTACCTATCCACCGTTTCAGCACTCTGCCGTGGTCAGGGTGATCACCTACGCAATCGGCTTCCTCATATTCGCCGGGATGACCCCGGACCTTGAATCCGAAGCTCTCGTGAACCCAATGGTGGGACTGGTTTTCCTGGCAGTCGGCGTTGGTGCGTGGGGATTGGTCCGCCACCTGCGGCAAGGCGTCGTCGAGATCGACCACCAACTCATATTCGAGGATATCCCCGCCTCCGGCTTCGAGTTTCTCCATCTTGGCGATGGCGGCTAAGGGCAGGGTCGAACCTGAAACTCCGCAAAAATTTTCACTCGTCGCCCTTCCTCGTCGTTTTTGTTCGGTTCTGAAAATCGAATTGGTCTACTATTGGGGTTCGACGGCGCAAGCCTCGGCAGGCCGGGGAGCCACCCTAAAATGTCTCTTTCACCGATTTCGAGTCCGGGCCCTGAATCCGCCTCGGCAATTTTCCCCACGCTTGCCTTCGTGCAAGGCAATGCACAGCGGATCATCAAGCTCGATCACAGCCCGTTTACGGTTGGACGCAAAGCCGACAAGGATTTGATGATTGCCGACCCGCGGGTCTCGCGCGACCACGCCTTCATCGTGGCTGAGAACGGGCAGTTTTACGTCGTGGATCAGGACAGCAGGCACGGAACCTTTGTCAACGGGGAACGCGTTCAGCGCCAAGTCCTGGAACGGAATGATCGGGTGGAATTCGGCGCCCGCGGCTCGACCTATCTCGTCTTCAACCCGCAGCAGGACAACCGGAACACCGCGCGCGAGTTTCTCAGCCAGATTCCCGGAATGCACATCTCGGCCGCGACCACCGACCTGGAAAAGCTGACGCTGTTTCTCGAAGCCGCTCGCAAGCTCAACACCATCGGCGTGCTGGAAGAGATTTTAGTGACTCTGCTGGATACGACTCTGAAGTTGACCCGGGCAGAGCGAGCATACGTTTTCCTGAGAAGCGATGACGGCCAGCTGCACTTGGCAGCGGGTCGCAGCGCGAAAGGCGAGCCCCTGCTGGATGACAAAACGATCTCGCATTCCATTCTCGAAGATGCGCTCAAGTCCAACTCCGAGTTCCTGATTACCGATACCGGCGAGTCGGCCGACCTTGCGGACCGGCTCAGCATCGTGGCCTTTGATCTGCGAACCGTCATTTGCATCCCTCTGCGCAAGCCGCAGGTGCAGTCCAGCCGTGAGCGGGAATCGTCTGCGACCGCAGGCGAGGTCATGGGAGCTCTCTACGTGGATTCGCGCTTCGCCTCGCGCAACATTTCGGACGTAAGCAATGACATTCTGCGCGCCATCGCGACCGAGGCGGCGTCACTCATCGAGAATGCTCGGCTGGTGCAAGCCGAGGACGCTGCCCGCCGCTATCAGCAGGAGTTGTCGATCGCGGCCCGCATTCAGCAGGGGCTGATGGCGGTGACCATTCCGGAGGTCCCGTTTGCCCGGCTGATGGGCAAGAATCTGTCCTGTAAGGAAATTGGCGGCGATTTCTACGATGTGGTGAATACCGAGGAAGGCTTGGCCGTGGTGCTGGCAGACGTCAGCGGGAAGGGGGTTTCCGCGGCGTTGCTCGCCTCGACCCTCCAGGGCATGATCTATTCCCAGCTCACGGCCGGCATGGGACTCACCGAAATAGTGACTGCCGTGAATCGCTTTTTCACGCACAAGCACATTCGCGAGAAGTACGCCACCCTGGTCATCGCTCGCGTGCGGCACGATGGACAGCTGGAATATGTGAACTGCGGGCA
>Ga0209415_10017597_pt1 | contig 11358 bp, 11 predicted proteins | sample PeaSoiSIISIP2007_FD_187696 | JGI IMG/M metagenome (GOLD analysis project Ga0209415, IMG submission 187696) | Peat soil microbial communities from Weissenstadt, Germany - SII-SIP-2007 (SPAdes) (version 2) | ecosystem: Environmental > Terrestrial > Soil > Wetlands > Peat | place: Germany...
CCCGCCGACACGCTGGAAGACGCACTCGAAAAAGCCGTGCACACGCTGCAGGACGATTTTCCGGTGGTACGCGGCAGCGATATGGTCGGCGTCGTCTCGCGGCAAAAAATTCTCGAGGCCCTGCGCGCCGATGGCAACGGCTACGTGCAAGCCGTGATGAACCGCATTTTCGACGTGGCCGCCAAGCAGGAGTCGCTGGCTTCTGCGTTTCGCAAACTCTCCGCCCACAATCTCAGCATCATTCCCATCGTCGACGAACAGCATCTGGTCGGAATCGTTACGCTGCAGAACCTGATGCACTCCATGGCGCTGCTCGCCGAAAGCCGCAAATTGCGCCGGGAAGCGCAAGACACTTAGCGTCGCGCCAGAGGCCGGGCAACCTCGACTAGGCTCCTGGCATTGACTTCATCAACCTTACGGAATCTTTCACGATATACTTCCCCGCAAATGGCCGAGTCCATCGGCACGGGGGAAAATGTGTTCGAGACAGTGCTCGCGAAAATTCAGAGATACGGCGTCATGGCGCTCGCCGGAATGCTTGCCATCGTCGTGCTGCTCTCCATAGCGCACCTGGGCGTGTTGATCGGCGAGGAAATCTGGAGTCCGCCTCGTTTTCTCATCCCGGTACATGGTTTAGTGGACGTTTTTGGATATTTCCTCCTGGTTCTGATCGGGGTGGAACTGCTGGAGACGTTGCGAGCGTATTTGAAGAAAGACGTCATTCATGTGCGCGTGGTTCTGGAAGTTGCGCTCATCGCCATGGCGCGGAAGGTGATCATCGCAGAGCCCGCCGCCGTGCCGGGCTTGACTCTGTTGGGCGTGGCGGCTCTGATTCTGGCGTTGGCAATTGCCTTTTACGTTGAGCGGCAGACACAAGGATAGATAAGCGAGTTTCTACCTACCTTCCAAATGACGCGCGTAAACTTCCTGCGCCGCCCGCACAGCCGAGCCAAACTCGACCGCCCTCCCCGTGACTTGGGCGATTACGTGCTCGAGAGCGGCCAGCACTCCCACCGTGTCCAGATAATCGTAGTAGCCGATATGCGCGATGCGAAAAAGCTGTCCCTTCATCTCCGCCTGTCCGTTGGCCACGACCGCGCCAAACTGCTCGCGGAAGCGTTGACAGATGGCCGTGGAATCGGCGCCGGCTGGCGCAGCAACCGCCGTCAGCGCCGCCGCCGGGGAACTCCGCGCGAATAATTTCAGCCCCAGCGCTTCGACGCCGGCGCGCGTCATCGCCGCGCACAGTTCCGCGTTCGCAATCAGCGCGTCACGCCCCGCCGCGAGATTTCCGTCTCCCATCTGGCGCACATAATCGAGCGCCGCCGCCAGTCCGGCAAACAAAGAGGTCGCGGGAGTGTACGCGGACTCCGCCTTGGCCGCGGCTTTTCGTTCCTTCCGCAAATCGAAGTAATACCGCGGAGACTTCGTCCGTTCCATGCGCTGCCACGCGCGCTCGCTGATGGCGCCATAGGCCAACCCAGGCGGAACCATCAGCGCCTTCTGCGAGCCGCCGATGATGACGTCGATGCCCCCGCCGTCCACGTCGAAATGGGTCGTGCCGAGGCCCGTGATTGCGTCCACGACCAACAGAGTATCCGGTAAAGCGCGCACGAGTTTCGCGATGCCCTCGACGTTATGGCGAGCCCCAGTGGAACTTTCCGTCGCCTGCACATAAACGCAACGGATCTCGGCCGTCACCTTGCGGCGCACTTCGTCGAGTGAAAATGTCTCGCCATAAGGAGCGGTCAAGGTTTCGACGTCGCAGCCAAATGCCTTGGCCAGCGAGACCCAGCGCTCGCCAAACTTGCCCGCCGTCAACACCAACACCCGATCGCCGGGAGAAGTCAGATTCGAAACCGAAGCTTCCATAAAGCCGGTGCCCGACGAGGTCAGCACCAGCACATCGTTCTTCGTGCCGATGAACTCCTTCACATCGGCCAGAACGCGCGCGAACAAAGCACGAAACTCGGCCGTACGATGGTGCGCACCATAGGCAGCCATCGCCGTTTGGGCTTGCGGCAGCAGGGGCGTTGGTCCGGGAGTGAAGAGCCTGTTTTTCTTGAGCATGGGAACAATCAGAATATGCGATGAAAGGTAATTCGGAAAGCGATTGCAGAAGTCAGAAGTCAAATTGAAGAAGTGACCCTCTCACGCATTGTGTGCATCGAAGGCTTTTGATCTTACTTCTGCAATTTGACTTCTAACTTCTGCAATCCACCCTCGTTCTATAATTCTCCCATGCCCCTAATCGATCAGATCCAGAAAGACATTGTCGCGGCCATGAAGGCTCGCGAGGAACAGCGCCTCTCCTGCCTGCGCATGGTTAAGACCGCGCTCAAGAATCGCGAGATCGACAAGATGGCGCCGCTCGACGACAAGGAGGCGCAGCAAGTGCTCTCCACGCTGATCAAACAGCGCAAGGACTCGGTCGAGCAGTTCACCAAGGGCGGACGCCAGGAGATGGCCGACAAGGAAGCCGCCGAGATCGTGCTGATCGAAACCTATCTGCCTAAATCGGCTGGCGAAGAAGAAATCGTGGCTGGAGTTAGAGCAGCGATTGCCGAGATGACGCCTCCGCCCGCCATGAAAGACATGGGAACGGTGATGAAAGCCGCCATGGCCCGCTTCGCCGCCGCCGGAATGAGAGTGGATGGCAAGGTGGTCAGCGAGGCAGTGAAGAAGGAGCTGGCAGGGAAATAAAATGGGAAGGCTTGCGGGCAGGGCCGGAGTAATGCTTTGCGTCCTTGGCCTGTATGGGACCGCCCATTGCCAAGAACAGCCTGCGAAAGTAACGGTTTGCCAACTTAAGAATGCCCCTCCCACCTACAACCACAAATCGATCGAGGTAACGGCGTTCGTCTCACATGATTTCGAGGACTTCACTTTATTCGATCCAACTTGCCCGTCGTGGCCGGACGTTTGGCTTGAATACGGCGGCACATCCAAGTCTGGCACGATGTACTGCTGTGGAGTGACGGACGACCGCCACCGACCAGAAGAACTCGTGGTAGAAAACATTCCGGTAACGTTGACCATCAACGATGAATTTCGGGAGTTTGACAAGTTGGTACAACTACCTTTTCGGTCAGAAAAACATGGTTCTATCGTGCACGCGACGCTCGTAGGCCGCTTTTTCGCAGGAGAACGGCAACGATTCGCAAAGGGTAATCCGTGGGGTGGCTTCGGGCACATGGGCTGCTGTACTTTGCTCGCTATTCAAGAGGTCAAATCTGTGGACCCTCAGGATCGGGATGATCTCGATTATGGGGCATCGTCTGATCAGCCCGACACCGACAAGACCGGATGTGGGTATCGCGATCTCACGCCGCTTGGACCTGTCGTCAATTTGATCGAAGCGCAGCGCCGAGCTGAGTCCGGACAGGAGAATTGGGCATTTGAACATCCGGAGCACGTTGCGACTGAGGCTCTCGGAAAGTTAGCAGCCGTCGATGGGCCGATCGTAGGCGTTAAACAGACGCGGAAGGCGCAAGGGCGGTTTGTTTATGAATGGAGGGCGTCTAAAACGCATGCTATCTACATGGTCGTCGTGAGTCGACCCTACTGGCTTTCGTTTTACGCCCGCGATCCAAAGCGTGTGGCTTGGGTGATCGCCGCTGCCTATGAATCCTGCGGCAACTAAGATTGGGCCACTCGCATTAAATGATCTGCCAGTAAACTGCCTCTACTTGCTCTGCTGCCACTCCCGATACGCTTCGCTCTTCCCAATCCCGCGCTCTTTGGCTACTTTCTTCAGTGCGCCTTTCTCGTCTACCTTCTCTGCGGCCATGATTTCGCGCACGCGCTGGGCGAGGCTTACGGTTTCGGGCGCGGCCGGCGCCGCTCCTTCTTCAGGCTTAGCAATCAGCAGCGTGATTTCGCCTTTGACATCGCCCCGGGTCTTGAGTTGTTTGAGAACTTCCCCGGCGTGCCCGCGCAAAAATTCTTCGTGAATCTTCGTTACTTCGCGGGCCACCACCACATGCCGGGCTTCTCCAAGAACCTCGGAAACGTCAGCCAGCGTTTCCAGCAGTCGATGCGGGGCTTCGTAAAACACCTGCGTGCGCGGAGAATCTTTTATGCTCTCGAGCAATTTGCGGCGCTGTCCTGATTTGGCGGGCAGAAATCCGCTGAAGCGGAAAGAATCAGTCGGCAGGCCGCTAGCCACGAGTGCCGCGAGAAACGCCGATGCCCCGGGAATCGGCACCACCGGCACGTGATGCCGGATGGCGAGCGCGATCAGGCGGAATCCGGGGTCGGAGATGCCCGGCATGCCCGCGTCGCTGACGAGCGCGATCTTGGCGCCACCTTCGAGGTCGACGACGAGTTCGGCAGCCTTCGTCATCTCGTTGTGCTCGTGATAGCTAACCAAGCGCGTCTGGATGCCGTAATGGCTGAGCAGCTTCAAAGTCTGGCGCGTGTCCTCGCAAGCGATCAGGTCCACTTCTTTGAGCACGCGCAGGGCACGCAGCGTGATGTCTTCCAGGTTGCCGATGGGCGTGGCTACGAGATAGAGGGATGGGCCTCCGACGGCGGTGTCCGGTTCGGAGTGAGTGCCATGTCGAGTGGCTTCCTTCATGCCGTGAGTCTAGCAAGAAACTCCTTACCACGGAGACACGGAGGCACGGAGGAAGTCACAGAAAGAGTTCTTTGGCCTTCTCCGTGTCTCAGTGCCTCCGTGGTGGATTCTTTGCCGCTCCGCCCGAACCACCGCCATCAACTCTCCACTTCGCCTTTTATTCGCTTCATGCTAAACTGACCAAAACGGATGTGACCGCCAACACTTCTCGCTCCAGCCCGCGGGTGTAGGCTCAGATTCCAGATTCAATAAATTGAGGAGCAGCCATCATGGCCGAAGAGCGGAACAACGAGCGTAGCCGGGCAGCAGAGGATCGTAACAGCGAGCGCAGCAAGGCAATCGAACTCGCATTCGCGCAGATTGAAAAGCAGTTTGGCAAGGGTTCCATCATGCGGCTGGGGTCGAAGGAAGCTATCGTCCCCATCGCCGTAATTTCCACGGGCGCGATTTCCTTCGATGCCGCGCTGGGCGTGGGCGGAGTGCCGCGCGGCCGCGTCGTTGAAATCTTCGGACCGGAATCGTCCGGCAAAACCACCATTGCCCTGCAGGTAATTGCCGAGGCGCAAAAGGCTGGCGGCATGGCGGCGTTCGTCGATGCCGAGCACGCGCTCGATCCGGGCTATGCCAAGAAACTCGGCGTGGACGTCGACAACCTGCTGGTCTCGCAGCCGGACTATGGCGAGCAGGCGCTCGAAATTACCGAAGCGCTGGTGCGCTCGAACTCGATCGACGTGCTGGTGGTGGATTCGGTCGCGGCGCTAGTCCCCAAAGCCGAGCTCGACGGCGAAATGGGCGACAGCCACATGGGGCTGCAGGCGCGCCTGATGTCGCAGGCGCTGCGCAAACTGACGGGCACGGTTGCCAAGTCGCGCACTTGTCTGATTTTCATCAACCAGATCCGCGAAAAAATTGGCGTCATGTTTGGCAACCCGGAAACCACGACCGGCGGCCGCGCGCTGAAGTTCTATTCGTCGGTGCGCATCGATATCCGCCGCATTGCGGCCATCAAAGAAGGAGACGTGGTCACCGGCTCGCGCACCCGCGTCAAAGTCGTGAAGAACAAAGTGGCCGCCCCCTTCCGAGAAGCTGAGTTCGACATTCTCTACGGCGAAGGCATTTCGCGCGAAGGCGACCTGCTCGATATCGCTGTGAACAGCAATATCCTGGAGAAATCGGGCTCGTGGTTCAGCTACAAAGGCGAGCGCATCGGGCAGGGACGCGAGAACGCTCGCGCTTTCCTGAAAGAAAACAAAGACACCATGGCCAAACTCGATGCCGAAGTGCGCAAAGCGCTTGGACTGACTGCGGCCGTAGCGACTCCAACTCCGGTTCCGGCGCAAGCCACCGGCACGCAAGGACGCGTGACGACGATGCCGTCAGCGGCGGAAGCGTCAAAAGTCCCCGCAGCCAGAAGGTAGTCAAGCTCACGTAGGGGCGGACGCATTCGTCCGCCCCCGCCGAGCCCGAGGGCGAGTCGCCCGCGCCACACGAACTCTCGCCATCACACCACCACAATCAACCCCCGATTGCCATTCCCGCTCCCGCCCGCATACAATCCTCCTTTCTCAGAACGAGGGCCCCGATGAAGCGCATCAAAGCCATCTATCCCGGATCATTCGACCCTCCCACCAACGGGCATCTTGACCTGATCGAGCGCGGCAGCAAAATCTTCGACGAACTGGTCGTCGCCATTCTTCGTAACCCCGAAAAAGACCCGTTGTTCAGCGTGGCCGACCGTCGCAAGATGCTGGAGGCAATGATACTGACTGCGGGCTTTGACAACGTCTCGGTCGATACGTTCGACGGCCTCACTGTGGACTACGCGTTACGCCTCGATGCCCAGGCCATCCTGCGCGGCATTCGCGCCATCAGCGACTACGAATACGAACTTCAGATGGCCCTGATGAACCGCAAACTTCAGCCCGCTCTGGAAACGGTATTCATGATGCCCGCCGAAAAATATTCGTACCTGAGTTCCCGCCTGGTCCGCGAAGTGGCGCAGCTCGGCGGATCCATCGACTGCCTGGTGCCTGAACTTGTCGCGCAGAAAGTTCGTGAGAAAATGGATGTCGCCCACAAATTTGAAAACGCTGAGCAACTCGCGGGCAAAGCGTCTTCCGAGGGCAAGAGCCGGTCCAGAAAGAAGAAAGCCTGAGCATATTTAATCTGAGGCGTTAAACATGAGCGCAGTGGTGACCCCCATTAATTCCGTCCGCCTGACGGAACGCATCAATCGCATTGAACCCTCCGCGACCATGGCCGTGGTAGCCGAGGCCGACAAACTGCGCCAGCAGGGAATTGATGTGGTCGATTTCGGCGCCGGCGAGCCCCATTTCTCCACGCCGCAACACATCAAGGATGCCGCCATCGGCGCCATTCACTCGAATTTTTCCAAATACACCGCCGTCGGCGGCACCACCGAGCTGAAAGACGCCCTGATCCACCGCCATGCCGTCGATTTCGACTCCGACTACCGGCGTGAAGAAGCTGCGGCCTCGGTCGGCGGCAAACATGCGCTATTCAACGTTATCTCCGTGCTCGTCGATCATGGCGACGAGGTGATTCTTCCCGTCCCCTACTGGGTCTCGTTCAAAGATATGGTGCGCTACGCCGGAGGCAATCCGGTGCTGCTGCACAGTGACGAATCGCAGGGCTTTCGCGTCACCGCCGACATGGTCGAAAAACTGATGACGCCGAAGACCAAGCTCATCATCCTGAATTCTCCCGCCAATCCTTCCGGAGCCGTGATGAGCCCGGAGGACATGACCGCGGTTGTCCAGCTGGCGCACCAGCACGGCATCTGGGTTCTTTCCGATGAGTGCTACGTTTATCTGAACTACACCGGCAAGCGCTTCTCGGTAGGCTCGTTGCGCGAGTATCGCGATCACTTCCTGGTCGTGGGTTCGCTCTCCAAGACCTACGCCATGACCGGCTGGCGTCTGGGATTCACTCTAGGCCCCGCGCCCATTCTCGCTGCAGTGCAGAAACTCCAGAGCCAGTCCACTTCGAACCCGACCTCGATCGTGCAGAAAGCTGCGATCACGGCTCTTCGCGGCCAGCAACAATGCGTGGAAGACATGCGTCTGGAGTACATCAAGCTGCGTGATCACGTAGTGAAAGGACTGCGCTCCATTCCCGGCGTGAAATGTGCGCTGCCCGAAGGTGCGTTTTATGTTTACCCGAATATTTCGGCATTCTTCGGCCGCAGCGGAATGAATTCAGCCTCCGACATAGCCAGCAAGCTCCTGCGCGAGAAGCACGTCGCCACCGTCCCCGGAGAAGGCTTCGGCACCAAGGACCACATTCGCATTTCCTACGCCACGTCGGTGGCCGAACTAGACCGAGGCCTGGAGCGCATGCACAAGTTCTTCGACGCCCTGTAAGAACCACGAACCACGTAGGGACGGACGCTCCTGGAAGCCTGCCCTGAGCGAACTCGAAGTGTCCCGTCGGGCGCAGCCCGACAACCTCCGCAATTTCACGCACGCCTGCCTTTGATTTAAGCTTCTAACTGCGCTGCCCGGTCCAATGACCCAACTCTATCCACTCCTGATGCAGCCTGCTTTCGACCCGCGCCCGTGGGGGACGCTCGACCTCTCCGCAATCTATCCCAATCACAAATTCAACGAGCGCATCGGGGAAGCCTGGCTCACCGGCGACAACTGCGTGGTCGCAAACGGTCCGCTGGCAAAAAGATCACTAGCTGAGCTGAGCAAAGAATTCGGCACCGAACTCGTGGGCGCGACGGCGCGCGACCCTCACCGCTTTCCGCTGCTGCTGAAGTTTCTGTTTCCCGAAGAAAAGCTTTCTGTCCAGGTGCACCCCGACGACGCTACCGCGCAGCGCTTTGGCGAGCCGTGGGGCAAAACCGAGTGCTGGTATGTGGCCCACGCCAAGCCCGGATCGCAGATCGCGCTCGGCCTGAAGCCCGGCGTCACCGTGGCTCAATTCGAGCAATCCATCCATGAGAATCGCGCCGAAGAGCTGCTCAACTGGATCAACGTCTATCAGGGCGAAATGATTTACGTCACCGGCGGCACCGTGCATACGCTCGGCCCCGGCTCCGTCATTGTGGAAACGCAGCAGCAGTCCGACACCACGTATCGTCTCTATGACTACGGACGCCCGCGCCCACTGCATCTGGAGCGCGGCCTAGCCTCGGTCAAGGAGCGCACCGCCTCCGGTAAAGTGATTCGCCCCGCGCCGGTTGCCATTCATGGTGGTAAAAGCCGCCAGTCCTCGATGATTGCCGCGCCCTATTTCACCGTGGACCTGTTCGAATTGAAAGATCCGCAGCAGTTCTCGACTCGTGGTGACTCCAAAGAAGACGCCGGCAAAACTTCCGTGCAGATTCTGGTCGCCCTCGAGGGCTGCGGAGTCGTCGAGACGCATGGCCGCGATCCCGTGACATTCGCCAAAGGCGACGCGGTTGTGATCCCCGCCAACTTGGGCAACTTTAGTGTGCGTCCGCAGTGGGCGGTCGAGTTCCTGAAAGCCAGAGTGCCAAACGTCGCCGTACCTGAACCCGCGACTCGGCTGTGAAGCTTGCCAATTGCTACCGGGCAGGCGGCAAACGGCGCCCATGCTCTATAGGCACTTGACATCCTCAGCCATCCGCCGCAAAATATTCGGAAATTTGGGGCAAACACCCGTTTCCTCTCAATTGTTGAACAGTCGACACACCTATGACGCCTAGCCCGTCGTCGCCGTCTCCCCAGAAGAAAGCCAGCCCTGACCAGTGCAAGCATCCTCGGGTACAGATCGTCTCCCGCGACGAGGAATCCGAATATGTGGAATGCCAGGAATGCGGCGACGTTTTCGAGTCCAGCGAACTGAAAGACATGGCGATCGAAGAGAAAAAAGAGCCCGAAGAATGAGGACTGAAGCGTGAGGGCTTCCCATCTGATAGCGCTCCGCCTGTGCCCGAAAACATAACCGTGTTCCGGCCACGGTTGCCGTATTCTGAAGCAGTGAACGCGAAAACCTGGAAAGCGTGGCTGGTTCCCGGCGGCTTGTTATTGGCGCTGGCGGCGACGCTCGTCAATAGCCCTCTATTGGTCCAGGTTGCGCCTTCACTCGCTTTCTATTATGTCGGCGTGTTCGTAGCCGGATTAGTTCTAGCCTGGCGTTTCAATTCCAGCCGCGTCCTGTTTTCCCTGCTGGTTCTGCTGCTGGCGCATCGCGCCCTTGACTTCTTTTCCGCTGGACAGGTTCCAACTGGACCCGGGCGCATGGCCGCAGCCCTCGCCGCCTTGCTGATTCCGCTCAACTTCATCGCCTTCGCTTCCATGCGCGAGCGCGGCCTCGTCATTGCCGGAGTTGCGCCCCGCTTCGGATTGCTCTTCCTAGAATCGGTTGTCTTCGCCGTGCTTTGCCGGCCCGAAAATAGTCCGGCCAATCCGCATCCGGGCGCGGCTGCAATTCCGCTCTGGATTCTGCTGAGCTTCGTGGTTGCTATCGCCGTATTCGTGCGCCGTTTTTTTCAAACGCGCAAGCCGATCGAGCCCGGCTTTGTTTGGTCTCTGGCCACCGTTTTCATGTGGCTGCAATTCGCCCCCGTCGGCAAGGTCTCCGATGCTTATGTCGCTACCGCTGCTCTCATTCTTGGAGCTTCGCTGATCGAGACTTCCTACGTGCTCGCCTATCACGACGAACTCACCGGCATTCGCGGACGCCGCGCCTTCAACGAGTCCCTGCTTTCGCTCGACCAGCAATACGTTATCGCCATCGTCGATATCGACCACTTCAAAAAGTTCAACGACACCTACGGACACGACGTAGGCGATCAGGTCCTGTGCATGGTGGCCAAGCGTCTATCGCAGGTCGGCGGCGATGGCCAAGCCTTCCGCTGCGGAGGCGAGGAGTTCGCCATCGTCTTTCGTAACACTTCCGCCAGAGAAGCGTTCGACCATCTGGATGCGCTGCGACAGATTATTGAAAAATCCGCGTTTCATGTGCGTGGCTCCGATCGACGAGCCGAGAGAATTGCCGAGGCAAAAAGCGATCTTCGGAACGATCCTCGGCGGAACGATCTTCGCATCAGTGAGTCGGATCGCAGAAAGTCCGCGAAAAAGAAAACCGCCGCAGGTTTACGTAGGGACGGACGCATTCGTCCGTCCAGCGGGGCGCAGCCCCGCGCGAGCCAGCAACCCGATCATTTATCGGTGACGGTCAGCATCGGCGTCGCCGAACCGAGTACCCGCTATCGCCAGCCCGAGCAGGTGATCCAGGCTGCCGACCAGGCTCTCTATCGCGCCAAGCACAAAGGACGAAACCGAGTGGAACTGGCTTCCACCGCTCCGCTTCAGCTGGCCGAAGGCAAGAGCGCTAAAGCGTCTCGGCTGTAAGCTGGCGTTCAACGCCTCGGGAGGTCGCGCTATTTCGGCTCTTTTTTCGGCGCGTCGGACGGCGCAATCTGCACTTGAATGGCGTGAAGGTTGTCAGACTTCGTCGTGTCCACGGAAATCACCGGAAGACTCCCATTGACATCGCGCACTTGAATGGTGCGCGTGGCCTGTACTCCGGAAGCGCCGGGACGCACCGTGTCGATGGTGACAGTAGTGACTTGCAGACCCGAGCCAGGATCGCCAGGATTCGCCTGCTCCACTTGCTGCTGAGTGACTCGCTGGCCGGTCGAACTCGTTTGCTGCGCAGTGATGTCGCGTTCCACCAGGTGCAGGCGTCCGTCCGCAACCGCGCCTGGGATACTGATGGAATAGGTTTCCACTGTGTTGCGCTTTTCTCCAGAAGCAGTCGCCGCTTCGTTGCTCACGGTACGA
>Ga0209415_10017599_pt1 | contig 11357 bp, 9 predicted proteins | sample PeaSoiSIISIP2007_FD_187696 | JGI IMG/M metagenome (GOLD analysis project Ga0209415, IMG submission 187696) | Peat soil microbial communities from Weissenstadt, Germany - SII-SIP-2007 (SPAdes) (version 2) | ecosystem: Environmental > Terrestrial > Soil > Wetlands > Peat | place: Germany...
ATCACCCGCATCGGCCAGATGCTGCCCTTCCGCCGCGGCTTTGAGCGCATCGTGAAAGGCATCGACGTTCCCATCATTCCCGTCAATCTCGACGGCGTCTGGGGTTCCATCTTCAGCTTTGCCGGCGGCCGTTTTTTCTGGAAATGGCCGCGCGCCATTCCCTATCCGGTGCGCATCACTTTTGGGAAGCCTTTGCCTTCCACGGCGACCTCCGCCGAAGTTCGCCAAGCGGTTCAGGAGCTCGGCGTTGATGCTTTCCAGCGCCGTCGCCGGTATAGCAAACCGCTCTCGCGTTCTTTCCTGCGAACGGCTCGCCGCAATCCCCGCCATTTCTGCATGGCCGATGGGCGTACCCCCAAGCTCACCTTTGGCGATGCCGTCATCATGACGGTTTTCCTCGCGCGTCGACTGCGTCCGCTCTGGAACGGCCAACAAATGGTCGGCATCCTGCTCCCGCCTTCGATTCCCGGGGCGCTCGTCAATTGGGCCGCGCTGCTTCTCGGCAAGGTTCCCATCAATCTCAACTACACGACCTCCAACGAATCACTCGCTTCGTGCGCGCGCCAGTGCGAACTGAAAACCGTTGTCACCTCAAAACTGTTCCTCGAAAAAGTTCGCATCCAGCCCCCCGGCGAAATCATCTACGTGGAAGATCTAGCGGAAAATCCCCGCATCGCAGAAAAACTCGCTGCCTTTCTCTCCGCGAAGCTTTTCCCCGCGCGCCTGCTGGAATTCTTTCTCGGTGTCCGCCACACGCCTTCGCTCGACGACACAGCAACGATCATCTTCTCCAGCGGCTCGACTGGCGAACCCAAGGGCGTCATTCTGTCCCACTTCAATCTCGCCTCCAACGTCGAGCAACTGGAACAGGTGTTTCAACTCCACGATGGCGACCGCATCCTCGGCATTCTTCCTTTTTTTCACTCCTTCGGCTTTACGGGCGCGCTGTGTTTGCCCGCTCTCTCCGGAATTGGCGTGGTCTACCATCCCAGTCCCCTCGATGCGCAGGCCATCGGAGCCCTTGTCAGTAAGTATTCGATCAGCCTGCTTATTTCTACGCCGACCTTTCTGAATTCCTACACGCGGCGTTGCGCCCCGGAGACGTTTGGCAGCTTGCGCCTTGTCATGGCTGGCGCGGAAAAATTGCCGGAGCGCATTGCCCAATCCTTCGAGGATCACTTCGGCATTCGCCCGCTGGAGGGTTACGGCTGCACGGAGTGCTCCCCCGTCGTGGCCGTGAACACCTACGATTTTCGCGCCGCCTATTTCCGCCAAGTGGGGGCCAAGCGCGGCACTATCGGCCATCCGTTGCCCGGCATGGGCGTTCGCATCATCGATCCGGAGTCGGGCGAAACTCTGCCCGCGGACAAGCCCGGGCTCCTGCTCGTGCGTGGCCCCAACATCATGGTGGGTTACTTGAACCGCCCCGAAAAAACAGCGGAGGTCCTGAAGGATGGCTGGTACAACACCGGTGACGTCGCCACGGTGGATGAAGATGGCTTTCTGCGCATCACCGATCGCCTGAGCCGCTTCAGCAAGATCGGCGGCGAAATGGTGCCGCACATCAGGGTAGAAGAAAAGCTCCATGAAATTCTGGAAGCCGATGGCCAGCTCCTCGCAGTCACCGCCATCCCTGATGAGAAGAAAGGCGAGCGCCTAGTTGTATTGCATACCCTGAAGGAAGATGTTTTAAAGGCGTGCCTGGAAAAACTTGCGAAGTGCGATCTGCCGGCCCTTTGGAAACCCCGGCCCGACCATTTCCTGTCCATCGAGCAACTGCCGTATCTCGGCACCGGCAAGCTAGATTTGCGCCGCCTCCGGGAAATTGCGCTTGCGCGCACCAGCCCCGCCGCGTAATCCGCATCCGTGTAGGGCCCGCCTTCCGAGGCGGGCCGCAAACCATGTTGCGAGGTTGAACTACGTCACATATTGGGCCAATAAACGAAGGGGACGTCGCGCGTCCATACAAATAAAAAAGGCCGCCCGAAAGCGGCCTCTTCACAAAAAAACATCCCTGAATTCTGTCAGTTGCTCTTGTCAAAATCGCGCAGCAGGCAGGTCATCGCGCAATTCACTTCCCCGTCCGGTTGCAGGGAGCATTCCAGCACCGACCAGTCCTCGTCATCCTCAACATGGAATTTCGCGGCGGTAATACTGGCGACCTTGTCCTTATCGGGGCAAATCACTTCGCGGGAGCGGAAGCTACAAGTCTGCAGGATGCGGTCGAGAACTTCGGGATCGGACATGCCTTACCTCCGTCGCAAAGGCCGGGGATGACCTGATTTTCAATATGGTGCACTTCTAGAAGTGCGCTGTCAAGAAATCTGATTTGCGCACCAGCCTCTGCGCCTGGGGTGGAGGAGTCTGCCGTCTACGGCCTGTCCACCCTCGCCTGGGACAAGCAATCCATCCCGCAATGCACGGCGCCGGGCGGCAGCAATGAACAATCGATGACCCGCCAGTCGCTCCAGCCTTCTTCGCTATGCGGCCAATTCGCCACGATGACGCGCGCCTCACATTGCCGCTGCGTGCAGAACACCTTCTGGGGGTAAGTTTTCGCGGATTCCGGATGTGGATCGGTAAGTTTTGGGTCGAACATAAGCCACCTTCGACCAGGAGCGTGGCCTGAGGTCATCTTGCCCCCCGCTCCTTCCTTCGTCAAGGATTTACGTCACGCTTCGCGGTATCCTGTTATTTCGCTCCACCCATCGGCCGTTTCCCGGGCGACGCGGCCATTTTCATGCGAGGTCTTCATGTTCACCGGTATCATCGAGCATCTCGGCACAATCGACTCTCTGCAACTCCACGCGGACGGCGGACGGCTCACCATACACGCGCCCACGGTCACTCCGCATCTGGCCATCGCCAGCAGCATCGCCGTGAACGGTTGCTGCCTAACGGTTGTTGCCATGGAAAACGAGCGCTTCTCCGCCGATCTTTCCGGCGAAACCATTCGCAAGACCTCCTTCGGCGAATTGCGGCCGGGCACGCGCATTAATCTTGAACAGCCCATGACCGCCGGAAAGGAGTTTGGCGGCCATTTTGTTTTGGGTCATGTGGACACGATTGGCCGCGTCACGCGTCTTGAACCGGAAGGCGAGAACTGGTGGTACGGCGTGGAGGTTCCGGGATCGTTTGCGCGCAACATCGTTCCCCAGGGCTCGATCGCCATTGATGGCATCAGCCTGACCGTAGCGCGCTGGCACGATCGTATCGCCGAAATCGCCATCATTCCTTTCACCTACGAACACACCAATGTGCGCGACCTCAAAATCGGCGACGCCGTCAACCTCGAAGGTGATGTTCTGGGGAAATATGTGGAGCGTTATCTGGAAGCGCGCAGCGCGGCCAAGCCGGCGAGCAATCTCACCATGGAGCAACTCGTCCAGCAGGGTTTCTAGCCACTCGCCTGTAGCTCACCCCTTTAGGGGTGAGGCTGTTCCGAGCGTCGGCAACCAAACTAGCGAGCAACGCAGTCATCCCGCGGACGTGTCGCACCAATGTTGACCAAAACCCTCAGGCCTCAAGGCCTGAGCTACAGCGTCACGCAGTCGCCTTCTTCGCCCGTGCGCCTCTCCAGTACAGCACCAATCCCAGCAGGATCGACGCCAGCGTACCTCCTGCGAGCTTCAGCTCAAATCCCACCTTGTTGGAAGAGTCCCCCGGCGGCACCAGCGAAACAAAAATACCGATCAGCACGACCACAAACCCCAGCCCGCCCGATAGCCACAAACCCAGCTTGCCCCCAGGAATAAGTACGGCGTGCTCATTTTCTGAGCGATCTCTGCGTTTCGCCAGCTTGATCACGGCCAGGAACATGTACAGAAACGGAATGAAATACAGGATGATGGCCGCATCGATCAGGAACTGGTAGGCGCCGCGAGTCGTCTCGCTGATCTGGCTGACCAGCAGGATCGCCCCGGAAACGCCGGCTTGCACCAGGATCGAAACATACGGCGTCTTCCACCGTGGGTGAATTTTGCCGAACGCCGCCGGCAGATAACGGTCGATGCCCACCACAAACGGCACGCGCGCAATCCCCGCCACCGTGCTGCCGACACCCCCCGCATTGCCTACCGTCACAAGCAGCGCCGCAAGAATCCCCAGGAGCCCAATCTTGAGCGCCACCGAGCCGATCGTGATGGCGTGAAAGACGCCGCTTTGCGGGTCCAGATCACCAGCCGGCACCAGCGTAAGAATCGCGAACGTTCCCACGATGTACATCAGCGCAATCAGAGCGCCTGCGCCAAACACCGCGCGCGGCAGCGTACGCCGCGGATTGCGCACTTCCTCACTCATCGCCGACACCAATTCCAGCCCAGTGAAGGCGAACGCTATCTGAGACCAGAAATTCACCGTGTCCCAATTCCATGTCGGCATCATGTTCGCCATGGTGAAGTGCGTCACCGATCCATGTTTCAGATAAACCAGCCCCGCCACTCCCACCAGCATCATCAGCGGCAAATACGTGCCCACGCCACCCGCATTCTGCAGCCACTTCCCGATATTCAACCCGATGATGTTCAGCAGCACCGCAATCAGCAGCAGCGCAAGTGAAACGGTGATCAGAAACGAGCGATCTTGTGCAAGCGCCGCGCCTCTCCCTCCAAGGATGTACGCGCTCATGGATGCGCTCGCCAGCAGCAATCCCGGAAAATAGAACACTGTGTAAATCCAGTACGTCCATCCCGCTACAAATCCGTGAAAGTCGCCGAACGCTTCCTTGGCCCAGACGTACAGCCCTCCCTCTTCCGGAAACCGGGAAGACAATTCATTGATGACAAATGCGCCGGGAACAAAGAAGAACACCGCCGCGATCATCCACAGGCTGATGGACGACGTGCCATTGTGCCCCGCGGCCGCGATCCACCGCGGCCCCAGCACCGTGGCGATATTGAACAGCAACACGTCCCAGAAGCCCATCGTCTTGCGCAATTGTGATTTTGGATCGGCGTTGACAGCGGCGGAAGTCGTCACAGAGTCACGTCCAGCGCGGGAATCAGTTCATCCTGCATTCGGAAATTGTGTAGAAAGGGATCCTTGGAATTTTCGAACTCCGCCCACGACTCGAAAACTTCCGCCTTGCCATCCTGTAGAAAAACCACCGTGTCGGCCAGCCGTTTGGCCAGGTGCGTGTCATGGGTCACTACGATAGAGGTCTTCCGGAACGCCTCCTTCAATCGCGCGATCAAGTCACCCATGTGCCCGGCCATGATCGGGTCCACCATCGTTGTCGGCTCGTCGTACAAAATGGCTTCGGGATTCTGCGCCAGCGCCCGTGCGATGGCCACCGCGCGCTTCATTCCCGTGGAAAGCTCGCTCGGCAATTTGTCCAGCACCTCTTCCACTTCCAGCATCTTCGCGAACTTCATCACGTACTCGTCAACGTCGTCCACTGTGAGTCCCGGCTGGTCTTCCAGCGGGAATGCGATGTTTTCCGCCACCGTCAGTGAATCGAAAAGCGCGCCCGACTGGAACACCATCGTCACCTTGCGGCGGATTTCGCTGAACTCCTGCTCCGTAAAATCCGTGACGTCCTGGCCGGCAATGAAGATGCGCCCGGAATCCGGCTTCAGAAATCCCAGGACGTGTTTCAGAAAAACCGATTTGCCCACGCCGCTACGCCCCATGATGACGCACGTCTGCCCGCGCTTCACCTGGAAGCTGACACGATTCAGCACCATGCGCTCGTCGAACGCCTTGCAGACGCCGCGAAACTCAAAATAGTTTTCCGCAGCGCCTTCTTCCGAATCCGCCGTGGTTAATCCGGGGGCTTTGTTTTCGTCGGTCATTGTGCGCGGGTCTCGATGAACCGGCGGATCTCTCCCTGTTCTGCCTGCCTGTTCCCATTCCAGAATAAACGGCCACCCGTATCAAATCGTTTCTCGGCGGCCTCGTCAAGCACTTCCGCAGACTGCTGCTTCACCACCTCCCGAACTTTACACGCGCCCACGGCGTCATTCCTCATCCTCAACGGGTCCCTGCCCCGGCCGCCGGATCCCCAGCTCCCGCATTTTTTCCTGCAAGCTTTGCCGGTGCAAGCCAATCGTCGCGGCCGTTCGCGAAATATTCCAGCGATGCGCGCCCAACTGCTTCAACAGAAATGCGATCTCGAATTTGCGTTTCGCCTCGCGCAAGTCCTTCTCCTGCAGGCCATAATCCTCGGCTTCCCCACCGCTCCTCGGAAGGATTGGCGAGCCCCGCACAATCTCTTCCGCCAGCTCCGCTACGCCAATCTCCGTCTTCCGGCAGAGGACCGCGCTGCGCTCCAGCGCATTTTTCAATTCGCGAATATTGCCGGGCCAGTCGTACTTCTCCAGCGCTGCCAGCGCCTCCTTGGTCAAAACCGCCGTACGCCCCAAACGCGCGCCGTGGATCTGCAAAAACGCCTCCGCCAGAATGGAGATGTCTTCCTTGTGCGCCCGCAGCGGCGGCAGCTCAATGGTCACCACGCGCAACCGGTAGTACAGGTCCTCCCGAAACTTTCCGTCGCGAATGGCCGCGGCCAGATTGCGGTGCGTGGCGCTGATGATGCGCACGTCGACGGGAATGGATTGCGTCCCGCCCAGCCGCTCTATAGTGCGATTCTCCAGCGCTCGCAGCACCTTCGACTGGGTGACCGGGTTCATGTCGCCAATCTCGTCCAGGAACAGCGTACCCCCCGAAGCCAGCTCGAACTTCCCTTTCTTCTGCTGCGCCGCCCCAGTGAATGCCCCACGCTCGAATCCGAACAACTCAGACTCAATCAGCGTTTCCGGCAACGCCGCGCAGTTTACTGCTACATACGCCTTGCCAATACGCTGCGACCGCGCATGAATCTCCTGCGCCAGCAAATCTTTTCCCGTTCCACTCTCCCCCAAGATAAGCACTGTCGAATCCGTCGCCGCCACGCGGTCCGCCATCTCAAACGCGCGGCGCATTGTTGCCGTGCGCCCGATCATCTGCCCGAATTGCCCCTCGGTGGCCAACCGCCGCCGCAAATTCTCATTTTCCTTTTCCAGTGTGGACAGCTTCAACAGGTTCGCCACTCGTTGCCGGAGTTCCTCCAGTTCGTAGCCTTTCACCAAGTAATCCGCGGCCCCCAATTGCAGCGCCTCCACCGCGCTCTTCGCCGTATCCAGCGCGGAGACCATCAGTACAGGCAATTCGTGGCCCTCCTGCCGCAGCCACTTCAGAAAAGCCAGCCCGTCTTCGCCCGGCATCACCACGTCCAGCAACAGCAGGTCAGGCTTGTCCGTTGTAAGCAATCCGCGCGCAGCCGCTGCGGAGTCCCCTTCCACAATGCGATAGCGGCTCTCCAGGGCCCGCCGCAAGGCGTACCGCGCCGCGGGTTCGTCATCGACAATGAGTATGGTTTTCATGCGCAGTGATCCTTTGCCGGGACGCAGTACCGCCGCGCCCTCAACGCTGAGGTTTCACCCATTTGAATTCTGGAGTGGTCTATTGAGCAGTGCGCCGGAGCGCGAAGCGCCCCATGACTTCGCCCCAAATCACGAAAACGAGGAACACTCCCAGCAGGAGGAGCTCCGGCTCCACTGCATGGCGGTATTTCGCATTCGGATAAGCGAGGTAGTACGGGATCGGATAGATCAGCAGAAGTGCCAGAAACAGTTGCCAGCCTCGCGGGCGCCGCGTCAGCACAAACAGCAAACCCAACCAGCCGACGGCTGAGAGCGGCCAGAATTCCCACGGCTGCCACCACTCGTAGGTCTGATAGAGCAAAGGCGTGCCGTCCCAGAACCACAGCGTCCGCGTCGCGGTCAACGAGAGAAACTCCAGCGGATACTCGCGCACAAAATCCAGAGCTTCTTTCTTGTGAAGTTCGACGAAGCGCAATTCGCCTAACTCCGCGTACTGCCGAAACGCCTTCGGGTAGTTGTTGGGATGCTTCCCGCTGAATCCCACCCCGTTGCTGGCATGATAGTTGCCCAGGTAAAACTCGAACCAGTAGTTGCTGCGGAAAAAGACTGGCTTGCCAAAAACCACTTCGTTGCGGACCAGCCACGGAGAGACGAGGGCGCCAAATAACACACAGGAGAACGCCAGCGAGCGCACCCACCGCGCGCCCGACTTGTGGTTCTCGTAGGCTGCGTACAGGAATGCGAAGGGCATCACACTGAGCGGCGCGGGATTCGTCAGCGCAATCAGCGCCCAGATCGCGGCCATCCGCAACCACAGCCGCAATGTCCCTTTTTCCGCGGCGTCGATCGTCGTCACCAACGCCACGGAAACCAGCAGCGCCGTCGCCGTGAAATCCCAGATCCACGATACCGGCCAGCGAAAGAAGATCGGACTCACCGCCCAAATCCAAGCCGCCCAAAGCCCCGCACGCGCGCCAACCGTGCGCGCTCCCAGCGCGTAGATCGCGATGCTCGTCGCTGCGGCCATCAGGCACTGCAAAAAGAGCAGCACCACCGCGGAGGCGACGCTGTACACTCCGAACAAGCGAAACACCACGGCACACAGCAGCGGGTACACCGGCGCAATCCACGATGTTGCTCCGGTATCGCCTCCGAAAAAAGGTGAGCTGTAACCTTTGCCCTCGACAATGCTCTTGGCGATTTGACAGATTTCCGCGCCGAAGGGCAGGATGGATCCTGGGGCCCGCACATAGGTGTGCTTCCAAAGCACGAATCCGAATCGCAGGGCGAATCCCACCAGAAACAGTGCCGCGTAGAGCAACCGCTTGTTGCATGGTTTGGCGGCAGAAGACGCGCTGGCAAAACTTCTCGATCGTACGTCGCTCTCCTCCGCGGCCCGGGCGGGTGTACCCGCAATCGTGGATGTTTCCATACCAAATAGTGTCCGGGAAGACTCGGCGAAGCGGCAAGGCACCTTTGCTCTGCGCGTGTCCAGAGCGCCAAGACAAAGTGTGCTTTCGGTTAGTCATTTCCTGGGCTCTCGTGCCACATCCGCTGTGGCGCCGTCATTTTTTCGTTGCGCCGTTCCTCCGCTCGCCGGCAGCGCGATTCTGAATCGCGTCCCCAACCCATCCTCCTTGGGGCTCCACCATTCGATGGTGCCGCCGAGTTCCTCCAGCCGCCGCTGCACGATCGCCAACCCCAACCCTGTGCCACGCGGCTTGGTCGTAAAGAAGGGCTGCAGCACCTTCTCCCTTAACTCAGGCGGAATGCCCGGCCCATCGTCTTCCACGGTTACCTGGCAGTCGCCCCCTGCCGCTTGCATGGTGATTCGCACGTGCCCGCCAGACGGAGTCGCTTCAATCGCGTTCAGCACAAGGTTGGAGAGGATGTCGTTGGCCACCTCTGCGCTCGCCGCCGCCCACATCTCTGGCTCCGCAGGCCGTAATTCGAGCACGACCCCGCGATTCTCCGCCTCATGGCGGAGCACGCTCACAACGCTCTCCGACGCCTGCGCCAGGCTGCAGCGCTCGCTGCCGCTCCCTGCCCGGACCCCCGGCCGGCTGAATTGCAGCAGTTGATTCAACTTCCCCGATAACCGGTTGATCTCGTCCAGCACCATTTGCGTTTCCTGTCGCAGCGAAGCGGGCAACTCGGTGCCCTCCATCTGTACCTGCAGGATCGTCTTGATCGAGCCCAGCGGATTTTTCAGGTTGTGCGAAATGCTTGCCGCCATCTGCCCCACTAGTGCCAGCCGTTGCCGTTCGGCGAGTTCGCGCTCCAGTTGCAGCTTCTCTTCGATTAGCCCACAAAGGTCAAACGCCGCTGGAAGCTGCTCGCTCAAAAACTCCAGCGCGGCGTAAGTCTCACCAGAGATCATGGCGCCATGGGCGCGCACACGCAGCGAACCGAGATGGCGACCTTCCCACCCCACCTTAAAAACCTCCTCCGAACCTTTCTGCGAATGTTCCAGGAGATGCGGGGCCGCTCCTCCGGCGTCAAGGGATAGATGCGCTTCGGCGAGTTGCAACTGCTCCGCAATCCACCGTTCACTGAATTCCCTCAGCTTGCTCTGGTTCCCCAGTCGTGCTACCTCATTGATCGGACCCATCAACTTCTGCGCCCGGTCCACCTCGGTCTGTGCCGTTTTTCGCAGCAAGCTTCCCATCAGCCGCTGCAGCGGCTCAAAGAACACCACGGGCAAAAACAGCAACAGCGCTGCCGTCGCCTCCGGTGGCAGGTAATGCTCCCACCACAAGCTCGCTCGACGCACAAAACTCAGGTACAGGAGCGCCACAAACACCATGAACACGGCGTAGATCAGATTCCGCTGCCGCCCAATCTGCAAGAAGTTGAACCGCTGTACGTTTCCAATAAGCAGTCCAAGAGGAACAAGCGCCAGGAGAAACAGAAGAGGAGAAAGATTCGTTCCGGTTCCCGATCCCCTGATGCGCTCCAGGAAAACCATCACGAGGAGTGCCACAGCAAGAACGGACAAGAATTCGGAGGCGGATTTGTGAAACGCCTTCTGAGCTCGATCCGGGGCCAATTGAAGAAAGCGCCTCTGCCAGTACGCCGCCACCGCCACTGCGGCAACCAGCCACAGTTGAAACGCAATGCCCAGGATGTGCGTCGGTCTTTCAAAGTCGAAGCCCGAGTGCAAAAAGAGAGCGGCAAACAAATTCGGCGCGAGAATCGCCGCCGGCAGGTAGGATGCCGCGAGCCACAGGGCCACTCGCTGCCGTGAAGGGAGCAGCCCACGGATCAAAGCGTATTCGGCGTGGAGGTGCAGCGTGAATGAAGGGATAAACCATAGGCCGAGGCACAGGAAGGTCCACGCAAAGCGCAGCAAGCCACGCGGCGGAGTGCCATAGTAGAGTTCCGCGTTCGTGGCTAGGAGGCTGCTCCCGAAGAAACACGTCAGTGCCAAACAAAGAAAGAAGAAAACACGCTCGAAGTTGCGCTGGCGGCGATGGCCAAGGATCACCACCATCCAGAAAAATGGCAGGAGCGTCCCAGCGGTTAGTAAGACGAGTCGCAGGTAGAGAAGCCAGCGCATTGGCGGTCCGACGAAAGTCTATCGCCACATGGGAAGCAGGGCAATTGCCAAGTGCAAGAAGATTCTGGCGCTTCCAACATATTGCAAATAATAGACTTAGTCATATGCAACGGCGAGGAGACCTGCGTTGCAAACACTCATATCGCAAGGAAATCGCTTGACTTGAGGGGAATTCCTGCTATATTAGCACTCGGTTGCGAGGAGTGCTAATTCCCCTTTCGGCGCTCCCCACCACGGTAAGTCTGCAGTTCTACCGCTAGTTCACCTTATGGAGGTCTTTCGACGATGGCAGTCAATCTTACACCGCTCCACGACCGCGTTATCGTGAAGCGTATCGAAGAGAAGGAAACGGTCAAGGGCGGCATCATCATCCCTGACTCCGCGAAGGAAAAGCCGCAAGAGGGCGAGATCATCGCCGTCGGCGCCGGCAAGCGCGA
>Ga0209415_10017601_pt1 | contig 11357 bp, 11 predicted proteins | sample PeaSoiSIISIP2007_FD_187696 | JGI IMG/M metagenome (GOLD analysis project Ga0209415, IMG submission 187696) | Peat soil microbial communities from Weissenstadt, Germany - SII-SIP-2007 (SPAdes) (version 2) | ecosystem: Environmental > Terrestrial > Soil > Wetlands > Peat | place: Germany...
CTGCACCGCCGCCGAGCCCGGCAGTGGTCGCGCTCCAGGCCGAAAAGCAACTCGAGCTTCCGGCGACGACGATCGAGATGGCACCGCCGTCGACCTCGCCCCAGCTCGTCAATGTCAGCGTGTGGCTCTGGCAGGACGCTGCTACCTGGAAGACCTACACCGCGACCGCCTCGATCGACGGTGTGAGCGCGACGGCGACGGCGACGCCAGAAGAGGTCGTCTGGAACATGGGCGACGGCCATACGGTGACCTGTGACGGTCCCGGCACGCCGTACAACCCGAGTGATCTGAACGCGACGACGAGTTGCTCGTACACCTGGACCGCACCGTCGGTGAACGAGCCCAACGGTGCCTACGACGTGACCGCGACGACGAAGTGGCAGGTCACCTGGACCGCCATCGGTGCGACGGGCGGCGGGAGCCTCGGGCTCGTCGCTGGACCCGCGGCGAACGCCGAGGTCGTCGTCACCGAGTCCCAAGCAATCAATACGCCCGGCGCCACCGCGGCCAACTCGGGCATCCCAGGAGGCCAGTAGCAAAGGAGCGAACAGGCGATGGCGACAACGACCGCGCAGATCTCGACCAACGGCGCCCGGCAGCATCCGCGCGTCCGGCTGCCAGGCGCGCGCGGCAAAGCGCCAGGCCGCCGCCGTCAGCTCCCGCTCGTCGTCATCGGCGTGCTGCTGCTCCTCGGTGGGGCGCTGGCCTTTGCCGAGACGGCGCTCCATCTGCAAAGCCGCGAGGACGTGCTCGTGACGACGAGCGCGCTCGTCGCGGGGCAAGTGCTCAGCCCAGGCGACCTTCGGCCCGTCACGATGACGGCGGGGAACGGCCTCGTGCTCGTGCCGGCGAGCGACGAGGCCAGCGTCGTCGGCCGACCCCTCGCCCTCCCGCTCGTCGCGGACGCGCCGCTGACGGCCGCCGAACTGGGTACTCCCGCGCCGGTGGCCGCCGGGTCCGACACCGTGGCGCTCCTCTTGAAGCCCGGCGGCTACCCGCCCGATCTCGGGGCGGGGGATCGCGTCCAGGTCGTCCCGGTCGCAGCAGCGGGATCAGCCACCGCGCCGTCGAGCACGACGGCTGTCAGCGCGACCGTGCTCGCGATCGGGGCCGCGCCGTTGGACGCGAACGGCGGGAGCATCGTCACGCTCGAGGTGCTGAGCGCGAGCGCGGATAGCGTCGCAGCACTCGGTGCGGCCGGCGAGGCGAGCCTCGTCCAGCTGGGGGTCGGCTCGTGACCGTCGTCGCGCTCGGCTCCGTGCGCTCGTGTGGTGCGACGACGCTCGGCGTCGCGCTCGCGGCCACCTGGCCGACGACTCGTCGCGTGCTCTTGGTCGAGGCGGACCCTGCCGGTGGCACGCTCGCCGCGGGATCTGGCTGGCCGCCCGAACCCGGGCTCGTCAGCCTTGCCGCAGCCACCCGGCGAGCGGGCGACCTCGCGCTCGTCTTCGCGCACTGCCACAGCCTCCCCGGCGGTGCGCCGGTCCTCGCCGCGCCCGCAGCGGGCGACCAGGCGCGCCATGTCCTGTCGCTACTGGACGGAGTGCTCACCGGTCTCGGTGCGCTCGATGCCGACGTGCTCCTCGACTGCGGCCGACTGGAGCCGACCGCGACCGCCTCGGGGTCATCCGGTGCGGCAATCTCGGGTGCAGCCCTGTCGAACATGGCTCGGCTCGCCGCGGCAGACCGGGCGATCCTCGTCGCCCGACCGCGGCTATCCGACCTCCACGCACTTGGTTCGTGGCTCGCCGGGCGCGGCGCGATGGCGCTCACGACCTCGGATCGGCTCGGGCTCGTGCTCGTCGGCGACGGCCCCTACCCCGATGCCGAGATCACCGATGCGCTTCGCGTCGAGGTGCTCGGTCGCGTCCCGAGCGACCCGGAAGCCGCCAGCGCGCTGCTCGCCGTCCCCGCCGATGACCGGACGCTTCGCCGTGCGCCGCTCGTGCGTGCCGCGCGCAGCCTTGCCGCGGACCTGGTCGGCGTGGAGCACTCCACCGACGAGCCGATACCGGGGCCCGCAACGCGACAAGCCCGAATCACGAGCTTTCGTCCGTGGCGTTCCACCGAGCGGGTCGCCGTGTCCAACGGAGCCCAGTCGAGCGGAGCCGGGGGGAACGGGGCGTCCCCGGACTCTGCTGGCCCCGAGGGAGTTTCGCGATGACCCCGGACACCGCGACCGTGACGGAGCTTCGTGCCGAGGTGCTCGCGAAGCTCACCGAACGGGAGCGGTCGGTCGCAGTCGGTGGACGGGCACTTCGACTGGGCGACGAGCAGGCCCTCGGTCGCCAGCTCATCACGGAGGCCTTGGAGCGCCGGGCTCGCGCGGCGATCGGTGGCGTGCGCCCGGCGCTCGGTCCCGACGAGGAGGACGCGCTCGCCCGCGCCGTCTTCGACGCGCTCTTCGGGCTCGACCGCCTACAACGGCTGCTCGACGACCCGTCCATCGAGAACATCAACGCGAACGGCTGCGACCGGGTCTTCGTCCGCTACGCGGACGGACGGCGCGAGCAGGTCGCGCCGATCGCGGACTCCGACGAGGAGTTCATCGAGCTGCTCCGTTCGATCGGCGCGCGCACCGGCCTCGGCGAGAAGCGGCTCGACCTCGGCTCTCCGATGTTCGACCGCCAGCTCCCCGACGGCTCGCGCATGTCCGCGGTCATCGCCGTCTCGCCGCGGCCGTGCCTATCGATCCGTCGTCACCGCCACCTCCGCGTCACTCCCGACGACCTCGAGGAGATGGGGACGATCGACGTCGTCCTGCGAGAGCTCTTCCGGGGGCTGATGCTCGATCGGCAGTCGTGCATCATCTGCGGCGGTGCCGCAGCCGGCAAGACCACGATGCTGCGGGCGATGGCGGCCGACATCCCGCCCCACGAGCGGCTCGTCACCATCGAGGACTCCCTCGAGCTCGGCCTCGAACGCTTCCCCGACCTGCATCCCGACGTGGTCGCGCTAGAGGCGCGTGAGCCGAACCTCGAAGGGGTCGGCGGGATCAGTCTCGCCGAGCTCGTCCGCTGGGCGCTGCGCCTCTCGCCCGATCGGGTGATCGTTGGCGAAGCTCGCGGTGCCGAGGTGCTGGCGCTGCTCAACGCGATGAGCCAGGGCAACGACGGCTCGATGGCGACGCTGCACGCCTCCTCCTCGAAGGGCGCGTTCTCCAAGCTCGCCACCTACGCGATCCAGGCTCCCGAGCGCCTGCCACTCGAAGCGACGAACCTGCTCGTCGCCAACGCGGTCCACTTCGTCATCTATCTCGCACAAGTCGGTGGCCGTCGCGTCGTCTCCTCGGTGCGTGAGGTCATCGACGCGGAGGGGCCGATGGTCATCTCGAACGAGATCTTCCGCCCCGGCCCCGATGGGCGGGCCGTCCCCGGTGCGCCGCTTCGCGCCGAGACCCTCGAACGTCTCGTCGCGGTCGGCTTCGATCCCGATCTGCTCGAACGGCCCGGGGGCTGGTGGCGAGCCGGTGGCGCCAGATGAGGGCGGAACAGATGAGGGCGGACCAGATGAGGGCGGACCAGATGAGGGCGGACCAGATGAGGGCGACTAGGTGACCGCCCTCGCGGCACTGTGCGGGGTGACCTGTGGTCTCGGTTGCCTGTTCGTCATCGCCGGGTGGCGCGGGGTGACGTTCCGACGCCCACGCGTCCAGCTCCACCCGCGAACCGTCGAGCGGCGCGCGCTCCGGATCGCTGGGGCGCTCGGAGCAGCGATCCTCGTCGGGGCCGTGACCGGCTGGCCCGTGGGGGCGCTCCTCGCGGGCGCAGCGGCCTTCGGCGCACCGGGACTGCTCGCCGGGACGAAGGGGCGCGCCGCGGTGGTGGCGCACATCGAAGCCGTGGCGAGTTGGGCGGAGATGTTGCGTGACACGATGGCCGGCGCAGCGGGGCTGGAGCAGGCGATTGTCGCGACGGCAGCGGTCGCGCCCCTCCCGATCCGGGCCGAGGTGGCGACGCTTGCGACCCGCTTGGAGTCCGAGCGCCTCGCCCGGGCGCTCCGTGCGTTCGCGGACGAGGTGGCCGACCCGACGATGGACCTCGTCGTCGCGGCGCTCGTGCTCGCCGCGGAGCACCAGGCCCAACGCCTCGGCGAGCTGCTCGGCTCGCTCGCGCAGGCGGCGCGGGACCAGGCGACGATGCGGCTCCGGGTCGAGGCGGGGCGCGCCCGGACGCGGACCTCGGTGCGGGTGATCCTCGGCGCGACCGGCGGGCTCGCGCTCGGCCTCGCGCTGTTGAACCGCGGCTACCTCGCCCCCTACGACTCAGCCTTCGGCCAGGTGATGCTGCTCGTCATCGGCGCGCTGTTCGCAACGAGCTTCGTCTGGCTTTCGCGGATGACGAAGCCGTCGGCGCCCGAGCGATTCTTGGCCGCACAGTCTGAATCCGCACAGTCCGAGGAGGTGCTCGGGTGATCGCGGCGCTGGTGTCGGGGGCCGCGTTCGGCGGCGGGTGCTTCCTCGTCGTGCGCGGGCTGTTCCCGCCACGGCCGTCGCTTGCGGACGCGCTCGCGCATCTCCGCCAGGTTCCCGAGCCGCCGCCGGTCGTGCAACCGACCGAAGGCGGGCTCGCGGCGCGCGTCGGCCGGCCCGTGGCGGGCGTGCTCACCCGGGCCGGTGCGGGGTGGCTCGTCCCGGCTCGGGTGCGGCGCGACCTCAGCGTCACCGAGCGGAGCATCGAGCGCCACCTCGCCGAGCAGGTGGCGCTCTTCCTCCTCGGTGTGCTCCTCGTGCCCGCGATGGCAGCGGTGCTCCTCGTCGGCGGTGTGCGCCTTCCGCTCGCGCTCCCGATCTGGGCGGCGCTGCTCTTTGGGGTCGCAGGCTTCTTCCTACCCGACCTCGGGGTGCATGCCGAGGCAGCCAAGCGGCGCCGGGACTTTCGCCACGCGCTCAGCTCGTTCCTCGATCTCGTCGTCGTGGCGCTCGCCGGTGGCGCGGGGGTCGAGACTGCGCTCGGTGACGCGGCGAGCATCGGGGGTGGCTGGGCGTTCGCCTACCTGCGCCGGGCGCTTGACGGCGCGCGGCTCAGCCGCGAGACACCGTGGGCTGCGCTCGCTCGTCTCGGCAACGAGCTCGGCGTCGAGGAGCTTTCCGAACTCGCCGCGTCGGTCGGGCTCGCCGGGACCGAGGGGGCGAAGGTCCGCGCCAGCCTCGGCGCGAAGGCGACCTCGCTGCGCACCCACGAGCTGACCGAGGCCGAGAGCGCGGACCAAGCGGCGACCGAGCGGATGAGCTTGCCGGTCGTGCTCCTCTTCGCTGGGTTCTTGTTGTTCATCGCGTTTCCGGCTGTCGAAAAAGTGCTGGCGGGAGCGTGACCCACCGAACGTCCGGACACCAAGCAAAGAACATCAAACACAGAAAGGAGCCATGATGCCGTGCTCTTCGAACTGATCCTCCTGCGCCATCTGCTCACCGCCGTCCGCGACCGATGGCAGGTGCTCCGTGACGATCCCGAGGCGGGCTACACGACCGAGACGGTCGTCGTCACCGCGCTGCTCGTCGCGATGGCGATCACGGTCATCGCGATCATCGTCGCGAAGGTCACCGCGACGGCGAACAACATCTCGACCGGGGGAGGCTGAGCTGTCGGTCGGTGCTCGTCTTCGTGCACTACGACGCGACGAGCGCGGCTCGGTCGCGGCCGAGCTTGTCGTCGCGACCCCGTTGTTGCTGCTCCTCATCATGGGCGTCGTCCAGTTCGCGCTCTTCGAGCACGCGACCGAGATCGCCGACGCGGTCGCGCAGCAGGGCCTCGCGGTCGGTCGGCTCCAGGGCGAGACCGCAGCCGGCGGCATTGCCGAGGCCCATTCGGTGCTCGCCCAGCTCGGTGGATCGCTCCTCACGAACGCGAACGTACAGGCGACGCGCACCAACGCGACGACCACAGTTACCGTGACCGGGAGGGTCGAGAGCGTCGTCGGAATCTGGAGCTTGCCCGTCCGTGGCGTCGCCAGCGGCCCGACCGAGACGTACACGGTTCCGGGGCCGGCGCCGTGAGCCCGGTGCGCACTGCGACCCGGCTGCGTTCAGCCGAGCAACGCAGGCGGCTTCGCCGTGACGAGTCCGGCAGCGTCACCGCCGAGCTGGTGCTCGTGACGCCGCTGTTGATTCTGCTCCTGCTCTTCGTCGTCGCGCTCGGACGGCTTGCGAGCGCACGGATCGACGTGAACGGTGCCGCGTCCGAGGCCGCGCGGGCCGCGTCGATCGCACGCGACCCGGCAACCGCGACCTCAATGGCGCGACAGACCGCGTCCGCAGCGCTCTCGGGCGACGGCGTCACCTGCGCCGCGCTCAACGTCACCACCGACACCGCCGCGTTCGCGCCGGACGGCGAGGTCGCGGTGACGGTCACCTGCACGGTCGACCTCGCTGACCTCGCGGGGCTGCGACTGCCCGCCTCGACCGCGATCTCGAGCCGCGCGGTCTCTGTCATTGACACCTACCGAGCGACGTCATGAGGGCACGCTTTCGCCAGCTCCGTGATGACGGTCGAAGTGAGGACGGCATGGTGACCGCGTTCGTCGTCGTGATGACGCTCGCGCTCATCATCATGGCGGGACTTGTCCTCGACGGCGGCCTCGCGCTTGCCGCGAAGGTGCAGGCGATCGATGACGCGCAGGCCGCGGCGCGCGCCGGCGCCCAGGCGATCGACCTTGCGACCTACCGGGCAACCGGACAGGTCACCCTCGATCCCGCCGAGGCGACGGCCGATGCCGAGCACGCGCTCGCGGTCGCTGGCCATACCGGGACCGTCGCGGTGAACGGCGACGAGGTCACCGTCACGGTGACCATCACCCAGCCGACACAGATTCTCGACCTCGTCGGCGTGCAGCACGTCACTGTGTCGGGTGCCGGGAGCGCGACGGCCGAGCAGGCGGCGCCATGACGCGTCTCGCCAAGATCGCGAAGGGACTCGGCGCGCTTGCCCTTCTCGCCGCGCTCGTCGGCGGTATCCCGTTCGCTCTCTGGCACTTCGTCGGCTGGCCGCTCCCGCATTGGCTCCCGTCGTGGTCCGGCCTCGGCCACGATCTCAACGAGCGGGGCATCCCCGACCGCACGCTCATCGACGCGCTCGCCGTCGCGGTCTGGCTCACCTGGGCGGTGCTCGTCGCGTCGCTCGTCGCCGAGGTACCCGCGGCCATCCGGGGCCAGCGCGCGCGGCGACTGCCGCTGGCGGGTGTGTTCCAGCCGCTCACCGCTCATCTCGTCGCCGTGCTCGTCGTCGCGATGCTCGCCGTGTCACCGCGGCCGACGCACGCGAGCGGTGCATCGTTCGACACTCGCCCCGTCGCGGCCGTCGTGCTCACCGATGCCACCGCACTGGCTCCGACCGCGCCGTTCCGAGCAGGGGTGAGCGCGGCATCGGGGGACGGAGCACGGGCCGTCGCCGACGAGCACGAGCCCGGTGCCCGAGGCGCGTCCGCACCAGTGCCCGCGGCACACGGCGTCGAGCGGACCTACGTCGTACGCCGGGGCGACACCCTTTGGGGCATCGCACAACGCGAGCTCGGCGACCCGTTGCGCTGGTCCGACATCTACCGGCTGAACGCCGGCCGCCCGCAACCCGGCGGTCGCGTTCTTAGCGACCCGCACTGGATCGACCCGGGCTGGACCCTCCTCCTGCCACCGTCGCCGGGAGCGGTGCCAGTGGGTGCCGCTCCTTCGTCAGTCGCGTCCGGACCTGCGCCGACCACGGCAACTGGACCACCGGTCACGACCGAGCCGAGGACAAGCGAGTCAACACCGACAGCACCGCCGCCAACTTTGGCTCCGCCGTCGCCGCCGGCACGGCCTGCGCCCACTCGCGGCACCTCGGCGCCCGCCGTTCATCACGAGGAGGGTCGAGGCAGCGCACCGGCCGCTCCCGTCCGCCTGCCCTCGGGCTCGATCGTCGGCGGTTCGTTCGCGCTCGGCGTCCTCGGAGCGCTCGCGCTCGGCCGTCGACGTCGTCGCCACGCCTACCGGTACCGGCCGCCGTGGCCGGGACGACGCCTCGATGCCGAGCCGCTCGGCCCGACGCTCCACGCGCTCGCCGACGCGCTCGCCGCGCCGAGTGACGATCCCGACGCTGAACCGATTGTCGTTAGTGCGGCACCGGCCGACGCGGAGCTGGACCATCGCGAGAGCCCCGATCTCGTCGAGGTCGGGAGCGATGAGCGCGGGGTGCAATTAGTGCTGTTGACCGACCTCGCCGGCATCTGTTTCGTCGGCAACGACGCCGATTCGGTCGTCCGCTCTCTCGTCTGCTCGTTGCTCACCCGATCGGGTCCGATCGCCGCCGAGGTGCTCGCGACCGTAGCGGCCTTCGAGCGTCTCTTCCCGGGCATGGCCGAACGAGCGGCGCAGGGCGAGGTTCCGGGTGTCCGAATCGTCCAGAGTGACGAGGCGATCCGCGCGCTCCTCGAGGCAGAGGTCGACTCGCGCACGTGCCAGTTCGCGCTCGACGGCGTCGCCGACGTCCTCGCGTACCGACAGACCTATCCCTGGGATCCGACGCCGACGGTGATCGCGCTCGTCGATCAGGTGGGCGAGTCGGAGGCCGAACGGTGGCAGGCAGTCTTCGACAACGGCGCCCGCCTCGGCCTCGGGGCGATCGTTCTCAAGCCGACCGAGAATGGCGAGCGCCGGGTCGAACTGGACCCTGACGGCACCGCGACCGTGGCCAGCGACGTCGCGTGGTCGAGGCTCGTGGACGGCGTGCGCTGCTTCGCGCTCCAGCCGAACGAGGCGGCCGAGATCTTTTCCACGCTCGCGGTGGCCGACGAGCGACCCACGAGCGGGGAGCCGGCGACCGATCGCGTGCCCCGACTCGTGGAGGACGGCGCGATCGACGAGGTGGCCGAGAGTGAGCCGCCGGGCGAACCCTGGCCCGAAGTTCCCGAGGTTGAGGCACAGAGCCCCGATGTCGCCGCGCCGATCACGGTTCGGGTCTTCGGGCCGTACGAGATCGCGGTGAACGGGCGCGTGATCGACAAGGGCCTGCGGAGTGTCGCCCGGGAGCTGCTTGCCTGGTACCTGCTCCGCCCGGAGGGCGCGTCGCGCGGCGCGGTTGTCGAGGCGTGCTGGCCGGACACCGAGCCTGCGGCAGTGAGCAACACCTTCTGGCGACCGGTTGGCGACCTGCGACGTCTCGTCGGCGCGGTGGCGGACCCGCCGACGAAGCTCCTTGACGCCTCCGGAGGCGACGTCTATCGCCTCGATACTGCCGCGATTGACTGTGATCTCTGGCGCTTCCAGGTCGCGCTCGCCGCTGCGGTGCGAGCAGAGAACCACGAAGATGCACGCCGGGCACTGCGGGAGGTGATCGATTGCTACCGCGGCGAGTTCCTCGAGGGGGCCGACTACTTCTGGGTGGAGCCTGTTCGCGAGGACCTCCATCGACGGGCGCTCGACGCGCATCTCCACCTCGCCGAACTCGAAGAGGCACTCGGCAACCCCGATGGGGCTGAGGCCGCGCTCGACGCGGCGACAGAGTTCGATCGCTACGCCGAGGAACCGTACCGACGGCTGATGACGCTCCAGGCTGAGCGCGGGCGACTCGACGCGGTGGCGATGACGTGGCGGCTGCTCGAACGCCGACTCGCGGAGATCGACGTCGATCCTGAACCGGCGACAGCTCGCCTGTATCGCAGCCTCATCGCCGGGCGCGAGTCGGTGGCCGATGAGCGGCTTCGGACGACCTCGTGATTGCCGGGCGTGTCTCGACGCTGGCGAGCCCAGCCTGCCGGTTCGTCGCGCTCGGCATCGCCACCGGTGTCGGGGCGGCCATGGTGTGGCGGTTCGGCTGGTCACCCTTGCTGCCGGCATACCTCGCCCTCGCCGCACTGTCGGGGATCGTCGTCGTCACCGACGCCACCGAGCATCGGATCCCGACCAAGGTCGTACTCCCGGCGTACCCAATCGGCGTGGCACTGCTCGCACTCGCGTGCGCGATCGACGGCTCGTGGTTGAGTCTTGCTCGCGCCGCCTTTGCGGGCGGAGCGGTCGCGCTGTGCTATCTCGCTCTCGCACTCGCTTTCCCCGGCAGCGTCGGCCTTGGCGATGTTCGCCTCGGCGGTCTCCTCGGTGGATATCTCGGCTTTCTCGGCTGGATGATCGTGACGAGTGGCGTACTGTTCGGCTGGCTGCTCGGGGCCTGCTTCGTGCTCATCTGCTACCGAGTCCCGCGCCGCCAGATCCGACTGCCGCTCGGGCCGTTCCTACTCGCTGGTGCGTTCGTTGCGATTGTCGCGAGCAGGTGAGCTGGTATGGCTCGGTCGGTCCTCGTTCGGCGACTTCCCTGAAACGTGTTCACTTCACGCGAATTCCAACCTGGCGGCGGCGAGATGCCATCGCCATTCGAAGTGCCTGTTCGGCGACACGCCCCGCGGGCAGCTTGTCGAGCGTTCCACTCTTCATCCGCGTGCGGACTTTCCGAAGCAGGAGAGGTTCAGTTGCCGTAGCCAATGCCACCTTGTTTACCGTCACACGCCACGGCGCGGTGACAACCGCGACGTTTGGCCTTTTGGCCTTGCGTTGCTTCTTCACTTGAGCCATGACCTGCGCACGCGTCACGCTCGTTGGCAGCGGCGTCACCTTCATGATCGCCGTAGTGAGTTCGCCATCGGTGAAGTTCGCGAACTCCCAAGGACCGTGTTCCCATGTCGTGACCGTGACCAGCCCGTCGAGGGCTGAGCGAGCCGCTGGAGTTTGGTATTTGGACGGGAGTGCGTCGAAGAGCTTCTGCACAAGGTTCGTGCGCTCGGCCTCTTGCTCCGTCGGTGTCTTGTATGCGTGCTCCGGGTCGACCGCCACGAGCAAGCTCGTCGGTGGTCGACCCAATAGCGCGACGTCACCGATATCTCGATCGAAGCGAAGCGCGATCGCGTGGCGTACGAGAAGGTCGAACTTCTGATCGATACCGCCCATGAAGACTGGTTCGACGGCTGTCGGAGGCACTGGCCCCTCATTGACCGTCTCGAGCACGCTCGGCATGAGCATCATTTCGGTTTTGCCCTCGAGGGCGAGGATCACCGATGGGTAAGGCGACAGCCCTCGCGCGGTCAGCGCTTGGTCGAGGCCCTTCGAGTTCTTCGGAATGCGTTCGTCGAGCACCGCTGGTGCCATCCGGCCCTCGCGCGGAGGTGGCGTGGCGAGTTCGGCGCGCCCAACGTCCTCGAGTGCGCGCAGCAGAACCTCCGCGGCAACGCGCAGGTCCATCGCGAGGCGCGCGTCACCCTTCAGCTCCTTCCAGACATCGGATTGGGCATATCGGACGACGTCGTAGAGCGGACCGAGCGGGTCGATCGTGTGAGCATTCCAGAGCAGACGGTCGGCGGCCTCGGCGATCTCCTCCGGTGAGGCCTCGAGTGCTTCGAAC
>Ga0209415_10017602_pt1 | contig 11357 bp, 7 predicted proteins | sample PeaSoiSIISIP2007_FD_187696 | JGI IMG/M metagenome (GOLD analysis project Ga0209415, IMG submission 187696) | Peat soil microbial communities from Weissenstadt, Germany - SII-SIP-2007 (SPAdes) (version 2) | ecosystem: Environmental > Terrestrial > Soil > Wetlands > Peat | place: Germany...
AAGCGCGATCACCGTAGGGTCGTCACGCATGGCCAGCCCCGGCTGGCTCTCCTTCTGCCATCATCAGCGCCTCGTAATGGCGGTTAACCTCTTTCTAACCCGGAGGGGCCGCCGCGTTACCTGATACACCGGAAACCATCTCCAGCAGGATGCCGGTCGCGTCCAGATGGCGGGGGACAGGGCCGATGACCCGGGCCGGCCGGAACTGCGGTCCGCCCGGCCAGCCGTGCCCGCCGCCCTCGATCCGGTACAGCACCACCGGCGGACACCCGGGAGCGTACCAGGCCAGCCGGGTCACCGGCGGATCCCCGTCCGCGCCCGGCAGCCGCGAAACAGCCGGCCCGCCGCTGATCCCGTTGCCCGCGGCCCAGTCCCGGGCCACCGTCTCGACCGGGGCCACCCGCCGCTCGGACGGCAGGTCCCCGTGCCGGGCGGACCGCCGCCGCAGGATCCACCCCGCCATCCCCGGCGCCCGCATCGGCCCGCCCTCGTACCGCGCCATCGGGTCCGCCGTCCCGGCCATGATCGTCACCGCGGTTCGCTGCCGCGGCACCGGTTCGGCCTCCCGGCTGAACTCCCGGTACGTCCCCGCCACCAGGAACAACCCGGCCAGCGGCAGCAGCTGGTGCCGCGCCACGTGCTCGGCGAACCCGGCGCCGTTGGAGAGGCCCGCCAGGAACACGGACGTCCCGGACAGGCAGCGGACCACCGCCACCAGGAACGCGGCGTCATCGAGGCCGGGCTCGCCGGCCGGCGGCCGCGCGATGTGCCACACCCCGTCCCACCCGTCGGGGAACACCACGGTCACCCCGGCCGTCGGCCCCCGGGTCGCCAGCCCGGTGAAGGTCGTCGCCACGTCCCTGCCGCTCGTCCCCGACCCGTGCAGCACCACCAGCAGCGTCCCGGGCCGCCCGCCCGGCCCCCGCGCCAGCCAGTACCCCCGCCGCACCCCGGCCACATCCAGCGTCCCGTACTCCAGGCCCCTGGCTTCCCCGCACCTCACCACGGCATTATGACCCACGTGACCGAACGCGACTGGTTCACCTGGCACGACGCCTACGACCATCCCGGCACCGCGCTGGCCCGGCGGCTGGCCGCCATCCAGGAGCAGATCCGCGCCGCGCTCGACGCGGCCAGGCCGGGCCCGCTGCGCGCCATCAGCCTGTGCGCGGGCCAGGGCCGCGACCTGATCGGCGTCCTGGCCGGCCATCCCCGCCGGCCCGACGTGCGGGCCCGCCTGGTCGAACTCGACCCGCGCAACGCCGAGGCGGCCCGGCAGGCGGCGCAGGCGGCCGGCCTGTCCCAGGTCGAGGTGGTGACCGGCGACGCGGCGCTGACCGACGCCTACGCCGGGATGACGCCCGCCGACCTGGTCCTGGCCTGCGGCGTGTTCGGCAACGTGGCCGACGCGGACGTGGAGCGTACGGTCGGCTACTGCACGCAGCTGTGCGCCCGGGGCGGCACGGTAGTGTGGACCCGCGGCCGCTGGCCTCCGGACCTGCTGCCGCGGATCTGCCGCTGGTTCGCCGGCCGCGGCTTCGACGAGCTGTGGGTGTCCGACCCGGCCGAGGGCTGGGGCGCCGCCGCCCACCGCTTCACCGGCACTCCGGACCCGCTGGAAGCGGGGGCCCGCATGTTCACCTTCCGCGGCCACCACCCCCGTACCGGTCCTCCCCGGCATCTGCCCTGAAAAGCCCTTTTTCCCGAACGGGCCGCCGTGCCCGCCCCCGCCACTCGTTCCCCGCTTACCACTGGTCACGCCATCGCGGCGGTATTAGGTGACGGCCGGGCTGGCAAAACCGCGAGCGGGTCCCCTGCTCGGCACTGGCCTGGTTGTTACCCGTTGATGTAGCTGCCCGGGGCGGGCTCGATCGGAGGGTAGCGTCCGCTGCCGAGCGATTGGGGCGCCGCGACCTGGTCGCCGGAGCGTTCCGCCAGCCAGCCTGCATAGTGCTCCCACCAGGAGCCCTCATGCCGCTCCGCGCCCGCCCGCCACTGCTCAGCCGTGGGCGGCGTCTCCGGGTTGACGAAGTACCCGAGCCCCCGGTGCTTCGGGTCGGCCACCACGGTCTGGATGTGGCCGCTCGAGCACAGGACGAACTGCGCAGGACCGGAGACCATCTGGGTGGTCCGGTAGGCGGTATTCCACGGCGTGATGTGGTCGGTGAACCCGGCGACCACGTACGTGTCGCAGGTAATGCGGGACATGTCGATCGGCGTGCCCAGGACCGTCATGCCGCCTGGGTGCACCATCTGGTTGCCCGCCACCATGTCGAGCAGCTGGTGGTGGAAGGCGGACGTCAGCCGGGTCGTGTCCGCGTTCCAGGCCAGGATGTCGAAGGCCGGAGGGTCCTGGCCGAGCAGGTAGTTGTTCACCCAGTAGTTCCACACCAGGTCGTTCGGGCGCAGCCAGGAGAACATCGACGCCATCTGCCAGCCGTCGATCACCCCCCTGGGCTCCGACACCTTCCTGGCCAGCGCGATCGTTTGCGGCGTCGCGAACAGGAACATCCGCCCCTCGGACTCGGTGTCCAGGAGGGTGACCATGAACGTCGCGGAATGGATCCGGTCGTCGTCGTGGGCGCTGAGGTGCGCCTGCGCGAGGGCGGCGGTCATCCCGCCCAGGCAGGCGCCGATGATGTTTACGTCCGGCGAACCCGAGATCTCACGGGCCACGTCGACCGCCTCGATCGTCGCCTGCACGTACGTGTCGAAATCCCAGTGGCGCTGCGCCCCCGTCGGGTTGCGCCAGCTCATCCCGAACACCGGGATGCCGTGCTGGAGCAGGTACTCGTACATGCTGCGGCCAGGCGACATGTCCAGGGCGTAGTACTTGTTCACCTGCGGCGGCACCACGATCAGCGGGCGCTGGTAGACGGTCTCGCTCTGCGGCGTGTACTGGATCAGCTCGAAAACCTCGGTCCGGTGAACGACCGCGCCGGGCGAGACCGCGATGTTCTCGCCCTTCTTGAACGGCCTGGGGTCGACCATCGACGGCATGCCGTGGTTGTGCAGCATGTCGCCGGCCCAGTGGGCGACCCCCTTGCGGATGCTGCCGCCGCCGGTGTCGAAAAAGCGCTTCAGGGCCGTGGGATTGGTCCAGAAGAAGTTGGTCGGCGCCATGGCCTCCCGGAACAAGCTGGCTGCGAAGCGCATCCGCTCGGCCTCCACGCCCTCCAGGCCGAGATGGTCGATGAAGACGTCGAGCTCTGACCCGAGGGCGAGATACGCCTGCATCGCCGTCCGGAACAGGGGGTTATCTTGCCAGGCCGGATCGGCGAAGCGCTTGTCCCCCTTCTGCGGCGCTACCTCCGATTTGCCCAGCCCGATCTGCAGAAACTGCAGGCCAACCTGGGGCCCGCTCCGCAGCAAAGCCCGCGGCTGCCGCACGGCGGCCCGGCCGAGAGACCGCAGGGCACCCGCGACCGGGCCGAGGCCGGAACCGGCGAGCAGGCCAGACCCGAGGACCGCCTCTATGCCCTCCGCGCCGCCCGCGAGCTGCGCCGTAGTTTCGGCCAGGTTCTCGCGCGGCTCCGCCGCCTGCGCGCGGCGCGGCTGCTCCTCCGCCGCCTGCGCCTCCGCCGCCTGCGCCTCCGCCGCCTTCGGTCGGCGTCCCCTGGCGGCTGGTTTTGCTTGTTCCCGGCCGTTGGGTCCGGTTTCGGTCAACGGCGCCTCGCCGCGCGGGGTCGTCATGATGGTTTCTCCACGGTCGTCGCCATGCCCTCTCCACCTCCGTGGGGGAGGCCGCCGCGGGCAGCTCATCGCTGACCGCGACACCCAGGCTGCCTTCGGCGTAGCGGGCGCGCAAGGGCCACTGGTCCTATATTCCGCGAGGTGCCCTGCGCTCCATGCGGGGAAGCCTCACGAGGATGGGTATGAAGGAGCGAGAAGTCCGGTAAGCACCTATCGAACAAGGGAAGACCGTGAGCGCGGATCAGGCAGAACATGGATCGCAGGTCGGCGAGCGCGAGGCGCGCCAGGTGGCGGAGGAAGCCCGGGAGTCGAGGTGGGAGCTGCCCAGCTTCGGCAGGCAGTTGTTCCTGGGAGAGTTCCGGCTGGACCTGATCCATCCGCATCCGCGCCCCGATGAGGAGTCCCGCCGCCGCGGCGAGGAGTTCTGCGCCCGGCTGCGGGAATTCTGCCAGGCCTCGGTGGACGGGGCGCTGATCGAGCGGGAGGACCGGATACCCGATGAGGTGGTCAGGGGCCTGGCCGCCCTGGGGGCGTTCGGGATGAAGATCGCGCCGGAGTACGGAGGGCTGGGGCTCAGCTACCTGTATTACATCCGGGCGCTGGTTATCGTCGGGTCCGTCTCGCCGGCGCTGTCGGCGCTGTTGTCGGCGCACCAGTCGATCGGCGTGCCGCAGCCGGTGACGATGTTCGGGTCCGAGGAGCAGAAGCGGCATTACCTTCCGCGATGCGCGCGGGGCGAGATCAGCGCGTTCTTGCTCACCGAGCCCGATGTCGGCTCCGACCCGGCCAGGCTGACCACGACCGCGACGCCGTCGGCTGACGGGTCGGAGTACGTGCTGAACGGGGTCAAGCTCTGGACGACCAACGGGGTGGTCGCTGACCTGCTCGTGGTGATGGCCCGGGTGCCGCCAGGTGACGGGCACCGCGGCGGGATCACGGCGTTCGTGGTGGAGGGCACCGCGGCCGGGATTACCGTCGAGCGGCGCAATGCGTTCATGGGCCTGCGCGGCCTGGAGAACGGGGTGACCAGGTTCTACGAGGTCCGGGTTCCGGCCTCCGCCCGCATCGGTGCGGAGGGCCAGGGCCTGAAGATCGCGCTGACGACGCTGAACACCGGCAGGCTGTCGCTGCCGGCCAGCTGCACCGCGACCGGGAAGCTGGCGCTGAAGATCGCCAGGGAGTGGTCGCGGGAACGGGTGCAGTGGGGACGGCCGGTCGGCGAGCACGAGGCGGTGGCCAAGAAGATCTCGTTCATCGCCGCGACCACCTACGCGCTGGAGGCGGTGGCCGAGCTGTCCAGCCAGCTGGCGGACGACAAGCGTAACGACATCCGCATCGAGGCGGCGCTGGCCAAGCTGTACAGCTCGGAAATGGCCAGCAAGATCGCCGATGAGCTGGTGCAGATCCGTGGGGGCCGCGGCTATGAGACCGCCGCGTCGCTGGCTGCGCGCGGGGAACGTGGCGTGCCTGCCGAGCAGCTGCTGCGGGACATGCGCATCAACCGCATCTTCGAGGGATCCTCGGAGATCATGCGGCTGTTCATCGCGCGTGAGGCGGTGGACGCGCACCTGACCGCGGCCGGCGAGCTGATCGACGCCCAGCTGCCGCCGGGCCGCCGGGCCCGTGCGGCGGCGCGGGCGGGCGGGTTCTACGCCAGGTGGCTGCCCACGCTGGTGACCGGCGAGGGGCAGCGGCCGGGGGCCTACAGCGAGTTCGGCCCGCTGGCGGCGCACCTGCGCTATGTGGAACGAGCGAGCCGGAAGCTGGCCCGGGTCACCTTCTACGGGATGGCCCGATGGCAAGGGCGACTGGAGCGGAAGCAGGGCTTCCTCGGCCGGATCGTGGACATAGGGGCGGAGCTGTTCGCCATGAGCGCCGTGTGCGTCCGGGCGCAACGGGATGCGACCGATGCCAGCGGGACCGAGCGGGGCACGGTGGCGCCTGAGCTGGCCGGCTTGTTCTGCTCCCAGGCGCGGCTGCGGGCCGAAGAACTGTTCGGCCAGCTGTGGAGCAACACCGACGCCGCCGACTCGGCGCTGGCCCGGCGCGTGCTGGCCGGACGCTATTCATGGCTGGAGGACGGCATCATCGACCCGTCGACCCCCGGACCCTGGATCGCCCTCGCCGAGCCAGGGCCCTCCCAGGCGGAAGACGTCCACCGTCACATCGGGTGAAGTCGCGAACGGCCCGTAGGCGTTACCCCGTTCGGCGCGGAACCGGGTTAGCTCGGCTCAGAACTGGGACTCGAGGTTCTCGATCTCCTTGGCGCGCTCGCGCAGCTCGGCGTAGGCGGGCCGCTCGCGGATACGGGCCAGGGCCCAGCGGACGGCCTGCGCCCGGTTGGCCGCGAACCCGGCGGTGATCAGCGTGTCCAGGGTCTCCAGGTCGGCCGGCCCGAGCCGGGCCATCACCGGGGTCAGGTCACCCGGCGGCTCGTCCGGCGTGGGCATCCGCAGCATGAACTTGCCGCCTTCGCCCTGGCTGGTGACGAGCTTGAACCGGTTGGCCTGCGGCCACCGCTGCGAGATGTCCCGCTGGAGCTGCTGGATCGCGTCCCGGTGGGCCCGGTGGAACGCGCCCAGGGGCTCCTCGCCGCCTTCCGGCCCGGCCGCGGATCCGATCGTCACCTGGACCACGACCTGACCCGGCTCGACCGCCGGGTCGTCGCCGTACTGCAGCACCGCCACGCTGTCCACCGCGTCCTCCGGGAAGTGGCCCCTGACCTCCTGCTCGATGAGGCCGGTGGTCGCACTATCCAAGCGCTCCATCAACACCCTCCTTGAGATTCGCTAGAAATCAGGGTAACTCAAGAATCTACAGCAGCAGGTAACGATACCCCATTTGACATGCGTGAACTTATGTTCGATCATTGACGGGATGGGGAGCACGCCTGCGGAAATCAGGCGGATATCATCCGCGCGGCCTCGGCTATCCATGGCGGCCGGGCCAGCGGGACACGGGCGGCGGCCCCAGGTTTCCGAGGCTCCCGGCACTACGAGCGCCGGGACGCTGCCGGTGCTCCCCGCGCTTCCCGTGCTCCCCGCGCTTCCCGCGCTGCCGGTGCTCCCCGCGCTGCGGGAACTGCTGCCCGGAGGCGGGCTGGCCCGGGGGGCGGTGGTGACGGTAGCGGAGTTCGGCCTGCTGGCCCTGGCGCTCGCGGCCGGTGCCTCGGCGGACGGGGCCTGGTGCGGGATCGCCGGGGTGCCCGAGGCGGGTGTGCTGGCCGCGGTGGGTCTGGGCCTGGACGCGGAGCGGACCCTGCTGGTCCCGGATCCGGGGCCCACCTGGGCCCAGGTGGCGGCGTCGCTGCTCGACGGGTGCGAGCTCGTCCTGCTGCGGCCGCCCGCGCGGGCCCCGGCGCAGGTGCGGCAGCGCCTGGAGGCGACGCTGCGGCGCGGGCGGGGCGTGCTGCTGGTCGCCGGCGATTGGGCGGGGGCGCAGGTCCGCCTCCGGGTCCTCACCCGGGGGTGGACCGGGCTGGGCGACGGGCACGGCCGGCTCCGGGCTTGCTGCGCGCAGGTGATGGCCGACGGCCGTGGGGAGGCGGCCGTGCCGCGTACCCGCTGGCTCTGGCTGCCCGCCGAAGACGGCCGCGTCACGGCGGCCGAGCCCATGGCCGGGGGGTACGGGGGGCGGGCCGCCCCCCGTGGCGGGGGGGTCTGGGGGGGTCGTCCCCCCGAGGAGGCGCTGCAGGTAGTAAGCGGATGAGCGTGCCCGAGCACCGGGTCATGGTCCTGTGCTGCCCCGGGCTGACCGCGTCCGGCCGTGAAGCGGCCCGGCTGTTCGAGCAGGTGCTCACGGCCGTGACCACGTTCAGCCCGCGAGTCGAGGCGGTGGAGCCGGGGGTGTGCGCGTTCGGGGCCCGCGGCCCGGCCCGCTACTTCGGCGGCGAGGCGGAACTGGCCGGCCGGATCATCGCCGCGGTCGCCGAACTCGGCGTGCCAGCCCGGGTCGGCGTCGCCGACGGGCTGTTCGCCGCGCACCTGGCCGCCCACGCCGCCCTCACCGCTCCCGCCGCCGCTCCCGCCCCCGCCGCCGCCCCCGCCGCCCCCGCCGCGGGCCCCGCGGCCCGCCCGGTCCTGGTCGTCCCACCGGGGCGGACGGCGGAGTTCCTGGCCCGGCAGCCGGTGAGCGTCCTGGCGGACCAGGACCTGGCCAGCCAGGATCTGGCCGGGTTGCTGAACCGGCTCGGCCTGCGCACGCTGGGGGATCTGGCCGCGCTGCCGGCCGGCGATGTGGCCAGCAGGTTCGGCGCCGCGGGGGAGACCGCGCACCGGCTGGCCAGCGGCCTGGGCTCCCGGCCGCTGGCGGTGCGCCCGCCGGCCGAGGACCTGTCCGTGACCCGGGAGTTCGACCCGCCGGAACCGCTGGCCGAGCCGGTGGTGTTCGCGGCCAAGGCCCTCGCCGAACGGATGCACGAGGGCCTCGCGGCCCGGGGGCTGACCTGCGTCCGGGTCCAGGTCCGGGCCATCTCGGCCGACGGGCGGGAGAGCCGCAGGCTCTGGCGTCACGACGGGCTGCTGTCCGCGGCCGCCCTGGCCGACCGGGTCCGCTGGCAGCTGGACGGCTGGCGGGTGTCCGACTCCGGCTCCGAGGGCATCGCGGTGCTGCGGCTGGTGCCGGACCAGGTGGTCCGCGCCACCGGGCACCAGCTCGCGCTGTGGGGGGAGACCGTGGTCAGCGACCGGGTGGCGCGAGCCGCCCTGCGGGTGCAGGCCATGCTCGGGCACGAGGCGGTGCTGCGCCCCGTCCTGGGCGGCGGCCGGGACTCCTCCGAGCGGGTGAACCACGTTCCGTTCGGTGAAAAAAGGGAGCCCCGCCTGCCGGCGAGCCCGCCCTGGCCCGGGCGGATCATGGGTGCGGCGCCGGGCGTGGTTTACCCCTTCGCCCGGGAGGCGGACGTGACCGACGAGGCCGGGGCCGCGGTCACGGTCACCGGGCGCTGCGTCATCTCGGCCGCGCCGGCCTGGCTGGCGGCCGATGGCGAGCCGCCGCTGCGGATCACCGCCTGGGCCGGGCCGTGGCCGCTGTCCGAGCGCTGGTGGGACCCGGCCGCCGCGCGCCGCCGGGCCCGGTTCCAGCTGCTGACCGGCGACGGGCGGGCCTGGCTGGCCGCGGTGCAGGACGGCCGCTGGCTGATCGAGGCGGGGTACTGGTTATGGGCTGGAACAACCCGCCGGTTCCCTGGCGCGAGCTGCGGCGGCGGATGGCCTGGCGCGCCGAGGGCGAAGCGCCCGAAGAGCACGCCGCGGACCAGCCGCGCCCGCCGAAACCAGCGGAGCAGCCCGGGGCCGCCACTGGATGGGCCGAGCTGCACTGCCACTCCTCGTTCAGCTTCCTCGACGGGGCGGCCACCCCCGGCGAGCTCGTCGCCGAGGCCGCCCGGCTCGGCCTGGAGACCCTCGCGATCACCGACCACGACGGGATGTACGGGGTCCCGCAGTTCGCGCAGGCCGCGGCCAGGCTCCGTGACGAGGGGACCCGCCTGCGCACGGTGTTCGGCGCCGAGCTCAGCCTCGGCCTGCAGAACGCGCAAACCGGCGTGCCCGACCCGGAAGGCCGCCACCTGCTGGTCCTGGCCCGTGACGCCGAAGGCTACCGAAGGCTGTGCGCGGTGATCAGCGCCGCCCAGCTGGCGGGCGCCCAGAAGGGGCGCCCGGTCTACGACACCGGCGCGCTGGCCGGCGCGCACGGGGGCCACTGGGTGGTGCTGACCGGGTGCCGCAAGGGGCCGGTGCCCGCGGCGCTGGCCGCCGGCGGGCCGGACCCGGAGGGCGCGGCCTGGCGGGAGCTGGGGCGGCTGACCGAGATGTTCGGCCACGAGAACGTGATGGTCGAGCTGAACTGCCACCACGACCCCGGCGACGACGAGCGCAACGACCTGCTGGCCGCTCTGGCGGCCCTGGCCGACGTGGGTGTGGTGGCCACCGGCAACGTGCACTTCGCGGTGCCCGCGCAGGCCCGGCTGGCCCAGGCGCTGGCCGCCATCCGGGCCCGGCGCCCCCTGATGGACCAAGACGGCTGGCTGGCCGCGGCGGGCACGGCCTACCTGCGGTCGGGGCGGGAGATGGCCGCGCTGCTGCGGCGCTACCCGGGCGTGCTGGAGCGGACCGTGGCGCTGGGCCGCGAGTGCGCGTTCGACTTCCGCGTGATCGCGCCGAACCTGCCCGAGGGTCCCGTGCCGCCCGGTCACACCGAGGCATCCTGGCTGCGCGAGCTGGTCGCGCGGAAGGCCCCGGCGCGGTACGGGCCGCCCGGCGACGCGCGGGTGCCCGGCGCGTACGCGCAGATCGCCAGGGAACTCGACGTGATCGAGCGGCTGAACTTCCCCGGTTACTTCCTGATCGTGCACGACATCGTCGAGTTCTGCGAGCGCGAGAACATCCTGTGCCAGGGCCGGGGCTCGGCGGCCAACTCGGCGGTCTGCTACGCGATCGGCATCACCAACGTCGACCCGGTCTCGCACCACCTGCTGTTCGAGCGGTTCCTGTCCGAGGGCCGGGACGGGCCGCCGGACATCGACCTGGACATCGAGCACCGCCGCCGGGAGGAGGTCATCCAGTACGTCTACCGCACCTACGGCCGGGACCGGGCCGCGCAGGTCGCCAACGTGATCACCTACCGGCCGCGGCTGGCGCTGCGGGACGCGGGCCGCGCGCTCGGCTACCCGCCCGGGCAGTCCGACGTCTGGGTCCGCCAGATCGGGCCGGGACCGGCCGCGGACGGCGAGGCGCTGCCCGCCGACGACGTACCGGCCGCGGTGGCGGAGCTGGCCAGGCACATGCAGCGGCTGCCGCGCCACCTCGGCATCCACTCCGGCGGCATGGTGATCTGCGACCGTCCGGTGGGGGAGGTGTGCCCGGTGGAATGGGCCCGGATGCCGGGCCGCACCGTGCTGCAGTGGGACAAGGACGACTGCGCCTACGCGGGCCTGGTCAAGTTCGACCTGCTCGGCCTGGGCATGCTGGCCGCCCTGCACGACTGCCTCGACCTGGTGGCCAAACACCACGGCGAGCACTGGACGATGTCCTCGATCCCGCAGGAGGACCCGGTTGTCTACCAGATGCTGGCCGAGGCCGACACGGTAGGTGTGTTCCAGGTCGAGTCGCGGGCCCAGATGGCCACCTTGCCCCGGCTGCGGCCGAGGCAGTTCTACGACCTGGTCGTCGAGGTCGCGCTGATCCGGCCGGGCCCGATCCAGGGCGGCTCGGTCCATCCCTACCTGCGGCGGCGCGACGGGCTCGAGGACGCCGCGATGCCGCACTCCTCGATGCGCCCCGCGCTCGGCAAGACGCTGGGCGTGCCGCTGTTCCAGGAGCAGATGATGCAGCTCGCCATCGACTGCGCGGGCTTCACCCCCGCCGAAGCCGACCGGCTGCGCCAGGCCATGAGCGCCAAGCGTGCCCCCGAGCGGATCACCGAACTCCGCCAGCGGCTGCTCGACGGGATGGCCGAGCGCGGCATCGCCCCCGAGGTGGCCCTCGACATCTACGCCAAGATCCTGGCCTTCTCCAATTACGGGTTCCCCGAGTCGCACGCGATCAGCTTCGCCTACCTGGTCTACGCGAGCGCCTGGCTGAAGCGGTACTACCCGGCCGCGTTCACCGCCGCGCTGCTGCGCAACCAGCCGATGGGGTTCTACGCCCCGCACAGCCTGATCAACG
>Ga0209415_10017603_pt1 | contig 11357 bp, 13 predicted proteins | sample PeaSoiSIISIP2007_FD_187696 | JGI IMG/M metagenome (GOLD analysis project Ga0209415, IMG submission 187696) | Peat soil microbial communities from Weissenstadt, Germany - SII-SIP-2007 (SPAdes) (version 2) | ecosystem: Environmental > Terrestrial > Soil > Wetlands > Peat | place: Germany...
GTTCTCCAGGGTCGCCGGGCCATCGATCGGCAGGCGCACGAGCCGCATCGAGGCGGTCATTCCGGGTGCCTGCTCGTCCTGCACGCCGAGCCGCTTCGCGACCAGCGCCGCCCCCTCGTCGGCCAGCGCCGCGTTGCGCGCCATCAGCGCGGCGCCGCCCAGCCGCTCAAGAAACGACAGCGCCGCCGGCACCGCGAGCTGCGCCGTGGCGTCGCGGGTGCCGGTCCAGTCGAATTCGGCCAGGAAGCCGCTTAAGTAGCCGTGGGAGATCGTGACCGGATGCAGATCCTCCTGTGCCGCCGGCGTCGCCCAGACGAACCCCGCGCCCTTCGGCGCCATCAGCCATTTGTGGCAGTTGCCGACATACCAGTCGGCGCCCGTCGCCGGCAGGTCCACGGCGACGTTGCCCGGTCCGTGCGCGCCGTCCACCAGCACGCGCGCCCCTGCCGCATGTGCCAGTGACGCCAATCGCGCGATCGGCAGTACGAGCGCGGACGAGGACGTGATGTGGTCGAGAATGACGAGCCGGGTGCGTTCAGTGAGCGCGGCGCGGAAGTTCGCGGCCAGCGCCTCGGCGTCAGGATGCGGGAAGGGGAGCGCGACCTCGACGAGGCGCGCGCCGGTGCGCTCCGCGATGTAGGCCGCGGTCTTGATCACCGCCGGGTAGCCGTGATCGAGCACGACGATCTCGTCCCCGCGCTCGAAGCGGATCGATCGCAGCACCGCGTTGCAGCCCTGCGTCGCGTTCTCGACGAAGGCGAGATCGTCCGCCCGGGCGCCCAGCATCCCGGCCAGCCGCCCGGCCGCCGCCCGCAGTAGCGGCGGCAACTCGACGTGCAGGAACCGGAGCGGTTGGGATTCCAGCCGCTCGCGATACGCCGCCTGCACCGCCTGCACCTCACGCGGCGCGGCGCCGTAGGACCCATGGTTGACCGTCAGCCAGTCCGGATCGAGGGAGAATGAACCCCGGATCGCCGCGCCGAGGGACGGTAAGCTCGCCTGCGTTCGATCCACGATTGGTGGTCCGTTCTGAGGGGGTTGGCGCGGGTCCTGCGCGCGGGCAACATCGCGCGCAAAAGGGGAGGTCGTCCATGAACGAAATCGGCGTCGGGGTCATCGGCACAGGTTTCATGGGGAAGTGCCACGCGCTCGCGCTCGGCGCGGTGAAGGCGCGGATGGGCGACGTACCGCGGCCGCTGCTGAAGGTGCTGTGCGACGTTGATGAGCCAACCGTTCGTGCGCGCGCCGACGAGTGGGGTTTCGACCGCGCCAACACGGACTGGCGGTCGGTGATCGCCGATCCGGAGGTGCAGCTTGTCTCGGTAACGACGCCCAACCGTTTGCATCGCGAGATGGCGGTCGCGGCGCTGGAGGCGGGCAAGCATGTCTGGTGCGAAAAGCCGATGGGCCTCACCTTCGCCGACGCCCTCGCGATGACCGAGGCGGCCCGCAAGGCGCCGCATCTGAAGACGCAGGTCGGCTTCAACTACACGCGCAATCCCGCGATCTCGCATGCAAGGCGGCTGATCGCGGCGGGCGTCATCGGGCGGGTTCACCATTTCACCGGCGTCATGGACGAGGACTATATGGCGGATGCGGAAATCCCCTGGTCGTGGCGCTGTCGCAAAGCGGAGGCCGGGACCGGCGTGCTCGGCGACATGCTGGTCCACCTCATCAGCATCGCGCATCTGCTGGCGGGGCGGATCGTCCGCGTCACCAGCGAGATGCAAACGGTTCATGCCAGCCGACCGATGCCGGGCGGCGGCATGGGCGTCGTCGACAACGACGACGCCGTGCAGGCGCTAGTGCGGTTCGAGGGCGGCGCGACTGGGGTGATCGGGTCGAGTCGCGTAGTTTGGGGCCGCAAGGCGAAGCTCGCCTGGGAGGTTCACGGCACCAAGGGCACGATCACCGCCAACCACGAGCACATGAACGACCTCAACCTGTTCGTGGCCGAGGGCGACCCGGCGTCGCGCGGCATCCGCACCATCCTCACCGGCCCGGCGCATCCACCCTATGCGGAATTCTGTCCGGCGCCCGGGCATGGGCTCGGCTTCAACGACCTCAAGGTGATCGAGTGCGCCGAATTCCTGCGCGCGATCGCCGGCGGCCCGCCCGTGGACTACGATTTCGAGGCCGCGCTGGCGATCGAGCGCGTTACCGACGCGATCGACCGCTCGGCGAGCGAGGGCCGTCCGGTGACGGTCTCGCACCCGGTCTGAGTCAGGCCGCCTGCCGGTTGCGCAGCAATTCCACCGCCCGGCGAAGCGCCTCGGCAAGCCGCTCGGCCGGGACGGCGCCGGAGAGCATGAAGTGGCCGTCGATGAAGAAGCTCGGAACGCCGTTCACGCCGGCGAGCCGCGCCGCTTGTTCTTCTGCTAGAACTTCCGCGCGCTGATCGTCGCTCGCCAGCATCGCATCGACCGCCGCGCGGTCGAGACCGGCATCGGCGGCGCATGCGGCGAGCACCGCCGCGTCGCCGATGTCACGGCCCTCGCAAAAATACGCTCTGAACAGGCGATCGACGACCGCGTCCTGCGCCTCGACCGTTTCGGCGAAGCGGATGAGCCGGTGCGCGCCGAGCGTGTTCGGCGTGCGCGTCATCAGATCGTGGCGGAACGCGATGCCCGCCGCCCGCCCGGCCTCGGCAACGCCCGCGTCCAGCTCCGCCGACCGCTCGAGACTGCCGAATTTCGCCAGCCGGTAGCTGCTGCGCTCGACGCCCTCGGGCGGCATGTCGGGGTTGAGCTGAAAGGCGCGCCAATGCACCGAAAACCGCAATCCCTCGGGCGCCAGCAGCGCGCGCGCCCGATCGAGCTGGCGCTTGCCGACATAGCACCACGGGCAGATCGCGTCCGATACGACATCCAGCCGCGCCGCGACGGCTGCTCCGGTGGCCAACACGCCCATGATCCAAGCCTCCCTTCCCGTGCCCTGATTGACCATTGGTTCCGCATCGCCCGGCGTCAACGTCGGCGCGCGTCAACCCTGTCCGGCGCGCCATTGATCGGTCGGTCGATCCATGGTTCTTCCGGGCCATCCGCCGAGCAAGGGAATTCGATCCGTCATGCGCTGCCCGTTCTGCGGCCACGAGGACACGCAGGTGAAGGACAGCCGCCCCACCGAAGACGGGTCGGCGATCCGGCGGCGTCGCTTCTGCGGCAATTGCGGCCAGCGCTTCACGACCATCGAGCGGGTGCAGCTGCGCGAACTCACCGTCATCAAGTCGGACGGGCGCCGCGTGCCGTTCGACCGCGAGAAGCTCGCCCGCTCCATCCGGATCGCGCTCCGCAAGCGCCCGGTGCAGGAAGAGCGCATCGAACGCATCGTCAACAGCATCGTCCGCCAGCTGGAATCCTCGGGCGAGGCCGACATCCCAAGCAAGCAGATCGGCGAACTCGTGATGGAGACGTTGAAGGAGGTCGATCCGGTCGCCTATGTGCGTTTCGCCAGCGTCTATCGCAACTTCCGCGAGGCGAAGGATTTCGAGGCCTTCCTCGGCACCCTCGGGGAGGCCACATAGGCCGCACGATGGTTGATCACTCCCACATGCGCGCGGCTCTCGCCCTGGCGCGGCGCGGCCTCGGCAACGCATGGCCCAACCCCTCGGTCGGCTGCGTCGTCGTGCGCGACGGGCACGTCGTCGGCCGCGCGGTGACCGCGCCCGGCGGCCGGCCGCATGCCGAGCCCCGCGCGCTGGCGATGGCGGGCGCGGCGGCGCGCGGCGGCACCGCGTACGTGACCCTCGAACCGTGCTGCCATTGGGGCCGTACCCCGCCCTGCACCGATATCCTGATCGAGGCGGGCGTCGCCCGCGTCGTGATCGCCTGCCGCGACCCCGATCCGAGGGTCAACGGCGCCGGCGTCGAGCGGTTGCGCGCCGCCGGGATCGAGGTGGTCGAGAACGTCCTCGCCGACGCCGGCGCCGAGATCGTCGCGGGGTTCGCCCAGGTCATCCGCTCCGGGCGGCCACTGGTGACGCTGAAGCTCGCCTCGACGCTCGACGGCCGCATTGCGACGCATTCGGGGGAGAGCCGCTGGATCACCTCCGAGGCGGCACGGCGGCGCGCCCACAGCCTGCGCGCGACGCACGATGCGGTCATGGTTGGCGTCGGCACGGTGCTGACCGATGACCCGGAGCTGACCTGCCGGATCCCCGGCATGCGGCCCAACGCGCTCGTCCGGGTGATCGCCGACAGCCATCTGCGGACGCCGCTGACGGGCCGGATCGCGGCCAGCGCCGCGTCGGTGCCGACGTGGTTCCTGGTGCGCCACGGCGCCGATCCGGAGCGGCGCAGGGCGTACGGCGATCTCGGCGCGGAGCTGATCGAGATCGCCGGCGCGGGGGCGGGCATCGACCTCACGCTTGGCCTCCGCGCGCTGGCCGAGCGCGGGATCACGCGCCTGCTCATCGAGGGGGGCGCGCAGCTTGCCGCCGCCCTGTTGCGAGCCGACCTGGTCGACCGCGTGGTGTGGTTTCACGCCCCGGCGGTGATGGGCGGCAACGGCTGGCCCGCCGTCCAGGGCTTCGGCGTCGAGCTGCTGTCCGACATGCGCCGTTTCCTGCGGCACAGCGTGAGCGACGCCGGCGCCGACATCATGTCCGAATACGCCAGGGCGGCCTGATGTTCACCGGCATCATCACCGCCCGCGGGCGGGTGCGCGAGATCGTGCCGATCGCCGCCGGTGCCGACATGCGGATCGTCGTCGAGACACCCTGGCCGGACGCTGCCGAAATTCCCGTCGGCGCCTCGATCGCCTGCTCCGGCTGCTGCCTCACCGCCGTCGGCGTCGGCGGCGACTGGTTCGCGCTCGACGTCTCGGCCGAAACGCTGGCCCGCACGACGCTCGGCCGCTGGCATGTCGGCTCGGCGGTGAACCTGGAGCGCTCGCTCAGGATGGGCGATGAACTCGGCGGTCATCTCGTCTCGGGCCACGTCGACGGCGTCGGCACCGCGATCTCGGCCGAGCCGGAGCACGGGTCCGTGCGCTGGCGCTTCTCGGTGCCGAAGCCGCTCGCCCGGTTCATCGCCGTGAAGGGCAGCGTCGCCGTCGACGGGGTTTCGCTGACTGTCAACGACACCGATGCGGAAAGCTTCGCGGTCAATATCATTCCCCATACCGCCGCCGTGACGATTTTCGGCGCGCTCGTGCCAGGCTCGCCGGTCAACATCGAGATCGACATGCTGGCCCGCTACGTCGCGCGCCTCGTGGAGTTCCGATGATCAAGCAGCTCGCAACCTCCCGCCTGTCGGACTACCTCGCTTCCGCCGAGGAGTTGATCGAGGAGGCGCGCGAGGGCCACATGTTCATCCTCGTCGACGACGAGGACCGCGAGAACGAGGGCGACCTCGTCGTGCCGGCGCAGTTCGCGACGCCGGACGCGATCAACTTCATGGCCCGCCACGCCCGCGGCCTGATCTGCCTGGCGCTGACGCGCCACCGCATCGAGCAGCTCGGGCTGCCGCTGATGTCGGCGCAGAACGGCGGCCGGCATCAGACGGCGTTCACCGTCTCGATCGAGGCGCGCGAAGGCGTCACCACCGGTATCTCCGCGCACGACCGCGCGCACACCGTCGCGGTCGCGATCAACGCCGAATGCGGGCGCGATGACATCGTCACGCCGGGACACGTCTTCCCGCTGATGGCGCGCGAGGGCGGCACGCTGGTGCGGGCCGGCCACACCGAGGCGGCGGTCGATATCGCCCGGCTGGCGGGACTGAATCCGGCGGGCGTCATCTGCGAGATCATGAACGACGATGGCAGCATGGCGCGGCTGCCCGACCTCGTGGCCTTCGCCCAGCGCCACAACCTCAAGCTCGGCACCATCGCCGACCTGATCGCGCATCGCCGTCGCACCGAGCGGCTGGTGAAGCGGGTGCAGGAAGGGACGCTCGCCGACGCGCCCGGCGGCCCATGGCGGGCGGTCGTCTATACCAACACCGTCGAGTACGCCGAGCATCTCGTGCTGCTGAAGGGCGACGTATCGGGTCCCGCGCCGGTGCTCGTGCGCATGCACGCAGTGCAGATGCTGCCTGACGTCATCAGCGAGCGGGTGATCGGCGGCCTGCAGACGGCGATGCGCACCATCGGCGAGGAAGGGCGCGGCGTCGTTGTGCTGCTGCGCGACACGCGGCAGAATGCGTTATCGGACCAATTGCGAAAGATCGCCGACGTCGCCCACGGCACGGGACACGGGGACGCGCACGGGCACGGCCACCCGCCGACACAGACCCTGCGCGACTACGGCATCGGCGCCCAAATCCTGCTCGACCTCGGCGTCAAGGACATGATCTTGCTTACCAACACCCACCGCGCGATCGTCGGGCTCGAAGGCTATGGCCTCAACATCGTCGAGGAGCGGTCGCTGACCGGAGTGGCGCACAGCGAGGCGGCCGGCCCGTGAGCACTGTCGATGCGCCCTTGCCGCGTGCGCCGCGGATCGACGGGGCGCCGGTCTCGCTCCTGATCGTGCGCGCGCCCTATTATCGGGCGGTCGTCGACGGCATGACCGAGGCGGCCTGCCGCATCGCCGGCGAAGCCGGGGCGCGCTGGGAGACGCTCGACGTCGCCGGCGCCTTCGAGCTGCCGCAGGCAATCCGCCTGACCCTGCGCGCCACGTCGCGCTTCGACGGCTATGTGGCGCTCGGCTGCGTCGTCCGCGGCGAGACCGATCACTACGACCACATCTGTCGCGAGACGATGTCCGGCCTGATGCAGGTCGCGCTGACGTTCGGCCTGGCGCTCGGCACTGGCGTTCTGACCGTCGATCGGCTTGACCAGGCGGTGGCGCGGTCCGGCCGCGACGGCCACAACAAGGGCGCCGAGGCGGCGGGCGCGGCCCTGCTGCAGATCGGCGCCCTCCGCCGCTACGGAGGCGCATGATGGCGTCGTCGGGCAGTGAAAACGCGGGAGCGCCGCGTGCGGCGGGCCAGCGACCGGCCCAGCCGGCTGAGCGGACCTCGCATCGGCCACGCACCGGCTCGCGCGTCGCGGCGGTGCAGGCGCTGTTTCAGAGCGAGCAGGGGCAGGAGAACCCCGAGGCGGTGATCGACCAGTTCGTCCGCCATCGGCTGGGCGTGCTGCCCGGGCAGGCCGGTGAGGGCACCGGGTTCGAGGAAGGCCGGGTGGCGCATGTGGAGGTCAAGCTGTTCGCCCGCATCGTGCGGACCGTTGCCGCCCAGCAGGATACGCTCGATCGCCTGATCGCCGAGGCGCTGCCGCCGGAATGGCCGCTGGCGCGCATCGATCCCGTACTGCGCGCCGTCATGCGCGCCGGCGCGGCGGAGCTCTGGACCCGCGACGGGCCGCCGGCGAAGGTCGTTATCAACGAGTATCTCGACGTGGCGCACGGCTTCTTCGTGGGCGAGGAGCCGCGGATGGCGAACGGGGTGCTCAACCATCTCGCGCGGCTGCTGCGCCCGGCCGAGTTTCCGCCCGTTCCGGAACCCACGTGACCGCGGGCGGCGCGTCGGCGCTGCCCGCCGAGTTTGCGCTGATCGCGCGGCATTTCCGCCCGCTGGCCGGTCCAGGCGCCCTCGATCTCGAGGACGACGCCGCGGTGATCGCCCCGCCGCCCGGGCGGGAGCTGGTGCTGACGGTGGATGCGATGGTCGCCTCGGTGCATTTCCTGCCGGACGATCCGCCGGATCTCGTCGGCCGCAAACTCCTGCGGGTCAACCTCTCCGACATCGCCGCGATGGGCGCGGTTCCGTTCGCCTACCTGATGACGGTGGCGGCGCCGCGCGCTACGCCGGACGCCTGGTTCGCGGGTTTCGCCGCGGGACTGATGCGCGATCAGGCCGAGTTCGGGGTCGCGCTGCTGGGCGGCGATACCACGGCGACGCCTGGCCCGCTGACGCTGTCGCTAACGCTGCTCGGCCATATCGCGCCGGGCGAGGCGGTGCGGCGGCGCGGCGCGCGGCCGGGCGACGGCGTGTGGGTGACCGGCACGATCGGCGACGGCGCGCTCGGTCTGGCGGTGGCGACGGGTCGGCTGGAGGATACGAGCGGGTTCCTGCTCGATCGCTACCGCCTGCCGCGACCGCGGGTCGGTTTCGCGATCTGCGGCATCGCTTCGGCCGGCATGGATATCTCGGACGGGCTGGTGCAGGACCTCGGTCATGTCTGCCGTGCCAGCGGGGTCGCCGCCGAGATCGAGGCTGCCCGTTTGCCGCTCTCCGACGCCGCGCGCCGCGCGGGCCCGGCCTGGCTGGCAACCTGCCTGACCGGCGGCGACGACTACGAGCTCCTTCTGGCGGTGCCGCCAGAGCGCGACGCGGTGCTGCAGGCGTTGGCACGGGATGCCGGGATCGGCGTCACGGCGATCGGCCGGTTTTGCGATGGCGATCCCGGCGAGGTGCGCGTCCGCGACGCGGCGGGGGGACTGATGAATTTCGACATCGGTGGTTGGAGCCACTTCTGATCGGTGGCCGCCCGGGGGCCGCATGGCGCCGGCGCGCGTCGCTACGGCGCGGCGCCGCCCGGCGAGGCGCCGCCGCCGGCACCGGCGGCGGAGAATCGCCCGACATTGCCGAGCAATTGCTGCATGAACGACGCTTCGCTGCCCGGCGAGGGGGTCGACCCGCTCGCCATCGCCACCTGCTTTGCATCGTCCTCGTTCAGGGTCTTGATGTCGCGCAGGACGCCGCCGTTGTCGAAGGTCAGGAGCACGACCTGCTGGGTCAGCACGCCCGGGGTACGGCCGACGCGCGACTGGGTCTTTTGCCCGATATAGATCCAGACGTTATCCTCGAACGACGCCTTGGCCGTGGGCGAGCCGATCAGGGCGACCACATCGCTCCGCCCCGAGGTACCGGGGACCAGTTCCTTGAGGACATCGGCATCCACAAGGTTGCCTCGCGTGACGACCGGTGCTTCGAAGAAGCTGCAGCCGCACATAACCAGCGACAGCAGGGCTGCGCCGGCGAGGTTGGCAAGCGTCCGCGGCGCGTGCGGCGAAATCCGAGGGGACCGGGACTTGGGGCTGATGATCACAACGATGATAAGCGACTTTGGCGCTGCGCTGAGGGAATCGGGCAATTCCCCGATCGCGTCTGGGTCTCACGACAGCCCGGGCATGTCAATCGGCGGCGCCGCGATGCGTCCGTCCGCTGGTCGCCGGCTGCCAGGGGATGGCGGCGAGGACGATCAACAGGGGAGATTGCCATGAGGCTGCGTGAGAACCCGCATCGCGCGGCCGGCGAGGCCCTGTACCGTGCCGCGGTGACGGCCGGCCGGGACCCGCACGCCTACCTCGAACTGGCCGTTCCGGACACGATCGACGGTCGCTTCGACATGATCGGGCTGCACGCGGCGCTGCTGATCCGACGCCTCGGCGACCTGCCGCCGCCCGGACTCGACGTCGCGCAAGCGCTTTTCGACGCCATGTTCCTGGACATGGACGCCAGCCTGCGCGAACTCGGCGTCGGCGATCCATCGATGGCGCGGCGGATGCGGATCATGTGGAATGCGTTCAACGGGCGCCTGCACGCCTACGCGTCGTCTCTCGCCAGCGGCGATCACGACGCGCTCGCCGCGGCGCTCCTCCGCAACGTCTGGCGCGGCGTCGCGCCTCCGGGCGGCGCCACCGGGGAACTCGCGCGCATCGCGGTGGCGCAGGACCGGGCGCTGGCTGCGGCCGATCCCGCGCGGCTGATGGCGGGGGAGGTGCACTTCCTCGCGCCGGCCGAGGCGCTCGCGGCATGAAGCCTGAACTGTCGCGGCCGCTGCCTGTGGCCTCGATCGGCCCGCGGCACGACGACATCGTCGTCGAGGCCGATGCGAAGGAGCGCGCAATGATCGCGGCGCGACTCGGGCTGCCCGCCGTCGAGCGGCTGCGCTGCCGCTTCCGCCTCGCCTCGCCGGTCTCCAGGACGGTCGTGGCCAGGGGCGAACTGTCGGCGTCCGTGGTCCAGACCTGCGTCGTCACGCTCGAGGATTTTCCGGCCGAAATCGCCGAACGGTTCGAGGTGCGCTTCGTGCCGGCCGGCACCGAGAGCGACGATCTCGATCCCGAGGTCCCCGACGATATCGGCTATGTCGGCGACGTCATCGATCTCGGCGAGGCCGCGACCGAGCAACTCGCTCTGGCGCTCGATCCCTATCCGCGCCGGCCGGGTACCGTGCTGCCGGAGGGGGTTGTGGAGGGGCTGGCGGAGGGTCTCGACGAGGATGACGAGGCCCTGTTCGACGCCTCGCCCGCCGGCAAGCGGCGGCAACAATGAAGCAATCGGCGCACGGGCCTTGCCCGGCCCGGCGCCCTCTGCTAGACGCCGCCGCTCAATGTTGTTGCTAACTTGTGACGACCCCGTTCTGACGGGGCTCACGCTTGTGCGGAAAGGCTGCGGCCCATGGCTGTTCCGAAAAGAAAAACCTCGCCGTCGCGGCGTGGCATGCGGCGCAGCCACGAAGCGCTGCCCAGCGAGGCGCACGCGGAGTGCTCGAATTGCGGCGAACTGAAGCGTCCGCACCACATCTGCTCGCATTGCGGCCATTACGATGGCCGCGAGGTGGTCGCCGTCGGCAAGGCCTTGAAGGGCGCCGTACGCGTCTGATCGAATCCAGCGTGTTGCCGGCTCGCATCTTCCGTTGACAGCCTCGTTCACCCTCGCCGTCGACGCCATGGGCGGCGACCACGCTCCAGCGATCGTGGTTGAGGGTCTCGCGCTGGCGGCCGAGCGGCACCCTGGCGCGCGGTATCTGCTGGTCGGCGACGAGGTGAGGCTGGCGCCGTTGCTCAAGCGCTATCGCCGCGCCGCCGGCGCCTGCACAGTGCGCCATACGTCCGAGACGATCGGCGGGGACATGAAGCCCACCGCGGCGCTGAAGGCGCGGCGGGCGTCGATGCGCATGGCGATCGACGCCGTCGCCTCGGGGGAGGCCTCCGGCGTCGTCTCGGCCGGCAATACGGGCGCGCTGCTGACGCTGGCGAAGATCGTGGTCAAGACGCTGCCTGGCATCAGCCGGCCGGCGATGGCCGCGATCGGGCCGTCGGCACGCGGCGACGTGGTGATGCTCGACCTCGGTGCCAACGTCGCCTGCGATGCGCGCAATCTCGTCGAGTTCGCGCTCATGGGCGACGTGTTCGCCCGTACCGTACTGGGGCTGACCGCGCCGACCATCGGGCTGCTGAACGTCGGCTCCGAGCATCTCAAGGGCGACGAGCGGGTGCGCGACGCCGCGGCGATCATCCGCGAGAGTCACCTGGGCCAGCAGTTTTACGGCTTCATCGAGGGTCATGACATCGCAGCGGGCACGACCGACATCGTCGTTACCGACGGGTTCACCGGCAATGTCGCCCTCAAGACCGGGGAGGGCGCGCTCAAGCTGGTCGGCGATCTGCTGCGCCAGATCTT
>Ga0209415_10017604_pt1 | contig 11356 bp, 9 predicted proteins | sample PeaSoiSIISIP2007_FD_187696 | JGI IMG/M metagenome (GOLD analysis project Ga0209415, IMG submission 187696) | Peat soil microbial communities from Weissenstadt, Germany - SII-SIP-2007 (SPAdes) (version 2) | ecosystem: Environmental > Terrestrial > Soil > Wetlands > Peat | place: Germany...
CAGCTCCTGACCTCGGCCCCGTGGGACAGGAACCGCGCACGCACCACGGAAAAGCAGCGGAGGGCCGCCTTAAAGGCGGCCCTCCGCTGCTTTTCCCGTGAGCCCGCAGGCGCGCGGGCCTTCCCCTATCTCCGGCTCCGGCCGAAGAAACGGGTCCGGATGCGGTCGGCCGAGCAAGGCTACTTCGCGATGTTCGCCCCACGCGAGATTGGCGGCGGCGGACTGGGCCCCATTGCCGTGCTCGTAGTTTACTACGAGCTCGCGCGGCGCTTCGGCGCGCAGATCTATCCTTCTCCTTTTCGCATCGATCTGATTGCCAATTTCGTTAACGGCCCGAACGCGATGCATCAGTTCCTGAGCCCTGCCTACAAGGAACGCTACCTGCCGCGCCTGCTCCGGGGAGAGGCCGCGACCTGCTTCGCCCTCACCGAACCTGACGCCGGTTCGGACTCTTGGATGATGAAGAGCCGTGCGGTGCACCGGGGCGACCATTGGGTAATCAACGGCCGCAAGCAGTGGATCTCCAACGCCGCGGTGGCCGATTACGCCCAGGTCTTCGCCGTCACGGACGAAGAGCGTTTCCGGGAGCGTAAGGGTGGCATCACCTGCTTCTTCGTGGACACCAAGAGCCCGGGCTTCAAGATCGAGGCGATAACTCCGGTGTGGGGTCACATCGGCGGAGACGAAACAGTCCTTTCTCTGGAGGATCTCGAGGTGCCCGCCGACGCGGTCGTCGGTGAGCTGAACGAAGGCTTCCGCCTGATGATGCATGGCATCTCGCAAGGGCGGATGATGAACAGCGGCCAGTGCGTCGGGCTCGCGGAGTGGTCGTTTCGCATGGCCCTCGCCTACTCGCAACAACGCGTTACCTTCGGCCAGCCGCTGTGCGAGCACCAGGCGATCCAGTGGATGCTCGCCGACTCGGCGATCGAGATCTATGCGGCAAAGTCGCTGGCGCTGAGGGTCGCCGCCAAGGCCGAGGAGATGAAACGGGAGAAGGGTCCTCTGGCGGTACCGGTCAAGGAGGTCGCGATGGCGAAGGCTTACTGCATCGAGACCGCCGGACGGGTGATCGACCGCGCTATCCAGATCCACGGCGGCATCGGCTTTTCCAACGAGCTCAAGCTCACGCGCGCCTACGAGCTGGTGCGGCTATTGCGCGTTCCCGATGGCAGCTCTGAGATCCAGCGCCGTACGATCGCTCGCCGGCTTTTACAGGGAGACGTCGAGCTTTGAGAGCTTGGGAGGTGCCGGCTACGCGGTCCATGACCGCCGTGCCGGTCAGGCGGGAGGCGAGAATGGCGAAGGCATATGTCGTTGGCACTTGCGACACCAAGGGGGACGAACTGTGCTACGTCAAAGGCCTGATCGAGGCCGCCGGAATCGCAACCGTGCTGGTCGACCTCGGCACTAGAAGCGACTTTCGCGGCGCGGACGTGACCCCGCAAGAGGTAGCGAGCCATCATCCAAACGGCGCCGGGGCGGTGCTCGGAGTGAGCGACCGAGGCCAGGCGGTGGCCGCCATGACCGAAGCGTTCGCGCGCTTCATCCCCACCAGAAGCGATATCGGGGGCATGATCGGCCTGGGCGGCTCGGGCGGCACCGCGCTAATAACACCGGGCATGCGCGCGCTCCCCATCGGCACGCCGAAGGTCATGGTCTCGACGGTGGCGTCGAGCAACGTGGCGCCCTACGTGGGCCCGAGCGACATCTGCATGATGTACTCGGTCACCGACATCGCCGGCATCAACCGCATCTCGCGCGTCGTGCTCGGCAACGCGGCCCACGCGCTCGCCGGGATGATGGCGCATCAGGTTCCGCGCGCCGCTCGGGAAAAGCCGGCCATCGGCCTGACCATGTTCGGCGTCACCACGCCTTGTATCCGACAGCTCACGCAGGCGCTAGAAGACGCGTACGACTGCCTCGTCTTTCACGCCACCGGGACCGGCGGGCAATCGATGGAGAAACTGATAGATTCGGGCCTTCTGGTCGCGGTGCTCGACATCACGACCACGGAGGTGTGCGACCTGCTGATGGGGGGCATGTTCAGCGCGGGCCAGGACCGGCTGGGAGCGATCGCACGGACCTCCATCCCGTATGTCGGCTCGTGCGGCGCGCTGGACATGGTGAACTTCGGCGCGATGGACACGGTCCCAGCGCTTTACGCGAACCGCGAGCTTTACGTCCATAATCCCCAGGTTACGCTGATGCGTACGACGCCCGAGGAGAATGCGCGCATGGGCCGCTGGATCGGCGCAAAGCTTAACCTGTGCAACGGTCCGGTACGCTTTTTAATACCGGAAGGCGGCGTGTCGATGATCGACGCGCCGGGTCAACCGTTTTACGATCCCGAGGCGGACGCGGCGCTGTTCGCGGCGCTCGAGAGCACGGTAAAGGCGACCCCGGATCGGCAGCTCATCCGGGTGCCGCATCATATCAACGATCGCGCTTTCGCCGCGGCGGCTCTATCGTGCTTCCGCGAGGTAACGGGCTAGGAACGGGATCAAGCGGTGAAAAGCCGCATGCCGGGGCCGACGCGCGCCGGGAATGACGGAGGACGCAGCCATGGCTAGATTCGAGCGTCGCGTGCTCTTGGAACAATTGCAGGAGAAAGTTCGGCGGCGCGAACCGCTTATCGGCGCGGGCGCCGGCACGGGTCTTTCCGCCAAATGCGAGGAGGCGGGCGGCATCGACCTGATCGTCATATACAATTCAGGGCGCTATCGCATGGCGGGCCGCGGCTCGCTGGCCGGTCTTATGGCGTACGGCAACGCCAACCAGATCGTAATCGAGATGGCTGCCGAGGTCTTGCCGGTGGTCAAGCGGACTCCGGTGCTGGCCGGCGTCAACGGCACCGACCCGTTCGTGGTCATGGACGTGTTCCTCGAGGAGTTGAAGCGGCTAGGCTTTTCCGGTGTGCAGAACTTTCCGACCGTCGGGATCATCGACGGCATCTTTCGCGCAAATCTTGAGGAGACCGGGATGAGCTACGCGCTCGAGGTCGACATGATTCGCCAGGCACATGAACATGATCTGCTGACCACGCCGTACGTGTTTTCGGCGGACGACGCGGTTGCGATGGCCAAGGCGGGGGCGGACATAATCGTCGCGCATATGGGACTGACAACCGGCGGAACGATCGGCGCCTCCACCGCCAAGAGTTTGACCGCGTGCCCCGAGCTTATCGACACCTGGGCCGAAGCGGCGCTGCACGTGCGCAAGGACGTCATCGTGTTGTGTCATGGCGGGCCGATCTCCACGCCCGAGGATGCGGGCTTGGTGCTAAAAAGCTGCAAGCATTGCCACGGCTTCTATGGAGCGAGCAGTATCGAGCGGCTGCCGGCCGAAGCGGCACTTATTGAACAGACGCGTCGATTCAAGCAGCTTCGTTTCTAAGCTAACGCCGCCCGACACTACGGCGGCCGATGCCAAAACTCCCGGCCTTTCGCAGCTTTCGGAGTTTTCAATAGGCACAACCCTATGACCACAAGAATCGCGGCCAGTCCAGACAGTCCGTCTGAGTATCTACTCAGGTTTCGCTGCTGAATAGTGACTTACTCCAGAAGGCGCTACTTCGCGGTAATAGCACATGTAGCCGCTAGCGCACAGTTGGGGGTTTTTGCGCAAGCCCTGCGCAAAAGCGGCGACAGCCTCTTCACCCGGCTCTTTGGCGGCCCGATCGAGTACCCATCGTACCATCTCGACGCTGCGCAGGCGCCGCTCGAGCGGACCGTCGCGGCCCGCGATCTTCACCGCCGCGAGGCCGGCCCGCTCAAGGCGCGCGATGGCGCACAGGCCGCATGGCCCATGCGGAAGTCCCGCGGCCGTTACGGTGAACCCGCAGGAGAACGTGTACCATAGCCATTTCTCATACGCCTGATCATTGGCAGCGAACCGTTCGCGCTCCGCGGCGGAAATAGGCTTCCCGTCGTCGCGCCGATAGCCATACGCAAACCGGTCGAGACATATTGGACCGCCGAGCGCGGGCGGCAGATGCAGCGTGTGACAGGAACCTTCCTCGAACACGCATCCGTCATTGAGAATGAAGGCTTCCAACTCCAGGCCCGGCAGTTGGCGGCCGATCCTTTCCATTTCCGCGAGCGTCACCTGGCGCGGCAGGATCACGCGCTCGGCGCCCAGTTCGGCCGCGAGCGCCGCGGTCTCGGAATTGTGACAGGAGGCCACGGAACTCAGATGAATCCGGACCGGCGGGCGGCCCTTGGAAAGCGCGGCGAGAAGCCCGAGATCCCCGACTATGACGGCGTCGGCACCAGTGTCGCCGATCCGCGTGAGCAGGGTCAGGAGGTCGTCCCATCGGTCGTTCGAATACGTCTGCGCATTCACGGCGACCGAGATCCGCTTGCCCAGATGGTGTGACGTCTGAACCGCACGCTCGAGCTCCTCGAAACTCCCGAGGTTTCCTCCCATGCGGCGATTCAGCGTGGAGCGCCCAAACCGCGATTCCCATTCGCGAGGCACCACGCCGCAGTAAAATTCGTCCGCCCCGGCGCCGGCCAGGACAGCCACATCGTCAGGCGCTGAGATTGGCGCTACCAGCTTCATTCCAGTCCCCTGAAACGATCACGCGATCGACCATCCCTGCCCCGATCGCGTCAGCGACGACCGCGCTCATCGCGGTCGTGTGGCGATAGAAGATGGTGTTGCCGCGCTGGAAAACACGGAGGTCGGAGCCACGCGGTTCGCGCGGCGACTCCATCGCGGTCACATAACTCAGACACTCGCGGGCGCAATTGTGGCCGGTGGCAAACTTGCGCGCGGGCGGTTGATGCAGTGAACCGATCCGGCAAATCCGGCCGACCGTCGTGAAGCCGAAGGGTACGTGCACCGAAACCCGGTGGCCGGGCGCCCGAAGGTCTTCCACCGTTGCGAATGGCGGAACGTCGATCTCAAGGCGGCTCACTCCGAAACGTCGCAACAGGCCCTCGAACCCCGGGTTCATGAATCCGTGCCCGCCGAGTTCCATGTACTGAGCTGACGGAGCGCGCGGCTCCTTGAGCATCCGGCACAGCAACCGTCCCGCGCTCAGGCGCAGTCTCGGAAACCGGCGCCGCACGCGGCGCATCAACCCCCAGTCATTCGCCACCACCTCGCTGTCATCAGGCAGGGCCTCGAGCAATTGCTGCGCCGCGTCGAGCCCGTCATCGGTGAGCATGGGCGCAACCAGCGAAAAGCCCACGCCCGCGGCGGAAATTAACTTTATCACCGACTCGAACTCGGCGCGGGACGGAAGCAGCCGCTCGCAAAACTCATTTCCGAAATGAACGCGCGATACTCGCCAAGTTCCCAAAGCGCCAAGACCCGCGCCGGCCAGGCCGATCTTCGCCGGCCGCTCGCCGGACGGATCAGCGCAAATCGCGGAAATGAATCGATCCAGCCGATCGGGATCGGTGAATGCGATCGCCAGTTCCAGGTCCGCCGCCGCGGCGGCGGAGGCGTCGGCAATTGTTTCGTTGCGAGAAGAAGTCTCCATGCCTGCTCCCGCCTAACGCCTCGCCAGCGCCTGTTGGTCGGCACTTACCCCGATCCTTGCCGCGGTGAAGTAGCGCGCGATCGAACTCAGGTAACAACGGATTTCGGTGGCGTTCGCGCCAGGCCGCTGCACGAGCCAGGCCGCTGCGATGCCGGCAGCATGGGCCACGGCGTAGCTGGCGCCTCCCCTCACGCGCCCATAGGCGTATTGCGCCAGCGGAAAGGGACAGGCGCCGAAATCAGCCGAGCCGCCCTCGAGGACCGATAGCTCGCGATGGCCGCAGCGTCCGTCCGCGCAGACCCGGATTATACCGCGATATGCGGCGGGAAATACCCGTTGTCCGCGCGCCGGCGTTGCCGCGAACATGACGACCCCCGCTTCGCGCGCCCGTTCGCACGCAAGGCGCAGCACTTCGCGATCCTCGATCAGGCCAAAGCTCATGTTGACCACGCGCGCATCATTGCGGACCAGCCAGTCCAGCCCCGCGGCCACCACGGCGGGCGATGAAACTCCGCGCGTATCAAACACCTGGGCGTCGAGGAACCTGGCTTGCGGCGCGAGCGCCGCGATGATGCTGGCGAGCGCGTTGCCATGGCCATCGCGGCCCACGATCGGGTACGACTCCGTAAGCTGTCCGTCACGGCCGAGTTCGAAATGCGAGCGTGCCAGCACCCGTCCGGTGAGCGCGGCCCCCGCTCCGCTATCCAGCAGGCCTATTCGAACCGTCCCTTCCACTCGCTCCTCCGGGAAAAACTCCACGCGGCCGCGCCTCTGGCCGCGCGTTCAAGCACGATTCGGCCATCGGCGATCCGATAGACGATTTCGGCATTCTCGAGGGTCTGCGGCCGGTGTGTGACAACGATTCGCGTTCGGTGCGGAAACAACCGATCGATCTCGTCGCTGATCCACGCTTCGGTTTCCAAGTCGATTGCGGAGGTAGCCTCGTCGAGGACCAGGACGAGAGGATCCTGGAGCAGTGCCCGCGCTATGGCTATCCGCTGGCGCTGGCCGCCCGACAGTGCGATGCCGCGCGCGCCCACTTCGGTGCGGTACCCGCGGGGAAATGAACGGACGAACTCGTCGACTCTTGCGCGCTCCGCTGCCCGGCGCACCGCCGCGTCGTCGGCGGCGGGGGCGGCGTAACGAATGTTCTCGATTATATCGCCCGAAAAGAGCACGGTATCCTGCGCCACGACCGTGACGCGCCGCCTGAGCTCGGTCAGGTTGAGAACTCGTAAATCGATCCCGTCGAGGAGGATCCGTCCCGCGACGGGATCGAAATGCCGCTGAAGAAGATCGATGACCGTGCTTTTGCCCACTCCCGAAGGGCCAATAACGCCGAGCTTGCATCCGGCCGGTATGAACATATCGGCACTGGAAAGCACCCGCGGCGCGCCGTCGCCGTACGCGAAACTGACACCTTCGATCCTGATTTCGCCCTTCGCGTCCCGGGGCAATTGAACCGGGTTGGCAACGCCGCTTACCGCGGGCTCCGCGCGGGTCAATTCCCTTACCCGTGCGACGCTGACCTGCGCGCGCTGTACGGCAACATAGAGACCGAGCAGGGTCTGCACCGGCCCGGTGGCGCGGCCGAGATAGGCATAGAAAGCGACCAGGCTTCCCAGCGTGAGCTGGCCGCCGATCACCAGGTAGCCTCCCGCCACGAAGACCACCGCGCCGCTGACCGAGGTCAGCAGCCCGGGCACCGCTCCTGTGAAAAAGCTCACGGTCTGCAGCTTGAGCAGGTCACGGAGGTAGGATTCGTTGAGCGCGTGGAGACGGCCAGCCTCGAACTCCTCGGCGCCAACTGACTGCACGAACTTCACCGCGGGCAGGGTCTCGAAGAAAAAATTCGCGAGCTCGCTCGCGCGCTCGCGCAGACGCCGCGTATGCCGCTCGACCCGCGGCCTCATCGCGCGCAGAAAAAGCGCCTCGGCGGGCAACAGCACCAACGCGAGCAGTGACAGACGCCCGCTCAGCGAAACCAGCAACCCGACCGTCACCATCAGCGCCGCGACGCCGTTGACGCCCGCCAGCACCGAGTCGACGCAAAAGCGCTGGATCTCGCTCACGTCGCCGTCCAGGCGCGCCATCAGGTCGCCGCCGCGCATCCGGGCATAGAACGTGGGCGGCAATGTCATCAAGTGCCGGTAAACCGCCTCGCGCATCGCGAACAGGATGCGCGCCGAGAGATCGGTGTAGCGAAGGCTGTTGACGCCGCTGAGCGCGGCCGCGACCACGGCGGCCCCGAGCATTACGCCGCAAAGCATCACGACCATGTCCATGCGGCGCGCGAGGAGACCGCGATCGATCAGAAGCTTGGTTAGGTAGGGCTGGGCCAGAACGAAAGCCGTGCTGAGCAGCGAGAGACCCAGGACTCCCGCGACCCGCCAGCGATGAGGGCGGACGAAGCCGCCAAGCCATCTCAGAGTTGACGGCCCGATCGGAAAACGCGGCGCTTGCCGATCATCCCCCATTGCTCAGACCGGCGCTCGGCTTTGAGAGACCCACGATGCGAACCGATCACGGCCGATGCACGATACGCAGTACCGACAAGGCCATATCGCCGCCGCCCGGAAGCCTTATATCGCCGAGTTTCTTCATGGTTTCCGTCGAGTACACGGCGACATCATTCATGGTACCGCCCAAATAGCACTCGCTTCCGTCGGCCGAGATATCGATTACGTAGTAAGAATGGTCGAGGAAAACGCGCTTCTCGAGCTTGGGCGAATCACCCGCGTTGATCCGGCTGAGCGTGACATAGACTCCGAACACTTGCTTTGGATTCTTTGGGTTCACCGCTGCCGAAAAGATGGTCGCGGAAGTGTTTTCGAAATCGACCAAGCTCATCTTTCCGGTCCGCAGATCGAGCATCAGCAGGCCGGTCTTTTGGGAATCCGGGTTGTTCTGGGGAATGTCGGTCCGCGAATAGTAGTACGGAGCCGCGTAAATCTCACTTTGCTCGTACATGGGCCAGAAGTTGAGCAGGTCAGGCCGGCTGCTGTTGGGCCGATCCCAGTTGAAGAATTTCTGGGTGTTGAGCAGCTTTCCCGTGGCCGCGTCGAATGCGTACAAGTCCCAGCCCAAGCCGTAAAGGATCTTCCCGTCGGTCGAGGGCGCCAGCACGGCGATCCGGCGCGGAGTGTTGAAGGTCCGCGCCGGCTTGGCCCGAAGCCCGGCGTCAGTGCGGTACACCGCGACCCGCGGCGGCTGGACCTGGTACTCTCCGGGGAGGAGCTTGCTGACCGACTCCATCACGAAGAGTTCCTTGCCGTCACGGCTGAGCGTCATCCCGCCGATCGACTTCACCAGTTCCTGCCGCCCTGGCAGCTCCGCGCGGAACACCTCCTTGCCGGTATCCAGATCGATTCCCGACACCGCACCCGAATGATTGGTCACCACGTAGGCGATCTTGCCGTCCGGCGAGGCGGAGATTGAGAAGGGCGGACCGTCCTTCGGGATCTTGTATTGACGCACGACTTTGCGGGCCTGAAGGTCGATCAGAAACAACAGGTTGGGCTTGGTGCCGGTGATCAGGTATTCCTTGGCGGCCGCGTGGATTGGGAGTATCAGGGGCAGGACCGCCGCGACGGCGGCCACCGCCCAGGTTTTGAGGATCGCTGTTCCGTTCACGGTTCCGCTCCGCTTAACCAGCTCGGCCCTCGCCAGCGTCGGCCCTCACTTTTTGGGGTAGACCTGCTGGAGATTGCGCCAGTCGCGCGCGGCCGAAGGGCTGCCGGCGTTGAACTCCGGATAAGTGTTCATTGTGTCGGGCACCTGCGCAGGCCACCAGCACGGGTCGGCACAACCATAAAGGTCCGCCTCCATGGGCTGGCACAGCGAGGCGACTCCGCCGAACCCGTCGACCTCCCATCCAGGGTCGAACACCGTGGCGCATCCGGCCACGACCTTGGCCTGCATGGTATGCACTTCCTCGAGCCGCCCCGCCGCCGCGGCATCGTCAATCGTCTGCGCACTCTTGTTCAGTGGCTTCAGGTGCTTCATGGCCGTACACCTCTTTCATCTGCATAACGCCCGGGCTCCAGATGCCGTTCGAAGAAGCCGGGATTCCGCGCCGAAATCCTGCTGTAGGCCGCGATTCCGAACTCGATCCATTCACGCAGCAACTCGCAGTAGTGATAAGAAGGATGAAGCGGATCGCCGTAACGCTGGTAGCGCTCGTGATAGCAACCACCGCCGCAAAGCGTGCGAATATGACATTGCGCGCACCAGCGGCCTGAGAGATCACGCGCCTGGTCCAGAAACGCGCCCAATCCGGGTTTGTCGATCCCATGCTCGACATCGCCGAAGGTCGGCAGATCGGAGCCGGTGAAGCGGTGGCAAAGATTGAGTTTGCCCTCGTGGTCGACCGCCAGAAGCGCGACTCCGGCGCCGCACGGCAAAAGTTTGCGAGTACCGTGATGGAGATCGCCGATCAGGTGGTGCAGGTTGGAGAACCCGATATACCGGCCGCTTAGAGCGGCATGCTCGTACCGCTCGCCGAGCCGCTTCATTCCCTGGAATACCCGGGCGAGTTCCTCCCCTTCGAGTCCGAACCGCGCATCCTGATCGGCGGTGACGGGAGCAAACCCGACCTCCACGAAGCCAAGCTCATACTTGAGATGGTCGAAAATCGTTTCCGCATCGGAGACACCCGAGGCGAGCGTGACGCGAGCGCCGACCGGCCGCGACCGATACCGTTCCAGCAGCATGCGAGCATTCTTCGCCACCGTATCGTAGGTTCCGGCGCCCCCGACCGTCATCCGATTGCGATCGTGTACGGCCCTAGGGCCGTCCATGCTGACCGTGATCCCGAACCGGTGCGCATCGAGATAGTTGGCGACCTCCTCGGTGAGCAGGAGTGCATTAGTGGTCAGGGAGAAATCGGGCTGTTTGCCGAGCTCGCCGCATCGTTGCTCGGCGTAATCGACCACTTGGCGTATGAGCGGGAAGTTGGTCAGCGGCTCACCGCCAAAGAACACGATCCCGAGGCGTGAGCGCCCTTCGCCCTCGCTCAGCAACAGCTCGACGCTCTTGCGAGCCGTTTCAAAATCCATCCGTCTGGCATCCGCGGGCGTGTCGAGATCCTCCTTGTAACAGTAGGTGCAGCTGAGGTTGCACCCGGTTGTCACATTGAGCACCAGCGTGCTCAGCGGAAAATGCCGGATCGCGACGCGGTTTTTGTCGAGCTTCCGATCGGCCGCTTCGCCGCCCACGATTCCGAGCGCTTGCAACTCGGCGAGCGCCTCGTGAACCGGCGCGCCTGCGTCGAGGTTCGAAGCAAGCTCTTCTGGTGCGAGTTGCTTGCGCTCGCGAAGCAGGTCAATGATCGGACCGGTCGTGCCGTCCGCCTCGAATAGCCCGGCGCTCGGAACGTGGAAGAGGACGCGGCGTCCGTCAACCCGGACCTCGTGAAAATTTCGCTCGAGCAGTCGCAGTTTGGCCATCGTTTATCTTCTCGCCGCTTCTGCTGCCGCTATTCCATCCCCCCGCACGAGGCTACCTAAGCGGCGGGTCGACCCAACGCTGCACGGTGACGATCAGTTGAGCAGTCCCGCTCAGCGGTTTGTTCTCGTCTTCCACGCTCGCGAGCACCTTGAGGTTGCCGGTGTTGTTGGTGCCAAAACGCCGCTGCGGATTCGGTCCGGCGCCTGCCGGGGTAAACAGCCCGTTAGTATCCATCTGTCCGGCAAATTTGACATCCTGCATCTCAGCCGCCGTTTCGTCGAAGGGAGCGAGCGACCACTTCGCCGCAACCACGCCCACCCGGATGTCGTCCGCGGTTCCCGGCTTGCCATCGGGCCCATTCAGATATCCGACCGCCTCGAACTGTGCCGTGACCGACGGAATCGGCCCGCCGTTATC
>Ga0209415_10017605_pt1 | contig 11356 bp, 7 predicted proteins | sample PeaSoiSIISIP2007_FD_187696 | JGI IMG/M metagenome (GOLD analysis project Ga0209415, IMG submission 187696) | Peat soil microbial communities from Weissenstadt, Germany - SII-SIP-2007 (SPAdes) (version 2) | ecosystem: Environmental > Terrestrial > Soil > Wetlands > Peat | place: Germany...
CCGCGTTCATCATGCTTTGCGCCATCCAGGGATCGTTGCTGTTGATGCCATCCACCATGAAGAAGTTGTCATGGGGGCGCAGGCCGTTGGTGGCCTGGGTCCAGCCCGCGTTGCCGGGATACTTTATCACGCCCGGACGCAGATCCAACAGGTTCTCAAAATTTCGGCCATTCAAGGGGAGATCATTGATCACCTGGTTGCTGATGGTTCCGCCTACTTCGGCGTTGTTGGTGTTCAGGGCCGGGGCTTCGGTGGTGACCGTGACCGTCTCAGTTTGACTGCCGGCGTCAAGCGTGGCATCGACGCGCACGTCCTGGCTAACTTCCAGCTGAACGTTATGCTGTTCGTAGACCTTAAAACCCGGGCCCTCGACGCGCACCGTGTACGTTCCGGGGTTGAGGTTAGGGGCGGCGTATGATCCGGCAGAGTCCGTCGTCAAGGTACGCGTGAAGCCTCTCTGCGTATCGGTGATGATCACCCTGGCTGCGGGCACCGAGGCGCCGCTCGTGTCCGTGATGGTGCCTGCGATACTGCCGGCGGCGCCCTGTGAAAATAGCGGCGCAGCAGCCAGAAGCAGTACGGAACAGGCGCCCAGAATCAGAACGGTCTTCCTGGTATCTAGGTGCGAAGTTACACACGCACCGAAGCGTCGAGAACCCAACATGGGGAACCTCCTAAGTCACTAGTCGGAAGATGGACCGCCAACCTGAATACTGATCTTAGGGTGTATATCACCTAACCATTTGCTTGTCAATGCATTTCCACGCCGAGTACGCCAGCTTACCAAGTAAGAGTGTGAGGTTCGCATTCCGCCAGAACGCTTAGATGAATAGAGGATGAACGGAAGATGAACAGGAGACGACTTAGCCGCGGATGGACGCCGAGGAGCGTTCGGGCGCGTCCTCCTACGATAGGACCGGACCGGAGAGGCACAGCCGCGCTAATCCACTCCGTGCCATACTTTCAAAAGCAGCTGTGCCGCGGGCGCAGTGGTCCAACAAGCAGAATTCACTTTTCATTTCATGTTCCACTACTCCCAATCCGACCTCTATTGCGAGTCCCTCCCGCTCGCCGATCTGGCCGCGCGCGTGGGCACTCCCGCCTTCATTTACTCCAGCGCGGCCATTCTGGAAAACTATCGCGCGTATGACCAGGCCTTCGCCGATCTTCCGCACTCCGTCTGTTATGCGGTAAAGGCGAATTCGTCTCTGGCTATCCTGCGGCTCCTGGCGGGGGCCGGCGCTGGTTTCGATATCGTCTCCGGGGGAGAGCTGTTTCGCGTGCTGAAGGCCGGCGGCTCGCCGTCGAAGGTCGTATTCTCAGGTGTCGGGAAGACTGCCGACGAAGTCGAATACGCGCTTGCCAGCGGGATTCACAGCTTCAATTGCGAATCGGAAGCGGAGCTCGCGCTCATCGATGCCATGGCGGCGCGGCGCGGCGTCAAGGCCGGGTTTGCCATCCGCGTGAACCCGGACGTGGATGCCTCCACTCATCCGTACATTTCCACGGGTCTTAGCGAGCACAAGTTCGGCATTGCCATCGCCGAGGCGCCGGGCGTGTATGAACGGGCGCGCGGCCTTCGCCATCTCTCGGCCGAGGGCGTAAGCTGCCATATCGGATCGCAGATTCTGGACCCGGCGCCCATTCTGGAAGCCGTGGACAAGTTGCTGGCGCTGGCGGGACGTTTGCGCGAGGAGGGGTTTCCGGTTCGCCATCTCGACTTGGGCGGAGGGCTAGGCGTGGCCTATCATGCCGGCCAGGAGGCCCCGCGCATTCAGGAATTCATTGAGAGCCTGCACGCCCGTCTGCGCGCCAGCGGTTTGTGCGTGATGGTGGAGCCGGGGCGGTCCATTGCGGGGCCGGCCGGTGTGCTGCTGACGCGCGTGCTGTATCGCAAGAAGAACGGCGACAAAGAATTCGTTGTGGTGGATGCGGCCATGAACGATCTCATACGGCCGGCGCTCTATCGCGCGCACCACGAAATCATTCCGCTGCGCAAGAGCAGCCTGCCCGCGATTACGGCGGACGTGGTGGGGCCGATCTGCGAAAGCGGCGATTTCCTGGCCCGCGACCGGCAGATGGCCAACGTCATGCCCGGCGATTTCCTGGCCGTCTCGACGGCCGGCGCCTATGGGTTCGTGCTCTCCTCCAATTACAACTCAAGGCCGCGCGCGCCGGAGGTGTTGGTGGAAGGCGCCGCCTATCGCGTGATCCGCAGGCGCGAAACGTACGAGGATCTGATTAGCGGTGAGACGCTGTAGCACAGGAAACCGCTCCCTCTGGTCACGGCTCGTAACGCGTCGACTTACAAGCCGTGACCGAAAGGAGCGGTCGAGGGGCCTTGGAAACGGGACTACGCCGTCACTCCAACTGCAGTTTCAAATAACTGATCCCGTTGTGGACGTCCACGGGCCGGGTGACCTGCTTCCCATCTTTTTCCACCGTAATGCTGTAGTTTCCCGGCGCTAGCGTAATCTGCGCGGGCGTGGTCTGTGGGAGCTTCTTTCCATTTACCAAAATGGAAGCGCCGGTGGGCGTGGTGGTCAGCATGAGTGTTCCGCCGGGGGCGCGCAGTATGACCGTAGGCAGCTCCACCGGGCCGGAGCCGATCTCCACTTCGCGGCGTTCGACGTCATAACCTGGCAGGGTAACCGAAAGCGCGTGACGGCCCGCGGCGGCGTCGAGTGAACAGGGAGTGGTGCACGCCGTGTCGGTACGGCCATCCAGAGTGGCGACGGCGCCGGACGGGCTGCTGCTCACAGTCACGGATGGAGCGACGGCCACCGGCCGCGGGGTAGCAGGTCTTACCGGCCGCTGCGGAGTCTCCTCCACCGCCGGTTGCGCTTGAGGCTGCGGCATAGGGCTCGGTTTTGTCTGGTCCGGACGGGTTTGCGCAGCCGGCGGTGCCGGTGTTGTCTGAACTGGCGGAGCCTCCGCTTGGGCGGTTTCCCGCGGCTTCGCCGGAGGTATCGCCGGCTCCGGATTCGTTGGAGCGACCGCCGGTGGAGTAACCGGCGAGACTGGCTGTGGCTTGGCCTGCGAAACGGCTGGCGACGGTTCGCTGCGGGTATTCTGTGCCAGCCACGGGCCGGCCTTCCACCCGATCGCCGCTAACACAGCAGTTACGCCCAGCACCGCGATCAGGAAAGGCACGAACCCGGACTTGCGGGTTGCCCCTTCCGTCGTCGGAGTATCGGCGCGGGGATTGCGCGCGGGCGGCAATTTCACGGCCGGACGGGGAACTGCCGCCTCCACCACGGTGGGTTCGTTCAAGCTGCCCCCGCGCGCCATGGTTTTCCAGCCGCGGCTCGCCGCGCAGGCCTTTTCCAGCGCTTGCGTGAACTCCTGGCACGTCGCGTAGCGTGCGTCCGGCTTCTTCGCCAGCGCTTTCCGCAGCGCGCTGTCGATGGCTCCGGCCAGAGTGGAATTCAGGCGGTGCGGCGGAACCGGTTCCTCGGCCACAATCTTATAAACCACCGTGGTGAGATGCTCCCCCGTGTAGGGCTTCTCTCCGGTCAGCATCTCATAGGCGATCACCGCCAGCGAAAATTGATCGGAGCGGCCGTCTACAGCCTGGCCCTGCACCTGCTCCGGGGACATGTAGTGCGGTGTCCCCACGATCGTGCCGGTCATGGTCAACTGATCGTTAGCGGTGATCTTGGCGATGCCGAAGTCGGCGATCTTGGCAGTGCCATCGGCAGCGATCATGATGTTGGCCGGCTTGATGTCGCGGTGCACGATGCCCTTCTGGTGCGCGTAATCGAGCGCCACCGCGGTCTGGCCCAGCACGCTGAACATCTGCTCGGGCGAGATCGGCCGGTCCTGGGAGAGGATGCTGTCGAGCGTGGGGCCATCCACATACTCCATCGCGATGTAGGCGAGCTCGCCTTGTTGCTCGACATCGTAGATGGTGACGATGCTCGGGTGCGAAAGCATCCCGGCCGACCGGGCCTCACGGAACAGCCGTTCGCGCAGGCGCTCTTGCTCCTCGGGGGTTCGGCCGTCTCCCAGGCGGATCGTCTTGATGGCCACGGGCCGGCCGATGTTGGGGTCGATGGCGTGGTACACCACACCCATGGCGCCCCGGCCCAATTCCCTGACGATTTTATACCGCCCGATTCGATCCACTAGTCTCTACTGATAGCATACGGCCTCACCGGCCCGCTTTCCCAGTCCTTTGGGGGTTTGGTGTGCCCCGCCGGAACCCCGCTCCCTCGCGCCGGAACGCCCCGCGGCCGGGTTCGCGTCTCGGTAACCGCGCACTACTCCTTCGGGTTGATGGATCGGCCATATCGAAAGTAATCACCAAATGTCAGTGAAATGTTTTCCGGTGAACTTCGCATAAGCTGTAACGAGGAGTCACTCGGAAGACGCACTCCGTTTTGAAATGCCGACGGGAAAGGTAATTCCCCAAAAAACACGGTTCAGGATTCGTGTTTCGCTGCGCGCCCGCGGGGTGACGGTCCTCACCGTCCCCGTGGCCGCTTTGCTGGCCGTGTTATTCGTCATCTACCGGGTGGAAGCCGATGTGCGCACCACTGACCAGGTGGTCCTGCGGGGGTATGATGCCCGCGCGGAACTGCAGCAGCTCGAAACGCTGTTAAAGGATGCGGACACCGCGGTGCGCGGCTACCTGGTCACCGGCCAAAATGATTTCTTCATTCGCTTTGAGACGGCGGGCCGGGCGGTCACACCCTCTTTGGCGCGTCTGGCGACCCTGTTCCCGGCCTCCGAAACCCAGGCGCTGGCCCAGATTGAGAATTCCGCGCGCGAGAAACTGGACATTCTGGCGGATATCGCCACCCGCCGCGGCGATGAAGAATTGCTGGCCCCGCTGTGGGAGAAAATCCGACCGGTGGATGGCGAGTTTTCGTCGCGGGTCTCGCTGTTGGCGCAAGCCCAGGAGCAGCGGCTCTTCCAGGCCCGCAACGAGCGTGACTTGGCCCGCAGCCGGCTTTCTCGGACCATCGTCACCTGCGGCATTTTTGGACCTTTATGCGCGCTGCTGCTGCACCTGCTGGTGGCGGGCCGCGTCACGCGCCGTATTCGGGCCATCGAGGAGAACGCCCACCGGCTGGCCCAGGGGATCGCGCTGGAGGATCTGCCGAACGGGAGGGATGAAATCGCGGCGGTGGGGCGTGCGATTCAGGAGGCGGCGCTGCTGTTGGGAGAGCGCGAGCGGGAATTGCGGACCAGCGAGCTGCGGTACCGCAACCTGTTCGATCACGCGCCCCTGCCGTTTGAGGAAACCGACTGTTTCGGCCTGATCCGTCGTATCAATCAGGCCGGTTGCGCGCTGGTCAAGTCCACGCAGGAGCAACTTCTGGGTCGGCCTGCCTGGCAATTCATCGCGCCCAGCCTGCAAGACGACTTTCGCCGCGCCATGCTGGGGCGCATCGCTTCCAGCTCGGAAATCGGCCCCTATGAATGCGTCTATTTGCTGGAAGATGGCTCCAGTATCACGGTGGAGATCCGCGAAAGCCTGATCCGCGACGACAAAGGCGAGGTAACCGGCATCTGCCGCTCGCTGGTGGATATCACCGAGCGCAACCTGGCGGAGATTGCCGCCCGCAAGGTGGCTCAGTACGCCATGGAGCTGCGCAACAAGAACGAGCAACTGGCGCAGGCTCTCGAAACGGCGCGCTCCGCGGCTGAGGCCAAGAGCCAGTTCCTGGCCAGCATGTCGCACGAGCTGCGCACGCCCTTGAACGCCATCATCGGTTTTTCGGAGTTGATGTACGACGGCAAGCTGGGCGATCTTCCCCAGGATCACCGCGAGTGTCTGCAGGATATCCTCATCAGCGCGCGTCACCTGCTGCGGCTGATCAGCGACATCCTCGACCTTTCGAAAGTGGAAGCCGGCAAGATGGAATTCTGCCCCGAGCCATGCCAGATCGAAACCCTGGTGGCCGAGGTGCGCGATGTGATCCGGCCCCTGGCCGAAAAGAAACGCGTGGAATTGCTCACGCACATTCCGCGCGAGATCGGAGCGGTGATCGATGCCTCCCGCTTCAAGCAGATACTCTACAACTACTTGTCGAATGCCGTGAAATTCACGCCGGAGGGCGGCTGGGTCACCATACGCGTGCTGCCCGAAGAGAACCAATTCCGTCTGGAGGTGGAAGACACCGGCATCGGGATTGCCCCACAGGAGATTTCCAAATTGTTTCAAGAATTCCAGCAGCTTCCCAACAGCCGGAAGGCAAACCAGGGCACCGGGTTGGGGCTGGCGCTCACGCGCCGCATCGTGGAGGCCCAGGGCGGGTCGGTGGCTGTCACCAGCACGCCCGGCGTGGGCAGCGTATTTTCGGCAGTATTACCGTTGCAGCCGGTGGGCCGTATGGCCCCCGCGTTAGCGCAGGTGTCATAACGCAGGATATGGGCAACGTGGGACTGCAGCTAAATCATCAGCTCAAGCTAGAATACTCAAAGTCATGACCAGCGACCCCATCTTGATCATTGACGATACCCCGGTGAATCTCCGCCTCACCAAGATTCTCCTCGTCAATGAGGGGTACGAGGTGCTCACCGCCGCAAGCGCCGAGGAGGGCCTGGAGGTTCTGCGCGAGCATCATCCGCAGCTCATCCTGGTCGACATCCAATTGCCGGGTATCGACGGCCTGGAATTTACGCGCCTGGTGCGGCAGGATGCGCGCATGCAGGACGTGAGCATCGTTGCGCTGACGGCCTTCGCCATGAAGGGCGATGAACAGAAGGCCATCGACGCCGGCTGCGACGGTTACATCACCAAACCCATCGATACCAGGGCCCTGGGCGCTCGTGTAAAAGAACACCTGCGACGGCGCAACGGCGCACAGGAGGCTTTGGTCTTAGCGGGACCGGCCGAGACAGTCGCCGGGGTGCCGGATTCCGAAATGGCCGCTTTGCAGCGCCAGTTTCTGGCGGAAGGGCAGGAGCGGAGCCGCCAGTTGTTGTTGGATCTGGATGGAAGGTTCGATGCGGGCGAGGCCGCCCGGGCGGTGCACCAGTGGGTGGGCACCGGCGGGTTGCTGGGCTACACCAATATCGCGCGCTCCAGCCGGGAAGTGGAGGCGCTGCTGCGCGAGCGGCCGCTCGACAATTCGCAGTTGCGGGAGGCTCTGATCAACCTGACCCTGGGGTTTGCCAGCCCGCGTGAATCGAAAGAAACCAAACTCCCGGACTCGGTGACCCAAGGGCTCAATGGCAAGCGGATCGCGGGTGTGGGTCTTCCAGCCAATGAGAAAGAACGGCTGTGCATGGCGCTCGATCGGGTGCACGCCGAGGCCGTATTTTTCGAATCGACCGCGACGCCGGACGTGGCCGCGCTCTCGACATGCGATGCCGGCGTAGTACACGTCTGGGCGTTCAGCCCCGACTCGCCATGGCTGGATACGGCCAATCCGGTTTTTGGGGATCATCCGCTGGTGCTGGTGGGGAGCCGCGACGATGTGCTGGCTCTGGACCCCGCGGTGCAGTCTATGGCGCGCGAGTTTCTGATGGACGCCTGGCAGCCGGAAGAGGCGCTGGTACGGCTCAGCATGGCGCTCTCCGCGCGCCCGTCGCCGGCTCCGCCCAAGCCCGCGGCGAAGCCGAAACTGAACGGGAAAATGGACATTGTGGTAGCCGACGACGATCCCATCGTCCTCGCCCTGGTGCGCACCACCCTACAGAATTTCGGCATGTCCTGCCACCTCTGCGGTAGCGGCCCCGAAGCTCTCGAAAAGATCCGCGAACTGCACCCGCAAGCGGCGGTGCTCGATGTGAACATGCCGGGGATGGACGGATATGAAGTGCTGGCCGCGATCCGCCAGGAACAGCATCCCATGCGTGTCTTGATGCTCACCGCCCGCCAGCAGGAAAACGACATCCTCCGCGGTTTCACCTTAGGCGCCGACGATTACGTGATCAAGCCTTTCAGTCCCATCGAACTGACGGCGCGGCTGAAGCGGTTACTGGGGCGATGATCGGACGACTCATTATCGCCGCCCTAGTGATGGAGTTCTGCTATGGCGCCCTGCTGCTGTTTCTGCTGGCGAGAGCTCTCGCCAAGGGCGCGGCGTTCCGCCGTCGAAGCTTGGTATCGCAGGCCGCCCGGCCGGTGATTCGCGATGCGCTCATCAATTATTTGGCCGGCAGCAATAATCTGGTCGAGCTCAAGAAGTTAGCCAAGGCGCACCGCCGCGATCTGGTGGATGGAATTCTCGAAGTCCACGCCGCAGTGAGCGGTGGACCCCGCGAGCAACTGTGGGACCTCAGTCTCCAGCTGGCGTTGGTGCAGGACTGGTGCACCGACACTCGCTCAAAGGATCGCACGCTGCGCTGCTTGGCTTTCGAGCGGCTGGCTTTGGCCTGCTGGTACGAACCCTGCCGCCGCATCGCCGGCGATCTGCAACTCCGCGGGATCGAAGATCCAGACGTCGAGGTTCGCTTCGCCGCGGCGCGCGGGCTAGCCTATTCCGCCGTCCCGGAAGAGGTACAACGCGTTTTCGAATTGGCGGTTTCGCAGAATTCCCTGGGTCGCGTGCTGCTCACCGAGGTCCTGCGGCCGCACGCCATGGTGTTGTGCGAAAGCGTGGTGGCGGAGGCATTGCGTTCGTCGGACGAAAGCCGCGTAATCTCGGCGCTCGAAATTGCACTGGCCTGGGAACGCGCCGTTCCCCTGATGGATCTCCACCGGTTGGTGGCCGGCGGGAGCCCGGCCGTCCGTCAGTTGACCTTGCGTCTGCTTCCACTGGTCCCCTCCTCGCCGGAGAATGACGCGGTGGTCATCCATGCGCTTTCGGACAAGCTGCGCAGCACGGCTCTCGAAGCCATAGTGGCCGCCGGCCGGCTCAGAATCGAAGGAGCGATTCCCGGCCTGACGCACTTCTTGAAGTGGGGCGATCAGGAAATGTCCCGCCTGGCCGCCGATGCGCTAGCCGAGATACCACCGAGGGGATGGGAAATCCTGCAGGAGTTCGGTCCCCTGCCGGGCACTCCCGCGGTGCAGTCGGCACGCGAGGACGGCAAAGCTGCATCCCAAGACAGCAAAACCTCATCCCAGGGCGGCAAAACCGTATCTCAGGACGCCAAAACCGTATCCCGGAAGGCGACGCGCGTATGATTCAGCCGATTTTCACCGCGGTGCTTGGGGCACTGGCGGCTTTCCTGTTCGTGGTCAGCCTGGCTAGTTTCTTCGCGCTATTGCGCGGATCGTTTTACTTGCGCCGCTTCGCGCGCGCGCAAATTCGCGATGACCGGGCCATGCTCCTGAAATCGCCGCTGGTGCCGGCCGTGTCCCTGATTGCCACGGTGGCCGACGCTACTCCGGCCTCCAAGGAATTCGTCCGGCGTCTGCTCGAAGTGCATTATGGCAAACACGAGCTGGTGCTGGTGCTGGATGGTCTCGGGGAAGACGACTTGGCCGTGTGGAAGCAGGAATTCCGCCTGGCGCTTTGCCGGCGTATATCGGACGATCTGCTGCCCGCAAAACCCATCCGGGGCATTTACGCACCGGGCGATCCGCTACGAATGATCGTGGTGGATAAGGAGGCGGGGGGCGCCGACGATGCCCACAACGCCGCGGTCAACGTAGCGGACTCGCCGCTAATTGGTATTGTCGAACGCAGCGCCGAGTTTCAGCCCGATGCCTTTCTGCAAATGGTGCGGTGCATGATGGAAGACCCCGACCGGATCGTGGCCGTTTGTGGCACAGCGCCGGCGCCGCATGGCGACAATCTGGCCGCGCGATTCGGTGCCTTGGAATCATTCCGCCAGTGGCTGGGACGTTGCGGCTCGCTGGCGGAGCGAAATATGCTCGTAGCGGTTCCCGGTTGCGCCCTGCTGGTGCGTCGCGACGTGTTAATCACGGCGGGTGGCTTCCGGGGCGGAAACCTGGACATGGTCCTGCGTCTCCACAATGCCGCCAAAGCCGGCGGCAAACCGTATCGCATCGCACTCGCTCCCGAGACGGTCAGCTATGCCCGCCCGCCGGCGACGGTTTCCGACCTTCGGGCCGCAGCCTTAGCGGACCAGCGCGAAATCGCCGGTGCGCTGCGCCTGCAGAAGTTTCGAACGCCGGGCTTGCCGTCGCTCTTCACCATTCGCTTGCTTCGTCCGCTGCTGGAAACGGCTGCGTACCTGCTGGTTGCCGTCGGCTTGGCGGCCCGTTGGATCCAGGTGGACATGGCGATACTGGTGGTGCTGGCGACCGTTGGGATGGGAATTCTGCTGTCGATGGCGGCCGTGGTGTTTCGCGAACGGGCGCGTCTGGAAGGCGCCGAACCCCGGCGGATCTACCAGCTATTCTTCGCGGCGTTTCCGGAAAATCTGGGCTACCGGCAATGGCGCAATCTCTGGCTCATCGCGGGGTTGATAAAACCAAGCCGCCGATCCGAGGCGACCGCTTCGTAGCGGGTGTTGCACTCCGCTGCCCTTGTGAAACCAATCCCTAGCCGGATCCAGTTTGGGTTAGTTGCCATGGGGTATGCGGCTGTCATAGTGTTGGCTGCGGCCGCACTCTTTGCGCGTCACCTGTGGGCGCTCCAGGACCCCGTGACCGCATCCGGCGGTATGGCTGCTGCCGGCGACTCAATCCTCCATCTCTTCATCGGCTGTCTATTCCTGGTGCCAACTGTCTTCCTAATCCTGATCCTTGCCAAGTTTGAAGGCCTGTATACGGCATATTCGCGATTTTTGTTCGGTCTCAGCCTGAGTGCGCCAATTTGTCTGAGCGTGGTCTTATTCGGTGACAATTATGTGGCGGAGAGCTTAAGCTGGATCTGTTGGTTCAGAGTCTTGGAGTCGCCAATTGTTCTCGTGGGAATGGTTATCAGCCGCTTCGCGGCCCGATTTGATCGAGCAAAGAGGTTAGGCTCGTATGCGCTCCTCGTCGAAGGGCTGACCCTCGCTCTTCCTGTTGCCTTTTTCACTGTTGCGATTTTCATCCATAAGTGAGGCTCAACAGACCGGGCCGAACTGCAGACCGCTCCCTTTGGTCACGGCTCGGTAACGCGCTTACGATGCGCGCTTCAATGCTGCCGGTTCGTTTCTGAGCCGTGACCGGAGGGAGCGGTGGTCCTGCGGACCAATTCATCCTCCCCGCCTGAGGACCAGCCCAAGATCAAGTGCGTGACCCTGCCCCGGTCGTCCTTGCGGAATTTGACGTTTCCAAATGACGACGAAAATTCCGTCTGGGATATAGGCGTGAGTTCGGCCCCGGAGAGTATTAAATTAAGCGGCCGCCGCTCAGGCTCACTTCGAAGATCGAGGGCTCGCTCGGGGGCATTTTCAATTCGTAGGAACCCGTGTATTGGGACAGGATCTCCGCCGCCACTGCAACGCCGATCTTGCTTTCATCGGAAGCGACCCTGCCTACCAGGTGTTGTCCGTCTTT
>Ga0209415_10017609_pt1 | contig 11354 bp, 13 predicted proteins | sample PeaSoiSIISIP2007_FD_187696 | JGI IMG/M metagenome (GOLD analysis project Ga0209415, IMG submission 187696) | Peat soil microbial communities from Weissenstadt, Germany - SII-SIP-2007 (SPAdes) (version 2) | ecosystem: Environmental > Terrestrial > Soil > Wetlands > Peat | place: Germany...
GACACCCGGTTCGGCATGTACCTGCACCACCTCCACCCGGCTATCCCGGACACAGGCCAGCCGACCTTCCTGACAGACGAGCTCGTCGCGGCGACCGCCCACCAGGGCTACCCCGGTATCCTGCTGTTCGCCGTCGTCCAAAACACCGGGCGCCTGCCCGTCACCGTGCAGGAATGCCTCTGGCATGCCGACGATCACGGCGGGAAGCAGATCGGGTTCGGCACTATCGGCAACCCGCTAGGCACGCCGCTCCCGCACCGGCTGGAACCAGGAGCGCAGTGCTACGCCGTGGTCGCCCTCGCTACCGCCATGGCCGTCGTTGACGCGCCCCTCAGAGACAAGGCACTGGGCCGCATGGTGTGGCCGGTAGTCCAGCTCGGCCACGGACGGAAACGGAAGGGCAAGGTGGTGGAGATCCCTGTCAAGCAGGAAGCTACGGGGTCGCCAACCGGCCCGTCGAGCAGCAGTTCGTAGCGGTCACCCGCCGGCCCGGACCGCAGTTCGGACGTTGTCGTTTCCTCCGAGGTTCGGCTAGTCCAGTCCGTGACCTGATCGGTAGCCGCAGATGGCAGCAGGTGTGGCAATCTGCAATCGTGAACCGCGCGAAGCGCCCGGATAGGCGGCATTTAAGAGCCGCCGCCCGTCACCCGACGCGGCGCGACGGCGTGATTGCCCTAGCGCTACTGCTGCTGCCGTGGGCCGCGGCCCTCGTCGCTGCGCGCCGCCACCATCATCTAGACGTCGGCATCGTGGCTGCGGTGAGCATTGGCCTGGCCACGCTGTGGGTGGCGTGGGCGACCATGCGTGGCCCGAAACGGCCAGCCGCTCCGGTGAGCGGCCTGACCTTGGGCCAGGTGGCCGATCAGCTGGCCGTCGCGGTTGGCGCCCAGTGGGAAGCCGAGGCCGCCGTGTGCCGCCTGAACGACCCCTACCCGCTGCCGGTCTCATGGGGTCCGGCCGACGAGTCTCTGACCGACTCCTGGGACTCGCTGGTGAAGCTGGCTACCAGTGGTGCCGGCTGGCCTCCACCTCCACCCACGGGGACTTGGGCAGTCGGCCCGAATGACCTCGCCGGACAAGGCGGCGGGCTTGCGGAGGTACTGGCCCAGGTGCCAACTGGCCGACTGGTCGTGCTCGGCGAACCCGGCGCGGGCAAGACCATGCTGATGGTCCGGCTTGTGCTGGACCTGCTCGCCCGCCGGACCCCGGGCGGGCCTGTCCCGTTCCTGGCCCCGGTGGCGTCCTGGGATCCCTCCGGGCAGGATCTCCGCGGCTGGCTAGCCGACCGGCTGGTGATCGATCACCCGGCCCTCGTCACTCCTCCGCCCTCCGACGTGCCGGAGCCGACCCAGGCCGCCGCGCTGCTTGCCTCGGGGCTGATGCTGCCCGTCCTGGACGGGCTCGATGAGATCCCGGACCACGCCCGGGGCTCGGCAATCAGCCAGATCAACGACGCGTTGCGGCCTGGCCAGCCGCTGGTGGTGACCTGCCGTACCCAGCAGTACCGGGATGCCGTCCGGCCACAGAGTGGTCCCGAGGTGTCCCTTCGGGCCGCGGCGGCCGTTCAGGTCGAACCGCTGGACGCCGTCACCGTCCACGAGTACCTCAGTGATGACGCCGCCGGACCGGCCGCGCGCGCCCGCTGGGCACCTGTCCTGGCGGTGCTCGGCACCGAAGCGCCCGTGGCGAAGGCGCTGAGCACGCCGCTGATGGTGGGCCTGGCCCGGGCCATTTACAATCCTCGGCCCGGTGAGCTGACCATGACCTTGCGTAATCCCGCCGAGCTGTGCAGCCCTGCTCTGGAGGACCGGAAGGTCGTGGAGTTCCTGCTGTTCGACGCGTTCATCCCCGCCGCCTACCGGCATGCTTACGGTGCTCGCTGGAAGGTTCAGGACGCGGAGAAGTGGCTCGTGTTCCTCGCCCGCCACCTCGAAGGAACGATCGGCAGCCCCGACCTCGCATGGTGGCAGCTCCGGCGCACCATGTCGCGCACTGCGGTCGGGCTCTTCCTCGGGCTCGTGTTCGGGTTTCTACTCATGTACTTTGCCGCGTTCACGTCGCGCGCCACGGCCATGGTGGTGGGCGGGGCGGGCGGGTTCGCAGCGGCGCTTGCGATCGCGGCCCAGACCCGGATCACGAGATGGAGCAGTACTGGAACTCCCGTACACGGTATGCGGATAAACGTTCGTATAGGTCCAATCGGGATCATGTTCGTGCTTCTAGGCTCGGCCCTGGGCGCGAGCCTGGGCGACGTTGGGTTCGGGAACGCGGGCGTGGTCGTGTTCGGGGTTGTGGGCGGGGTCATATTCTGGCTCATGGGCAGTCTCGAGGGAGTGCCAAGCGATCTCGCAGAGGCGACCAATCCCCAGGTCGTGCTTGCCCGGGATCGGCGAGCAGCGTTGCTCCTTATGCCCGCGGCTGGGGTGGTGGGCGGCGTCATGGGTGGGACCTTTGGCGGGGCCGTGACCTTGGTCGCCAACGCCAGGGCCGGGCACCCGGCTGATCTTTTGCTCGGGGCCGTGCTCGGGATGGTGTTCGGGGTGGTGTTCGGGGTGCTTGGAGTCGCGGTAGTGTCCGCCGGCGAACTAGGCAAGATTCAGGCTGCGTGGCCGTCATACGTGCTCACCAGAGCGTGGCTGGCGTTGCATCAGCGACTGCCCTGGCGGCTGATGAGCTTCCTCGTCGACGCCCATCGGCAAGGAGTCCTGAGACAAGCTGGCGCGGTCTACCAGTTCCGGCACATCGAACTACAGCACCGGCTCGCCAACCGGGATGCATCGGCTGTATCTCGCCACGAGAAGTAGTGGCATCCGCTACAAGCTCGATCTTCCGAAATTCGACATAGGGTCATCGGCCGCTGTACCCTGACTCTATGAGCGCCCCGAAGATCAGGCTCACCGCGGTGATCATGGACATCCTCGACGTCCTCACCAACTCGCCTGTCGATGACCCGCCCTGGGGTCTGCGGTTGTGCGACCAGACGACCTACGGCACGAGCACGGTCTATCCCGCGCTCGATCGGCTGCTGAAGGTCGGCTGGATTGAGGACAGGTGGGAGGAGCCGCCTCCGGAGGATAGGCCTCGCCGCCGCTATTACTACATCACTTCCGCTGGTCGCGCCGCATATCAGGACGAGATCGCCGCCCGGGCAGCTCGCCGCACGGCATGGACAGCCCGTACCCTCCCGACTGGCGGGACAGCATGAACCCGGCCGACTCCTTTCAGGATCCGTTTGCTGTATCCGGATCCGGCTGGATCGGCGTGCCCCATGCTGCCGGTGGCTTGGGTCGGATGGACGAACCCTGGTGGCCTTCACACAATGGGCCGTTTGTCAATGGGACTGCGTCCAACATCAGTTGGGGCGCGTCTACGACTGCCCAGCCTGGGGTGATCCAGCTCACTGAGTCGAATTCGCTCGGTACTGCGCCTACGATTATCAACTTCGAGCCGACCGTCACCTTGACAACCACGGGCGGCGGCATGTCGCTCGGAGCTGCGCCTACGACTATCAACTTCGAGCCGACCGTCACCTTGACAACCACGGGCGGCAATTCGTTCATAGGCCTAGCAGGCGACGGTCGGCCGGCGGCGGAGTCGTTGGCGGTCAGAAGGTTCTATCACTGGAACAAGGCGGCGACGGCAGGTGCCGCAGCCATTCGCGACACTGGATGGCCCGGCACGCCGTTGGAGAACACACCCTCCGCCCGAGCAGCCCAGGACGCGCTGGCAGACGCCCTTGGTGCAGATCAGCCGACGAAGACCATGACAATACGGGTGGTGATAGAGGCTAAGGCCGCCCCGAGCAGGCATGGCCATCGGTGGCGGCTAGTACGTGGGACAGTACTCTCCCCGCGATCGCTCACCAGGGTGGCCGTGGCTTTGGCGGGTCAGAAGCGCAGCATGGTTGGCGACGAGTGGCGAGGCCACCTGCTCGGAGAGCCCGACCGTGGCCTGACCCAACGAGAGCAGATTCGCGCTGCCCGTGGATTCGTACTAGCGGCCGTACGCTATCGGCTACAGGACGCCGCCGAGCAAGCCTGGCGGCCAGTCGACGCGGTACTCAAGTCGCGAGGGCTGTCCAACCTTTTCGTGCTGATTCCCACTCTAATGGCGGCCATGTTCGTCCTCCACGACGAGGGGTCCCTCGGCGTGGTGACGAGCGCCGAGAGCATCATCACGATCGGCGGAACGCTCTACGGACTGGTCCGGGTCGGTCGGTGGTATCGGGACGTCAAGCCCTCGGACCCCAAAGCTAAACGGGCCAAGGAAAAGCCCTAAGCCCTAGCGCACTTCAGGGCAGCCGTCACTTCGCTCCGGTGATGGCGTCCCTGGCACCGATCAGCGCGGCCACCGGCACGCTGTCGACGCCGCCAGGTAAGCCACCCCTCCAGGCGCAGGCTTGCTGTCGGTCAGGAATGCGGCGCCCTTATACGGCAGGATGGCGCGCGTGATCTCGTACCCCGCCGCGCCCATCCAGCTGGCCCTCTCAGACGTGACCCCGGCCGACCGCGCCGAGACCACAGCCATCCTAGGCCGCCTGGGCGATCCTGACAGATGCAGCTCGGGCTGACCTTCGCCATGACGAGCGATACGGAACCACCCGGGGCGCCCCCTGCCGTCGCCGAGGGGCGGCGGCCAGCACCGGGCTGGACTAGTTATCCGGCGTGCGGGTTCCCTGGTCAAGGACGGGCGCGTCCAGGGCGGAGCCGGCGGCGGTCTGCTGATCGGCTTCGCGATCGGGCTGCTGGTCTCCGGCAAGCCGTGGCACCGGCCGGCTGCGTGGGGAGACATCCCTACATGGATCACTGCCATCGCTACCGTCGGGCTGCTGATCGGCGCGATCATGACCGCCAGGTACGCGATCAGAGCCTTCCGCACGCAATCCGACCAGCTCGCCGACCAGAAGAAGGTCAACGCCAAACAGACCGAGGTACTCGATCTCCAGGTAACCGAGCTCCGCGAATCCCTAGCAGAACGCAAGCGTGAAGCAGAGCAACGGCATCGCGCCCAGGCCTCCCGCGTATTCATCACGAATGAGCGCCACCCCACAGTCCCAGCCGGATACTCCGAGCCCGAGAACGCCGAACCGTTCGTGACAGCCACTGTCCACAACACCAGCGACCAGCCCATCTACGATGCCGAACTTCACTGGTATCTCGGAGTAGTCGGCCACGGCGACCCCGACCCCGAACCGCTCGGCACCGTCTTGCCCGGAGATGACGCCAGCAGGACACGAGCCTTCCCGGCCCGCGTCAACATGGACCTCAGCGGAGCCACCGTCAGGTTCACTGACGCCAACCGCGTCAGATGGCTCCGCCGCCCCGACGGCTACCTCCGCGAGTTCACAGCTACCTAGGACAGACAGAGACCAATGTCGAGCGACCTCTCCGGCGAGATCACCGCCATCGCCCCGGGTAACACCCCGATCTCGTCAGCATGAGAACGGCGGCCTGCCCGCGTTCGCCCTCCGGCGCCGGGCTTCCTCGATCCATGCGGGGATCGCTTCGAGATCGGCGCCGACCTTGCGGCACAGGCCCGCAACCTCGGCCAGCAAGTCGGCCCGGTCGCCTGCAAGCTCGAGCAGCGCTGCCACCGCTGCGGCTTCCTTGGCTTCGGTGAGCTCGCGCCACCTAACGTGACGCCGGGGCGGTACCGGATATGCGGGCGACGAGGATACGGTCAGCTTCCGGACGCTTATCGATCACGCGTTCTAGTACTACAGGCCAGCGTCCGCTGAGTCGTCGTCCCTCGCTACGGCCTGGGCAAGGGGAAGGTGCACACTTAGTCGGGCGCCCCCAGCGATGACCGCCTCGCGTGCTCGTCCCTTACCCACTGGAGGAACGCGGCATCCGCCTGTTCTTTCGTCAGGCCGCGCTCGCGCTGCAGCTGCGCCGAGCCCATTCCCCTCACCATGCCGGCCAGGAAAGCTGCGGTGCCCGCGTCGCACTCCGGCGTCTCGCCGGCAGCGGCGCGCAGCATGTAGGCGAACGCGCGCTCCCGCTGTGTCGGCATGAAGTCCTTGGGAGGTTCCCGGTTCAGGGTTTCCTCACGTGGCTCTGGCACGTCCCCGGCCAGTTGGGCGGCTTTTCGCTCTTCCGCCGTCGCCATCGTGTTGAACCGGATCGCCCACGTCTGGGCGCGCCTGAGCTCGGCCGCGCCCTCGATGTTCTGCTGGTGGAACCCGCCATTGGCTGTGGTGACGATGACGGCCGCCTTGGTTCTCTTGGTGGCCGCTCCTACGACGGTCACGACGCGGGTGAGGGTGTGGCGGCTGGTGCCGTCGGTCACTTCTGCGCGGGCCCCCGCGAGCGGGCCCAGAACGGTGCTGTGGCTCTTGACGAGGTTGCCGTCGATGACGATGCCGTAGCCGCGGAGCCGGGCGTCAACGGCCTTCCCTCCGCGGGACATGGTGACCTTGACGGCGCTGCCGAGCACGATGAGCGCGATGATGATGACGAACCAGACCGTGGACATGCTCCCCCTTCACGCGGCCCGGCGGTGACCGCGCTCTCGTGTAATTAAGATGCCTGGCGAGTGCGTCTTGTGTGCAGGTAATGCCAAAGCGTGACCGCACATTTCAGGCTGCGGGGCCTGAATCCCGCGTCCCTCCGGGGACGGACTGTCCGGGTAGCGCCTGGCGGATCATCGCGGCCTGGTCGGCGTCGGCCACGTTGATGACATACACGCTCACGGGCGCGACCGCCTGCGGCTGCGGAGCGGCGACCTGCGCCGGGCGCGAGGCCCTGAGCGCTGCGCGCTGCTCCGCCCACGCCACGGCGATGCGCTCGTCGCGGGCCCGGGCCAGCCGCATCAGCCAGCCGATGGCCAGTGCCGTCAGGACAGCGACGGCGCCGTGGCCGTCCTCGTAGCCCTCCCGGTACCTCAGGCAGCCGTACCGCTGGCAGTCCGGATCCGAGCAGGTGTGCGGGTCGTGCCCTGGCGCCCGCGGCCGCGCAGTCCTGGCCTTGGCCTTCGCCGCCTTCCGCCGGGCCGCGGTCGCCGCCTTCCGCCGCTTGGCAGCCTCGCGGCGGCGATCCGCCGCGGCCCGCCGCTTCGCCTGGCGCGCCTCGGTCTTGCGGCGCTGAGCCGCTCGGCGCTTCCTGGCTCTGAAGTCGGTCCTGGTCACGCAGGTGTGGCGCAGGCCGCGGGGCTTTCCGCAAGCCGAGCACCGGAGCTGGAACTTCGGCGCGAGCCTGGTCCGCCGGACCTTGCGCCTGCTGTCCATCCGGCGTACGCAGGTGTGGCCGAACGGGTTGGTATAGCGCTTCCCGCACCGGCCGCACCTGATCAGGCCTCCGCCGAGCTTGGCCCCCATGGGGTGCGCACCTCCTGTTATCGGCGCTCACCATGCGCTGAACGCGGCACCGCAGGTCAGAGCCATTCCAGAGCGCGACACGCCCCGCGGCACGCTCGCCGATGTGCCGCGCCTGGCGGCGTTTCGGCAGGTCAGCGCGTGGCGCGTCGGCGCGGCACATGTGCCGCGGTCTCATGGCCGTGCCGCGCTCTCTAGACCGGCCCGCTTGCAGCCCTTGCGGTTGGTCCCGGTGCGGCCCGGCGGCCAGCGGACGTCGGTCGACGGGACGCCGCGCTTGCGCGCCGCGGCGCTGACCGACTCGGCTGTGGCGTCTGCGTGCCGCATCGGGAACCGGCCGGCCAGCCGTTCGGCCGCGGTTTCCCACCACAGCCCGTCGTCGCCGCCGAGCACCTCGAGCAGGTCGGCCACGATGTCCGACTCCGGCTCGTCTACCTCGACGCCGGCAGCGAACCCGGACAGCGTGCGGCGCTTCTCCCTGATCTTCCGCGCGGCCAGGCAGATCACCTCCGCGTCCTCGCCGTCCGCCAGGTAGGTCCGCACCGTGGGCGCGTCGTCGGTCAGCCCGTACAGGATGCCGACCCCGCGGTACTCATCGCCGAGCGGCAGGCCCGAGCAGTCGTAACCCTCGCCGTAGGCCTCGTTGCCGAGGATCGCGTTCGACACGTCGCGGTTGCCGCACCGCAGCCCGAACCGGATCTGGTGGTTGTCCCGGTAGCGGTTGAACAGGCGCTGCACGTCGCCGGCGCCGACGCCGCTGGGCTTCTGGGATAGCGACATGGGGATGACCCCGGCGGCCGGGCCCATGGCCTGGATCTCGGCGAGGAGCTGGGCGAACTCCTTGTTCTTCTTCTGGTCGGGGAGCTCGAAGTAGCACTGGAACTCCTCCATGATGAGCAGCTGGACGTACAGTTTCGGGTTGGTGCGGTACAGGTGCTCGGTCAGCTTGCCCTGCGGGCATTCGGACACCGGCAGCGTGGCCAGCTCGTCGTTCACTTCGTCGACGTGGCGGCGGATCTCGCGGAGCGCGGCCAGGGCCTGCTCGACCGGGTCGCCGGTCCGGTCGGGCATCGTGCCGCGGACGTAGTGGTGGGCGACGTACCGGAACGGCAGCCAGTCGGGCGACATGCGCCCGTCGATGATGGTGATCCGGACCCACGGGTCCAGCGCGCAGTACAGCGCCACCAGCCGCCCGCTGAACGTCTTGCCACGCCGCGGCTGGGCGCCGATCAGCAGCGATATCCACATCAGGCAGAACGCGACCTGGCGGCCGTACTGGTCGAGGCCGAACGGGAACTTGCGCCACACGGAACGCTGCTTGCAGTCCAGCAGCGGGGTGCGGCCGGCGGGCTCGGCGAGCGGGTCCACGTCCAGCACGCGGAGCAGGTGCCGCCGTTCGGACTGCTTGTCGCGGGTCAGGTAGACCTGGGACTCGGCGACGTCGAGGCCGGAGGCGATCTTGGTCTTCGCGTTGAGCACCGCGTCGAACGTGCCGCCGTACGGCAGGTAGACGACGACCTGCGAGCCCTTGTCCAGCGCGTCGCGGGTCATGGTGGACCCGAACCCGAGGTGGTCGGCCGGCCTCTTAGGGTCGGTGGAGCACAGGCTGGCCGCGGCGTAGGCGCGGACGATGGCGTCGGTGCTGATCTTGCGGACCAGCGGCGTCGTCATCGCGCTGGTGATGATCGGCAGGTGCGCCGGGCGCCCGGCCCGGGCCAGCAGGGGCACCGCGACCGCGGCGAGGATAGCCCATGCCAGCCAGGACCCGAGCACGATCAGCGTGATCAGCACCGCGAGGACAGCCGCCTGCACGGCGCCGAAGACAACGCCGCGCTTGCTGCGGGCGTTCATCACGTGGCTGTGCTGGCTCTTCCACTCGCGGGCGTCGCCTCGGACGACCAGCAGGCTGCGCAGCGGCGCGTTCTCCGCGACCCACCACCAGCGGGCCAACCGCCGCTCGAGCACGAGCGCGCCCCATGCCGCCCAGACGGCGGTCAGGACCGCGTACTTCGGCAGCCTGAGCAGGTGGAACGCGGCGTGATGCCTGCCCGCGTCAGCGTACCGGCCCACGGTCTTGCGGATCCCGTCCCACGTGCGCAGGTGCGCCGGGATGACGGGCCGCCGTTCGCCGCCGATCGGCGGCAGTTCGAAGCCCGCGCCCTGGTGGACCGGCTCGGGGTCGGGCGCGTCGTCGTCGAGCTGGTGCTCGAACGACACGTCCCGCTTGATCGGGATGATCTCGGCGTCCGGCTGATCGCCGTCGCCTTGGCCTTCCTGCGGCCATTCGGCCATGATGGAACTCCTCACTTCGGTGGGAGCCAGCGGCCGGACTTGGCTTCCTAGGGCACAGGGCCCGGCCGCTGGCGGCTTTCACTGCTCGACCGCGGGCACCTCCGTAGTGCCAGGCGGCTGCTGGCCGTTCGAGTTCCCGACCAACTCGGCCACCTTGGTACGGGGCAGGCCGAAGCTGGCCGCCAGTTGGCGCTGCGACGGCGCCTGGCCGAGGCAGTCGCGGCCGTGCAGGAACGCTGTCACGACAGCTTCGCCGACCGTGCTGGCCATGCCGTGCGGGCACCGGCCTTCAGCGGTCGCGCCGTCGCCGTAACCGGCGGCCGGAAACGGGCCGTCCCGGCCATCCTGGCCACCTCGGCCAGCCTGCGATTTCAGCCATCTTTCGAGCAGGTAGCTGGCCACGCTGAACGCGACGGCCGGCCATGCCGAGACGCCGGCGTTCAGCGGCCCGTGCGGCAGCCCGGACTCGACGTTCGCGAACAGGGTCGCGGCCACCCCGAGAGAAACCCCGAGCCAGCCGAGCGCAGACCCGGCCAGGATGATCACGGAGCCGCCGACGATGAGCCCGTCGACCGACACCGGCAGCAGGTGGGCGTCGTTCGAGTCCTGGCCGACGCGGAGGGCCAGAGCCACAATGTGCGAGTAGCTGACCACCCCGGCCACGGTGGCAACGACGCCGGTCGGTATCGCGATGACGATGGCCACGCGGGACCAGTGCAGCGGACGCTGTGCGGCAGCCAGTTTCGGGCGCGGAAAGCGCGGCAGCCTCACGACGCCGCCATCCCCGGCCGCCAGGTGCGGCCCCAGTCCCGCACCACCAGCCGGATCAGCAACAGGATGGCCGCCGTCAGCGCCAGGGCGATGATGACCGCGACCACGAACAACCAGGGCATCATCACCGGCTGCCCGAGGATCACCGCGTGCAGCTTCGTCACCGCCGACAGGACCAGCGCGACGGCGCCGAGCACGAGCGCGGCCGGGTTCACGGCTCGCCGTCCCGCCCGGCCGCGTCCGCCCGGGCGATCAGCCCAGCAACCACGGCGCACGCGGCGGGCTCCCAGCCGGACAGCCACAACAGGACGTGCCGGTCGTAGCCGCCGAGCTCGACGGCGGCCGCCACACACGCCGAGATCAGCATCGCGTGGGTGTGTGGCGCCATCTTCCCGGGGCCCGGGTCGCGGTCGAACGCCTCGAAGATGGCGAGAACGGCGGGCAGCTCCCGCGCCTGCCGCTCGGTTTCGAGCGGGACTATGGTTTCCATCGGGTCCTCTCCTGGTCTATCAGGGTGGGCCAAGTCCCCGGCGACGGTGCTCGCAACACCGCGCCGGGGGCGCTTCTACGTCGGGGGGCCGTGGTCCTCGTCGAGACCGAGGACCTTGTACACGGTGGTCCGGCTGAGGCCGGAGAGCTGGCTTATGCGGCGGATGTTGACGCCGGACTCGTGGGCGGCCCGGATGAGGCCGTCGCGTTCGGCGTTGGCGCTGTCGGTCCGGCGCTTCCAGTCGGCCAGCGCCGCCTCAGCTTCCACCGCCTTCACGTCTAGCACTGTACATGCACAGAGCGGGGCATGTCCAGTACTGGACGCTACCTGCGTTAGACGAGGAACTAGCTCCTAACGGCCACGACCACCAGAACGGCCGTCAGCGCGACGCCGATCACAGCGAGCCAGGTCGCTACCTTCCGACCGCGGATCGTCTCAACGGTCAGGGCTTCGATCGCGACCTTGAGCCGACGCTGCATCTCCATCTGG
>Ga0209415_10017610_pt1 | contig 11354 bp, 11 predicted proteins | sample PeaSoiSIISIP2007_FD_187696 | JGI IMG/M metagenome (GOLD analysis project Ga0209415, IMG submission 187696) | Peat soil microbial communities from Weissenstadt, Germany - SII-SIP-2007 (SPAdes) (version 2) | ecosystem: Environmental > Terrestrial > Soil > Wetlands > Peat | place: Germany...
CGCCCGCGGCTCGAGCCCCTGGTCGGGCCTGCTTGCCTCCCTGCGGACCTCGTTCAGCCGGAGCCGGGCGAGGGCGTCCGGCGCAGTCCGGGGGGACTGCCCCACACTGTCTGTGACGTATCACTCGGGACAAGACACTAGTGGCCAAACGCGTCGCTGGGAAGTCCGATGCGCAGGGCGCGGAACTGGTTGTCATCACCGGCCTGAGCGGTTCGGGGAAGGCCACGGTTCTCAAAGCCTTCGAGGATCTTGGCTACTATGCGGTGGACAATATGCCCATCGAGCTGATCCCCAAATTTGCGGAGCTGGCCAAGGGCTCGGCGCACGTCCGGCGCGCCGCGCTGGTAATCGACATTCGCGAAGGCGAGCAACTCGCGCGATTTCCGGCGCTCTTTCAGCGATTGCGGCGGCAAACTCCCGCAACCCTGGTGTTTCTCGAAGCCGACGATGGCACTCTGGCGCGCCGGTTCAGCGAAACCCGGCGTCCACATCCGCTGGGCACGCAGGCGACGGTGCAAAAGAGCCTTCGGACCGAGCGCGAGCTGCTGGCGCCGATTCGCAAGGCGGCGGACCACATCATCGATACCTCCAAATTCAACGTGCACGAGCTGCGCGAATTGATCGGGGAAAAATTTAGCGGCGGCCGCAGCGAATCCAGCATCCGGATCGATATCACCAGCTTTGGATACCGGCATGGCGTTCCCGCCGACAGCGATCTGGTGTTCGATGTCCGCTTCCTGCCGAATCCCAACTACATTCCGCAGTTCAAGAATCTGACCGGCCGGAATCCCAGCGTGGCGCGTTACATCCGGTCGTTTCCGCAGACCATCGAGTTTATCGACCGCATCTCGGAGCTGCTGGTTTATCTGATCCCGCACTACGTTCACGAAGGCAAGAGCTATCTGACCATTGCGTTCGGCTGCACCGGCGGGCGTCACCGCTCCGTGATGATCGCAAACGAAATCCGCAAGCGTCTGGCGGCGGCCGGGTTCAAGGTGAAGGAAACGCACCGCGATGTCGGGAAATAGCTAATCAAATCAGCGCTTGCTCGATCACCGCGCCCATACCCGCCAGAGGTTTCATCACGTCCGCGCTCACACCGAAACGGTGCTGCATGTACGCCGGGTCGTTGTAGCTGAGCCAGACTTGGCCACTCGCATCCTGCCACGCCAGCGCTTTCAATGGCAGATCGATCGCCGAGGTGGGCGCGGCCAGCATCAGCGGCGTTCCGCCCTTGGGATTTCCGAATATGAGCAACTGCGTTGGCGGCATTTTCAATCCGGCCTTTTCGGCTTCGCCGCTGTGATCCACCAGCGCGAATACTTTGATGCCCTTCGCCGTCAGAATTGTCTCCAAGCGATGCACTGTCTCCGGTACTGAATATTTGCTTGGCTTAGTGATGATCCCGTTTTCCTGACTCATTTCGCTACCAGCTCCATGCCTAAATACACGGCCATCGCCAAGCCAGCGGCGGCCAGCACCAGGGCGATGACGATGGCCATCGTGGAAGGTTTGGTTACAATCGGTGCGCCTGTGTTTAGCGCGCGTACGATGCGCACGTGGCGAACCGACGCCAAAATATTCACTAGCACTCCGGCCACTAGCAGCGCCGTTCCCAGCGGCACCGATAACGAAGATGTTTGTATCTGTGAAAGCGTTCGCAAGGAGGCCAGCTCGCGCAGGAAAAGTCCAAAGCGCGCCACCACGAATCCAAAGCCCATGAGCGCGATGCCGGTGCGAATCCAAGCCAGAAAGGTGCGTTCTTCCGCGAAATACGTCCGCGGATCGGATTGGTCGCTGTCGGGTGGCACAGGTCCTATTTTAGCCGTTAGACTTTGACTTGCTTCCACGTCCCTCGCCGGAACAGCAGGATTCCGAGCAGCGCCAGCAACGAATCGGAAACCACCACCGCGATGTACACGCTGTTGGGGCCGAGTCCGGTATGGAACGCCAGCGCCCAGGCCAGTGGAATCTGGCACAGCCAGAAACAGATCAGGTTAAGAACCGTGGGCGTGGCCGTGTCACCCGCGCCGTTGAAAGCCGCGGTGATCACCATGCCGTACGAATAGGAAACATTGCCGTAACTGAACAGCCGCAGCGCGCTGACGGCCAAAGCAGACACCTCGGGATCGGAGGTGAACAACGCAATGATCTGCGGCGCGAACGCGATAAACAGCAAGCCGATGCTGCCCAGGAACAGCATGTTGTACAAGCCCGTCCGCCACACAGAACTTTCGGCCCGGGAAGGTTTTCCGGCGCCCAGATTCTGCCCAACCAAAGTGGCGGCGGCGTTGCTCATGCCCCACGAAGGCAGGATCGCGAAGATGATCACTTTGAACGCGATGGTATAGCCCGCGGTTGCAGCGCTTCCGAAGCTCGCAATGATCCGCACCATGCCGATCCAACTGGCCATTTGCACCATGTACTGCAAAATTGCGTTGAGCGAAAGCCGGATCAGCCGCCACATCACCAGCAAGTCCACGCGGAGTTGCGAAGCGTGCACCGCGAGCCGCCCGCGCCCCGACGTCAGCACCCAAAGTTGTATTAGCACGCCGATACCGCGTCCGATGGTTGTGCCGACCGCCGAACCCGTTACGCCCAGCCGTGGAAATGGGCCTAGTCCGAAAATCAAACACGGATTCAAGCAAATGTTCACCAGGTTCGCTATCCATAGCACCCGCATCGCGATGGCCGCATCACCCGCGCCGCGGAAAACGGCATTGATCAGGAACAGCAGGAAGATGGTCGCGCTGCCGCTCAAGATCATGCGAGTATAGCCGGAGCCGAGCTTGACCACGCTGTCCGACGCGCCCATGATATGCAGCAGGTTCGGCGCGAAGAAATAGCCGAACACGGCGGTGGTCCCGGAGACCACCAGTCCGATGATGATGGCTTGCACCGCGACCAGGCCGGCGGCCCGCTCGTCTTTTTCGCCGATGCGCCTGGCGACTAGCGCGGTGGCGCCCATGCTGAGTCCCAGCGCGATCACGAAGACTAGAACCAGTGCGGTTTCCGTCAACCCGACGGTGGCCACGGCGTCGGCGCCCAGACGCGATACCCAAAACACGTCCACCACGCCAAACAGCGATTCCATGCACATCTCCAGCACCATCGGAACCGCCAGCAGCACGATGGCGCGGCCGATACTGCCTTCGGTGAAATCCTGGCTGGTGCCCATCACTGCTTCGCGCAGCGATGACCAGATGCCGGGAGTCTGAACCGGGATTGTGCTACTGCTCTCACTCATAACGATTCCTCAAGACAATTCGAAAAACCCTGTGGACTGGCGGGGCGGCTGGCCAATGGTCAAGCCTGCCCAAATGAAAGCGGCGTCAGAATACGATTGGGTTTTTCACGGCTGTCTATGACCTCGAGCGAAGCGGTTTCACCAGTGTACCGCAGCTCTGGCCCTAGTAGAAAGTCAGCTCCACCGGTGTGCCGGCGCCGCAGCCTAGTGTCTGTGCGGCCGATCCCTGGCTGACCGCGACCTCGAGATATCCCGAGCTTCCCGCCACGACAAAGAGCTCGCCGGGATCGCATTCAGAGAACGTGAGGGCCAGTCGAGCGATGGTCTGGCGTCCCACCTTCAGAGCGAACGCATGCGTACGGATGGCGGGAAACTGATCGATGTGGAAATTCGTGGCGAGGTTTCCGAAATGGTCCGTCTTCAGAATCGTTCCGGTCCAGGTGTGCTGGCCGGTGTGAGTGGGTTTGTCGAACGCCGCGCGGAGATAGTCGTCGATTGGTTTTCCGAATTTGGCGGGTGTGACTCCGGCCGACAAATGCGCCGCTACGGGCGAAAAGACATCGCGGCCGTGAAGTGTCCGGCTGACCGGATGGAGGAAATATCGTTCATTCGTGATGTGCCGGACTTTCGGTTGTTCACGGGCAAAGATCATCGAAAGCACGCCATTGTCGGGAGCAACAAAGTATTGTCCGGCCATCTCGGCCAACAACGGCCGCCGCGCCGATCCCACGCCCGGATCGACCACTACAACATGCACCGTCTTCCTTGGAAAATAACGATACGCTTGCGCGATAGTGAACGCGCCGTCGGCTATCTCGTAGGGCTGAACGCCATGGCTGATGTCGATCAACTGCGCCGTGGGCTGGATGCCGAGGATCACGCCCTTCATGACACCGACAAAATGGTCTGACAGGCCGAAGTCGGTGGTGAGTGTGATGATCGGTCTAACAATGCTGGGGCGGGTCACCGTCTCAATTTACACCGACCGTCACCGAGCCTGCGTTACTCACGATCCCGCCGAGACTGACTGTCAATAGATGCTCGCCCGGATGCTCGCCCGGAGTGAGCAGCGGGACTTTGATCGTAACTTCGAACACTCCCGCCATACTGGGGGACGTTGCGGCGCTGACCACTCCGATATTTTGTCCGTCCAGCATCGCGGTCGCCGGAGTCTCGGGGTTCACTCCCTGGCCAGTCAAATAGACTGTCAGCAGTGTCCCGGGCGCTGCCGGATGACTTGCTCCGTTGGCCGTGCCGTTTTGATTTTGCGCGATCACATGGTTCCGGGCATCCACAAATAAGCCGGGCGCGATCGGCTGAATGCTCACCTCGATCGGTGGCAGGACATGGCCGCCCGCGACGACGTTCACCGTAGCTGGTCCCGATTGAGTCTCGCCGGGGATCTGTGCGTTGATTTGCCCGGGACTGACGTAGGCCAGCGACGCTGCCACACCGTTGATGAAAACCGAGGAGCCTTCGAGCACCCGGGGCCAAGGCGCCGAAGCAGCTTGCGCGGCCGGCGCCAGGTTCGAGCCGAACAACGACACCAGGGAACCGGGCGCTACTGGACCCGGCTGGAAGCCAGCGGCACTCACCACGGACGCGACGCTCCCTGATGGCGAATCTGCTAGACCAAACACGTCCAGGCTATTGAGCATGCCTACGTAAACCTTGCCGCTGGCTATGGTTGGCGTTGAAAACTTAACGAATGAATCAACTTTCGCCTGGTAGAGCTGATGGCTAAGATCGGCCGCATCGTACGCGTGCAGCTGAGCGGCGGGGTCGATGGTCCAGAGAATTCCGTTTTGAGTTCCATTGGCCGAAATGCTGGGCACTGATCCGAACACGGCGAATGTTGCGTCGCTGGCTGAAGTTGGAAGCACGGATAGAAGTCCATCTTGCAGCGAAAAGGCTTTCACCTGATCGTGCGCCCCGGAAAAATAGACGGTGTTGTTGAAGTACGCCGGAATTCCGAAGATCGGCCCGACGGCGCCCTCCAGCGATTGAACAATCTGGTCATTTCCTCCCGCCTGAAAATGGCCCAAGTTATCGCGATCCAACAAATAGACCGTACCGTCCTTGCTTCCGCTCAGGAGCAAATGCGGATGGGCCGAGCTCCCCACCGCGTCGGGTAATAGCAGGGCTCCGCTGGATCCCAGATCCATGTCTTTTTCACTGAGCGCTCGGGCGTCTGATGGCGTGAAGTAGTCCGCCGCGGAGAGACTCTTCGAGGTCGAAAGCTTGATGACGCTTTCACCTAAATCCGAGCCGCCCGCGTCCGCGTCAAACGTGCCGTTCGCCGACACGACATAGATATTGCCGTTGGCGTCGGCCGCGGGCGCGACCCCGCCTTGCCAGAACGACCCGGCATTCCAGTTCGGAGTGTCGGTGTAAACGGCAGCCTGCTGCAGCGCGCCTGCGTCGTAGCCCCAAGCATTATAACCAATGACCCACCCGTGGTAGTTTCCAGAGTCGCAGTGCGATGACCAAGCCGTATACACCACGCCATTCAGCAGCAGCAGACCCGTTCGCTGTTTATACAACCAAGGCTCGAATCGAACTGTGGTATTGCCGTCGCCTTGGCCGGGGACGGAAGCCTGGATCTCCACCGGACTCCCCTGCTTTTCCGCCCCGGTTGCCACGTCCAGCGCATGGAGCCGCTGCGTGTAGCCGCTGCTCGATGCTTCTTCCGTCATCGCGACCACATACAAAGTGCCGCTGCCTGGGTCGATCACAGGCGTTCCGGTGATGCCGATTTCGGGTACGATCGAGCCGCATCCCAAGTCGCTAGCTGAGGCGGTCGTCACGCCTTGCGTGGGATTGATGAAGCTGGCGTGCCACAGCGGGGAAGCCACGTAGTTGTCGGCGTCGAACGCGTACACGCTGTCATGTTCCGTTGCTACAAAGACTACATTGTGGATTCCCTTGCCGGGGATCACGACTCCCGGCATGTACAGGGGCTGGGCGTAAACCTGGCCGTCCACCGCATAGCTGAAGAGCCGCCCGAAGTGTCCCGAACTGACGTTCGCCGGCGTCAGCAGCGTCTCGTTGAGGTTTTGTCCCGTTCGCGCCAGATCGTTGTGATAGGTCAGCACGCCCACCTGGCAGTTCCACCAGAGGGTACACATCAGGATTGGGCACGTGGGGCGCATTGACCGCATGGTCACTGCACGTGGAGTGCCATTCCCAACGACTGCCGCCTGCTGCGCCTATTGTTCGCTCAGTGCCGCCACCAATGCGCCTCGTGCCGTGGACACCATGGGATTCGCCGCCAGCCTAACCTCCGAGATCGCAACGGGTAATTCCACTTCCCGCAAAACTTTCTCGAAGCGATCGCGGAAGCCCGGAGGCATGACGCTGCCGCCGCTGAGCACCAGGGGAATCGGGCGATTGAGCTTAGGCATGTTCTGCACGCTGGCAAATTGATCCTTGAGGGCCGCGACTAAGGCCTGGATCACGTCGTCGTAGTAAGTGCTGAGGGCCTGATGGATCTTGTTGGTAAAGTGGCCGTTGAAGTGGAAGGATTCTTCCTTGATGGTGCGGATCCGGGTGGCCGGCTCGCCCCGCAGTTGCGACGCCATGGTGTCGATGAAGTCGCCAGCCTTGGGAATACTGAAGCTGAACACTGGCACCGACAAATAGGCCAGGCACACGTTGCACAATCCGCCGCCGCAACTGATCCCGATGCCGGTGTAGTTGGAGCTTTCCAGTTCGCCGTATACTACCGCCAGCCCTTCGGAAATGCTGTGCGCGTCGTAACCGAGTTTCGAAAGCATGTTCTTCAAGGCGGTTTCATGCTCGCTCAGCTCCTCGCCCGAGCCGAGAGGCGCTGCAGGAACGCTGAAGCATACTCTCTGGCCCTTCACCGGCTCCTCGCTGGTCAGCAGCGTCACGATTTGCCGGACCAGCGTCAAGCTGTCGCTTTCTTCCGGGTTCAGGGTACCCCGCAGCATCGGACGCCGGGTCTCCTTGTGGAAGAGGTTGGCGAACCTTTCTGATTCGTCGCCGTAAACCGTGATCTCGGCATCCTGCACCAGGTGGGGGATACGTTCCTTCTTTAAGACGCCCTGAGTGAGCTTGGAAAACGGGATGGTAACGAAGGCGTTCAGTTGCGTACCGAACTGAATGTCCTTCTCCTGGCGCTGTGCGGCGACGATGCGGCTGGTGCCCACATCCAGGCCGAGAGCCGAAATGGGTTGCGTAGTTGTATCAGTCATCAGTTGTACTCCTCGTGGGCGGCAGTTCCGCGCAGCGCCCGGATTGCGTCCCGGTATTTCTTTTGCAGGGTCTTGCGATAAAGTTCCACAGGCATTCCTCGTGCGGTGGCGTCCCGCAGGACCTGCGCTTCCGCGCTCTCGATGCCCCGGGCCAACGACGAACCGCCTTTGCTCATCAGCGTGGCGTCGGGTTGAAACCCAAACAGCGTCACGCTCGGCAGTGCTTCTTGATAGTTGTCCGCCAGCCCCAGTTCGCTGAATGGCAGATTGGCCGCCCAATCGACGTGAAAGCCAGCCCGCCAATTGCCGGGATTGACGGAAACCTGCGCGTGCGCCACGCAGTTGGCGGCTGGGATGGCATATAGCGCCCGCAGCATCTCGGTCAGGATGCGCCCGGCGTGTACTTGCGCGGAATTCACCGGGGCCCTCGATTCTTCCGAAGCGCTCTGAGCTTCAAACGCCACTCCAAAAAAACTTTGGTTGAGGTTGATATAAATCCAGGATTCGTCGGCCCACACCGAGTTACCCGCGTGATTGGCATAGTCGCTTTCACGTACTACGCGAAATACCCGCCCGAAGCGATCGATTACAAAGTGATAGGCCCGGCTACGGTTCACGTACTCGAGCAACCCCTCGCCGGCGCGCTGCAACATCTGGTTCTGATCCTCCTCAAAGGGCGCGATGTGGCTTTCCGTCGTGTGGAACACAATCCCGGATGGCTCGGAGCGCCATTCGCCGGTTCCAGAGCTGTGGCCGGTTCGCGCAAATGCCAGATAACGCCGGGCCTCGGTTGCCGCCGCATATTGATTTTCAATCCGCAAACCGTTGCTGTACAGATCGAATTGCTGCGTATTCTTCACCAGCCAAACATGTCCCACCACCTCGGCCAAGCCAGGCGCTCGAGGGGCATCTGGAAGGCGAGCCGTGCGCGAACCAGTCGCCGAACTTGCGGCAACCGTCACGTGCCGGGTGAAGATGGCGAACAGGCTGGCGGCGGGCAGAGCGAGTCCCAATGTGATCGCGAACGCCGGCATGTGTTCCATGGCGCGCCTCCAGCGCTCGGGAGATCCCAGCCTCACGCTGGCGTTACGCTGCAGAAACTGCAGGCGATCCACTGGATCGGAGAACCATCGCGCGCGCCACTCCAACGCGCACACCAACACACTTCGCAGGACCTTGATCATCGAGCGCTGCCGATGGACTAGTGTCAGCCACCGTAAAACAGTCTCAATGAAAACGCCCCCGAGAAAGAGTGATATCTTTCGGGCCTGTTCCCACCTTATGGTGATAGCATTTGCTGCCACTTTAGCCAAAGAAAGAGAGGGATAGATGTTTAAGAGGTTCTTGCATGGCTCCTCCGCCGAAACCCATTTCACTGTTCCCGCGGAAGAGTTCAACGGTTCACATAACGGTCTGTCAGCCAACGGAAATAGTGAAGGGAATCAGACTGATTCGCCTGGCACGGCGAAGCTGTCATCGTTCGACGAGATCTACCACCGGGCTGGCTTCAAGGCGGCCACTTCCACCGCTGCGTGGGACATCATGAAGGTAGCCGAAATGGTGAACAACGGCCACTTACACGGTTTATCGCCGGCGGGCAAGCACAGCGCGCTCATGATGGCTCTCGAAGCGGCCGGCGTGGCCGTCGAGGATATGCTGCAAGACGCAGTGCAGCGGCAGCGCGTGCTGAACGATTATGAGGAAGCCCAGCGCAAGCGGCTGGACGATTTCGTAGCCGCCAAGCAGCACGAAAAAGAACGCCTGAGCGCCGAGATGGAAGCCATTTGCGCCCAATACTGCATGCGAATCGCCACCGGCGAGCAGGAGATTGAACGAGAGCGCGGGATGTTTCGAGAATGGCAGGAGCGCAAGGAAAGGGAACAGCGCCGCATTTCAGAAGCCGCTTCGGCGTGTGTTTCCGCTGACTCGTGCGGGTCCAGCGACTACAGCATCTCTCGCTTGCTCGAGAAAAACTCCGGACGTTTGAGGGAATCCGCGTAAGCTGTCACGAAAGCGTCATAGGGGTGCCATCAGGCACTAATCGGCGCATGCGATAAACGAACCGTGATGCTCGCTAGCGAGAATCTTGCGCTGGAGCGGCGATCGAAGAATCGCTATCCAGTGGAGCTGAACGTCCGCTATCGTACGCTCACGAGCGGACCGGCGCTAATTGGAATTGGCCGGACTCTCAACGTGAGCAGCGGCGGGTTGCTGATTGCCTCCGAACAGCAGATCGTCCACGACGGCAGCCGTTTGCGAGTATCACTGGAATGGCCAACACTGTTGCACGGCACCACGCCGCTGCAGTTGATCGCGGTGTGCCGCGTGATCCGCTGCCTGCCGGCCGTATTCGCAGTGCGTCTGGAACGCTATCAGTTCCGCACACGCAAACTCTGAACCGAATTCCTTGTATTCCGCGAATTTCTTGTCTTCCGCGCGTAAGCGCAATGACCCACTTTTGCGTAAGCTGGATTCGATGGTTCAAACCAAGACTCCACCCTTTCGCGCCGACCACGTTGGCAGCCTGCTCCGTCCGCCCGCATTGCTCCAGGCCCGCGAAGATGAAAAAAGCGGCCGCATCACTCCGGCCGACCTGCGCCGCGTCGAGGACCAGGCCATCCGCGAAGTTGTCCGCCAGCAAGAAGACTTGGGACTTGAGGGAGTGACCGACGGCGAGTTCCGCCGCGCCTCCTGGCACATGGATTTTCTATACCAGGTAGGTGGCACAGCGAAGGTGCAGGGCAATCAGAAAGCTCAGTTCCGCAATGAACAAGGAGTGATCGAATTCACTCCCGCCGCGTTGCAGATCGCCAGCCGGCTGAAGCTGGACAAAGTCATTTTTGCCGACGACTTCACGTTTTTGAAATCGGTGGCCCACGCCACGCCCAAGCTGACCATACCGTCCCCCAGCATGATGCACTACCGCAGCGGCCGCGCGTCGATCGATCGGGCGATTTATCCCAACATCGAGGAGTTCTGGCACGACCTGGCCCAGGTCTACGCGAGCGAAATTGCCGCGCTGGCCAAGCTGGGCTGCACCTATTTGCAGCTCGACGACATCAGCCTGGCCTACTTGAACGATCCTGCGCAGCGCGAGGTTGTGAACAAGATGGGCGAAGATGGCGAGCACGCCCACATCCGCCACATTCGCACCATCAACGAAGCGCTCGCCAATAAGCCCGCCGGCATGTCCATTTGCACGCATTTGTGCCGGGGCAATTTCCGCTCGTCGTGGGCAGCTTCGGGAGGCTACGATCACGTGGCCGAAGCCCTGTTCGGCGAGCTGAAAGTGGATGGCTACTTCCTGGAGTTCGACGACGCTCGCTCGGGCACCTTCGCGCCCCTGCGTTTTGTTCCCAAAGGCAAGAAGGTGGTGCTCGGGTTGCTCACCTCCAAGCGCGGCGAGCTGGAGAAGAAGGACGATCTGAAGCGCCGCATCGATGAAGCCGCCAAATACGTGCCGCTGGATCAGATTTGCCTCAGCCCGCAGTGCGGCTTCTCATCCACCAGCGAAGGCAACGCGCTCACCGTAGATCAGCAGTTTCAAAAGCTTCGGCTGGTAGTGGAAACCGCGCGCGAGATCTGGGCCGACTAGCGACTCGGGGAAGGGGATCGGTCTAAGCCGTGGGCGGCTAGTAAAACAGAAGCCGACTTGTTGTTCCTAGCCCGGCCTACTTCCTCGAACGCCGTTTCTCGGTCCAGGCGTCAGAGCCCAGTCTTGAGCCGGCAAATCATCGGAGCCGGATTGTTCTCTTTACGAGGGAAGTGACAGAAAACACACGATTTTGAAAAACCGACATTTTTTTGTTGAGCTGTAGTTAAACAGACCTCGTCAATTGTCTCTATACGCCACGCGTCCGCAGTAAGAACGGAGACCGCACCGATGTCGG
>Ga0209415_10017612_pt1 | contig 11353 bp, 10 predicted proteins | sample PeaSoiSIISIP2007_FD_187696 | JGI IMG/M metagenome (GOLD analysis project Ga0209415, IMG submission 187696) | Peat soil microbial communities from Weissenstadt, Germany - SII-SIP-2007 (SPAdes) (version 2) | ecosystem: Environmental > Terrestrial > Soil > Wetlands > Peat | place: Germany...
CCAAGTCCTTGATTCGATTCACCCGCTGCGACAAAACAACTCCCCAATTCGACCCCACTTTGCGCAAGTTGGGCTAACGCGCAGGGCGGTCAACTCTCAATCTCGAGCGGTGCATGTCCCGGTCAGCCGACGCGGGCGATTTCCACTGCCTGGAGGTGATCGGCCAGCACGTGCGGCAGCTCCGAGGCCGGCATGCGCCCGAAGCCGCAATAGGCGCCGAGCCCGAATTCCGGCAGGTATTTGCGGGCGGCGGCGATGCGCGCCCGAAAGCCCGCCATGTTGTGGATGGCGCCAAGATAGACCCGCGCGCCTTGCGGCTGCAGGGCGGCCAGCGGCGCGAAGAAGGCATCGTCGCTGCGGTCGAGCACCGGAATATGGATCCAGTCGACCCGGCGGCCGGAGGCTGTGACGACCGCGTTGGCGAGCTTTACGGTCTGGCCGAGATCGCCGGGCGTAAAGCGCGGCCAGCCGCCGAGCGTGCCGAAGCAGAAGTGGTAGCCGAGCGCGACGTCGGACGGGATGTGAGGGCTGAGGTTGCGCACTTGCGCGAGGTTGCGCTCGACCGCGCCTTCCAGCGGAAAGCCCTCGATGCTGCCGTAGGAATCCTGCACCTCGGTCGAGCAGTCCCATTGGATGGCAAGCTCGCTCGCGGGAATCCTCTCGACGATAGTGGCGATCTCGGCGCGCGTCGCCGCCTCGTAGCCGGGCCTGATCTTGTCGAGGTCGCGCCGATCCGGAAAGATGCGCGGCGGCAGCACGCTGTTGACCATGGGGATCGAGACCTGGAAGCGCAGATGCGCCGGCAGCACGCCCCTCTGTTTCATCACCTGGAAGACGAAATAGGAATTGAGCGCGTCGCGCGCGTAGCCGAGCCGCCAGCCGGGATCCCCGAAGCGCACCTCCTTGACGCCGTCCTTCACCTTGAACCACCAGGCCTCCGCGGCATGGCGCGGGAACAGGCGCTCGACGCCGTTTTCGTCCGGCCCCGGCCGCTGCACGATGTCGAGCTGCGGATGCGCGGCCAGCACCTGATAGTGCACGCGGCTGATCCAATGCCGGCGCGGCCCGACCTCGCCGTCCGGCATCGCGAAAAGATAGCGCCCGAGCGGAGCCCCGAACGTCTCGAACACCTCCTGCGGGGTATCGAGCGGGATGCTGCCGACCAACAAGAGCTCGCCACTCACGGGGTATCCTCCATTCGCTTGCGACTGCCGCCCGGGATAATACACTGCCTCCCCGATACGCTGCTGTCCAAACACTCGGAGGCCGCCGTGGGGTTCTTCATTCGGGCGCTGCTGTGCGGGGCCTTGCTCGCGCCCGCGGCCGACGCGGGCGCGCAGAGCTGGCCGGCGCGGCCGATCCGGCTGATCGTGCCGACCGGGCCCGGCGCCGCGACCGACGTGATGGCGCGCCTCCTCGCCGACGGCGTATCGCGCGGGCTCGCCCAGGTGGTCGTGGTGGAGAACATGCCGGGAGCGTCCGGCATCATCGCCCATCAGGCGGCGGCGCGCGCGGCGCCGGACGGCTACACGTTCCTGTTCACCAACACGTCCGGCATGGCGATCAATCTGATCTCATTCCGGCAGCTCCCTTACGACCCGACCCGCGATTTCATGGCCGTGGCCATGGTGTGCAACCTCGGGCCCCAGATGCTGAGCGTGAATGTCGATCTGCCGGTGAACACGCTTGGCGAGTTCATCGCCTATGCGAAGGCCAATCCCGGCAAGCTCTCGCTTGCCTACGACACCACCGCCGGCGCCGCCGGCTTCGCGGCGAAGCTCTTGAACAAGCGCGCCGACCTCGGACTGGCGGAGGTTCCGTACCGGTCGGCGGCGCAGATGGGCCAGGACATCGCGAGCGGCGTCACCAACGCCATGATGAGCTCCATCGTGGCGGCCAATCCGTTCGTCCAGGCCGGAAAGATCCGGCGCATCGCCATCAGCTCGGCAACGCGCTTTCCCGGGCTGCCCGATCTGCCGTCGATCGGCGAAACCCTGCCGGGCGCCGTGATGGACGGCTTCTTCGCCATCGTGGCGCCAGCCGGCACACCGGTCGCCATCGTGGCGCGAGTCAATCGGGTGGTCGGGGAGTTCCTCCAGGGCGGAGAGATCCGGCAGCGGCTCATTTCGTTCGGCCTTGCCACCGACGGCGCCGGAACGCCCGAAAGCACCGCGCAGTACATCCGGCGCGAACAGGCGCAGTGGCGGCAGTTCGCCAAGGAGCTCGACGTTCAGCCGCAGTGACGGGCGCTGTGGCCGAAAAACCACGCGCGCGCCCATTACCTCGCGAAAGCCGCCGCGCGTCGACGTGACGTGCTTGCCCCGCTGCGCCGCGCATGCTCCTGTCGCGTCATGAGAAAGCTGTTACTCGCATCAGTAGGATCGGTGGCCCCGAGCTTTGTGGCGATCATGCTGGTTGCGGCCGCGGCTTGCGGCCCGGCGACCGCCGCCGACATGTCGGTCATCACCAAGGCGCCGCCACCGCCACCTGCCGGCCAGTTCTGGGCGGAGGTCGATTACCTCGCCTGGACCGTCAAAGGCGACAAGCTGCCGGCGCTCGTGAGCACCAGCGCGCCGGGCACGACGCTGTTCCAAGCCGGCGTGCTGGGGACGCCCGGCACCAGCGTGCTGTTCGGGGATACGACCGTCAACGACGGCTGGCGGTCGGGCATGCGTTTTCAGGGCGGATACTGGTTCGACCCGCGCCATACGCGGGGCATCGAAGCGAGCTTTTTCAATCTGGATCGCGCATCGACGGCGTTCAATGCAAGCTCTGGCGGTAGCCCGATCCTGGCACTGCCGTTCTTCGACGCCTCGACCAACCAGCCGAACTCGTTCCTGCTCGCATTTCCCGGCCTTGCCGCGGGCGCCGTCTCCATCAATGAAACCTCCCGCCTGCTCGGGGCGGACGCGCTCTATCGCCAGGATATCGCCTACTGGGGCGCCGAGCGTTTCAGCGCGCTCATCGGCTACCGTTACCTGCATGCCTCCGACCGGCTCGGAATCTTTAGCACCTTGTCCATAACAGGGGGAGCCGGCACGCTCACGGGCCTGAGCGACATGTTCACCACCACGAGCGACTTTCACGGCCTCGATCTCGGCGTCGCCGGCACCTACCTCGCCGGCCCCTGGATGTTCGAATGGCGCGCCAAGGTCGCGCTGGGCGCCAACTTCAACGAAGCCCAGATCAGCGGCTCGTCAACCACCACCTTCGGCGGCGTCACGACCCCGTTTCAGGGCGGGTTGTTCGCGCTGTCGAGCAATATCGGCACCTATACGCAGACAGGCTTTGCGGTTGCGCCGGAATTCTCCCTGAAGGCCGGCTACCGGATCGCGCCGGGATGGCGGGTCGTGGCGGGCTACGACCTGCTCTACTGGACCGGCGTGCAGCGCGCCGGCAGTCTCGTCGACACCACCGTCAACTCCAACCTGCTCGGGGGCGGCCCCGGCGGCCCCCCGCAACGCCCGCAGGCGCTGCTCAATGCCTCGCCCCTGCTGGCGCAGGGTTTCAATGCCGGGCTGAAATACGAATTTTGAGGCGGCGGGCGGCCGTCAGCGGCGATTACTCCAGCTTGAGCCCCTGCTTCGCCACCACTTCGCGCCACAGCTGGGCTTCCTGCGCGATGCGCGCCGTGAACGACGCCGGGTCGGAGCCCTCGACCACCACCATGTCCTGCACGGCGAGCTTCTCGCGCAGCGCCGGATCGGCGAAGATCGCCGTCACCTCGGCGGCGATGCGGGCGATGATGGGCTTCGGGGTTCCGGCCGGCGCCAGCACGCCGTACCAGCTGTCGGTGACGAAATCCGGGATGCCGGACTCGATCACGGTCGGGGTGTCCGGCAGCATCGCGGAGCGTTGCGCGCTCGCCACCGCCAGCGCGCGCACGGAGCCCGACTTGATCAGCGCGATCGCCGACGACACGGAAGAAAATCCGATCGGGACCTGGCCGCCGACCATGTCCTGCATCTGGGGCGCGGCGCCCTTGTAGGGGACGTGGACGAGATCGATCCCGAGGCGCGACTTGAGCATCTCCATGACCAGGTGATGGGGCGATCCGACCCCGACCGAGGAATAGGGAATTTCGCCGGGGCGCGGGCGCGCATAGGCGATGAGCTCCTTGATCGAACGGTAGGGCGCGTTGTTGGAAGCGACCAGCACCCATTGGCCGGTCGTCGCGATCACGATCGGGGCGAAGCTGCCCGGAACGTCGAACGGCAGCGACTTGCCGAGCGACGGCAGCATCGACAGCGCGATGTTCGACACCAGCAGCGTGTAGCCGTCGGGCGGCGCCTTGGCGACCGCATCGGCCCCGATGATGCCGCCGCCGCCGGGCCGCGGCTCGACGATGACGCTCTGCTTCCACCGCTCCGACAGCCCGCTCGCGATGATGCGCGCCACCAGATCGTTGCCGCCGCCCGGCGTGTACTGGTGGATGATCTTGATGAGGCGGTTCGGATAGGTGTCGGATTGGGCGAGGGCGGCGCCGCATAACGGTAGCGCAAACCCGATCGCCGCCATGAGCGAAACCATGTGCTTTCTCACGGGTCCCTCCGCTGGGCTCTGTAATCCGCATGATGATTGTATTCCATTGCACGCACCAGACCAGGGCGTCGGTTGACATCCACCCGCCGCCGACCATGATCCGCGCCCGGTCGACGACGGTGATGGAAGCGGCGCAATGAGCATCAAGACGGTGGCTGTCCTCGGCGCGGGGCATGGCGGCTGCGCCGCCGCTGCCGATCTCGGCCGGCGCGGCTTGAGCGTGCGCCTGCACGCGCGCAGTGCCGAGCGGCTCGCGCCATTGCGCGAACAGGGCGGCATCGAGGCCCGCGGGGTCCAGCACGGGCTGGTGCCGGTCGATCTCATGACCACTGACCTCGCCGAGGCGGTGCGCGGCGCCGACCTCGTCATGCTGGTGGTGCCGTCGGTCGCCCACGAGCCTTATGCGCGGGAACTGGCGCCGCTGCTGCGCGACGGCCAGCCGATCTTTCTCAATCCGGGGCACACCGGCGGCGGATTGCATTTCCTCAACGCGCTGCGCCGCGCCGGCTATGGCGGAGAGGTGCGCAGCTGCGAGACCGTGACGCTGACCTACATCACCCGCATGGAGGGGCCAGCCGCCGTCAACATCTACAGCTACACCACGCGGCTGCGCTTCGCCGCCCTGCCGGGCCGCAACGCCGACGCGATGTTCGCGCTGATCCGGCCGCTCTACCCCAACATCGTCAAGGCATCGAGCGTGCTGGAGACCGGGCTCGGCAACATCAACGCGATCTTCCATCCGCCCGGCATGATCATGAATGCCGGCTGGATCGAACGGCGGCGCGGCGATTTCCTGTTCTACCGCGAGGGCATCACGCAGGCGGTCGGCCGCGTCAACGCGGCGGTCGACGCCGAACGCCTCGCGGTCGCGAGAGCGCTCGGGGTCCCGGCGGTGCCGTTCCTCGACATCTTCTACGAGGCGGGGCTCACCACCAAGGCGGCGCGCGATGCCGGCAACATCGCGCGCGCCTGCGAGGAGAGCGAGCCGAACCGCACCATCAAGGCACCGCCGTCGCTCGACCACCGCTATATCCACGAGGATATCGGCTACGGCCTGGTGCCGATGGCGGAGCTCGGACGCCTCGCCGGCGTCGCGACCCCGACGATCGACGCGCTGATCGCGCTTGCCGGGCTCGCGCTCGGGATCGACTACCGCCTCCACGGCCTGACGCTGGAACGGCTCGGCCTCGCCGGCAAGACACCGGGCGAGCTGGTGCGCTTTGTCGAGACCTGCTGAGGCGCGCGCGTCAGGACAAGTGCGTATGTTTGACCCATCGCAACTCGTGGCTGGCCCCGACTCGCTAGCTTGACGACGCGATGGATGCCAGTCCTTGCCAGGGCAACCTCGCAGAGGGCAGGCTTCTCTTGCCGGGCGGTCCAGACCGAACGTTTTTCGCTCCGATCTGGACCGCTTGCCTCATGCCCGGATCGCGCTTCGCTCCGGGGTGCGCGCCCCGATTTCGCCCCATGCGGCGTTACGCTTGCGTCGCGGTTCGTGCTAAGCGAAGCGCGCGGCTGCGGCCGCATGGCGACAAGAACAATCGGGAGAGACTGACATGAACAAGACCCTGCGTTTATCCATTCTGGCATCGGCGGCTTTGATGTCGCTCGCGTGGTCTGCGGGCGCGCAGGCCCAGCAGGCCGGCATGAGCTTCTTCGTCACCAGCACCGGACCCGGCAAGGGCGCGGACCTCGGCGGCCTCGCGGGCGCCGATGCACGTTGCCAGCAGCTCGCTCAGGCGGCCGGCGCGGGCGCCAAGACCTGGCACGCTTATCTGAGCACCCAGGCGGCGGGCGGCCAGCCGGCCGTCAATGCGCGCGATCGCATCGGCAACGGCCCGTGGCAGAACGCCAAGGGCGTGGTCGTCGCCAAGAACGTCGACGAGCTGCACAGCCTGACCAACAACCTCACCAAGCAGACCGCCCTCACGGAAAAGGGCGACCTGGTCAAGGGCCGCGGCGACACCCCCAACGAGCACGACGCCCTCACGGGCTCGACCATGGAAGGCCGCGCCTTCCCGGCCGGCGAGGACCGCACCTGCAAGAACTGGACGAGCAGCACCCAGGGCACCGCGATGCTCGGCCACATCGACCGCGCCGGCATCCAGGACACCGTCGAAGGCCGCTCGTGGAATGCCACGCATCCCTCGCGCGGCGGTGACGGCGGCTGCAGCCAGAACGACCTCAAGAGCACCGGCGGCGCCGGCCTGTTCTATTGCTTTGCGACGAACTAGAATCGGCAATCGTGCGCGGTCGGCGGTCTTGATCCGCGGACCGCGCACGGTCCTCTTCCGATCGCGCGCCGCAGGGGGCGCAGGGATGTCAGCAAGACCCGGTAACATGTGAGGATCGCATGGATGACCTGTCGTCGCCGCCGCTCAATGCGAGCCGCGAGCATGTCGCCAGCACATCGAGCGGCTATGTCATGCTCTTGCTCCTGCTGGTCGTGTTGGCCATCACGGTCGTTGTGCCGTTCTCCCAACTTGCGGCGGCGCCCGCGATTTCCATCATCGGTGCATTCGTGTTCCTTCTGATGGCAAAGGGGTTTTATGTACTGCAGCCCAACCAGGCCGCGGCCATCATGCTGTTTGGGAGCTACAACGGGACCGATCGTGCGACCGGCCTTCGCTGGGTATGGCCGTGGATGGGGAAGAAGAAGCTTTCGGCCCGTGCCAACAACATGATTTCGGAAAAAATCAAGGTCAACGATTTGCGCGGAAATCCGATCGAAATGGCGGCGCAAGTGGTCTGGCGCGTGACCGACACGGCGCAAGCACTGTTCGACGTCGACGACTATAAGGCGTTCGTCAAGGTGCAGATTGAGGCCGCGGTGCGCACCATCGGGTCACGCTATCCATACGACGATTTCGAGCACCAGGAGGTTACGCTACGCGGCAACAACGACCAGGTCAGGTTGGAACTGCGGACGGAGCTGATCAACCGGCTCAGCGTCGCCGGCATCACGGTCGACGAATGCGGTTTCACCCATTTGGCCTACGCTTCCGAAATTGCCGGAGCGATGCTGCGGCGCCAGCAAGCCCAAGCGGTCGTGGCGGCGCGCAAGACGATTGTCGAGGGTGCGGTAGGAATGGTGGAAATGGCGCTCGACATGATGTCGGCAAAGAAGATGGTCGAGCTCGACGCCGACCGTCGCGCAGCTCTGGTTTCCAATTTGATGGTGGTTCTCTGCAGCGAACGCGATACGCAGCCCGTCGTAAATGCCGGTGCGCAGCATCAATGAGGGACGCATTTGCGGCGTGGCCTCGCCCCCAGGTTCACCCCACAGCCGCCGCGCGCTTGCGCACGCTCTCGATCAACGAAGCGCGCAACAAATACGCTCGGTGCGCGGCGGGGTCCGCCGCGATCGCCCGCAGGGCGTCGTTGCCCCTGGCACGCACCGCCGGGTCCTTTTCCTCGAGCCGTTTCTTGTTGGCGATGGTCTGCTGCTGGACGTATTCGACATTGAGCGGGCGGCGGAAGCTATCGTAGAAATCGAGCGTGTCGGGTGGCGCGTCGCGCCGCATCACGCGAGCGATCAGATGCGCGAGCTCCAGCGCGTCGTGAATGCCGAAATTGAGGCCGAGGCCGCCGAGTGGATTGTTGACGTGGGCGGCGTCGCCGGCGAGGAAAACCCGCCCCTTGCGGAACGACGCCGCGACGCGCTGGTGGACGTTGTAGAGGTTGCGGTGCACCACCGGATAGCTGTCGCGCTTCGGGAAGAACCGCTGCAGCCGGGCCTGCACCGCGGCCTCGTCGAAGGCCGCCGCTTCGGTCTCCTCGGTGCGGGTCGGGAACACGACGCGCCACAGCCCGCCGCCGTCCTCGCCCGCCACCTTGAACAGGGCGCACCATTCGTCCGGATCGGAGAAGTAGTTGCGCAGGCAGCCGTCGTAGCGGGCGGCGAACTCGAACGGCGTCGTGAGCACCAGGAAGCGCTCCGGATGGGTGTAGCCCTCGAACGCGATGTCGAGCGCCTTGCGCACGGTGGAGCGCCCGCCGTCGGCCCCGATCGCATAGGCGCCGGCGACGCGGCGCGGGCCCGCCGGGGTATCGACCTCGAGCTCGACGCGGTCGTCGAATTGGTGGATCGCCTGCACCCGGGAGGAGAAATCGTATGTCGCATGCGCGAACGCGCGCAGCCGGTCGATGGTCATGTTGTTGAGCTTGTGCTGCTCGCATTGCACCACGAAGGGATAGTGCGTGTCGTCCTCGAGGACGCCGAAATCGAACGCCGCGATCGCCTCGCCCGACGCCCGGTCCCAGATGCAGAATTTCGGCGCGATCAGCCCACGGTGGATCACCTCGTCGACTAGCCCCAGCTCCTCCAGCATCTCCAGCGTCGCCGCGTGGGTGGTGGCGGCGCGCGGCGCGTCGTCGATGCGGTCGTCGGCCTCGAACACCCGAACCGGCACGCCTTGCCGCGCCAATGCCAGCGCCGCGATGGCGCCGACCGGGCCGCCGCCGGCGATGAGAACGGGAAGGGATGTGGACATGCGGATTTGGCCGCCGGGCAGGGGGATGGGTTTCGCTCCGCCCATCCTACATGCTACGTGCGGTTTGGCACGAGTTCTGCACGTGGAGAAACCGAAATGAAAGCCGCAGTTCTGGGCGACACGGGGGTCGAGGTCCGCGACATCGAAAAGCCCGCACCCAAGCCCAACGAGGTGCTGATCCGGGTACGCGCATCGACGCTCAATCGTGCCGATCTCATCGTGGCGTCGGGCCATCGGCATGGCGTGGTCGGCGGCGTCGGGGCGCGGGTCGGGCTCGAATGCGCGGGCGAGGTCGAGGCGGTGGGAAGCGAGGTGCACGGCGTCAAGCCGGGCGACCGCGTCATGGCGACGGCGCCGGGCGGCATCGCGGAATACGCCGTCACCGACGCCTCGCGCGTTCATCGCATTCCGGCCAACAACATGACCTACGAGCAGGCTGCGTGCTTTCCGGTCGCGCTCGGCACCATGCACAACGCGGTCGTCACCGCCGGCCGTCTCAAGCGCGGCGAGACGCTGCTGATGCAGGGCGCGAGCGCCGGCGTCGGCCTGATGGGCATGCAGATCGCCAAGCTGATGGGCGCCGCGCTGGTGATGGGCGCGTCCGGCAACGCGGAGCGGCGCGCGCGGCTCAAGGACTACGGCTGCGATCTTGCCATCGATTCCTCGCAACCCGGATGGCCGGACGAGGTGAAGAAGGCGACCGGCGGCAAGGGCGTCGACGTCATCATCGATCTGGTCTCGGCCTCGGTCGCGAACCAGAACCTCGCCGCCGCCGCGATCCTCGGCCGCATCGTCAATGTCGGCCGGCTCGGCGGCATGAAAGGCGAATTCGACTTCGACCAGCACGCCGCCAAACGCATCGACTACATCGGCGTCACGTTCCGCACGCGCACTCCCGAGGAGGTGCGCGAGATCAACCGGCTGATGCGGGCCGACCTGTGGCCGGCGGTCGAGGCCGGCAAGCTCAGCTTGCCGGTCCACAAGACCTTTCCTCTCGCGGAAGTTGCGTCGGCCCTGGTTGTGATGAAAGCCAACGGGCATTTCGGGAAGATCGCCATCGTCATGTGAGCCGGAATGGCTCGCCTTTCGAGGCCTCTTCTCGGCACCGGGCAAGTGGTGTATTTTGGTATCCGAGCTGTCGTTAGCGGGACCTGCCGAAGTCCCTGAAGGATCAACCGACGGCGCAATCGCCCACGGCGGCGGGCAACTTCATCCAGCCGGTGCAACCTTTTTTGCACCTTCCGGATTGACTGTCTGCCACCCTGGGCCATATCAGCGGTATGCCTTCGGGCGTTCGTCAGTGACAAATGTTCAACGGGGGAAATGCATGAAAACCTACCTCACCACCATGTTCGCGGGCGCTGCGGTCGTTGCCTTCACCGGCATGGCAGTCGCCCACCACTCCTTCGCGATGTTCGACCAGGAACACCCGCAGGAGGTGACCGGCGTCGTCAAGGAATACAAGTATACGAGCCCGCACTCCTTCATCATTCTCGACATCAAGGACAAGGACGGTAAGACCGAGGCGTGGAATCTCGAAGGCGGCAGCCCGAGCGCCTTGGCGCGCGACGGTTGGACCAGCAAGTCGCTCAAGCCGGGCGATCAGCTGAAGCTGACCATCGAGCCGCTGCGCAGCGGCGCCCCCGGCGGTGCTTGGAACGTGAACAAGATCAAGTTCATCGACGGCAAGCCGATCGCCGAAAAGGCGACGCAGTAACGACCCGCGAAAGCGCGCGATGATTCCCGAAAAGTCTTCGTGACTTTTCGGGATCAAGCGTTGGCGGTCGCCGCTGCTCGATTCGCTGTCGCGGACCGTGCCGACCCGTCTTCGCGAAGGGAGGAGTGTCATGTCTTACCGCAGTGCTATGAGCACATTCGCTTTCCGTGTTGCTCCCCTCTTGCTGCCTCTGTTGGGGTCGCTGTGTGTCCCGCTCGCCGGCGCGGCCGCCGAGGACTCCAAATATCCGGACCTGCGGGGGCAGTGGAACCGCAACTTCGTGCCGCGCTGGACGGTCGGCCAGGAGAAGGCGCCGCTCACGGCCGAATACCAGAAGGTCTACGAAGCCAATCTGGCCGACATGGCGAACGGCGGACCGGGCGACGTGCCGTCGTGGTATTGCCTGCCGCAGGGCATGCCGATGATGATGAACGCCTACGATCCGATGGAAATCGTGGTGACCCCCGAAACCACGTACATCCTGATCAGCCACGTCAACGATTCCTATCGGCGCGTCTATACGGACGGCCGCAAGTGGCCCGACCCCGAGACCACCCTGCCGACGTTCTCCGGCTATTCGATCGGCAAGTGGCTCGATGAG
>Ga0209415_10017613_pt1 | contig 11353 bp, 8 predicted proteins | sample PeaSoiSIISIP2007_FD_187696 | JGI IMG/M metagenome (GOLD analysis project Ga0209415, IMG submission 187696) | Peat soil microbial communities from Weissenstadt, Germany - SII-SIP-2007 (SPAdes) (version 2) | ecosystem: Environmental > Terrestrial > Soil > Wetlands > Peat | place: Germany...
CCGACAAAACGGAACTCGACGATCTAAGCAAGCGAGTTCAGACGACGTCCGAAACCCTTGCCAGGTGGAAACAGGACGCCCAGAACGAACTGGAGGCCAAGAAACAGGACTTGAACAAGCTCGCCTCGGACAAAGTCAAGGACGCCATCAAGCAAGTCGCCAGTTCTCAAGGCTACACGCTCGTTTTTTCTGAGGAGGTCGCCGTTTACGGAGTAAACGACCTCACCGACGCGGTCATCAAGGCGGTGAGCAAATGATGAACTTTCAACGCTTGGGGTGGGTCGTCGCGGCCGCCATCTTCGGAGTGATCGCAGCTTCGGGATTCCAGGGGGCTTTCCAAAAAGTCGCGTCCGTCGATATCGCGTACCTGCTTGCGAACAGCGATCTGGGAAAGGCCAATATCGCGAGTCTCGATACCTTAAAGGGGACTTACTCCGACTTGATCGGATTTGTCGATCAGAATCGCGTCCTGACGGTCGATCAAGCTAAGAACCTGCGCGATCTCTGGCTGAAGGACAATCCATCCACGGTTGATAAGGCAAGCTTGGACAGCCTCAAGGCAGACATCGTCGCCGCGGAGAAGAAGAACATCGAACTGAGCCAAAAGCCAAATTTGACGCCAGAAGAGCGTGTCCAACTCCAGGAATACTCGACCCGCAGCGCCAACACCGAGACGCTGCTGAATCAGTGGTATCAGGAGTTCAGCCAGGTTTTCCAACAGTCGTTAGGACAACGACAGGCCGACACTCTCGCTAAGGCGAAGGTAGCGGCCCAATCCGTCGCGAAATCCCAGGGCTACACTCTGGTTTTCAATTCGACCGCATCGATCTACGCTGCGAACGATATAACCCAAGATGCTCTCAAAGCAATGAATGCGCAGAAATAGCTCCCTCCTTGTGTTGGCGTTTCTGATCTCGGGCTGCGCGACGACGCAGCCCGAACGCGTTTACGTCGATCTCGATCGGGTTTTCGGGACCGAGCGACCGACACAGACAGCCGGTCTAACCGTTCCCCGTCCACCGGGACCGGCCCCCGCCGTTATCGTCAAACAGCCCGGCCTTCCCGCAACAAGTACGGGCGATCAGACCGACGAGCGTCTTCAAGAAGCGAAAAAGCTCATTGAGGAGAACCGGAACCGCTCGATCGCTACGCTCTCGTCGATGCTCGAGCGGATCTACGTGGCTCGTGCCAACGATGCCAATGCGGTGAGGGAAAAGGCCGCCCAGCCGGAGCAGAGCAAGATCCTTGCGAGCGCCGTCACTCGCCTCCGGCAGGCCTTCGAAGCGTATGCCCGCCAGAGGGGTCCTCTGTTGCCCCGGCTCAACGCTCTCGCCCACGGCACCGATCTCGCACCCGTTCCGATTTCGGAGGGGGCAACGCCGTTGGCAACACGCCGCATTACCGAGGCCAACAAGCTTCGGGGCCAGATTCGGAGTCTCGACGCGGCCTACGACGCCGACGCGACCAAGATCTTGTCGGATGCCCAGAAGGAGATCGAAGACGAGACCGCCGCATTGGGCAGACAGGCTGAGGCCGTCCGAGCAGCGGCGCACGCACAGGCCCTGTCGGAGGCGGAAAGCCAAGCGACGGCCACTCAGACCTCCCTCAACGTCCAAGTGACGAAGCTCTTGCCGGAGAGCCTTCCCGCGGTCGCCAGCCGCGATGTGACGATTCCAGGTTCGCGGCCTTTGGCTGCCGCTCCCGAGTCCAAGAATCAGCCAATATTCGGTAGCCTTGACGAACATCGACGCCTCATCGACGAACAGATCGACATCTGGGTGAAATCGACCGGCGGAGTCCGTTCGCTTACCCCTCGAGGGGCACATGACCGCACGGAAGAGTTTCTGCAATGGAGAAGCGCTCACAAGGTTGGACCCTAGGCTTAATAGCCGAATTGCTCAAGGGCGAGTTGTGCGGGCCGGCCGGCCTGCCGATCGCCCGCCCCGCCCCTGTCGATTCCGATGATCCTCTCGGAATCGCGTTCTGCGAGTCCGAATCGTATCTCGCCACGGCGGAGAAGTCCGGCGTCGGGGCGATCCTGGTTGGCCACGACATAACGTCGACAAAGCCGCACATTAAGGTCGACATGCCGCGCGTCGCTTTTGGGAAGCTGCTGGCCCTCTCGGTGCGTCCCTTGCCGATCGATCCAGGGATCCATCCGAGCGCGATCGTCAGCCCGAACGCATCGGTTCACGAATCCGCTTCGATCGGGCCGTTCGTGGTGATCGAATCGGGGGCGTCGATCGGTGCGGGCGCGCGCATCTACAGTTTCACTTACGTGGGAGAAAACTGCTCGGTCGGAGAGGACGCCGTCCTCTATCCCAACGTGACCCTCTACCAGGACGTGGAAGTCGGGGCGAGGGCGGTCATCCACGGCAGCGCCGTGCTCGGCTCGGATGGGTTTGGTTTCGTTTGGGACGGCAAGCGCCGGATCAAGGTGCCCCAGGTCGGACGGGTCGTGATCGGCGACGACGCGGAGATCGGCGCGGCCACCACGATCGATCGCGCTACCGCCGGCGAAACCGTGATCGGGCGCGGTACTAAACTCGACAATCTGATCCAGATCGGTCACAACTGCCGGATCGGCGAAGACGGGGTGATCGCGGGCCAGAGCGGAATCAGCGGGAGTTGCGTGGTCGGAGACCGGTTTGTCATGGCCGGGCAGTGCGGCCTGAGCGATCACGCGACCATCACCGACGATGTGACGTTCGGCGGGCGCACGGCGACGTCGCAGGACATCCTCGAGCCCGGCGCCTATTTCGGCGCCCCCGCTCAACCCGCATCGGAGGCCCTGCGCACTTTCGTGTTGCTCCCCAAGCTGCCGGAAATTCTGGCGCGACTCCGCAGGCTGGAGAAGAAGCTCGAAGCGATGGAGAAAGGCGAGGATTGACAATTGCACGCCGCACGCTGGCCCACGAAGTCACGTTCGAAGGTCTCGGCCTCCACTCCGGCGTGCCGGTGCAGGTGATCGTGCACCCCGGATCGCTGGGAATCTGGTTTCGCTATGGCTCTGGCCGCTGGCAGGCGCGTCCGGAGAATGTCACCGACACCAGACGCTGCACCCGGCTGGGCGAAGTGAGCACGATCGAGCACGTCATGAGCGCCCTCGCCGGGCTTGAGATCACGGACGCCGAGGTCGAGGTCACGGCCGGCGAAATGCCGGCACTCGACGGCAGCGCGTCCGGATACGCGCGGGCTTTCTTCGAAGCAGGATTCGAGGAGTTTGGGGAATTTGAATCGCGGGAGCCGTTTTCTCGCGTTTTCCTGCAGGAGCTGTCGGTCAAGATCGCGATCGCGAGAGGCGCCGGCCGCTGGCGCTATGCCTACGAGGTCGCCGACCACTGGCCGGGAGAGCAGGTTTGTGAGCGCGAAAATGTGATCGACGGATACGCCGAGGAGATTGCGCCGGCCCGGACTTTCGCTCTCGCGGAGGAGGTCCCGGCTGTGATGGCGGCTGGCCTTGGCAAAGGGCTCGGAATCGAGCAGGTGCTCATCGTGGGGCTCGAGGGCTACAAGAACGACGCCCGATTCCCCGACGAGCCGGCTCGGCACAAACTCCTCGATCTGCTCGGCGATCTGTACCTGGCCGGAATCCCCGCGCGATGCCTGGACGTATCGGCCGAGAAGTCCGGGCACCGGACGAACGTCGAGGCGGCGGCGCGGTTGCTGGCGGCCGTTTCTGGGCAGGTGTGATTCGTCTCCGCCCGGGTGGAGGAGGGGTGTCAGAAAACAGGACTCTTATTGGGACGGCGAGTTCAAGTGCGTCATTGGAGTCCGGTTTTGCGACAAATCACTCCTGGACCGCTGCGGTTGCTTTTTCGAGCGTGAAGGTGTGCCAAACCGGCTTCGCGGCTTGGCGCTGATGCTCGACGACGTCGGCTTCGAGGCGGTCGAGAGCCCGTAGAGCCTGGTCCCTTTGGCTGAGCCCCAGTCCGTCGAGCCCGACGACGTAGTTGCGCCAAGCGGTCTGGCGGACGAACTGCCGGCGCGCCGTCCACGTATCGACGGTCTGCGCCTGCTTCATCATCGGGGTGTTCAGCTCGGCGAGGTTGACGCCGTTGCCAAGCTGATCGGCAGTGAACTGGCCCTCGTCTTGGCCATCGATGGTCAACTTGTAGCTTCCCGCCGTCAGATTCGTGACCTTGAGCGGCTCTTGGTCGACGTCCTCGAAAACGGTCGAGGACTTCAAGACGAGATTCACGGCGGCGGAATTGCGGTCGAAGTACACGGGCAGCGCGCCATCCAACTCGCGCCAGGTAAGGCCGGCGCTCGATCCCTTGAGATCCCGGACCGTCGCGTTGTCGGCCGCCGCCGTCGAGGTGCTCGCGTCGATCTGCACCGCGCTCACGAGCGACGGAGCGTTCCAGGCCTTGAGCAGCGCATCGCCCATAACCATATGCGCGGGTGGAGTGGGATGAATGCGGTCGGGGATCAGCTTGCGGGCTTCGTCCGGATTCGCGTCCTTCGCCTTGTTCAGGAGATCGACGACGGGCGCGTTGAAATCGACGGCGGTTGCCCCGACCTTCGTGGCGAGCCCGCCGAGATCGTCGGCGAAGCGTTGGAGGACTGTGTTGTAGCCGGTCGTGGGTAAGGTGAAGTCGTCGTAGGGCGAGGGCTCGATGATCGTCACCCGCGGATTGCCGTGGGATTTCAACTCGTCGAGAATGTGCTCGTAGCCGGTCTCGAAGACTCTGGCGGTATTGTCGTCCCACGGACGGTAGAGTCCGTCGTTCATGCCGAGCATGATCGTCACGACCGTCGCGTGGCAGGGGAAGACGTCGCGCGCGAGGCGCTTGTCGATATCCCCGCCTCCGCCGCCGGTGACGCGGTCTCCCGACCAGCCGTAGTTGACGAAGTTGACGCGGATGTTGGGGAAACGCGTGACGACGTAGTTCTCGACGTACTGGGGATAGAACTGGTTGTCGGTGATGCTGTCGCCATAGAAGAGCACACGGTCGCCGTCATGGAGGGCAAACCCGCCCGCGCCCTGCATCGCGGCAAGGGGAATGAGGAGAGGAACCATTTCCCTATCTTAACCCGCGAGCACGGAGGGTTGGTGCAGTTCATCGGCGGGACGCCGATGCTACGTCCGAACCTCGTCCGGCATAAACTGGACTGAAAATCCGGCTCGTTGAAGAGCCCGCCCAAATGGGGCGCGCCTTCACTGACGCGCCCCGGCCCATCTATCGCGGGCCGCATCCTGGGCGCGATCCGATGTATCGGGGCGGAAAATGGAATGACAAAACCCTGGCCGACCTAAGGGCGGGCGCGCTTCGCCGCCGGATGAAATGGTACGGCGCACAACTGTGGGCGAATACCGGAGAGGATTTCGATCTCGCGCTCCAAGGGATGGACGGAGGCGGCGGGACCGGCGACGGCGGGAGCGGCGGATCCGGCGGCGGGGAGGGCAGCGGCGGAACCGGCGGCTCGGGCGGCTCCGGCGGCAGCGGTGGCGCGGGCGGCGGCAGTGGTGGCGGATCCGGCGGCGGGACCGGGACCGGCGGCGGAACGGGCGGGACCTCCAACACCAACATCGGTAACCAGCTTCACACCCTCCCCATCGTGGCATGGAAGAGCCGGGGGCAATCGAGCCTCGACCTCGTCCTCTATCACAACTCGATGGGAACCTATGTCGGGCCTTGGGGCGAGCAGTGGTCGAGCACCTACGACATGGACATCACGTATACGCCCGGCTCCTCGGCGATAGTTCGCTGGGCGGACGGGACCAACGACGCCTACACGATCAGCGGTTCGACGATCACTCCGCCCGCCGGGGTCCATGACACGCTTGTCCTCAACGGCGACGGGACCTGGACGCTGACGGCCAAGCACCAATCCAAGCACGGCTTCGATTCCTCCGGCAACCTGACCTCGGTAGCGGACCGGAACGGGAACACGATCACGGTCACCCGGAACACATCCGAACTGATCACCTCCGTGACCGACGTGACCGGCCGCTCGCTGAGCTACAGCTACGATTCCAGCAGCCGCGTCAGCTCGATCACCGATCCCTTGAGCCGGACGTGGAGCTTCAGCTACGGCTCCGCGAACGACCTCACGACCGTCCACTACCCGACCCTGAGCGGCACGAACTACACGCGCGGCTACACCTACGATTCGTCCCACGAGATCCTGACCGAGACGACGCCACTCGGCAAGGTCTGGACGTGGACCTACAATTCGAGCTTGCAGGTCGCGAGCTTCACCGACCCCTTGAGCCGCACGACCTCGATCAGCTACACGTCGTCGTCCGCGACCTACACCGACCCCCTTTCCCACACCGTCACCTACAACTATTCGAGCGGGCAGATCGCGAGCATCGTCGATCAGGCCGGCTACAGCATCTCCGTAACTTGGGATTCGAACCTGAATCCGACTTCGATCACGGACCGGCGGGGCAAGACCTGGAATCTGACCTACGACTCGAACGGCAACGTCCTCACCGTCACCGACCCGCTCAGCCACGAGACGACCTACACGTACAGCTCGACGAACGACCTTCTCACTTCGACCGATCCTCTCAGCCATGAGACGACGGTCACTTACGACTCCCACGACAACCCGCTGACGGTCACCGATCCTCTCAGCCACACGCAACAGACTCTGACCTGGAACGGCGACGGCGAGGTCACGGCGATCGTGGACGCGCTTTCTCACGAGACCGATCTGACCTACACAAGCGACGGCCAGCCCACGACCGTCACCGATCCCCTCAGCCACACGACGAATCTCGCCTTCGATTCGCTCAGCCGCGTCACCTCGGTGACCGATCCCCTGAGCCACGCGGAAAGCATCAGCTACGACGATTGGGGAAGGCCGGAATCGGTCACCCACGCCGACAGCACGACCGCCTCGATCGCTTTCAACGCGGACGATCTCCTCACCGGGATCACCGACGAGAACGGGCACAACACATCCCTTGCTTACGACGACGCGCGGCGGCTCACGTCCGCCACCAACGCCCGAAGCGACGTCGAGAGCTACGCATACGATGCGGCGAACCGGATGACGAGCGTCACGAACGGGCGCGGCAAGACTCGAACCTATTCTTACGACGCCCGAGGCGAAGTGACCGGCCTCACCATGCCGGACGGCGACACCGAGGGCTGGAGCTACAACGCGAACGGGCAGGTGAGCGCCTACACGAACGGCCTCAGTCAATCGATCTCCGCGACCTACGACGACGCGGGACATCCCTCGCTTACTCGGGCCACGGTGCCGACGCGATGGAACGCTTCGAAGAAGCTCGCCGCCTCGATTACCTAATGCATGGCGCCGCGGTGAGCCTGTGCCGGCTGTGCCTGGATCGTGGGCTCGTCGACCAGGCGCGGGACCTGGCGGCTGAGACGTACCCTCTGGTTCCCCTGAACTCCGTTCTACATCGATGCCTTTTCGACCTCAATCGGCACGGCCGAGGGCCTGTCGGGAACCTTCGAATTCTGAGCGGGCTCGTTCGGGAAGTAACAAGGAAGGCTGCCGTAACTAAGCGGCTCACCCGCTTTCTGGACCGGGAGATTCTCGACCTGCCGCGCGAACCTCAGCCTCCTGAGGCGTAGCTGCGACGATCGCGGGCAGTGCCGCGACCAATTCGTTCGCCTACAATTGCATGGATACGCGAGTCGGGAAAACCGACTCGTCGGGCACCGCGACCTATCAGCGGGACGGAGCCGAAGAGCTTTCGTCATCACTGTATAGGCCCACCCCACCCAGTGATGACGAAAACGACAGGAGACCAACCCTTTGTTTTCTTCCTCCCCCTTGGGCCCCCCTGCCAGTGAGGAAGAAAACGACTCCGCATTATCGATCTGGCGAGCCCCCCAGGGAGCGGGATCTTCGAAGGTCATTTTCCGATGGGCGCGCGTCTGCTACAGGGGCGCAAGGGCTAGCTCGCACATGGCTTGGATTCCGACCGGCAGCGCCTTGTCGTTGAAGTCGAACTCGGGCGCGTGGAGGTTCGGATATCGATCCTGGCCCTCGTTGAGGAGGCCGAGCCAATAGAAGCAGGCGGGGACATGCTGGCCGTAATAGCTGAAATCCTCGCCGCCCATGACCGGCTGCACGTCTTCCGCGACCATTCCTGCGGGGAACGCCGACGAAAGGACCTTGCGGAGATGGCGGGCCGCAGTGGCGTCGTTATGGGTCACGGGATAGCCATAGGTGAAATCGACCTCGGCCGAGGCGCCGAATGCGGCGGCGACATTCCGGCAGATCTCGCCGATCCGTCGCGCGCCCAGCTCGCGCGTTTCCTGGCGGAGCGTTCTCAGGGTGCCGACCATGGTCGCGGTGTCGGGGATGACGTTATGGGCGGTTCCGGCTTTGACGACGCCGATGGTGACGACGACCGAGTCCAGCGGTGAGACGTTGCGGGAGGCGATCGACTGGAGGGCGGTGACGATGTGGGAGGCGACGACGATCGGATCGACGCCCGCGTTCGGCATTGCGGCGTGGCCGCCTTGGCCGCGAACCTCGATCGTGAACCAATCGGCGGCCGCCAGCATCGGTCCCGTGCAGGTCGCCATCTGGCCGACCTTCAGGAAGGAGAATCCGTGGAGGCCGAACATCATGTCGACCGGCTTGCCGATGATCTTTCCCGCGACGACGCCCTCGTCGCAGAGCTTCTTGCCGCCGGCCCCGCCTTCCTCGGCGGGTTGGAATACGAGGAGGACGTTGTTGGGCCGCTCAGCCGTCCGCGCGAGGCGGCGCGAGGCGCCGATCAGGATCGACGTGTGGCCGTCGTGCCCACACGCGTGCATCTTGCCGGGAACGGTCGAAGCATAGGGCGCTCCCGTGTTCTCCATGATCGGTAGGCAGTCCATGTCGGCGCGGAGGGCGACGGTTCGGGCGGAAGCGGCGTCGACGGTCGCGGGGAGATAGCCCACAACTCCCGTCCCCCCGGCAAGGCCGGCCACGAACTCAATCCCGGCCGCTTTCAACTCGCGCTGAACGACGCCGCTCGTTCGGTGCTCCTCGTAACCAAGCTCCGGATGGGCGTGAAGGTCGTGGCGAATGCCGGCAATATGCTCGATCTCGGTGGGGGCGATCTGCTCTTTTAGCGCCATAAGATGATTCTACGGCATCGCGTGGGAAGGGATAGAGAGTTTTGGCGCCCTGAGGATCATAGGCGTTAGATAAGCCAGCTGCCTGACTTCGAGCAAGCTTGCCCTCCCCGTCGCTTCCCGCTCCGACCCTCCCGGAGCGGGCGGGTTTGCGCCTGCAGCCCTTCGTCGCGCCTGCTTACATTAACGAGCATGACCCTGAAGACCCTGCCCCTGATACCACCCCGCCTAATCCCTAATGTATCTGCTGAGTCATCTTGACAAACTCGGCTTTGCTTAGCTTTCCCTTCACGGACTTGCCAAAAACGGCGATCGCAAGCTTCGCTTGAGAAAGGGCCGCTTCCGGCCGTTGGTTGGGATGCGACTGGTCGAAGAAGCGGATAAGCGCGGCGAGCTCGTCGGCGTCGAGGTAGCCATCATGGTTCGCGTCGAACTTGTCGAAAATGTGGCTGATCGTGTCCTGAACATTATCGCCGTCATCGGTGACACGTTTGCCATTGGCGATATCTTCGCTGTCGATCGTGTAGCTAAAGAACGCGTAGCACATTTCGTCAGTCGTCTGCTCCCCAAAACGAACTTCTTTGGGCGGATTGTTCGGGTTGTGCGGATTGTTGACCGAGTTGTCGTAATGAGCGACGAGAGAGAGCACGGTCCCCGCGGGAAGATGGACGGGATCGCGGTAGGCGTAGCGAGTCTGCCAATTGAAATCGTAGTTCGCGATCTTGATCAGCAGCTCAGTCTTGCCGCCGGGGAGGGTCGCCGTTACCGTCATGTCATGGCCTAGGAGGTGCATGTGGGGAATGAAGTCGAGGATCGTGATCGGCTTGTGCAGCGTCCTCGAGGCCGTTACCGCGAAGGCAGAATTGCCGGGAGGGATCGAAAACACTTCCTCGCCCACCTCGCCCCAGCGGACCTCCTTGTCGATCGCACCCTTGGCGAACTCGAGGCCGATCTTGGTTTGGTCGGTCTCGGCCTTGCCATCCTTGTGGTAGTGGACCTGAAGCACGATGTCCGCGCCCTTCGGCAGGAGGAAGCCGTCGCCGGGATTGAGGATCTGGGGTTGGAGTCCAGGGGCCCAGCCGCCGAGTGCGCCGGTCGGCGCAAAGCCTGGACCTCCAAACGATTCGTAGCCGGGCTTGCCGTCCATGCCGACCTTCTTGCGAGCGATACCGTTGGAATCGAGATAGACGAGCACATGGTGCACGACTCTGCGGTTTCCGGGCCGCAACTCGACGCCGGTTACATAGCGATCCTTATCGAAGTCGGTGTGGATGACGAAGCAGCGGTAATCGTCTGTTCCATCCGCGGTGACCTCGTAGGGCCGGTCCGGCTCTCCTACGAAGTCTGGGTTGCCCATTTGCCAGCCTGGCGTGAACCTGGGCTGAGCTGGCGCCTTGGCGAGATTGCCGGCGGGCGACCCGTCCTTGGCCCAAGTCTCGAGGATATCGATCTGGTCTGGAGTCAAAGTTCGCTCATTGGTGAACTCGCCATGGGACACGGCCTGCCAAGGCGGCATGAACTTCTGCTTTACAGCCGAGGCGATCGTCGGCGCCATCCTCTTCGCATCCTGATAGGTGAGAAGGGAAAAGGGCGCCACCTCGCCGGGGTGATGGCAACCGGCGCACTTCTGGTAGAGGATCGGCGCCACATCGGCGGCGAAGGTCGGAATCTTCTTCTTGTCGTTCGCAAGATGCCGGCCGGGAGCGGCGATGGCGATTGCGGCGACCCCGAGGGCCGCTACGATAGAGATGCGCACGTAAGTCATAAAGCCCTCACCAGAGATGGATTCCAGCGAAACAGGTGCCTCTTAGTATGGCAAGGCTGTCGTCAAAAGGCCAAGAAGTCTAGGCAGCACGGCCCACTGATGGGCTATGCCGGCGCCGAGAACTCCTTCACCAACTTCAACGCTTCACGAAAAGACGGGTGCTCGGCGGTGCCCATCCATTCGTAGGCGACCGCCTCCGAATGTACGGGAAGCACGCCGGAGTCGCGCATCCGTTCCATGCCGAGCTTGTGCATCTCGACCGTTCGGGACGACACCGCGTCCGGACAGACGATCACCTCGTAACCGGCGTTCAGGAGATCGATGGCGGTTTGGCTTACGCAGATGTGGGTCTCGACTCCGATCAGGATCGCCTGGCGGCGACCGGACGACTCAACCTTAGCCAGGAACTCAGGCAGGCCGCAGCAGCTGAAGGTCATCTTGCCGAGCGGCGGCGACGGCAAGAACTCAAGAAGTCGCCCTTCGACCGACCCCATGCGGCCGGGGTTTTGAGCCGTCGCCAGGATCGGCATGG